>Ga0070728_10000995_pt1 | contig 47006 bp, 47 predicted proteins | sample tdDd471_FD_66723 | JGI IMG/M metagenome (GOLD analysis project Ga0070728, IMG submission 66723) | Marine sediment microbial communities from the Atlantic coast under amendment with organic carbon and nitrate - tdDd47.1 | ecosystem: Environmental > Aquatic > Marine > Coastal > Sediment | place... | reverse complement strand
GTTGAAGATCGCGATCGCCAGGATGGCGTTGACCGCGCCCGGCCCCCACAGCGAGGTGATCATGACCGCGGTCACGATCGCCGGGAACGCCGCCCCGATGTCGTCGCCGGTGCGCGAGTACAGCCGCCGCTCGCCGCCGCGCGAGACGATCTGCACGCGGATGCCGTCCCACTTCCACTCGGCGAGGAAGGCCGCGAAGTCGATGCCCGCGACCTCGTCGTCCTCCAGCGGGTGCGCAAGCATCGGCGGCCGGAACACCGGCTTGTCCTCCAGGTCCGGGCGCGGGGCCCGGCGGTCCAGCCAGGCGAACAGCTCGCCATAGGGCGGCTCCAGGCCGTGCCAGATCTCCTCGATCTCGGTCGGATCGACCCCGCCGTATTCGGCCAGCGCCACCTTGGCCAGCCGGGCCGACACCCCGACCCGCAGGCCGCCGGTGATCAGCTTCAGCAGCGCCCAGCGGCCGGTGGCGTCGAGCGGGTCCAGCCATTCCTCGATCACGTCCGGGGCGTCGGCGCGGGCGGTCGAGCGCAGCCGCTCCACCACCTCGCCGAGGGTCGGCCACGCACGGTTGGAGCGGCGCTCGGGCCAGATCAGCGCCGTGGTCTCGGCAAGGTCGCCGACATAGTCGTAGGACCACTCGAACAGCACCGGATCGACCCTGCGCATGGCCAGCTCGCGAATCGCCCCGGCCTTGACGCCCGGAAAGCTCAACGCGCCGGTGAGCGCCGCCAGCGCCCAGCCGCGGTCGGGGTCCGGCGCGTGGCGGAAATAGTCGACGATCAGCGCCAGCTTGGTGTTGCGCGAGGGCGTGTAGATCAGCCGGTCGAGGAGCTGGGAGAACGGCGTCACGATCCGCCCTCGTCCTCGTAGCCGACCAGGGCGAGCGCCCGCGCCCGGTAGCCGCGGGCGTTGGCAGCGTGCATCAGCGCCTCCTCGCGGCCGTGGGTGATCCAGATCTCCGGCGCGCCGACGTCGTCGAAGGTCTGCAGCAGCTCGTCCCAGTCGGCGTGGTCCGATATCACCAGCGGCAGCTCGACGCCGCCCTGGCGCGCGCGCTGCCGCACCCGCATCCAGCCGGACGCCATGCACACCACCGGATCCGGCAGCCGGCGGGCCCAGCGGTCGATGATCGCCGACGGCGGCGCCAGCACGATGCCGCCCTTGAACTCGTCCTTCGGCACGCCCTTGGCGCCGGCGGTGGCCGGCCGCAGGTCGCCGAGGCTCACGCCGTGCTCCTCGTACAGCGCGCACATCGGCAGCAGGGCGCCGTGGGCGAAGATCGGCCGGTCCCAGCCGGCCTCGCGCAGCAGCCCGATCACCCGCTGGGCCTTGCCGAGGGAATACACGCCGACCACGTGGCAGCGCTCCGGGAACAGCCGCACGCTGTCCAGCAGCCTGGCGATCTCGGCGCGGTCGTCGGGGTGGCGGAACACCGGCAGGCCGAAGGTCGCCTCGGTCACGAACACGTCGCACGGCACCGGCACGAACGGCGCGCAGGTCGGGTCGGCCCGGCGCTTGTAGTCGCCGGAGACCACGATCCGGCTGCCCCGGTACTCCATCAGCACCTGGGCGCTGCCGAGCACATGGCCGGCCGGATGCAGCGACACCTCGACCTCGCCGAGCCGCACGACCTCGCCATAGGCCAGCGCCTGCCGGGCCTGTCCCGGCTGATCGCCGATCCGGTGGTCCATGATCGCCAGGGTCTCGACGGTCGCCAGCACCGCCCGGTGACCCGGCCTTGCATGGTCGGAATGGCCATGGGTGATCACCGCCCGGTCCACGGCGCGCAGCGGATCGACGTAGAAGCCGCCGGGCACGACGTACAGCCCCTGCGGGCGCACCTCGACCCAGGTTTCGGGATGGGGGGCGGTCATGGGCCGGAAGGGTATTCAGGTCGACAAGGTCGTCAACTCGGCGGGGAAGACACGACGAATCTAGCGCTCAAGACCGTAGGATTGCCGCACAGCGCTCACCCAGAACCCCGATTGCCAGGAAGACAGCCAAAAGCAGAACTGCCGGCAGCCAGAACGTCAAAGCAACGCATCGGCGCTCGCGAGGGAAACGGTTCGTGAAGGGTATCGCCCTCTGCAACTCCGACATCGGCACTCCCAAACGCCTTGCGAAAATGAACAATAAGACGCCGCCCCATCCGATCAGAGCGAAATAAGACAGCCATACGACAACCCACAGCTCCCCGAACTGGGCGAACCGCTGCTGATCACAATGAAGGAGCCAATCTTTCATTCTCCCCCGCGACTCGGCGTTGGCACCTATTCCCCGGACAATCGAGACGGCACATCCATGCTCTCGTGCAGCACTCGGAGCACGAGGACGCCGTCGCGGTCAGTCAGATACACCACCAGATGGCTGCCGTAGCGGTGGATACGCACAGGCGGATCGAACTCCCGGCGTTCTGCGGCCAAGGTCGGCATTTCCGCCAACCGCTCGAAGCATTCGGCCAGACCGGAGAGATAGCTTCGGCGCTGGTCGCTTCCCCACCGATCCTGCGTGTAGCGACCGATATCCCGAATGTCCTGCTGCGCCTTGCGGCTGACGCGCCACGACGGCATCAGCCCTCGTCCAGTTCCTTCTGGACGGCGGCCATGCTGAAGTCGTCGGCGACGCCGCTCTCGATCCCCTCGGTAATCGCTTGCTGCAGTCGTGCGGTCGCAACCTCGTGTTCCTGATCACGTCGGATCAGGTCCCGCACATAGTCACTCGCATTGCTGTAGCGACCGGTCCGGGCCTGCGCCTCGACCCACTCCTTCATGCGATCGGGCAGAGAGACGTTCATCGTCGCCATGGCATCCTCCACCTAGAGAGAATGGCAAAGTTTGCCATGCCCGGTCAACCAAGCGCTCTCACACGTTGTCGAGCCGCGCCTTGCGGCCCAAGTACCCGCCGTGGTGGCGGACGCCGTAGTCCTCGCGGGTCACGCCCTTGCGCTCCATCAGCGTCAAGGTCAGGGCGTCGGCGATCGCGCTCATGGCGGCGATGCTGGCGCTCGGCGTCAGGCCGAGCGGGCACGGCTCCTCGATCACCCCCATGTCGAGCACGATGTCGGCGAGGTCGCGCAGGCCCGAGTCCGGGTGCGAGGTGATCCCGATGACCTTGCCCTGGTTGTTCAGGTGCCGGGCCATCTCGATGCACTCCAGCACCTCGCGGGTCTTGCCCGAGGTCGAGAACGCGATCAGGCAGTCGCCGGTGTCGATATGGCCGAGGTCGCCATGGGCCGCCTCGCTCGGGTGGATGTAGAACGCCGGGGTCGCGGTCGAGGCCAGGGTGGCGGCGAACCGGCGGGCGACGAAGCCGGCCTTGCCCATGCCGACCGTGATGATCTTGCCCGGGCAGTTCTCCATGGCGGCGACCGCCCGCTCGAAGCTCTCGTCCACCGCGATCGAGCGGATGGCCTCGGCCTCGGCGTGCAGGATCTCCCGGATGCGGGCGGCGATGTCCATGATACGGCTCCGACGGGTTGCCGCTCGGCTTTAGGCGTTACGCCCGGAGGAGGCAAGTGCCCAACGGTCGCGTCGGATAGTTATGTCAATATATTGACGCAATATGTCTCGACCGCTAACGTCGCCGGAACAGGAAGCATGGGAGGAGTCGCCCGATGGCGTCGCCGTATCCGCTGATCGCAAGCCCGATCCAGGTAGACGGGCACCGCCTGCGCAACCGGATCGTCATGGGGTCCATGCACACCGGCCTGGAGGGCGAGCCGGAGCGGTTCGGCGAGCTGGCGCGGTTCTACGGCGACCGGGCCAGGGGCGGCGCCGGGCTGATCGTCACCGGCGGGTTCTCCCCGAACCGCGCCGGGCGGGTCAAGGAGCACCCGAGCGTGCTGGACAGCGCCGCCACCGTCCCGGCCCACCGGCTGATCACCGAGGCGGTGCACGAGCACGGCGGCCGGATCGTCCTGCAGCTGCTGCACACCGGGCGATACGGCTATCACGATGCGATCGTGGCGCCGTCGCCGATCCAGGCGCCGATCAACAAATACCGGCCGCACGAGATCACGCCCGAGCAGATCCGCCGGACCATCGACGACTACGCCGCCTCCACCCGACTGGCCCTGGAAGCCGGCTACGACGGCGTCGAGATCATGGGCTCCGAGGGCTACCTGATCAGCCAGTTCCTGGCGCCCCGCACCAACCATCGCACCGACGGCTGGGGCGGCAGCTTGGAGAACCGGGCCCGTTTCGCCGTCGAGGTGACGAAGGCGGTGCGGCAGGCGATGGGGCCCGAGCCGATCCTGTGCTACCGGATCTCGGCCCTCGATCTGGTCGAGGGCGGCCTGACCGGCGACGAGACGGTGTGGCTGGCCGGCGCGCTGGAAGCCGCCGGGGCCGGCTGCCTGAACACCGGCATCGGCTGGCACGAGGCCAAGGTGCCGACCATCGCCGGCGTGGTGCCGCACGCCGCCTTCGCCGAGGCCGCCGCACGGATCAAGGCGGCGGTGGCGATCCCGGTGATCGCCAGCAACCGCATCAACCTGCCCGAGACCGCCGAACGGGTGCTGCGCGACGGTCAGGCCGACATGATCTCGATGGCCCGGCCGTTCCTCGCCGACCCGGATTTCGTCGACAAGGCGGTGTCGGGTCGCGCCGATCTCATCAGCGTCTGCATCGCCTGCAACCAGGCCTGCCTCGACCATTACTTCCTCGACCGGACGGTCACCTGCCTGGTCAATCCCTGGGCGGTCCGGGAACTCGAGCGCACCGCCGAGCCGGCCGCGTCACGCAAGCGGATCGCGGTGATCGGCGCCGGGGTGGCCGGCATCGCCTGCGCCCTCGAGGCGGCGCGCCGCGGTCACGACGTCACGCTCTACGACCGGGCGGAGCGCCCCGGCGGCCAGTTGCGGCTGGCGGCCGTGGTGCCGGGCAAGGAGGACTACGGCCGCGCCATCGACAACTTCGAGAACCAGCTGCGGGAAGCCGGCGTGACGTGCCGGCTCGGTGTAGCGGCCGACGCGGCGGGACTGGCGGCGGCCGGATACGACGAGATCGTGGTGTCGACCGGCGTCGCCCCGCGCGCCCTCGACATTCCCGGCGCCGACGACCCGAGAGTGGTCGGCTATACCGACATCCTGACCGGCGCGGTGTCGGCCGGCGAGCAGGTGCTGGTGATCGGCGGCGGCGGCATCGGCCACGACGTGGCGCTGTTCCTGGCGCACCCGCCGGCCGGCGGCCCGGAGGACGTCGCGGCCTTCGAGGCGCACTGGGGGCTCGATGGCGAAGCCCGGCACCAGCCACCGGCCCGCCGGGTGACCATGCTGAAGCGCTCCCCCGGGCCGTTCGGGCGCACGCTCGGCAAGAGCACCGGCTGGATCCTGCGTCAGGAGCTCCGCGACTTCGGGGTCCGCCAGCTCGCCGGCGTGACCTACGAGGCGATCGACGGCGCCGGGCTGCACGTCCTGGCGGAGGACGGCTCCCGCGAGGTGCTGCCGGCCGACACCATCGTGGTCTGCGCCGGCCAGCTGTCCGACGCCGGACTCGCCGACGAGCTGACGGCACGCGGCTGCCCTGTGCACCTGATCGGCGGCGCCCGCCTCGCCGGCGAGCTCGACGCCCAGCGGGCGATCGAGGAAGGCGCGCGGCTCGGCAACCGGCTGTGACGGTCGCGCCCGGCCGCAGCCTCAGTCGGCGGCCGGCGGTTCGTCAGGTTCGGGATCGGTTCCGCCCATCGCCTTCAGGTTCGACTGCAGGCGGTCGAGCTGCCGCGACAGCAGGACCTTCTCCTCGCCGCCGAGGCCGACCGTCGCCGAGCGGTAGAACTCGCCGATGTCCCGCTCGAGGCCGTCCCAGAAGCTGCGGCCCCTGGCGGTGATCCGGACGATCCGCGCCCGCCGGTCGGTGGGCCCGACGGTGCGCTCGACATAGCCGTCCCGCTCCAGCCGCTTGAGCACGCCGTCGAGGTTCTGGCGGCTGACCATCAGGTACTGCGCCAGATCCCCCAGCGCGATCCCCGAGACCGAGCGTTCCGCCGACAGCGCGCCCAGCACCGCCCATTGCACGGCGGTCACGCCGAGCAGGCTCGCCGACCGGGTCTGCAGCGTGTTGCCGAGCTGGAAGAGCCGGAAGAAGATCCGGTTGTTGGCCCGGTATTCCTCCGACTCGTCGGTCACGGCGATCCCCCGGTCCCGAATGCGCGGCGCGGCGGTCAGGCCAGGGTGACCGAGACGTCGCCGAGGCCCTCGAACGAGATGGTCACGGTCGACGCCCGCTCGATCCACACGGTCTTCACCACGCTGCCCAGCATGACGAACTCCCCGGCCCTGAGCGGCGTGCCGACGGCCGCTCGGTGGTCGGCCAGCCAGGCGAGGGCGTTGAACGGATGGCCGAGGATGTCGGCGCCGGTGCCGCGTCCGGCCTCCTCGCCATCGATGGTCATCACCCCCTCGATGGCGGCGAGGTCGAGGCCGCGCCAGTCGGTCACCGGCGTTCCCAGAACGACGCCGGCGTTGAAGAAGTCGTCGGCGATCAGGACCGGCACCGGCAGCGCCGTGTAGTCGCGGTAGCGGTCGTCGACCAGCTCGATCCCGGCCATCACGGTCTCGACCGCCGCCGCCACGCTGTCGCGATCATGGCCGCCGTCCCGGGCCGGCAGGTCGGCCCCAAGGCGCGCCGCGATCTCGCACTCGACGCCGGCCCGGTGGAAGCGCTGCAGCGGCACCTGGGCTCCGGACTCGAAGACGGTGGCCGCGAACACCTCGCCGGCGCACGGGTGGTCGATCCCGAGATAGGCCTGCATCACCGGGGTGGTGCAGCCGATCTTGTGGCCGCTGCAGCTTCCCTGCCCGGCCGCCTCCAGCACCGCGTGCAGGGCACGCTGGATGGCGTAGCCGTCGGCGACCGTCGCAGCCGCCAGATCGGCCGGGACAGCCGGCGTCGGCGGGCCGGACAGCCGCGGGCGGGCCAGCAGCTGCGCGACCTCGCCGATCCGATCGGCGTTCATGAGTTCCGCCGCTCCTGCAGGATCGAGGCGGCGGCGTCGGCCAGCACCCGGCAGCCCAGCACGATGTCGCTCTCGTGGCTGTCCTCGGCGAAGTCGTGGCTGATTCCGCCGATCGACGGGATGAACAGCATGGCGCAGGGCAGCTTCTCGCAGATCACCATCGGGTCGTGGCCGGCGGCACTCGGCATGCTCTGCCACTTGCCCGGGGCGGTCGCCTCGGCGGCGCCGGCGATGTGCTTCTGGAACCCCGCGTCCATGAACGACGCCCTGACCGGCGTGCGCGAGCGCTCGACCTCGACCCGGACCTTGCCCTTGCCGACGTCCTTGGCGATCTCGGCGGCCAGCGCCTCGAACCTGTCGAGGATGCTCTCGTCGGTGTCGCGAAACTGCAGGTCGAGCTCGGCATAGCCCGGCACGATCGACGGCGCGCCCGGCTGGACCGACAGCCGGCCCATCGTCCACACGGTGCGCTCGCCGGCGACCTTCGGGAACTCCTGGTTGATCCGGTGGGCCACCTCGAACAGTGCGGTGGCGGCGTCCTTGCGGCGCTTCATCGTGGTGGTGCCGGCGTGGTTCTGCTCGCCATGGAACCGGAACCGCATGGCCCGGATGGCGACGATGCCGGTGACCACGCCGATGTTCAGCTCGCCCTCCTCGAGATAGGCGCCCTGCTCGATATGGGCCTCCAGGTAGCCGAGGTAGCGGTCCTTCTCGATGGTCTGGCGCGGCACGTCGGTCAGCCCGGCCTTGGCGATCGCCTCGGTCAGCGACATCCCGGCCGAGCCGTTGCGGGCCGCCTTCTCGGCCTCGGGATCCAGGGTGTCGCACCACGACCGGCTGCCGAGGCAGGACATGTAGGTCCCCTCCTCGTCCTGCCAGGACACCACGTCGACCGCGAGGCCGGATGTGGCCGGGTCCTCGCCCATGGCGCGGGCGATCTCCAGGCCGTAGATTACGCCGAGCGCCCCGTCGAGCCAGCCGCCGCGCGGCTGGGTGTCGGAGTGCGAGCCGATCAGCAACGCCGGCCCCACCTTGGGCGAGCGGCCGTAGACGTTGCCGACGCCGTCGATGCTGGCGGTCAGGCCGGCCTCCTCGAACTTCTTCGCGAGCCAGCGGCGCGCCTCCATGTCCTTCTCGCTCAGCGCCGGACGGACCACTCCGGTCTCGACCGCGCCGATCGAGCGCAGTTCCTTGAGGTCGGCCAGCAGGCGGTCGGAATTGATGGTCGGCATATCGGTCCTCCGTCGACGATTCCGCGCGAGCCTAGAGCCGCACGGCCGCGCCGTCACCCCCGCCGGAAGCCGTTTGATATCACCCGCTTCCATAGGCATGCTGACGACTGGCCGGACCATTGGCGGTCCCGGGCCTCTTTCGAGAAGGGGGAGCTTCATGAAGCGTATCATCGCGTCGGCCGCGGTCGGCGTTCTCGCCCTCGGCTGGGCTACCTCGGCGCTCGCCGAGAAGTGGGACATGCCTCTCGCCTATCCGGCGACCAACTTCCATTCCGAGACGGCGGCCGCGTTCGCCGCGGCGGTAAAGGCCGGCACCGGCGGCAAGCTCGAGATCGTCACCCATCCGGGCGGTTCGCTGTTCAAGGGCGGCGAAATCTTCCGCGCGGTCCGCACCGGTCAGGCGCAGATCGGCGAGCGGCTGATCTCGGCGCTCGGGAACGAGGACCCGCTGTTCGAGATCGACGGCCTGCCGTTCCTGGCCACTTCCTACGCCGACGCCAGGAAGCTGTACGAGGCGAGCAAGCCGGAGCTCAACGCGCTGCTCGAATCGAAGGGCGTCAAGCTGCTGTACGCCGTCGCCTGGCCGCCGCAGGGCCTCTACACCAAGAAGCCGATCAATTCCGCGGCCGACATGAAGGGCGTGAAGTTCCGCGCCTACAACCAGGCGACCGCCAGGCTGGCCGAGCTGATGGGTGCGATCCCGACCAAGATCGAGGCGGCCGAGATCAGCCAGGCGTTCTCGACCGGCGTCGCCGAGTCGATGATCTCGTCGGGCTCGACCGGCTACGACAGCAAGCTCTGGGAGTTCACCAAGTACTGGTACGACACCAACGCCTGGCTGCCGAAGAACATGATCATCGTCAACAAGGCCGCCTGGGACGGTCTCGACAAGGCGACCCAGGACGTCGTCATGAAGGCCGCCGCCGATGCCGAGAAGGCCGGCTGGGCGAAGTCCGAGGAGCTGGCCAACTGGTACAAGGAGCAGCTCACCAAGAACGGCATGACCGTGGAGCCGCCGAGCCCGGCCCTGGCCGCCGACTTCAAGAAGATCGGCGAGACCATGACCAGCGAATGGCTGGAGAAGGCCGGCGCCGCCGGCAAGGCCGTCGTCGACCGCTACAAGAAGATGTAACGCAGGCTATCGTATAAACTGCGTTCGAGCGGGCCGGCCCTCGGGTCGGCCCGTCGCGTTTCAGCAACCGCCCGAGTCCGTCGCGCCATGCCCTCCCGCCCCGACGTCCTGCTGATCACCCTCGACCAGTTCCGCGGGGACTCCCTGTCGGCGGTCGGGCATCCGTGCGTGCGCACGCCCAACCTCGACGCGCTGGCGGCCGACGGCGTGCTGTTCCGCAACCACTACGCCAACTGCGCCCCGTGCTCGCCGGCGCGCGCCAGCCTGCTGACCGGGCTGTACCAGATGAACCACCGGGTGTGCCGCAACGGCACGCCGCTGGACGCCCGGCACGCGACGGTCGCGACCGAGGCCCGGGCGGCCGGCTACGACCCGCTGCTGTTCGGCTACACCGACCAGTCCATCGATCCGCGGGGCGTGCCCGCCGACGATCCCCGGCTGCGGACCTACGAGGGGATCGCGCCCGGCTTCGCGGTCCATACCGACATGGCCGAGCCGAGCCCGCTCTGGCGCAACTGGCTGGCGGCGCGCGGCGTCGACCTGGGTGCCGGCGTGCACGACGTGTTTCGGCCGCGCGGCAGCGGCCGGCCGCCGGCCGGTCCGCACCGCGAGCCGCCGGCGTTCGACGCCGATTCCACCGAGACCGCATTCCTGACCGACCGCATGATCGAGCACCTGTCGGGCCGCGATGCCGCCGACGGCCCGACGTTCCTGCACGTCAGCCAGATCCGCCCGCACCCGCCCTTCGTGGTGCCGGAGCCGTACAACACGCTGATCGACCCGGCCGCGACCCCGCGCCCGGTCCGCGCCGCCAGCCGGGAGGCCGAGGCCGCGCAGCACCCCTACCTGGCGTGGGAGCTGGGCCGCATCAAGCTGTCGAACTACGTCTACGAGGCGCCGGGCCTGGGCGCCGACATGTCGGACGAGGCGATCGCCACCATGCGCGCCACCTATTACGGCATGATCGCCGAGGTCGACGCCCAGGTCGGCCGCGCCGTCGCCTTCCTGAAGGAGGCCGGACGCTACGACCGCACGATGATCGTCGTGACCAGCGATCATGCCGAGATGCTGGGCGACCACCGGCTGCTCGGCAAATGCGGCTACTTCGACGCCGCCTACCACATCCCGCTGATCGTCAAGCCGGCCGGCGGCACGCCGACGCCGGGCCGGGTGGTCGAGGCGTTCACCGAGGCGGTCGACCTGACGCCGACCGTGCTCGAGGCCGTCGGCGCCGAAGTTCCGCCGGCGATGGACGGGCGGTCGCTGATGCCGTTCCTGCAGGGCGCCACTCCCTCGATCTGGCGCGACGCCGTCCACTGGGAGTACGACTTCCGCGAGATCGGCTCGAGCGATGTCGAGAACCGGCTCGGCCTGACGGTCGACACTGCGCAGCTGGCTGTCCTGCGCGACCGCGACTTCAAGTATGTGCACTTCACCGGCCTGCCGCCGCTGCTGTTCGACCTGAAGCGCGACCCCGGCGAGCTGCAGGACCGGGCGCAGGATCCCGACTACGCCGCGATCCGGGCCGACTACGCCGGCCGCATGCTGTCCTGGCGGATGGCCCATGCCGACCGGACCCTGACGGGCTGGAGCCTGGTGACTCCCGGCGGGCCGACTCATGTCGCGCCGGACCGGGCGGGCTGGTAGACGAACCCGCTACAGCCAGTCCGCGCAGCCGGCGCCGGTAACTTCTTGGAAACCGTTATCGTCGTAGACTCGACGTCGCGCCGGGCCGACACACGCTTGACGGTCGTCCGGCGCGAATGATGTAGTCGTGAAATTGCGACGATCGGAAACCGCCATGGGCATCGCACGCGCCGCATACATCGTCCCGGCTCCCGGTTTCATCATCCGGCACGTGTCCTTCCTCGATCTGGACCTCGCGCTGAAGAGCGCCACGCTGGAATGGCTGGAGCAGTCGAAGACCGACCCCGCCGGCATCCTGAGCAACCAGACCATCTGCGGGGCGCGCTGCTTCCTGTTCGACGAGGACAGCGGCGAACTGGCCAACGAGACGGAACTGGTCGAGGCCTTCGACAACGCCTACTACCACATCGAGATCGCCAAGAAGATCCACGCGAGCCTCGGCGAGGTCGACCGGCCGATGGCCCTGCACTTCTCGGTGCTGGAGGACCTGGACGGCGGCCTGCAGTTCATCGTCCTGCCGGTCCGGACGCCGGACCGGAGCCTCCAGCTTCTGCGCATCGCCGGCTGGTAGTCCGTGATGTGGGGCGCGGCAAAGATCGAGAACTCGGATTCCGGCGGTCGGGCGCTGACGCGCTTCGGCCGGACGGACGATTTCATGATCGGCGTCGACAACTCGTTCGTGAAGCTGGCGTCGGCCCTGAAGCTGAGGACGCGCGCGGAGACGCCCGCGGTCGACGACGTCGACGCCAACATCCTCATCAACCTGGACATCCTGGGCACCACGCATCTCGTGGACTGCTCGCCGGACACCCCGTCGGACTACCGGTTCCTGCAGTACGGCAACCGGATCTCGATCCACGACGGCCAGGAGTACTCCGGTCGCCGCTTGCGCGATGCCGAATGGTCGCTGGTGCGGGAAATGGCCGAGCGCGACTACTCGTTCGTCAAGACGAACAAAGTAGCCACGCTCTCCCAGATCGAGCTGTTATGGCACGGTCGCGAGTTTGTTTACCGCCGCTTCATCATTCCGCTTTCGAGCAATGGGCGCGAAGTCTCGCATCTTCTTATCGCCACCCGCCCGAATCTCCTCAAGGTCGTCCCAAGTGCGTTTGATTAGGAAGTCGGCCGGCGTGAAGGTCTGGTAGATCCGCTCGCGCTTGCCGGTCGGCCAGAACCAGCCGTCGACGCAAAGCCGAACGTCCGGAACGCCGTAATTCGCGGTCGGCACGCCTTTCGACAGCAGGCGGTCGAACACCACGCCGACGATGCCGTCCACCCCCCAGCGATGGGCCGCCACCGCGTGGTTCAGCCGCGGGATCAGCCACGACAGGCCGATGCCCCGGTGTATCGGGTCCACCCACAGCCCACCGCAGTGGCTGAGACGGCCGGACGGTCCGGGCTCGTCGAGCAGGGTCTCGACCGGTCGCGGCGCCGAAGCCGGCGACCACAACAGGCCCCGTCGGACGTAGTCGTGATAGTCGTCGGTCTCGATGTAGCGGCCGCACATCATGGCGGCCGTCCGTCCGTCTAGGTCGCGCACGTGCAGCACGTAGGCGTCCTCCGGCTCGCCGCTGCGATCCGGATCGAAGGTCGGGTTGATCCCGTCGGTGCCGGACGCCGTCTCCATGATGCCGCGCCATACCCGGAGGTCGGAATGGACGTCCAGCCGGAAGCCGTCGCGCTCGAGCAGGCCGACCACCGCTTCGTTGTAGTTCTGAAGGATTCCGCGGATGAGCCGGCCGTAATCCAGGAGCCCGCCGAGCGGATCGGAAGTCGTGTTCAAGATTGTCGTGGACATGATGTACCCCTCGTCGTGTGGAGAGGCTCGGAAACATAGCACTTCGACTCGGCGGTTTCCCCCGATCCGCGAACGCCTTGCGACAACGCGCGCAGGGTTGCCGGATACGCCGAAACCGCCGACCATGGCCGCCGTCGCCCGTTCGGGCCGACATCTCAAACGCGACCAGGGGACCGAAGATGGCCAGCGACGCCGAACCGTGGGTCGACCCGGACATGCAGCTCGCCCTCGCGCGCATGGCCGAGATCGCGCGCGAACACGACCTCCCCGCCGACCGGTCGCGCATGACCCCGGAGCAGGCCCGCCGTCGCATGGAAGTGGACCGGGCCTGGTGGAACCAGGACCGTCCGGCGCTGGCCCGGATCGAAGAGACCACGGTTCCCGGCCCGACCCGCCCGATACCGGTGCGGCTGCTGTACCCGTCGGCCGACGGACCGCTGCCGGTCATCGTCTACCTGCACGGCGGCGGCTGGGTGGTCGGCTCGCTGGAGACCCACGCGCGCGGCATGCACGTGCTGGCGAACGCCGCGAACTGCGTGGTCGCGGCCGTCGACTACGCGCTGGCCCCCGAGCACAAGTTCCCGTCCGCCGTCACCGAGGTCGCCGCGGTGGTCGAGCACATTGCCGCGAACGGCGCCGACTGGGGGGTGGACCCGACCCGCATCGCGCTGGCCGGCGACAGCGCCGGCGCCAACATCGCGATCGGCACCGAGGTGCACCTGCGCGCCCAATCCGCCTCGCCGGTCTCCGCACTCGGCCTGATCTACCCGGTGACCGGCACCGACTTCGAGACCGGGTCCTATCGTGAGTTCGGCCCGGGCCAATGGGGACTGTCGAAGGCCGAGATGCAGGCGTATTTCGAGCACTACGTACGCGGCCCGGAGGATTTCGCGGATCCGCGCGCGGTGCCGATGCAGGCCGACGTCACGGGCTTCCCGCCGAGCTTCGTCGCCGCCGCCGGCCTGGACGTGCTGCGGGACGACGCCGTGCAGTTCGACGCCAGGCTCCGCGCCGCCGGGGTACCGGGATCGCTGACCGTCTACGAGGGCGTGGTGCACGGCTTCATGACCCTGACCCGGACGGTGCCGAAGGCGCAGCAGATGATCGAGGACCTGGCCGGCAACCTGTCGGCGACTTTGCGAGGATGAGGACAGTGAGCGAGAGCTACGGAAACGGCACGGTTCTGTGCGAGGTCGACCGCCGCGGGGTGGCGACCGTGACCCTGAACCGCCCGGAGCGGAACAACGCCTACAACGGCGACGTGATCGGCGGGCTGCTGGAGGCGTTCGGCCGGCTCGGCGATGACGCCGCCGTGCGTGTGGTGACGATCCGCGGCAACGGCCGGCACTTCCAGGCCGGCGCCGACCTCGGCTGGCTGAAGGAGATCGGCAAGCTGTCGCCGGAGGAGAACGTGGTGGTGTCGCGCCGGACCGCGTCGGCGATCCGCGGCCTGACCGAGTTCCCCAAGCCGACCGTGGCCCTGGTCCACGGCGGCTGCTTCGGCGGCGGCACCGGCATCGTCGCCGCGGCCGACGTGGTGATCGCCAGCGACGACGCGATCTTCGCGATCACCGAGGCCCGCTGGGGCGTGATGGCGGGGATCATCGTCCCGCACCTGAACGCCGCGATCGGCGTGCGCAACGTGCGCCGCTACGGCCTCACCTGCGAGCGCTTCGGTGCCTCCGAGGCGCAGACGATGGGGCTGGTCCACCAGGTCTGCCCGGAAGGCGGACTCGACGATGCGGCCGGCCCGGTGATCGACGCGCTGCTGATGTCGGCCCCGGACGCCACCGCCCAGACCAAGCGCCGCGCCCTGATCGAGGCCGGCCTGATGCTGAGCGACGAACACTTCGAGGCCCTGATCGTCGAGCACTCGGCCAAGCGCCAGACCGACGAGGCGGTCGAGGGCCTGGCGAGCTTCCTGGAGAAGCGCCCGCCGGCCTGGTACCCGGGACCGGCCGAGGGCTGACGTCGCTCGCTCCCGGGAGCGGTCGGGCCGATGACCGGGCTCTGGATCCCGCTGACGATCGCAGCGGCCCTGTGCCAGAACTTGCGCTCCGCCGTGCAGAAGAGCCTGAAGGCCCATCTGTCCACGGCGGGCGCCACCTATGTGCGGTTCGTCGGTGCCTGGCCGTTCGCCCTGCTCTACCTGTTCGCGCTCGTCGAGGTCTGGGGCTACGAGGTCCCGGCGGCGACCCCGGCGTTCCTGACCTACTGCCTGCTCGGATCGATCTCGCAGATCAGCTTCACGTTCCTTCTCATTCATCTGTTTTCGTTTCGGAACTTCGCGACCGGAGTCGTCTACTCCAAGACCGAGACGGCGCAGGTCGCGCTGTTCGGGCTGCTGCTCCTGGGCGATCCCGTGTCGCTCGGCACGGTGGTCGCGATCGCGGTTTCCCTGGTCGGCGTGGTCGCCCTGTCGCTCGCCCGGACCAATCTCGGGGTCGGCAACCTGGTCAGGGGGCTGACCGAGAGGACGACGGTTCTCGGGCTCGGGTGCGGCGCCCTCCTCGGCCTGTCGGTCGTGTTGTTCAGGGGGGCGACCCTGTCGCTCGGCGGCGACGGATTCGTGATCCAGGCGGCAACGTCGCTGGCCTACACCCTCGGCATGCAGACGGCGATCATGGGCGGTTACCTGGCCCTGCGGGAACCCGATCAGATCCGGGCCATCCTGGTCCGCTGGCGGCCGGCGCTGGCGGCCGGACTCGCCGCCGCGGCCGGCTCGATCCTCTGGCGTTCGGCCTACACCATCCAGGTCGCGGCCTACGTCCGCGCGCTCGGACAGATCGAGCTGCTCTTCGCGGTGTTGACCACCACCCTGATCTTCCGGGAACGGATCAAGCGACTGGAGCTCGTCGGCATCGCGCTGATCGCCGGCGGCATCCTGATCCTGCTGGCCGGCGGGCTGTAATCCCGGCGCGCCTCAGTCGCCCGCCATGCAAGCCTGGTAGGCCTTGACCGCGGCCGCCAGTCCCATCCACAGGGCGTCGCCGATCAGGTGGTGGCCGATCGACACCTCGTCGATCCACGGGATCGCCCGCGACAGTGTCGGCAGGTTGTCGAGGGTCAGGTCGTGTCCGGCGTTGAGACCGAGCCCGAGCTGCTTGGCCTGGCCGGCGGCCGCCACGAAGGTGTTGAGGACCGAACCCTGGGCCGGCTTGCCGAACGCATCGTGATACGGCCCGGTATAGAGCTCCACCCGGTCGGCGCCGACCGCCTTGGCCCCGGCGATCACGTCGGCCACCGGGTCGGCGAACAGCGACACCCGGCAGCCAAGTTCGTGCAGTCGGGCCACGATCGGCCGCAGGAAGTCGGCGTCGCCCGGCAGGTCCCATCCGTGGTCGGAGGTCGACTGCTCCGGCGCGTCCGGCACCAGGGTCACCTGGTCGGGCCGGACCCGCTCGATCAGCGCGAGGAAGCGCTCGTCGGGATAGCCTTCGATGTTGTACTCGCGGTCGGCCCAGGCCGGCTCCTTCAGGAGCTCGGCCAGGTCCAGCACGTCCTGCTCGCGGATGTGGCGGGCGTCGGGCCGCGGATGCACCGTGACCCCGGCCGCGCCGGCCTCCAGCACGATCCGCGCCGCCCTCAGCACGCTCGGCTCGGCGTGCGGGCGGGTGTTCCGGAGGGTCGCCACCTTGTTGAGATTGACGCTGAGCGCGGTCATTTCAGTGAATCCTGATGCAGGTCAATTCGTCCGACCGCAGAATCGGCCAGGATGGCGCCGTGTTCAAAGGCAAAGTTGTCGCTGCCATGGGGCCAACGCATGGCGGCGCGAGCGGGCCATGGGGAGAGCGGTGTTTCTTTATTCCGCACATTGTGCGTTATATCGAACAATTCGCTTGGCGCGCCATGGTCCGGCAGGTATCTAGAGGCCACCATGAGCGAGCGCGAAGCGACAACTCGCCTCTTGAAAACTGTAGGCATACGAACAATTATCCCCCCAGCATCTGAGATCCACCCCGTCTGAAGACCCTTGCGGAATGGGATGCCGGCAGATGAGCAATCTGAACTCCGAGACTGTGACCAGCGTCCACCACTGGACCGATACGCTGTTCAGCTTCACGACTACGCGCGACCCGGGTTTCCGGTTCGAGAACGGCCAGTTCACGATGATCGGCCTGGAGGTCGAGGGTAAGCCGCTGATGCGCGCCTACTCGCTGGCCAGCGCCAATCACGAGGACAAGCTCGAGTTCCTGAGCATCAAGGTCCCGGACGGCCCGCTGACGTCGCGGCTGCAGCATCTCAAGGAAGGCGACCGGATCCTGGTCGGCCGCAAGCCGACCGGCACCCTGGTCCAGGGCAACCTGCTGCCGGGCCGGAACCTCTACCTGATCGGCACCGGCACCGGGCTGGCCCCGTTCATGAGCCTGATCAAGGACCCGGAGAGCTACGAGCGCTACGAGAAGGTGGTGCTGGTGCACGGCTGCCGGAAGGTCGCCGAGCTGGCCTACGGCGAGTGGATCGCCAACGACTTCCCGAAGGACGAGCTGCTCGGCGAGTACGTGCGCGAGAAGCTGCTGTACTACCCGACCGTCACCCGCGAGCCGTTCCGGCACCGCGGCCGGATCACCGACCTGCTCCTGTCGAACAAGCTGACCGACGATCTCGGCCTGCCGATGCTCGACCCCGAGCACGACCGCGCCATGCTGTGCGGCAGCCCGGCGATGCTCAAGGACCTGAAGAAGATCCTGGAGGACCTCGGCTTCGTCGAGGGCAGCAACAACCAGCCCGGCAGCTACGTCATCGAACGGGCGTTCGTGGATCGCTGATCCGCTTTCGTGGCATCATGCCGCCGTCGGATCCGACGAGCGGGCACAATGGGTTCTCTGCATCTTCGTAGTCGCGGGTTCAAGCGGTGAACCCGATCGAGGCCGCTGTTGCCGGCCCCGAGGCGGTGGTGCTCGTCGCCCTGCTGGCCTGTGGCCTGCTGATCGTCCTCTATGCCCTGCGTACCGGCGTGCCGCCGATGCCGACCAGCTCGGGTACCCGCGCGGTGATGCTCCGGCTACTGCCGGAGACGATCGACGGCACCGTCTACGACCTGGGGTCCGGGTGGGGCGGCCTCGCCTTCGCGCTCGCCCGGCGCTACCCGGCGAACCGGGTGGTCGGCATCGAGCTGTCGCCGCTGCCCTGGCTGTTCGCGCGGACCATGCTGCGGGTACGCCCGCGTCCGAACCTGGAGTTCCGCCGCGCCGAGCTGATGACGGTCCCGCTGTCGGACGCCGGCGCCATCGTCTGCTACCTGATGCCGGGCACCATGCGCCGGCTGGCGCCGAAGCTGGCGAAGGAGCTTCGGACCGGCACCCCGGTCGTGGCCTACAGCTTCGCGTTCGACGGCTGGCCGCCCGACGCCGCCGTGCTGGAGGCGGAATCCGGCCCGATGCCGGTCTACCGCTACACCGTCACCCCGTCTCCCACCGTCATCCCGGACCCTGGCGCATCGTCTCCGGCAGGTACATGACGATGTCCGGGAACGCCACGATCAGGGCGACCGCCACCACCATCACCAGGAACATCGGCACGGCGGCGCGGGCGATGTAGCCCATGTCGTGATGGGTCATGCCCTGCAGCACGAACAGGTTGAAGCCGACCGGCGGGGTGATCTGCGCCATCTCGACCACGATCACCAGGAAGATGCCGAACCAGATGATGTCGATGCCGGCCTGCCGGATCATCGGCTCCACCACCGCCATGGTCAGCACCACCGACGAGATGCCGTCCAGGAAGCAGCCGAGCACGATGTAGAAGATCGTCAGCGCGAAGATCAGCATCAGCGGCGACAGCTCGAGCGAGCCGATGAACTCGGCCAGGTGCCGCGGCAGGCCGGTGAAGCCCATCGCCAGGGTCAGGAAGTGCGCGCCCGCCAGGATCAGCGCGATCATGCACGAGGTGCGGGTGGCGCCGAGCAGGCTTTCCTTGAAGTTGTCCCAGGTCAGCGAGCCCTGCAGCGCCGACAGGATCAGGGCGCCGATCACCCCCAGCACCGCCGCCTCGGTGGCGGTGGCGATGCCGAAGTAGATCGAGCCCAACACCGCCAGGATCAGCCCGACCACCGGCATCAGGTACACCGAGCGCTTGATCTTGCCGACGAAGCTGAGCGGGTCGCCCTTGTCCGGCATCAGGTCGGGCTGCAGCAGGGCCCGGATGCCGATATAGCCCATGAACAGCCCGGCCAGCATGATGCCCGGCAGGACCCCGGCCATGAACAGCTGGGCGATGCTCTCGTTCACGGTCACGCCGTAGACGATCATGATGATCGAGGGCGGGATCAGCAGGCCGAGCGTGCCGGCCCCGGCCAGGGTGCCGATGATCATGGTCTCGGGGTACTTGCGGCGCCGCAGCTCGGGGATCGACATCTTGCCGACCGTCGCCAGGGTCGCCGCCGACGAGCCGGAGACCGCCGCGAACACCGCGCAGCCGACGATGTTGGTGTGCAGCAGCCGGCCCGGCAGCGCGGTCATCCACGGCGCGAGGCCACGGAACAGGTCCTCGGACAGCCGGGTCCGGAACAGGATGTCGCCCATCCAGATGAACAGCGGCAGGGCGGTCAGCGTCCAGGACGACGAGGCCGACCAGATGGTGGTCGCCATGGCGTCGCCGACCGGCCGCGAAGTGAACAGCTCCATGCCGACCAGCGCCACGCCGACCAGCGACAGCCCGACCCACAGGCCGGAGCCGAGGAAGAAGAACAGGGTGACCAGGAACAGCCCGGTGAAAAGCACGTCTTCCATGGCGGCGCCTCCTTACTCGACCGCCGCGGCGTCGCCGCCGGACTTCTCGATCGGCGCCCCGAGCGCCACGCAGACCAGACGATCGATCAGGCAGATCGCGAACAGGGTCGAGCCGACCGCCATGCCGAGCTGCGGGATCCACAGCGGGGTGGCGTCCACCCCCTCGCTGACGTCGCCGAGCATGTGCGAGACCCGCACCATCTTGATCAGGTACCAGGCCAGGTAGCAGGCCAGGAACGAGCCGGCGCCGAGGCACCAGAGCTCGGCCAGCCAGCGCGCCCGGCCCTGCAGCTTCGACAGCACCAGGTTCACCCGAATGTGGCCGCCGGCCCCGAAGGTGTAGGCCAGCGCCAGGAACGACGAAGCAGCCATGGCGTAGCCGGCGTACTGGTTCAGCCCCGGTACGTAGGTGCCCATGAGCCGGGCGATCACCGAAGTGACGATCAGGATGCCGATCGAGACCATGAACAGCGCGGCCAGCATTCCCGCCGCGTGATACAGCCCGTCGAGACAGCGTCGAATCATCGTTCCCCCGCAACGCGTTGTGCCGGCCCCACCGGCGGGCGACAGCATGACGGGGAAATGACGGACGGGGAAGGGCTGGAGGGGGCGTGCCCTCAGTTCCGCTGATGACCGGTGATCATCAGCAGCCCGGCCAGCAGCAGCACCACCCCGGCGACGTCGCGAATCTCGATCCGCCGCAGTTCCAGCCCGAACGCACCGGTATGGTCGTAGGCCAGCGCGGCGACCAACTGCCCGCACACGACCGCCGCCGCGAAGGTGGTGACGCCGATCCGCGGCACTGCCAGCAGGGTCAGCACCAGCAGGCTGGTCCCGATCAGGCCGCCGGCCCACAGCCAGACCGGCATCCGCACGATCCCCGCCGGCCGCGGCAGCGCGCCACCGGACACCAGGCACACCGTCACAAGGGCGGCGAGGCCGATGCTGAAGGCTACGATCGCCGCCTGGATCGGCCCGCCGGCATAGGTCGCCAGCCGGGCCAGGATCGGCCCCTGGGCCGCCAGCAACGCACCGGACAGCAGCGCCAGGACGACGAACACCGGGGCCGCCATGATCAGAGCGCCTTGTACATGATGGTGGTGGGATCGAGACGGTCGGCGAACGGGTCCCGACAGTAGCCCGGTATCACCCCGACGATGCGGTAGCCGATCGAGGTGTACAGCGGCTCGGCGACGTCGCCGGTCCTTGTGTCGAGGGTCAGCAGGCTCCGCCCCTCCTCAGCCGCGCGGCGCTCCAGCGCCGCCATCAGCCGGCGCGAGATGCCGCGGCGCCGGAATGCCGGGTGCACCAGCAGCTTGCGGACCTCGGCCCGGTGCGGCTGGTTCGGCGGGGTGTCCAGGTCGAGCTGCACGGTGCCGGCGATCCGGCCGCCGATGCGAGCCACCCACAGCACCCGGGTGCCGGTGGCCACCGGTGGCAGCACCTTGTCGCGCCAGAACGCCTCGGCCTCCTCGGGCGCGAACGGCAGCACGTAGCCGACGCTGGCGCCGTCGTGGACGCAGGCGTGCAGCAGTTCGCCGAGGTCGCGCAGGCTGCCGGCCACCTCCTCCGGCGCGAGCTCGGTGACGGCGATCGGGGCGTGGGTATCCATGTCTGCCTCACACCATGAAAAGGACGTAGCGGGCGCCGCAATGCGCCGGCGTCTCGAACGCACTCGGGCCGAACAGCTGGTAGCGCAGGCAGTCGCCAGGCTGCAGCGCATGGGTCTGGCCGCCGACCGTGACCGTCAGCGCGCCGTCGAGCAGCAGCAGGTGGTGCTCCAGCCCGGGCCGCGGCGGCTCGTCGTAGGCGATGCGGGTCGCCGGTTCGAGCTCGCACTCCAGCCCCTCCGCCGCGAGCGTCTGCGACGGCGGCGACACCGACCGGCGGCGGAACCCGACCTCCGGGTCGAGCCAGACCGGCTGAGCATCGCGGCGCACCAGCGGCCGGAAATCGCCTTCGACCATGTGCATCAGCCGCGACATGGTCAGGCCGTAGGCCGCGCACAGCTTTCCCAGCACGCTGGCGGTCGGGCTGACCTCGGCGTTCTCCAGCCGCGACAGGGTCGCCCGGCTGACGCCGCTGCGCTTCGCCAGTTCGTCGAGCGGCCAGCCACGCTCGCCGCGCAGCGCCTTCAGGCGTTGGGCGATCCGCTGATCGATCGAGGTTTCGTGGGCGGAAGGATTTTCCATATCTGGGAATTTCTCTCGAAACCGGAACTCCGTCAAGACCGGTCGATACCTGCACCACTGCCCTGCCCGCCGGGCGCTTGCCGTCGGTCCGCCGCGGTGATACCCGCAGGGGCATGGATGTTCTGAGCTCTGTCCGGTCGAGCTTCGCCGACGAATACGGCGACGCCCGACACCTGTTCCTCGACGCCGCGACCGCCGCCGGGGCCAGCCTCACCGCCTGGGAGAACCCGCTGCGCGGCCCGCACGGCGAGCCGTTGACCACCGACGTCGCCTGGGTCGGCCCCGAGGACGCCGGCCGGGTGCTGGTGCTGATCAGCGCGACCCACGGTGTCGAAGGGTTCTGCGGCTCCGGCATCCAGGTCGACTGGCTGGCCCAGTATGCCGGTGATGGTGGCGGGGCGGAACGGCTGCCGCCGGACACCGCGGTGCTGCTGGTCCACGCCCTGAACTGCCACGGCTTCGCCTGGTGGCGGCGTGTCACCGAGGAAGGCTGCGACCTGAACCGCAACTTCGTCGACTTCGACCAGCCGCTCCCGGAGAACCCCGGCCACGACGAGCTGGTCGACGCCTTCGTGCCGGCCTCGCTGGATGAGGCGACCCTGGCCGCCGCCGAGGCGAAGATCGCCGCGTGGCGCGCCGAGCACGGCGAGAAGGCGTTCCAGGCCGCCCGTAAGGCCGGGCAGTACAAGCACCAGCACTCGATGTTCTTCGGCGGCACCGCCCCGACCCGCGCCCGCCAGACCCTGGCCGGCGTGTTCGACGCGTTCCGGCTCGGCGACCGGCGCATGGTGTCGGTGGTCGACGTGCACACCGGCCTCGGCCCGCACGGCTACGGCGAGCCGATCTGCGGCCACAAGCGCGGCACGGTGAACCTGGACCGGGTGCTGGCGATGTACGGCGACACCACCGGCCTGCCGGCCGAGGGCGCCTCGTTCTCGATCCCGCTGAACGGCACCCAGGGCCGGTTCTGGGAGCCGCGGCTCGGCGATCGCTACACCTACGTCGCGCTGGAATACGGCACCTACGACCAGGAGCGCAGCCGCAAGAACCTGCGGGCCGACCACTGGCTGCACGCCCACCGCACCTTCGACTGGCACGACGCCGAGGCCCAGGCCATCAAGCAGGCGATCAAGTGGCACTACTACCCGGCCACCGACACCTGGAAGGAGATGGTTCTGTGGCGGTCCCGCCAGGTGATCCGCCAGACCCTGGAAGGCCTGGAGCGCTTCGGCTGATCGCGCCGGGCCTCGGACGCGGCTGGTGGGTCCCGGCTCTCCGCTGCGCTGCGGCCGGGATGAGGACAAGGCGTGAGCGTCTAAAGACCCTCATCCCGGCCGCAGCGGCGAAGCCGCGAAGAGCCGGGACCCAAACGATACCGCAAATCCCTGACCCGACGTCGCGACGGGCGTCGCCCCCGAAGCGTCAGTCCATCGGATCGAGCGGCCAGACCGGGCGGCGGATCTTCTGGAACGGCCGCGTGCGGACGTCCGGCGAGCACAGCGCCCCGGTGTCGCAGACCAGCACCTCGTCGGCGATCGGCTGGTAGGCGGCGCGGAAGTGCTGCATCGACTTCAGCCCGACCGTCGCCATCGCCGCCGGGTCGATGCCGGCGTGCCGGAACTGCTGCACGTCGGTTATCTGCATGCTGTTGGTGACCACCAACACCCGCACCCCGCCGACCCGCAGCACGCCGCTCGGTCCGAACGACTTGGCGATCCCGCGCCACATCGGCCCGTCGCACACGAACCGGCCGTCGGTCAGCTTCTCGACGGTCCCGGTCAGGGTCAGCGGCGCGCCGCCGAACCGCGGATCGACCTTGCCGCCGACCGCCACGGTCACCGTCGCCCCCTCGCCCGCCGCATGCAGCGCGGCCGCCGCCTCGCCATCGACCATCGCGCCGAAGCAGGCGTTCTGCAGGTCGGCGTCGATCATCGCCCGCAGCAGCTCGGTGGCGTCGCCATAGGCGCCGCCGCCCGGGTTGTCGGCGTAGTCGGCGATCACCATCGGCTTTTTCGCCCCGGCCTCGTGCGTCTTGGCACGGGCCGCCGCCTCGTCCGGGGTCAGGTAGGTGTTGCCCTGGTGGGTGCGGGTCTCCCAGCAGAAATCCATCAGCGACTCGGCGATCTCGCGCGCCGTGGCCTCGGCTCCGGCGACGCCGGAATCGTATGACACCGCCACGCTCGGTCCCATGAACGAGATGTCGGCACTGGAGAACCCGGCACACACCGAGGTGGTGACGATCCCCGGCCGGCCTTCGGCCTCGGCGGCCCGCGCCAGCGCCTCCAGCATCGGCCCGGCATCGGTGCGGCCGTGGTCGAAGCCCTCGGCCAGCGCCCGGCGGGCGACCAGCGTCCGCGGCCGGGTCCGGCCGGCCATGGCGTCGGCGATCAGCCGGGCGCAGCGCTCGCCAGCCTCGGCCATGTCGACATGCGGGTAGGTGCGGTACGGGCAGATCACGGTCGACAGCGCCGCCATCCGGTCGGAGACGTTGGCGTGCAGGTCGAGGGTGATGCCGACCGGAACGTCCGGCCCGACGGCGGCCCGGACCGCCTCCAGCAATGCCCCCTCGGCGTCGTCGTCCGGCTCGGTCACCATGGCGCCGTGCAGCGCCAGCAGCACCCCATCGAACGGCCCCTGCTCGGCCGCCGTGCGGGCGATCGCCAGGCCCAACCGGTCCCACGCCTCGGCGGTCACCACGCCGGCCGGCGTCGCCATCGCCACGACCGACGGCACCACGGTCCAGCCCTCGGCCTCGGCGACCGTCAGGAAGCCGGCGGTCTCGCTGTTGGTGCCGCGCAGCGCCGGCACGACCTCCGGTCCTTCCTTCAGCATCAGCCGGGCGAACGCGTCCGTGCCGGTCTTCTGGACGCTGAAGGTGTTGGTCTCATGCATGAACTGACCGATCAGGACGCGCGGCGATGCCATGATGCTCTCTCTGCTGGCTTGGGACGGGGCGGTATTCAGTGCGCGGACCCGGCCGGCCGTCAACGGACTGTCGACGGGCTGTCGACACTCGCCGGGCGACCGGTTGCCGCGCCTGCCGCCGGGCGGTAGAACCGGCGCGTCGACCCGCGGGAGTTGTCGCGCATGGCGAGCCACGAGATTCCGAACGTCCTGCGCCGGACCGACCCGGTCGGAGAGCCGGCGCCGCTGGTGCTCGACAGCCCGCACACCGGCCTGCTGTTCCCGCCCGACTTCCGGCCGTCGATCCCGATGTCGCAGTGCGAGCGGGTGGCGGACTGGTACGTCGAGGAGCTGTTCGGCGCCGGCCCCGAGCACGGCGCGATCTTCATCGAGGCGCTGTTCCGCCGGGCCTACATCGACCCCAACCGCAGCGAACGCGACCTCGACCTGTCGATGGTCGAGGGCGGTTGGCCGGATGCGGTCGACACCACCGAGAAGACCGCCCGCGGCGCCTCGCTGCTGTGGAAGGTGATCAACGGCGAAACCGCCATCTACGACCGCCGGCTGACCGTCGACGAGGTCCGCCACCGAATCGAGACCTACTGGCGGCCGTATCACGCAGCGCTGCAGTCGGCGCTCGACGAGACCTTCGAGCGGTTCGGCACGGTGTTCCACATCGACTGCCACTCGATGCCGGAGTTCGGCGACGCGCGCTGGGGCGACGGCGGCGTACGGCGAGCCGATTTCATCGTCGGCACCCGCGACGGCACCACCGCGTCGCCCGCCTACACCGAGCTGGTGGTCGAGACCCTGCGGGCGTCCGGCTACTCGGTGGCGGTGAACGACAAGTTCAAGGGCGTCGAGCTGATCCGCCGCTACTCGGACCCGGCCGCCGGCCGCGAGTCGCTGCAGATCGAGGTGAACCGCGGGATCTACATGGACGAGGCCGCGATCCGGCGGTCCGAGCGGTTCGGCGCCACCAAGGCCGCCATCACCCGGATGATCGCGGCGGTCGAACGGTTCGCCCGCGACGCCGCGGCCTGACCGGCCCGATGTCGCAGATGCTCGATCCGGCCCGGGAGTTCGAGCGTCAACGCCCGCGCCTGCGCGGCCTGGCCTACCGGATGCTCGGCTCGGTCGCCGACGCCGACGACGTCCTGCAGGACGCCTATATCCGTTGGCACGGCGCCAAAGACGTCCGCGAGCCGGCCGCCTGGCTGACCACCGCGGTGACCCGGCTGGCTATCGATCGACTGCGCGCCCGCACGGCCGAACGCGAGGCCTATGTCGGTCCGTGGCTGCCGGAGCCCTGGCTGGACGACGCCTCCGACCGGCCCGACCGGCGGCAGGACCGGGCCGACGACCTGTCGGTCGCCTTCCTGCTGCTGCTGGAGCGGCTGGCGCCGGAGGAGCGGGCGGCGCTGCTGCTTCGCGACGTCTTCGAGATCGGCTATCCGGCGCTGGCCGCCACGTTGGACCGGACCGAGGCGGCCTGCCGGCAACTGGTCCATCGGGCCCGCGAACGGGTGCACGCCGGCCGGCGGCGGTTCACGGTCACCGAGGACGCGCGACGGGCGCTCCTGGACCGCTTCCTGGCCGCCGTCAGGGACGGCGACGAGGCTCGGGTGCTGGCGCTGCTCGCCCCGGATGCGACCCTCACGTCGGATGGCGGCGGCAAGGCCTGGGCGGCGCGCAACGTGATCCGCGGTGCCGACAAGGTCGCGCGGCTGTTCCTGCGTACCACTCGCAAGGCACCGCCCACGACCGAGCACCGGGCGGCGGTCATCAACGGCGAGCCGGCGGTCGTGACCTGGGTCGACGGCCGGCCGTTCGCCACCTTGTCGGTCGACATCGAGGACGACCGCATCGCCGCCATCTACCGGGTGATGAACCCGGACAAGCTGGGCGGTATGGCCATCGACGCGCGGGTCGCCTGAAAAGATTTTCCGCGCTCTGTCACAGGCGCGATCATGCTCCGTCATGGAGGTGAGGTCGGCAATTCCGCCGGCACCGCCAACCCGCGTGACAGAGGACACCATGCAAGCCCGCCTGAACCCCCTGAAGACCTGCCCCAAGGCCTATGAGGCGGTCCGCGCCCTGAACGCCTACGTCCAGACCTGCGGCCTCGAGCACTCGCTGCTCGAGCTGGTCAAGATCCGCGCCTCTCAGATCAACGCCTGCGCCTTCTGCATCGACATGCACGTGAAGGTCGCCCGCAAGGCCGGCGAGACGGAGCAGCGCCTGCACCTGCTGAGCGCCTGGCGGGAGTCGTCGCTGTTCAGCGAGCGCGAGCGTGCCGCCCTGGCCTGGACCGAGTCGCTGACCCGGATCGCCGACACCCACGCCCCGGATTCCGACTACGCGGCGCTGAAGGCGCAGTTCACCGACGAGGAGATGGTCAAGCTGAGCGTCGCGATCGGCCTGATCAACGTCTGGAACCGCCTGATGGCCGGCTTCCAGGTCGCCCACGCGGTCGACTGACGCGCCCTGCACACCGTGGGTCCCGGCTCTACGCGGCAAGCCGCTACGGCCGGGATGAGGCATAATGTTGGCCCCCAGCCCTCATCCCGGACGCGCGTAGCGCGAGCCGGGCCCCCCCGCCGCCGCGGCGCCTGCCGCTACCCGGCCGTCAGTACCGGTCGATCCGGTACGGCGTCAGGTCGATGCCCGGGTCGCGGCCGGCGATCAGGTCGGTGACCAGCTCGCCGGTCCGGGCCGCCAGGGTCAGGCCGATATGGCCGTGGCCGAACCCGAAGTACACGTTGACGTGGTCCGGCGAGCGGCCGATCACCGGCACGCTGTCCGGGGTCGACGGCCGGAAGCCGAGCCACTCGCGCGTCACCTCGGCCTTCAGTCCCGGCAGCGCCTCGTGCGCCAGCTCCAGCATCCGGTAGATCCGGCGGAAGTCCGGCGGCGCGTCGACGCCGGCGAACTCGGCCCCGGTGGTCAGGCGCAGGCCGTCCTGCATCGGCGCCAGCACGAAGCCGTAGTCGCCGATCACTGTGGCGCGCCGCAGCTCCGGCCCTTCCTGCACCTGAAGGTTCAGGTGGTAGCCGCGCTCGGTGTCGAGCGGGAACCGGCGGCCGAGCATGGCGACGATCTCGTGGCTGCGCGCACCGGCGCAGACGACGACCGCGTCGCACGGATGCATCGCCAGGTCGGTGACCACCTTCTCCACGCCGTTCGGGCCCATGGCGAAGCGCCGGACCTTCTCGGCGACCCACTTGCCGCCGAGCTCCTGGAACTTGGCGAAGTACGCCTCGGTCAGCTTGACCGGCTGGCTGACGAAGCCGTTCTCCGGTTGGTGATAGCCGTGGGTGAATTTCGGCGACAGGCCGGGCTCGAGCTGGCGGATCTCGTCGGCGGTCAGCACGTCGAACTTCACGCCGCGCCGGGTCATCACCTCGCGTTCGTGCCTGGTGCGGTCCAGGCTCTGCTGGCTGGAATAGACCTTCAGCCAGCCGACCGGCTTGACGATGTCGTGCGCCTTCGACAGCTCGATCAGCTTGCGGTGCGAGACCATCGCATCCTTGGAGAGCGCCCACAGGTGGTGGGAGATCTCCTCGACCCGGCTCTCGCGGCTGGCCTCCAGGAAGTGCCAGAACCAGGGTGCGGCCTTCAGCACGTAGGACCACTTGATGCGCAGCGGCGACATCGGATCCGTCAGCATCTTCGGGACCTGCTTCCAGTTCCCGGGCGACCCGGTCGGGTACACGCTGCCGATGGCGATCGACCCGGCGTTGCCGAACGAGGTGCCGCGGCCCGGCGGGGTCGGGTCGACCAGGGTGACAGAGTGCCCCTCGCGTTGCAGGTGCAGGCCGGTGGCGACGCCGACGATGCCGGCGCCGACCACGACGATGCGCTTCGACTGGACCGCTGCGTTCATCGCTCGCCCTCCGTCTCCTTGAGCATCCTCAGCAACAGCACCAGCCGGGTGTCGCGCTCGGTCTCGAGGTCGGCGATGGTGCGGTCGCCCATCTCGGCCTCGATGCCGGCGATCAGCTTGGTCTTCAGCTCGTCGTCGAACGCGGGGGTGCGCTGCATGGTCTCCCACCACGACGCCATCGGCGGGCCGAACTGCTCCAGCGCCGCCCGGATGCCGCCCTTGCCGCCGGTCAGGTTGAAGATCATGTGCGGGCCCATCAGCGCATAGCGCAGCCCCGGTCCCTGGGCGATCGCGGCGTTGATGTCCTCGACGCTGGCGAGGTCGTCGACCACCGCGTTGAACGCCTCGCGCCACAGCGCCGCCTGCAGCCGGTTGGCCAGGTGTCCCTTGACCTCCTTCTTCACCACGATCGGGTGCTTGCCGATGTGGGCGTAGAACCCGTACGCCCACTCTGCCGCCGCCGGGTCGGTGACCTTGCTCGACACCACCTCGACCAGCGGGATCAGGTGCGGCGGGTTGAACGGGTGGCCGACCACGAAGCGCGGCGCCGAGGCGATGCCCTCGACCAGCTCCGACAGGATCAGGCCCGAGGTCGAGGTCGCCAGGATCGCGTCCGGCGCCAGGGCCGGGTCGATTCGCTCGTACAGGTCGATCTTGATGGGCGCCCGCTCGGTGGCGTTCTCCTGCACGAAGTCGGCGCCGGTCACCGCCGCCTCCGGCGTATCGAGCATTTCCAGGCGTCCCGGCGCGCCGGTCGCGGTGCCGACCGCCCGAAGCTGCGGCATGGCGTTGTCGACGAAGGTCTGCAGGCGCTCCTTCCAGCCCTCGGCCGGGTCCCAGGCCGCCACGTCGTAGCCGCGTGCCAGGAAATACGCCGCCCAACTCGCCCCGATGGTGCCGCAACCGAGCACCGCGATGCGCCGAACCGCGTCGTAGGCCTTGTAGGCCGTCATGCCGCACTCCCTTCGCCGATCTGTTCGCCGGCGCATATCAGCACGCACCGGCGGTCGAAGGGAATGCCGACGGGCATCCGGCAGGTCTGCGCCCGGCGCGGGTCAAAAGCGCACTCAGTGCGTCATTTACCCTTGAGAGGCGCACAATGTGCGCTTATGTTCCGACCATCAGGAGGAGACACCCATGAATACCCCTGCGAAGCGGCCGGCCGGATCGGGCCTGCGTCTGGTCGTCGACAACACGAACCGGCGCGTCGGCCTGATGCCGATCCTCGAGGTCGAGCGCCGTCTGGCCGCGGTCGAGCGGGAACTGCGGCGATCGGGACTCGCGGCGGCACGGCACGAAGATCTTCAGGAAATGCAGGCGCTGCTGCGCCGCGAGCTGGAGGCCCGCCCGTTCAACCCGACCCTGGCGCGGCGCTGCGAACATCGCCTGCGCTGGATCGAGCGCGGCCAGCGTGTGGCCGAATCGACGGGCCCCGTGACACTGCAGGGGCGCGCCCGCGCCGTTTTGAGTGCTATCCTGCCCGGGCTTGTGGCCAGCGCTTGAGTTCGGATGCATCCCTATAGCCTTGAAATGCGGCAGATTGCAGCCGCGGCGGAGGAGCGCGACCGCCCGGCCGTCGTCACGCCGCTCGCTGCGATCGCCGACGCCGTAAGGGGGGCGCTGCGAGCCGACCCGGAGGAAGTGTCGACCCGGCGGCTGCGGCTGCTCGACACGGTCGACTGCCGCCTGACGCGGCTCGGCTGGCGGCTCGAGGCCGAGCCCGGCGGCACCGGGACCGAGCAATGGCGCCTGGTCTCCGCGTCCGGCCGCGTGCGGGCGACGGCCGAACTGCCGTCGCCGGCGCCCAAGCTGGTCGACGACCTGCCGGAGGGCCCGCTGTATCAGGCGCTGGAGCCGATCGCCGGCATCCGCGCCCTGTGCCCGGGTCCCTGGATCAACCTGACGGAGCATCGCGCGACCCTGCGCGACACCGAGAGTAAGGTGCGCTGCCGCCTGCTGGCCCAGACCGCCGTCGTGGACGGCAACGGCGACCGGCGCAGCGCCGTCAGGGTCGGCCGCCTGAAGGGCTACAAGGCGGACGCCGGACGGATCGCCGAGCGCATCTCGCGGCACTACGGCTGGTCGCCGTCGGCCCCCGACCCGCTGGCCGCCCTGGCCGAGAGCCTTCATCCGGGCCCCAAGGGCGCCGCCTACCCGTCGGTCACCGACCCGGCCGAGCCGGCCGGGCCGGCCCTGCGCCCGGTGCTGCAGGCCCTCCTCGACACCGTCGAGCACCGCGCCGAGGGCGCGATCGCCGACATCGACTGCGAGGAACTGCACGATCTCCGGGTCGCGGTGCGGCGCAGCCGGTCGATCCTGGCGCTGCTGCGGGCCGACCCGCCCGATCCCGCGCTGGAGCGCGCCAGTGCCTTCTTCGCGTGGCTGGGCCAGGTGACCGGCCCGGCCCGCGACCTCGACGTCCACATCCTGGACTGGCGGGCCCACCGCCGGCGGGTTCCCGAGCACGCGGCCGATCTCGAACCGCTCGGTCGCCACATGAAGGCGGAACGCGACAAGGCCTATACCCGGCTCGTACGGATCCTGCAGTCGAAGCGGTTCAGGGACGGCGTCAAGCGCTGGCGCGCCACCCTCGACGCCACCAACGCGCCATGGGCTGCCAGCGAGCGGGCGCTGCAGCCGATCGGCAGGCTGGCCGGCCGCCGGATCCGAAAGCTGTACCGGCGGGCGGTCGAGGAAGGCTCGGCGATCACCGACGCCTCGCCGGACGAGGCACTGCATGCGCTGCGCAAGACCATGAAGAAGTTGCGCTACGTGTTCGAGATCGTGCGCGACGCCTATCCCCGCAAGCCGGTACGGGCGATCCTCAAGACGCTCAAGGAGCTGCAGCAGGATCTGGGCGACGTCCAGGACACCGCCGTGCAGGCCGACGCGCTGCGCCGGTTCGGCGAGGCGATGGCGAGGAACGATGCCGCCGGCCCGGCCACGCTGATGGCGATCGGCGCGCTGGCGGAGGATCTCGAGCTGCGCCGGGCCGACGCCAGGACACGGTTTGCGGCGGTGTTCGCACCGGTGGCCAAGCCGCGTTTCGCCGACCGGCTGCGGCGGCTCACCCGATCCAGGACAGGGGGCGGCAGATGAGGGTGGTAGCCTGCTACAACATCAAGGGCGGCGTCGGGAAGACCGCGACCGCCGTGAACCTCGCCTTCCTCGCCGCCCGCGAGGGCGGGCGCGTGCTGGTGGTCGACCTCGACCCGCAAGGTGCCGCGACCTTCTATTTCCGGGTCAAGCCGAAGGTGAAGGGCGGTGGCAAGGGGCTGGTCAAGGGCAAGCGGGACCTCGACGACCTGATCAAGGCGACCGACCACGACCGTCTCGACCTGATCCCCGCGGACTTCTCGTTCCGCAACCTCGACCTCATGCTGGACGCCGAGAAGAAGTCCAAGAAACGGCTCGCCAAGCTGCTCAAGCCGCTCGCCGACGACTATGACTTCGTGTTCCTGGATTGCCCGCCCAGCGTCTCGCTGGTCTCGGAGGCCGTGTTCCACGCCGCCGACGCCCTGGTCGTCCCGCTGATCCCGACCACCCTGTCGCTGCGGACCTACGCGCAACTCGGCTCGTTCCGCGACGAGGAAAAGCTGGCCGACCTGCAACTCGTGCCGTTCTTCTCGATGGTCGACCGTCGCAAGTCCCTGCACCGCCAGGTGGTCGACCGGTTTCCCGACGACCATCCGGAGGCCGCGACCGTCAGCATTCCCTATTCGAGCGTGGTCGAGCGGATGGGCACCGAACGCGCCCCGATCGGCGCGTTCGCCCCGAAGTCCCAACCCGCGGCCGCCTACGAGTCGCTGTGGGCCGAGATCGCCCGCCGGCTGCGCTGACCCCGGCGATTGCCACTAGCGGCGTCGGAACACGCCGTACTGGAAGGCCTGGGCCACACCGGCCGGGGTGACGTGGGCCTCCGTCGCCTCCGAGACCGGCTCGAAATCGGAGCCCAGGCGAGCCGCCAGGGTCTTCGCGTCGTAGCGTTGCACCGGCAGCCCGCTGCAGCGCTCAGGACCGGCCAGCGCGAACGTCGCGATCACCACCACCGAGCCGGCCCGGGTCGCCTGCTTCAGGGCCGCGAGATAGGCGCCCTGTCCCGACTCGTCGACCAGAAAGTGGAACACCGCGCGGTCGTGCCAGACGTCCCAGGTCCGCGAAGGCCGCCACCGCGTGATATCCGCGACGATCCACTGCACCGACTCGGCCCCGACCCCGAGCCGGGCCCTGGAGCGGTCGAGCGCGACCGCGGAGATGTCCAGCACCGTGAGGTCGCCGTAGCCGTCGGCCAGCAGCGCATCGGCCAGCCGGGAAGCTCCGCCACCCACGTCGATGATTCCCGCGGCTCGCGACGGCGCCGCTGCCTCGATCAGCGCGCGGGAGCGCGCGGGGTCCGGCTGGTACCAGCTCACAAGGGTCTCCGCCTTGGCCCGGTAGGTCTCGTCCCAGTGGTCGCGTACTGAAGCCACGATCAGGTTTTCCGTTGTGTTGGGAACGGCAGCGCCCCTTTGCACCCTGCCCGATAGCCGGGGATTTCGATGGCCGTGAGGCCGTTACGGGAATCTACGGATACGTCTCCAATTTATTCAAATGCTACGGTTTTCTTGCCGGTCGGCTTCACCAAGCGGGCCCCACACATCCGAGCCGGACCGACGGTCCATTCTGACCCGGTTCCATCAGCCACTCGCCTGGGGGCAGTCGATGACAAGCACGGTTATTCCTTTTCCCCGCCTCAACATCAGGGCCCTGTCCGCGGCGTCCGCAGCGGTCGCCGGCGAACTGGCGGCTCTCGAGCGGTTCCTGGCGGTCACCGGCCGTGCCCTGGAGGAGTTGCGGACCACCGAGGTTCTGATCGGCCGGGCTTCGGAGGCCCTGGAAGCCGGCGATCTCGACGAGATGGTCGCGACCCGCGACATTCTGGCCGCACGGATCGAGCAGCGGAAGGCCGATCACGAACGCCGAGCGGCACCGACCAGGAGCGCCGCCCGCTAACGTCCGAACCTCCGGGAGAGATCAGGCGGACGGCTCGATCCGGTCGTGCTCGCGGAGCATGGCCTGGCTGGCGGCGTCGACCTCCTGCAACGCCACCGGATAGCCCCACAGATTGGCGACGTGCCGGAGAACGGCGGCCGCGTCGTCGCGGGCGAGCAGCCGCCCGGCGATCGCCTCGTGCCGGAGCACCAGGGTGCGGTCGCCGTCGAGGTTGGTTTCGACGACCTGGATGTTGGGGTCGGTCAGGGCGACGTCGTAGCGGCGCGCCAGCGACTTGCGGATCTTGTGGTAGCCGCGCTCGTTGTGGATCGCCTCGACGAGGTATTCCGGATCGTCCTCGTCGGCGCTCAACCGGAACATCTTGAAGCGCCGCATGACGGCCGGGCTCAGGAACTGCAGCACGAAGCTCTCGTCGCGATAGTTCGCCCAGGCGTCCCTGAGGGTTCCCATGGCATCGCCGTTGCCGGCGATCAGCGGGAACCAATTCCGGTCCTCGTCGGTCGGCCGTTCGCAGATCCGCTCGATGTCGGTCATCATCTCGAATCCGAGGGCGTAGGGGTTGATCCCCGAGTAGCGCTTGTCGTCGAAGTCGGGCTGGAAGATCACCGACGAGTGCGAGTGCAGGAACTCCAACATGCCGCCGTCCGACAGCAGCCCCTTCTCGTGCAGCCGGTTCATGATCCGGTAGTGCACGTAGGTGGCGCAGCCCTCGTTCATCACCTTGGTCTGCTTCTGCGGATAGAAGTACTGCGCGACCTGCCGGACGATGCGCAGGACCTCGCGCTTCCAGGGCGCCAGCTTCGGCGCCATCTTCTCCAGGAAGTACAGCAGGTTCTCCTCCGGCAGCGGCACCAGCTGCATGCCGTGGGGATCCTCGTCGCGCCAGGCGGAGTCGGGCTCGCGCGGGGCATCGAGCGGATTGGTGCGCTGCCAGAGGTCGTCGTAGCTCTCCTCCGCATAGCGCAGCCGGTCGCGTGCCCGCTGCTCGACGGATTTCGGGCTGACCCGGCGCTTGCGCTGATAGCGGTTCACGCCGTGATCCATCAGCGCATGAGCGGCATCCAGCACCCGCTCGACCTCGCGGGCGCCGTAGCGCTCCTCGCAGCGGGCGATGTAGGCCTTGGCAAACTGCAGGTAGTCGAGGATCGCCTCGGCGTCGGTCCACTGCCGGAACAGGTTGTTGTTCTTGAAGAAGTGGTTGTGGCCGAACGCGGCGTGCGCGATCACCAGCGCCTGCATGGCCATGGAGTTGTCCTCCATGATGTAGCTGATGCAGGGGCTCGAATTGATGACGATCTCGTAGGCCAGGCCGCGGGCGCCCTTGCGGTACAGCAGCTCGTTGTAGGCGAAGTGCTTTCCGAAGGACCAGTGCTGGTACATCAGCGGCATGCCGATCGACGCGTAGGCGTCGAGCATCTGCTCGGCGGTGATGACCTCGATCTGGTTCGGATAGACGTCCAGGCCGAGCTCGCCGATCGCGATCTCCTCGATCGCCTCGTAGGCCCGCTGCAGCGCGTCGTAGGACCAGTCGGCCTCGGCGAACAGCAGGGGCGTGTCCGGCAACGGTGTCGCGGCGCTACACACTTTGGCTCTCCGGCGTGAACAGGTCGCGGAACACCGGGTAGATGTCGGCCCGGTCGGCCACCCGGCGGACGGCGAAGTTGGGGTGCGAGGTCGCGAACGGCGAGTAGGCGCGCCACAGGTTGGAATCGGTCTTCAGCAGCTCGCCGACCCCGCCCGACACCTCGACATAGGCGAAGTACTGGGTGATCGGCAGGATGTCGCGGTCGAGGATCGCCGCCACCTCCGGGCCGTCCGCCGTCAGGTTGTCGCCGTCCGATGCCTGGGCCGCGTAGATGTTCCAATCGCTCGGCGGATAGCGCTCGGCGATCACTCGGCGCATCTCGACCAGGGCGGTCGAGACCACGGTGCCGCCGGTCTCCCGGCTGTAGAAGAAGGTGTCCTCGTCGACCTCCTCCGCCTTGTGGGTGTGGCGGATGAACACGATCTCGACGTGGCGGTAGCGGCGCTGGATGAACAGGTAGAGCAGCATGAAGAACCGCTTCGCCAGGTCCTTCATCGCCTCGGACATCGATCCCGACACGTCCATCAGGCAGAACATGACCGCCTGGGTGATCGGCTTCGGCACCGCCTCGAACCGGTTGAAGCGGATGTCCATCGGGTCGAGATAGGGGATCTCCCGGGTTCGGCGCTCCAGGAAGGCGAGCCGGATCCGCGCCTCCTCGAGCCGGCTGCTCTCGGGCTCCGAGCGCTCGAGCTCGGCAATCTCCGAGCGCAGCTTCTCCAGTTCCTCGTTGCTCGGTCGGCGCAGGGCGATCCGGCGCGACAGGCTGTTGCGCATGGTACGCAGCAGGCTGATGTTCGCCGGCGCCCCCGAGGTGGCGAATCCCGAGCGTTCCGGCGTCGTGCTCTCGGTTCGGCTGACGGTCTTCTTCATCAGGTCGGGCAGCTCGAGGTCCTCGAGGAAGATGTCGAGGAACTCGTCGCGCGACAGCACGAAGCCGAACGCGTCGGTCCCGTCGCCGTCCGGGCTGCCTTCCCGCCCGGCCTCGCCGCCGCCACCGCCGCCCGGACGCGGGATCCGGTCGCCCTCGTGGAACGTCTTGTTGCCGGGCATCACGCCTTCCTGGTGCCCGGTGTCGGGATCGTGGTGGAACCGCGGCTCGGCCAGGCCGTCGGTCGGGATCACGATCCGCTCGCCGTCGGCGACGTCGCGGATCCGACGCTGTGCCGACGCCTCGCGGACCGCCTCGGTGATCTGCCGCTTGGCCCGTCTCAGAAAGCGCTGCCGGTTCGACAGGCTCTTGCCCTGGGGATTGCGACGCCGGTCGATGATCTGCATCGTTCGGTCCGCCCCTTCCGGCCTAACCGGCCTGCTTGACCCGCATGTACCACTCGACGAGCCGTCGGACCTGGCGCTCGGTATAGCCGCGCGCCACCATGCGCTCGACGAACTCGGCGTGCTTGCGCTCGGTCTCCGACTCCTTCTTGGTCCCGAAGCTGATCACCGGCAGCAGGTCCTCGACCTGGCTGAACATCCGGCGCTCGATGACGTCGCGGATCTTCTCGTAGGAGGTCCAGGACGGGTTCTTGCCGGCGTTCTGGGCGCGGGCCCGAAGCGCGAACTTCACGACCTCGTTGCGGAAGTCCTTCGGGTTGGCGATGCCGGCCGGCTTCTCGATCTTGCTGAGCTCCTGGTTCAGCAGCTCGCGGTCCATCATCTGGCCGGTGTCCGGGTCCTTGAAGTCGTGGTCCTCGACCCAGGCGTCGGCGTAGTCCAGGTACCGGTCGAACAGGTTCTGGCCGTAGTCGTTGTAGGATTCCAGATAGGCCTTCTGGATCTCGTTGCCGATGTACTCGGCGTAGCGCTGGCCGAGTTCGCTCTTGATCATCTCGAGGTAGCGGCGCTCGGTGTCCTCCGGGAACTGCTCGTGCCGGACCGCCTGCTCCAGCATGTACATCAGGTGGACCGGATCGGCCGCCACCTCCTTGGCGTCGTAGTTGAAGGTCTTGGACAGCACCTTGAAGGCGAACCGGGTCGACAGCCCCTCCATGCCCTCGTCGACACCGGCGGCGTCGCGGTACTCCAGGATCGACTTCGCCTTCGGCTCGGTGTCCTTCAGGCTCTCGCCGTCATAGACCCGCATCTTCGAGTACAGGTCGGAGTTCTCGTGCTCGCGCAGCCGGGTCATGACGCTGAAGCGTGCCAGCATCTCCAGGGTGCCCGGCGCGCAGGCGGCATCAGCCAGCTCGCTGTTGGCGATCAGCTTCTCGTAGATCTTCTGCTCTTCCTGGACCCGCAGGCAGTACGGCACCTTGATGACCGACACCCGGTCCAGGAACGCCTCGTTGTTGCGGTTGTTGCGGAAGCTCTGCCACTCGGACTCGTTGGAGTGCGCCAGGATGATGCCCTGGAACGGCATGGCGCCGATGTTCTCGGTGCCGACGTAGTTGCTCTCCTGGGTCGCCGTCAGCAGCGGATGCAGGACCTTGATCGGGGCCTTGAACATCTCGACGAACTCGAGCAGGCCCTGGGTCGTGCGGTTCAGCCCGCCCGAGTAGCTGTAGGCGTCCGGGTCGTTCTGGCTGAAGTACTCCAGCTTGCGGATGTCGACCTTGCCGACCAGGGTCGAGACGTCCTGGTTGTTCTCGTCGCCGGGCTCGGTCTTGGCGACCCCGATCTGCCGCAGCTTCGAGGGATAGACCTTGGCGACCTTGAACTGGGTCAGGTCGCCGTCGAACTCGTCGAGCCGCTTGACCGCCCAGGGCGAGATCAACCCGGTCAGCTTGCGCCGCGGGATCCCGAAGCGGTCCTCGAACTTGGCGCCCATGCGCTCCGGGTCGAACAGGCCCAGCGGGCTCTCGAACACCGGGCTGAGGTCGTCGCCGGCCTTCAAAACGTAGATCGGGTGGGTCTCCATCAGGGTCTTGAGGCGCTCGGCGAGCGACGACTTGCCGCCGCCGACCGGGCCGAGCAGGTAGAGGATCTGCTTGCGCTCCTCCAGCCCCTGGGCGGCATAGCGGAAATAGCCGACCAGCCGCTCGACGGTGTCCTCCATGCCGTAGAAATCGTGGAACGCCGGGTAGACCTTGATGGTGCGGTTCATGAAGATCCGGCCGAGCCGGGCGTCCTTGGAGGTGTCGACGACCTCGGGCTCGCCGATCGCCGCGACCATCCGCTCGGCGGCCGACGCGCATGCCATCGGATCGGTGCCGCAGAGCTCCAGGTACTCCATCAGACTCAGCTCCGACTCCTTGCGGGTCTGATAGGTCTCGGCGTACTCGGAAAAGACGTCCTTCATGACGCTCATACCTCACTCCATGGTGGCCACCACGCGACCGCGTTCAGCGGTCTCGCAAAATCGAGCCTGAACCGCCGCGACATCGGCGGCAGGGCCGAGACCCCACCGGGTCCGCACCATCGAGTTTCTTGCAGTCTTCTTTGTGGCTCGGTCCGGCACTCGGCCGCGGTCGCCTACGAAAAATCGGTCGGTCTCTGGTCCAGGCATTCGGAACCCGCCTCTTCAGTCGGCTTCCCCCCACCGCTTGCGGAACACTCACAGTCATCCCGCCACCAGAACACTTGATGTGTCTTTTTCTTTATTTAGACAGACATCAACCCCGTTTCACCGTTTCTATCGTCCTCTAGCGCTTCTTAAAAAATCATTAAGCGCTTATGTGTTCACAACATGGCACCTTATGGCGCGAGTATGGCACAGTGTGACGCCCTGTTGCGAGCCTGACCTCGGGCCAATTCGGCCGTCCAGTTCCTTTCACGTAGTAAACCCGGACGCACATACCACCGCCCTCACGGACTTGTTTTCCGCGATCGTTCCCGGAATCCAGGGACTTGCCGACGCGGTAACGGCAGTCTCCAACGGCCTGCGGGACGACGGTGCGTCACGGCGCCCCACCGATCGACCGGGACCAGGGCGTGGTTCACGCTGTCCGCCCCGACCGAACCGTCGATGCGCCGACTCGGATTTCGCGCCGGGATGTATGCTGCAACCCGCGTACGCATCGCCAGGAGGACCGCATGGCCATCGACCTGTACCGTCACCCGCGCACCGGCCTCGCCCTGTCGCGTCTCGGTTTCGGCGGCGCCCCCCTGGGGAATCTCAACCGGCGACTGGACGATTCGGAGGCGGTCGCGGCGGTGACCGCGGCGATCGACGCCGGCGCCACCCTGCTCGACACCTCGCCGCTGTACGGCCAGGGGCTGTCGGCGGCGCGCATCGGTACCGCGCTGCGGCGCAGCGGCCGGGGTCGCGTCGTGCTGTCGACCAAGGTCGGCCGGATCCTCGAGCCGGCACGCGGCGACGCCGGCCTCGGCGGCAGCGGCCGGGCCCGCTACGTCGACGCCCTGCCCTTCGTCCCGCGTTTCGACTACTCCTACGACGGTGCGATGCGATCGCTCGAGCAGTCGCTGCTGCTGCTCGGCACCGACCGCGTCGACATCGTGCTGATCCACGACGTCGACGGCTGGACGCACGGGGCGGAGGCGGTCGACGCCCGCTTCGCCGAGGCCATGGACGGCGCCTACCGGGCCCTCGAGCGGCTGCGGTCCGACGGCGTGATCCGGGCGTTCGGCGTCGGCCTCAACGAGGCCGCCATGGCCGCCCGCTTCGCCCGTGCCGGCGACATCGACGCGGTGCTGCTGGCCGGCCGCTACTCGCTGCTGGAACAGGGCGCGCTCGACGACTTCCTGCCGCTGGCCCACGACAAGGGCATCGCCGTGCTGATGGGCGGGGTGTTCAACTCGGGCGTCCTGGCCACCGGGCCGGTCGAGGGCGCGCTGTACAACTATCGCCCGGCGCCGCCGGACGTCCTGGAGCGGACCGGCCGGATCGAGGCGGTGTGCGGGCGCCACGGCGTGCCGCTGGCGGTTGCGGCCGCGCGGTTCCCGCTCGGGCACCCGGCGGTCGCCTCGGTCGTCCTGGGCATGGTCACCCCGGCGGAAGTCGCCCGCAACGTCGCGGCGTTCGACGCCGCGATCCCGGCGGACCTGTGGAGCGACCTGGTGGCCGAGGGGCTGCTTCGGCCCGACGCCCCCATCCCCGCCTGACCGTCCCCCCTGACCGGCCTTATCGGGCGGCAGCGATCTCCGCCAGCACGGCCTCCAGGGAGACGGTCCGGCAGTAGCCGCCGAACGCCCGAAGCGCGGCGGCATGGCGCTCGTCGCTGTAGGTGCTGCAGCAGTCGGCCACGCAGACCGTGTAGTAGCCGCGGTCGGCGGCGTCGCGCACCGCCATGTCGACGCACTGGTCGGTCAGCAGACCGACGACGATCAGGTGGCGGATCCCGAGGTTGCGCAGGACGTAGTCGATGTTGGTCGAGTTGAAGACCCCGGACGAGGTCTTCGGCAGCACGATGTCGTCGGGCCCGGGCGCGACCGCCTCGATCACCCCGGCCTCCCACGCGCCCTTCGGCACCAGGATCCCGGACAGCTTGTGGTCGAGGCTGCGGTCGCGGCCGTCGCGGGTCAGGCTCTCGATGACGGTGTAGACGACCTCGATCCCCGCGCCCCGGGCCGCGTCGACCAGCCGGGCGATGTTCGGCACCACCCGCGCCTCCAGATCGGCGACGAAGGCCGGCTGCTCGCGGCGGATCGCATCCGAGATCTCCAGGTTCTGGACGTCGACCAGCAGCAGCGCGGTCGCGGCGGGCTCGACCGGCACGTCGCGGCGAAGATCGGATCGGGCGAACTCTCCGGGAGCTGACGACATGGCCCTTTGGCCGGCGATTGCGGATCGACGACCGGTAGCCCCGCAGGAGCAGGCAGGCAAGCGCCGAGTGGTCATCCGCCCCCTGGAATTCGACCCGCACTCGCCCAGGTGATACATTGCAGGAAAACGGATCAAATTCGATCGACCTGGGCGCAGCAGTTCGGAGCGGGTGGGAAAATCGCTGTGCGGGCACCTAACCTCTGGGTCGACCTCGATCCTGGCCTGAACTGCCGCGACGAGTCGCTACTGGCGATCCACCGCTATTGGCTCGACAAGCGCGGCGACCGCATTTTCCCCAGCCGCAACGACATCGATCCGATCGACCTCGCCCCACACCTCGGCAACGTCGTCCTGATCGACGTCGAGCATGCGCCACTGCGCCTGCGCTACCGCCTTATCGGTACCCGGATCACCCAGGTGATGGGACGCGACTCGACGGGCAAGTACTACGACGAGATCTACCCTGAGCAGCTGCTGCGGGCGATCTACGTCAGCTTCGAGTGGATTATCGACCACCGCCGGCCGTTACGGACCTACGGTGAGGCGTTCTACCCGGACCGGAACTTTTACCAGTACGAGACGCTCAACTTGCCGCTGTCGAGCGATGGCGAGATCATCGACATGGTGCTCGGAGGGCTGGCCTTCCATCCTACCGCCGCCGAGCGTTTCTAGGGCCGACCGAAGGAACCTCGGGACCAAGGTCGCCGAACGGTCTTGCCAGCCCCCCTCCCGCCGTCGTCCTGTTGCGGTCTGAACCACGACGGACCGGGTCTCATGCAGCAGGACTACGACTACGTGATCGTCGGCGGCGGGTCCGCCGGTGCGACTCTCGCCGCCAGGCTCAGCGAGAATCCCGGAACCCGAGTGCTGCTGCTGGAAGCCGGCCGCGACTTCCGCACGGCAGACACGCCCGAGCACATCCGGATCCCCAACCCGCTGCGCGCGATCGGCGACGACGACTACCGCTGGCCGAACCTGCTGGCCCGCCGGACCGAACGGCAGGAGCCGAAGCTGCTGTGGCGCGGCCGGGCGATCGGCGGCTCGTCCACCATCAACGGCCAGATCGCGATCCGCGGCATCCCCGACGACTTCGAGCGCTGGGCCGCGCTCGGCTGCACCGGCTGGGGCTGGGACGACGTCCTGCCGTACTTCCGCAAGCTCGAGGACGACGTCGACTTCGGCGACGCCCCGTATCACGGCCGCGGCGGCCCGATCCCGGTGTACCGGGCACCGGTCGACGACTGGGGCCATGTCGACCGCGCGCTGAAGGGCGCCGCCGAGAGCCTCGGCTATCCCTGGTGCGAGGACCACAACGCGCCGGAAGGCACCGGCGCCTCGCCCTACGCGATCAACAGCCGCAACGGCTACCGGGTGTCGACCAATGACGGCTACCTGGAGCCGGCGCGCAACCGCGACAACCTGACGATCGTCGGCAACGCCCTGGTCGACACCCTGACGGTCGAGGGCAACCGACCGCACGTCAGCGGCGTCACCGTCGTGATCGACGGCGAGCGGCACCCGGTCCGGGCGACCCGCGAGGTGATCCTGGCGGCCGGCGCCATCCACTCGCCGGCGATCCTGCAGCGCTCCGGCATCGGCCCTGCCGCCCACCTGAGGTCGCTCGGCATTCCGGTCGTGGCCGACCTGCCGGTCGGCGAGAACCTGCTCGACCACCCGATCCTCGGGATCCTCCTGCACCTGCGGGACGACGCCCGGGTCGGCACCCGCATGCACCGCCACACCAACTGCTGCCTGCGCTATTCGTCCGGGCTGGCCGGTGCCGGCGAGAACGACATGATCATGATAGCCGGCAACCTGCGCTCCGAGGGCGACGGCGACCTCGCGCGCGGCCGCATCGCCGTGTCGGTGTACCAGGCGTTCAGCCAGGGCACGGTCCGCATCGTGTCGACCGATCCGACGGTCGACCCGGCGGTCGAGGAGCGGATGCTGTCGGACGAGAGCGACCTGGTCCGCATGCGCGACGGCGTCCGACGCCTGCGCGACATCGGCCGCCAGCCGGCGGTGGCGGCGATCGCCGAGCGGGTCGAGTACGGCGCTTCCGGCCGCTCGATCGAGGACGAGCTCACCGGGGCCGAGCTCGACGACTGGATGATGGCGGAGTGCTCGGACGCCCAGCACGCCAGCGGAACCTGCCGGATGGGACCGGCCGACGACCCGCGGTCGGTCGTCGACCCGGACTGCCGGCTGGTCGGATGCAGCGGGCTGCGGGTGATCGACGCCTCGGTGATGCCCGAAGTGGTGCGGGCCAACACCCACCTGTCGACCGTGATGATCGCCGAGAAGATGGCCGACACCCTTAGAAGCGGCCGCTGAGACGGAGGCCGGCCGCGGCCCGCGCGGCCGGCTCGCTCGAGGAGGGACGCCGATGGCGGCTTCGAGCAGACGGGACATCGCCCGCGCCGTCCTGGCGCTGCACCCGCGCAGCCACGCCGACGAGCTGGGCATCGACGTCGCCCGCAACACCCCGGCTCCGCTGTACCAGTGGCTGCTGGCGTCCCTGCTGTTCAGCGCCCGGATCCCGGCGGCCCAGGCTCAACAGGCTGCGGCGGCCCTGTTCGAGCAGGGCTGGCGGACTGCCCGACGGATGGCCGGCACGACCTGGGAGCAGCGCGTCGCGGTGCTCGACCGCGCCGGCTACGCCCGCTACGACGAGAGTACCGCCCGCTACATCGGCGACACCACCGACCTGCTGATCGAGCGTTACGGCGGCGACCTGCGCCGGCTGCGCGCCGCCGCCGGGCGCGATCCGGCCCGGGAACGCACGCTTCTCAAGGCCTGCAAGGGCATCGGCGACGTCGGCGCCGACATCTTCTGCCGCGAGGCTCAGCTCGCCTGGGAGGAACTGTACCCGTTCGCCGGCCGCAAGGCGCTGGAGACGGCCCGACGGCTCGGTCTGGGCGACGATGCCGTGGCGCTGGCGACCCTGGTCGACCGGCGCGACCTCCCGCGGCTGCTGTCGGGACTGGTCCGCGTCGGACTGCGGCACGAGATCGACACCGTGCTGCAGCGGCCCGACCGGGACTGACGCTCCCCGGCTTTCCCTGGCCGAGGGTCCGGGACATGCTGGTCCGCGACGCAACCGCAAGAAGGCCCCAGACCGATGACCAGCCCCGTGTTCGAACCGCTTCCGGGCTACGTCGAGTATCCCGAGGAAGAGATGGAGCGCCGGGCTGCAGGATTCGCCGCCGAGCTGAAGCGGCGGCGGACGGTCCGCGACTACGTCGACCGCGCCGTGCCGCGGGCAGTGCTCGAGCATTGCCTGCGGGCGGCGACCTCGGCCCCTTCCGGCGCCAACATGCAGCCCTGGCACTTCGCGGTGATCACCGATCCGGCTGTGAAGCAACGGATCCGCCAAGCCGCCGAGGCCGAGGAGCGCGAGTTCTATCGCGAGCGTGCGCCGCGCGAATGGCTGGACGCGCTCGCGCCGCTGGGAACCGACGAGCACAAACCGTTCCTGGAGCACGCCACGCTGATCGCCGTGTTCGCCCAGCGGTTCGGTGAGTTGCCGGACGGGCGCCGGGTCAAGCACTACTACGTCGCCGAGTCCGTCGGGATCGCCACCGGCTTCCTGATCGCCGCCCTGAACGCGGCTGGGCTCGCAACCCTGACCCACACCCCCAGTCCGATGGGCTTCCTGAACGAGATCTGCGACCGCCCGGAGAACGAGAAGCCTTACCTCCTGCTGGTCACCGGGTTCCCGACCCCGGACTGCCAGGTCCCGGAATACGGTGGCCGGCGCCGTCCGCTGGACCAGGCAACGAGCTGGCTCACCGCAGAGTGACCGGGCGGATCGTCGTTCGCGCTTTCCCACGGCAATAGTGCCGCCGGGCCAATTGTAAGGACGCTACCGTCCGTTAGCTTGTGACCGTCGTCCCGAATGCCGGGTCGCCGGTGCCCGTGGAGGTCTCCTTGCAGCGAAACAACGGCCTGCGAACCGGCGGCCTTCCGGGCACCCTGCCCATCCTGATCGCCGCCTCGGTCATGCTGACCGTGGCGATGGGGATCCGGCAGAGCCTCGGCATCTTCATGCCGCCGCTGACCTCGGAGCTGGCGATCTCGGTCGCCGACTTCGCGTTCGCCATCGCCATCCAGAACCTGACCTGGGGGCTGTGCCAGCCGTTCGCCGGCTGGCTCGTGACGATCTGGGGCTTCCGTCCGGTTCTGCTGACCGGCGCCGTGCTGTACGCCACCGGAATCGCGTTGCTGGCCAAGGCCGGCGGGATGACGACGATCATGCTGGGCGCCGGCCTGCTGGTCGGCATCGCCATGGCGTTCGCCTCGGCCTCGATGGCGCTGTCGGTCGCGGCCAGGGTGGTGTCGCCCCAGCAGCGCAGCGCCGCCCTCGGCATCGTCACCGCCGCCGGGTCGGTCGGCGCCCTGATCGCCGCCCCGATCGGGCAGATCCTGTCGGTCGATTACGGGTGGCGGACCGGCGTGCTCGGTTTCGCGATTCTGGCGCTGGCGATGATTCCGTCGGCCTGGATCGCCGGCCGGGTCGACCGCCGCCCGGCACCGTCGATCACGCACGGCGGCAGCGACGGGCTGACGGCCCGCGATGCCCTGCGGGTGGCCGCCGGCAACGCGCCGTTCGTGGTGATGACCCTGTCGTACTTCGTGTGCGGCATGCAGCTGGTGTTCCTGACCACCCACCTGCCGTCCTACCTGCTGCTGTGCGGCCAGGATCCGCTGCTGAGCGCGACCGCTCTCGGCACCATCGGCGGCTTCAACGTGCTGGGCAGCCTGTTCTTCGGCTGGGCCGGCGGCCGCTGGTCCAAGCCGGTGCTGCTGGGCGGGATCTACATCTGCCGGTCGGCGACCATCGCCTGGTACTTCCTGGCGGCCCCGACGCCGGAGACCACGGTGCTGTTCGCCGCCATCATGGGCTTTCTTTGGCTCGGCGTGGCGCCGCTCGTCGCCGGTGCGGTCGCCGAGGCCTTCGGCCTGCGGTGGCTGGCGATGCTGCAGGGCGTCACCTTCCTAAGCCACCAGCTCGGCAGCTTCGTCGGCGCGTTCGGCGGCGGCTGGGTGTTCGACACGCTCGGCTCCTACGATCTGGCCCTGCAGCTCGGGGTCGGCCTCGGCCTGTTCGCCGGCGTCGTGCAGATCCTCTCGGTCCTGATCCGACGCCCGCCCGCCGTACAGCCGGTCTGACCCGGATCCGGTCCGCGTCAGTCCTTGACGGCGTTCATGTCGAAGCTTAATGTAAGTAAATGTTCACATCGATTCCGAGTCCGGCATGCCCAGACACCCCGATACCCGCCAGCGCATCGAACGCGCCGCCATCGCCCTGTTCGCCGCCAAGGGGGTCGACGCCACCACCACCAAGGACATCGCGGCCGAGGTCGGCATCTCGGAGGGGGCGATCTACCGCCACTTCCGCAGCAAGGACGAGTTGACCTGGCACCTGTTCTCGACCCACTACACCGACCTCGCCCGGCACATCGACGCGGTGATGGTCGAGTCCGAGGGCCTGGCGGACCGTATCGACCGAACGGTCGAGCTGTTCTGCGGGCTGTTCGACCGGGAGCCGGAGCTGTTCGCCTTCATCCTGCTCTCTCAGCACGGCCAGCTGGGGCGGGTGACCGACGACATGCCGACCCCGGTCGAGAGCCTGCGGCGGATGTTCCAGGACGGCATCGACCGCGGCGAATGCCGGGAGACCGACCCCGACCTGATGGCTGCGATGGCATTGGGTCTGGTGACCCAGCCGGCGACCTTCGCCATCTACGGCCGGATCGCCCGCCCACTCAGCCGGCTGGCGCCGGTCCTCGGCGACGCGGTCAAGCGCGCGGTCCTGGCATGAGGCCGGCCGACAGTGCTCCGCTCGGCATCGTCCCGCTCGGAATCGCCCCGCTGCTCGACCGGATGCCGAACCTGCGGTTCCGGACCCTGGGCGGCCGGCATTTCTGGGCCGACGTCGCGATCTCACCGTCCCACCGGATCCAGCGCAATGTCTGGACCGGGCATTGCCGGCTGCTCGACGGCAACGACCGCCGGATCGCGACAGGCAGCCTCGAGCGCTGCCGGGCGGCTGCGCAGGCGTTGGCGGAGGACTGCGCCCCCGGCGGCACGCTGGTCGTGATGCTGCACGGGCTGTATCGCTCCGGATACTGCTTCGAGCCGCTGGCGCGGCGGCTGCGGGCGGCCGGATGGCCGGTCGTGATGCCGAACTACCCGAGCGGCAACGCCTCGCTGCCGGAGCTCGGCAGCTGGCTGAACGAACTGATATCGGGTCTCGACGGCTACTCGCGCGTGGTCTTCGTCGCCTAC
>Ga0070728_10000994_pt1 | contig 47009 bp, 95 predicted proteins | sample tdDd471_FD_66723 | JGI IMG/M metagenome (GOLD analysis project Ga0070728, IMG submission 66723) | Marine sediment microbial communities from the Atlantic coast under amendment with organic carbon and nitrate - tdDd47.1 | ecosystem: Environmental > Aquatic > Marine > Coastal > Sediment | place... | reverse complement strand
CTTTCTTTTCTTTGCCATCTTGCGGGATGTAACATTTAATAGGTATGATATTCCAACCGCGATCTACTGCTTGTGAAGCAGTTGTGAAGATTTGAGAATTATTCATTTAAAATAATCCTCCTTTGTATTTTGAGCAAACATAATAGCCATAGACTATCTCCTTATTCGTCGTATAAACACAGTAAAATGAATAATAACTAAGGGTAATCTAAATGCGTAATCCAGCTTCCTTAGTAGACCTGTCCATCTCCGAATGATAAATTTCATTCCAGAGATCAACCTGGGCTTCTTTGCTCATCTCGCTGATCTTTCTTAATTCTTGATCTGCGACATTCACAGCAGTGTCCATAAAAGTTTTTAGGATGCGTTTCTTAGATTTGCTGATGAGTTGCCCACTGCTTTTCATGGATTTGTGAACTACTTTATACTCTTCAGGTATATTCCTCGAGCTCATTATTCTCTCCTTTCGTGCACAATAAGTTATTGTTCCTCTGTCTTTGCCAATCGCTGTCTAACTCTAACTTAAGCCTTATTATAAAATAATTAATAAATAATGTAAATAAAAATATAATAATATAAAATAGCGAAATATAGTCAATTATCGGCTTTTACTATTTACAAAATAATGTAATTGCATTATAGTTTACTTGTATTTGGATTTATTCTATCTCCAGTCCTCGTACAGACCGAGACGGCGTATTGTAGTATGCAACACACAGAAATCCCGGTAGACCTGAGCAATCTATCGGGATTTTTGCTTGTTTAATATTTATTCATGATCGTCATATAGATTGTATTATCATCCCCATTTATTTCAGTAATTAAATATTCGTCTGCTATAATTGGTAATGGATCGCCTTTATCATATACCATTATTACATATAAACGGCGTAAATCTAATTCCATAAGTATTTGGTATTCATAATATTTAGGCAATAGATTTAAACTTATATGATATAATATTGCGGATTTGTAATTATCCTTTACAAAGCTTTCTACTTCATACTTTCTACCTTCGATTATACAATGCATAATTACATCTTATCTTGTATTTGTAGTATATTTGAATGTTCCTGAAGTTCCAGAGCTTTCAACATTCCCATGAATAAAATGATCAAATGTTTCTTCTCGTTCCAACGGATTAAACTCGTAATCATCTATAATAACTATTAATGCTTCAAATACTTTGATATTCTTTTCAGTGTTGGATATGGAATTTTCTATATTTAACTTTTCATTCTTGATCATTTCTAAGAAAAGACTTTTAGCTGCGCCTTTATATTTAACGCGCCCTTCCATTTTTATAAGAACTTCATATCGTTTTTGGTGTTCTTCGATTTGCATTTCTGCATTTTCTATTTGAGCATTAATCTGGTCTTCAAGCCGGTCAAATATATCAGCATATAGTATGCTATCATTGCTTGTATTATTCTTTAATATATTATCAATAATAACTCGAAGATTTTCCATTGCTAATTCTTGAATGGAAAGCTCTCTCTTTTCATCAGTATCGCCCGTTTCATCGTACCTTTTCTTTCGTTCAGGGTTGATTAAAATAGAATATGCAACGTTTACCTTATTAAATAATTCTGGATCTCCTCCGTGTTTATCCGGATGAGTTTTCTTTGCTCTTGCTCGGTAAGCTTTTTTGATTTCCTCCGGTGAAGCATCCTTTTTCACTCCCAGCTCTTCGTAAAGCTTCATTTCCATCTCCTTTGTTAAAAATTATAAAAAGATCCTATCATAAAAAATAACCATTGTAAATATAAAATAATTATTTTTCATTTTACAAATAAGAATTTATGTGTTATTATCTATTTGTAAAATAAACTTGTAGGAGGTTAAATGAAAAAATTTCTAATAAAAATAATTCAAGCAATCATCCTTACAGCAGTTATGGTAATCGGTAGTCATTTATTATATAAACTTTTAAGCTCAATCAGTTCAATATAATTGGAGGAACCAGATAATGGAACAAGATAACATATTAATTAAGTTATTGAAGTCACTATTTATTTTTATTATAGTAATAGGCTTAAGCATTGCTATTAGTTTAATTACGGATTGGTATTTCAGATTACCAGTTATTCATCAGTCATATTCATCTAAGGAATGTATCAAGATCATGATCGAAGGTGAAGAGTATGACTGTTCCAGGTTTGAGGAACTCACTAATAATCTTAAATACAGACGAGAATGGGTGAAATAAGATATTTACAAAATAATTAAATTGTGTTATATTTATATCATAAATTAATGCTTAAGGAGTGTTTATGTTAAGAGTAAGATTTAAAGCAAATCATGATGATTATCGGCCAGTGAATTGGCCAGTAAAACATCCATATTGGTGTTCAGGCTATGGGGATGATTATTCTATCGTTATTTCATATGCTGATAATACCGATTATATTTATGAGAATTGGCCTGAGGCAAAAGATTTAGACTCGGAAGAAGTTGAAGGTTATACATTTACAGACCGGTTTCCAAAACCGGAATGGTTTGACGAAATAAAAACATATTGCAATATCTGTGAGCGAAGATTAAACAATCCAGAAGACCCAACAACTAAGGATTGCGGTGGGGATTGTTTAAAATGTATGGCAGAAGTTGCAGAAGACCCCGATTGTATTATTGAATTAAATAAATTAAGGAGAAGCGATGACAAAAATTGATGGTTATTTAACAACAGATGAAGTAGCAGAATTACATGGAGTTTCAAGAGGCAATGTTATCCACTGGATAACTGCTGGGGATCTTCAAGCAGTAAAGGTGAATCAGATTTGGCTAATCAAAAAAGAAGATGCTGAGAATTATGAAAGGCGTCCAATCCCGGGGAGACCAAAAAAGAATGAAAAATAAAAGCATTGAAGTTTGCATTCATGTTTTAGGAACCAGTGAACAAGCAATCTTTACTTGTGAAGATATCGAGAAAAAACATATTAAAATTGTGATTCCCAAATCGCAAGTCGAGCTAATCAGTGTAGGTTCATATAGTGACATTAGTTATGGCGATGCAGTTGATATAAAACTCCCCCGCTGGTTAGCAATTGATAAAGGATTAGTATGAAAGAATTTACTATAAAAGTCGAAACAGAAGTAAAGATCGTTATTGATGAAGATAAATGGGACCAAAAATCATTATCTGAATGGGCTAAGAATTTCCGTTCCTTCGATCAGTTTTATCCAGTAGTACAAAGTCTTGGATTATTAATTAATCGTTCCCTCTTAAGCCAAGATCCTGAAAAGACAACAAAGGGAAAACTTAAACAAAACAGTTTACTGATTAATGTCGGAAACGGCACTATGGATATTAGACTGATATAACTGGAGGGATCTTAATGGAATTTGATATTTGGACCGAAGGTTATAGTGCTACTGGAGATTCATCTACTGCTCAGTTTCATGGAACATTTGAAGGTGAAAACTTCTCTGATGCAGTTAAGGCATTTAGGGATTCTTTATCAGATCAGCATTCAATACAATGTATTAATTTAAAAAACTTAACATTTTGGGGATGTAGATTTTTTGATAATGAAAATGATGCAAGAAAATCTTTCGGATAATAATTAATATGACTGGAGATACTTAATGGAATACGGAATAGGTTATTATTGGGTGAAGTTCTATAATCATGATAAGCAAATGATTATGTATTTTAATGGTTTACATTTTGAAAGTTTTAAATCGGACGAAGTCCCTCATGATGAAATTGATCATGCATCCGTTAAAAAGGTTGAGTTTCCTATATGAAATTATTCCTATTATGCATTCTTATTTTCTTTTATTTGGCGATATTAATTTGGACTTTTTGGGAAGATCGAACAGGAACATATTGGAGTTGGGATAGCGGAGAACTAACCCGTACAACAACATATGCTGATAAAACTACAAAAGGTTTTTGGTGGGCTGCTATATGGCCTCTTCGATTTGTTTATTTCTTTATAAATAATCTTTTATACCTAATAAAAGAATTAGGTAAATTAGTTTTATTAGGAATCGGAATTAAACTATGAAATACGAATTCAAAATGCAGCCTTGGGATCATCAGAGAAATGCGTTGTTGGTTTCCTGGAATAAATATTACTTTGCACTATTAATGGAATATGGTACAGGGAAAACCAAAGTAATAATAGATACTACGGGAATTCTTTATGAACGGGATGAGGTTGAAGCTTTATTTGTAATTGCACCAAATGGAGTGCATGAACAATGGATTAATGAGCAAGTACCTGAACACCTTCCAGAACGTATTCCATATATTGCACGTATCTGGACCGGATCCCGTTCCAAAAAGTTTAAACGTTCATTGGAAGAATTCTGGGATGAAAAGAATAAGGGTAAGCTCAAGATTTTTACAATGAATGTTGAAGCTTTACAATCAAGTAAAAATGCAAGAAACTTTGCCATTAAATTCTTAAAGGATTTTGATACATTATTGACTGTAGATGAATCAACAAGGATTAAAACTCCTGGAGCCAAACGAACAAAGTTCATAGTAAATCGCTTAGGCATAATTGCCAAATACAGAAGAACATTGACCGGTAATGAGATTACTCGTTCACCATTTGATGTCTATTCACCCTATACATTTTTATACAAAGATTTCTGGAATCCAATTCCAAACCACCATATTTTTACACATAGATTTGGTGAATGGAAAACTCAGAAGTTCCCAAAGAAATCTGTTAAGGTTTCATCTTTTACTTGCCCGCACTGTCTTGATACACCAGAGCAAATTCTTTTAAAAAGACAGTCGGGCATTATCTTTCCGACATGTAATATATGTGATAAAATTGTTCGGGAGAATAATCGTTATCCGTTATGTTCTAATATTGCGCTTAAGGCCAAAACTCCAGTATATCCTAAAAATTTAAAAAAGTTAATCAATAATGACGGCGTATTTGAATTTCCAAAATTAATCAAATACAAAAACATGGAACAGCTCAGGGCAATGACCAAAGAGCACTCCTTCCTGGTTAGGAAAGAAGATTGCATGGATCTGCCGCCAAAGATTTATCAGCCAATATATTGTGAGATGAACGATGAACAAACCAGGATTTATAAGGAATTAAAGGAAGAATTATATACTGAATATAATGGTGTAGAACTTTCTGTTCCAAATAAGATTGCTTTAATGGTGCGATTTCAACAAATCGTTGGTGGATTCTTCCCCGAGACTGGTGATCCAATCGGAAAGAAAAATCCTAAGATCGAATCAATGCTATATGATTTAGAAGATATTGATTGTGCTAATCCTATTATAATATGGTCGCGTTTCACTGCTGAAATAAAAGCTATTACTCATAGATTGAAACAAGAATATCATGATAGAAGCGTTGTTTCATTCTTCGGTGAAACTCCAAAAGAAAAGCGACCACAGATTAAAGAAGACTTTAAAGCAGGAAAGATCCGCTATTTTGTAGCAAATCAAGCAGTTGGTGGAACAGGATTAAACCTGCAATTAGCTTATATGATGTATTATTATTCTAATTCGTTTAATGCTGAAGATAGATGGCAAAGCGAAGATAGAATACATCGTGGTGGTCAAACTAAAACTTGTCTTTACAAGGATATCTTCATGCGGGGAACAGTAGACGATACTCTTAAAAAAGCAAACGATGATAAGAAGAACATCGCTGAATATTTTAAAGGTAACGAGATACAGGACTTAGTATAATAATAATAATAATAAAGAGGAAGGAAAATGAAAAATCTATTTACAGGTATATTAATTGGAGGTGCTATTCTGTTCTTTTTAGTGATTATTTTTAGTCTTAATGAAGCAAGAAAAGCTCCCAATAAGGAAGTTGTATATTTCAAAGCTAATAAAACGGAGATCTTAAGCCAAATTAATAAATATCTGGAAGAAAAAGATTTCTTGAATGCTGAAATTTTATTAGCAACATATCAAGTATCTGGCGATCCCGATTTGTTAGATCTTGATCGAAAAGTTCAAACAGATTCTTTATTATATGCATTAAAATCAACCGATAAAGATGATTATCATGCTTTGAAAGTTACTTATAAACAATTGATTGGTATTCATCCGAGTAATAGAAAATATCAAACGAATTACAGGATTTATAACAATAAATATATAAAGCAGCAAAAAGAAATCAACAGAAAAGAGAATCGTAAACAAGAAATTGCATCTCAATTCAGTAGTTGGGACGGATCTCATTATAATCTCGAAACAGTTATCAAACAATCGATGAATGATCCAAAAAGTTATAAGCATGTTAGAACCTGGTATTGGGATAAAGGTGATTATTTAGAAGTAACAACTACTTTTAGAGGCAAGAATGCTTTCGGTGGGATTGTTAAGAATTCCATAACAGCAAAAGTTACTATACAGGGCTTAGTCTCTGAAATTATTAGTCAGGGAGCTATTTAAATGAAAGCAATGGAATATATCGTAAGAACCAGGGAATATCTGGACTATCTGGAAGAACATATCTTAAATGTACAAAGAGCTTGGAATGAAATCCAGGAAAAATGTAAGGATATGGCATTTATATCGGATGATTTTACTTTTTTCACACTTGATAAAGAAATAAAAGACCATGATTTATCAAAGTTCTCTGAAGAAGAATTCGTTCAATATAGAAAAGCGTTTTATCCTATTAATAAAGCTCCAAAAGGTGTTTTAGATTCTGCATGGGAACATCATAAAAATAATAATCCCCATCATTGGGAAAATTGGACTCAAAAAACTGGAGTAGCTGACATTATTTGGATACCTAATTGTGTTCACATGATAGTCGACTGGCTCGCAATGAGTTACAAGTTTGGTGATAGTCCAAAAGAGTATTATGAAAGTAATACAGATACTATTAAAATACCAGATTTTGCAATTAAATTTATGTATCAGATATTTGAAAGGTTGGAGAAATAGTGAGACGCAAAATAAAACAAAAATATAAAAAGCTTTGGCCACATTTCGGAATTTTCTTTTGGCAAACATGTGATAAATGCGGATATGAATTCGTAAGAGAATCTGGATGGTATGCTATAACTGGACCAATTTTTAAAGGCCATGGACGTGGTCGGTATTTATGTAAAAAATGTGCGCCTACTTTAGAAATTGCAGATGATTACTTTTATAATAATGAGTTTATTGGTAAAAGACCACCTCCACCGCCTGCCCCACCTAAAAAACGAACTATAAAGGAATCTCTTTCATGAAAGATAATACGAATAATTTAGTACCAGAAGAATGTTGTGATTTTGGGGAGTTTAAATGTCAAGTTCCAATTCCGATAAGTGGTAAAGTACAATTTGTTGATATATGTATCGCTCATATTGTATCTGCATTGAACGCTGCTAATATCACAACAGTTGCGAGTTGTTGTGGACATGGTAAAATTAATGCGAGCATTATTTTAGAAGACGATAAAGAGTTAGTTCTCCGGAAGTTTGATGAGTCAAACTATAATTCAAATAGAGTAATGGAGTAATTATGGACGGATTCTATATTTGCTTTGAGCATACAACTTATTGGTTTGAGTTTCATCATATGTTTGGTCCGTTTTTCTATCGAATTGAAAAAGGGGAAGAGATAGACATCATGGATGAGTTCGAATTTGATGAGAATAACGATTATAAATGTACATCTAATAAATTCCTATGGGATTTCTTTGATAAATGGCATAAAGAATATCTATTGAAGGAGAAAAAATAATGGAACGATTTTTTGTTAATAAATTCCCTATAAATATTCCTACTAATACGGGAGATGTTATTCCGATTGGAACTATATTTACAATTGACAGTATAAGCGGAGATTTTTTTAATTTAAAACCTATTGTTGAAATTAAAGGGCTTGAATATGATCTTATGTTTGGTGCATTAATGATGGAACATGCTTTTACTGAACAAGAACATATTTCAAATAAGGAAGAAGAGAAATAACGGAGAAATAAAATGCAAATACAACGTCAGGGAAGATCTGAGGACAGAGCTCAACTCAGTGATATCTTAAATACATACGGCATGGGAGATTGGATAGAAGACTGGGTATGGCATGCTATTTTTGAAATGTATACTCATAAATAATTAACATAAATGTTTACAAAATAAATATTTTATGATAAAATGCTTCTATAAAATTAATTAACAGGAGATAGAAAAATGGTAGATGATATTTTTGCAGACATCGAGGAAGCAGCAGATAAAGATAAAGAGGACAAAACTATTGACCTTGGTCCAATATCTCGTCTCGTTGATCAGCAAGCAATGCTCGAAAGAACAGCTTTAGAAACACATGTACAAAATCTATACTCATTTATTAAACTAAATAATATGTCAATAGAAACTATTGAAGAAGCAATGAAGCTACGGGCTAAAGATCTATTTAAGGTTCGTCAGGTTCAGATTCCTGAAATGATGAAAGAATTTGGTTTAAATGCTATTGAAAGCACATCTGGAACTGCTATTAAAATAATGGACGGGTTATCCGTTACTATTAAAGATGCAGACAAATTGCATGCTTTCCTCCGAAAAAATGAAGCAGGGGATTTAATCAAAAATAAGATAACTATCGAAGTTGAAAATGAAGAAAAAAGAAAGGAGGTGGTTAAACTATTAGAAAGTAAAGAATTAAATTATGAAGTGAAGGAAGCGGTTCATAATGCAACTCTTAAAAAACACGTAAAAGATCTACGTAAAGATGGAAAAGATTTGCCGAATGAATCAGTAAAAATTTACGAGTACGAATACTCAAAAATCAAAAAGTAAAGGAAAAATTATGGCTAAAAAATCAGAGACAACTACTGAAAACAAATCAGTTGTAAAAAAAGACGAAGCCGCATTGCCAATCTCGGTAGAAGAACTGGAAGCAATGTCAGGACAAGGGTTTGAGGGCGCAGACAAAGATTCTTATGCAATACCTTTTTTAAGAATCTTGCAAAGTACATCACCTCAAATTAATGAAGATGAACCAGCTTATATTGAAGGTGCTAAAGTTGGTATGTTCTTTAATACTATTACAGGTGAGTTATTTGGTAAAGAGTTAGATGTAATTCCTGCTCATTATGCAAGGGATTTCATTGAGTGGATGCCAAATCGTGGAGGATTTGTTACAACTCACGGCTCAGATCCAGTTATTTTGGATCGTATTGTAAAAATTGATGATAACAATAATTCCATCCTTGATAATGATAATGTTATTCAGGATACACGCAACCATTATGTATTACTTGCCGATCACCTTGAACAAGGTCCGATCATTCTTTCACTTACATCAACTGGTATCAAGCATTCCAAAAAGTGGATGACTCTAATGAATACCTTGATGATTCCAAATAGTAAAAAACAAGCACCAATGTTTGCAGGAGTTTGGAAAATTGAAAGTGTACAGAACAAAAATGATGATGGTACCTGGTATCAAGTAGGTGACAAATCTGCAACTTGCATTAAATTCAAAAATTGGGTTGATAAAGATCAACTCGAAGCAGCAACTTCCTTCAGAAAATTACTTGCAGCAGGGGAAGCAAAAGCGGATTGGGATTCAGCAGATGGCGAATCAAATAAATCCGGTGTAACTCAAACTGGATCTCCTTCAGCAGGGGGCTATGAAAAAGATGGTAAACAGTTTGATAGCGAGGGGAATGAAATTCCCTTTTAATTAACTGATTATCCAAACAAAAATTCTATTATATTATCCGGGAGCATAAAAACTCCCGGATATTTTTAACAAAAGCGAGGTGTTAATATGAATAGGAGAAGAATAGCAAATCATCTAAAGAAAATCCACAACAATTGGGTAGAATCAATTCAAGATGAAAATGTTCGTACTCTTGCTCGAAACAATTCTATTATAACTGGTGGTGCTATAGTTTCTTTACTTACTGGGGAACAACCAAAAGATTATGATATTTACTTTACAAATAAAGAAACTGTTCTGGAAATTGCTAAATATTATGTAAATATATTTAATATAAAAGAAGGCAATAATAATGCATCTGTTATTGATGGTGCAGATTACCAGGATGAAACAGAACAACAAGAAAAATATGAGATCCGTGGTACAATGTATGCAAATCTTACTGAAGATCGAGTAAAGATTATTACCGGTGGTGCAGGTGTACTGGAAGATGAGGATGAAACACAATCTTTAAATGTATATGAGATCTTAAATGATACTGATGACGCAATAATTGATCCTCCTGTTGAAGAAAAGAAAAAAGGTAAGGATAAACCCGAACCATATCGTCCAGTATTTCTATCAACAAATGCAGTAACTCTTTCTGACCGAATCCAACTTATCATACGATTCTATGGCGAGCCAGATGAAATTCATGACACCTTTGATTTCGTCCATACGTTTAGTTATTGGCGTTCTGGAGACTTCGATGAACTACATCTAAATGCTGAAGCATTAGAAGCAATACTCGATAAGAACCTGGTTTATAAAGGATCTAAGTATCCCTTATGTTCCATCATACGTCTTAGAAAATTCTTGAAACGTGGATGGAAAATCAATGCAGGTCAAATACTGAAGATTTGTTTTCAATTATCTGATTTAGATCTGTCAAATCCCGATGTTTTGGAAGATCAATTGATTGGTGTTGACACAGCTTACTTTATGAAATTGGTAAGAGATATACGTGAGCAAATGGATGCGAATGATGAGTTCATTATTGACCAGAACTATGTCACAACTATTGCTGAAAAAATATTCGGTTAGTGAAAGGCGGGAATAAATGAAAATACATCTGCTCGAGGAATGTCCTCATTGCGAATTTACAATGGGGGAAATAACAAGGGTTGGTAATCAAAATAAACTAACATGTTCCAGTTGTAAAAAATATATTAAATTTCTTGGCAGGAAAGAAATAGCAACTATTGCTCGTAGAAGAGGAGCAACAGTTGACACTGTTTATAATGAAATTATTGTCGGAGATGCAGCAGTTGCTTATGATCCTAAGGGATTACCGGATGATGAGACTGATCGAATTGAAAAGCTGCATTTTAAAATAGATCTATTATTAGATCACTTTGGAATAATAAATGACAACAGTTAATGAACATATAAGAAACCATTTATTAGAACGAGTAGGAATATTTAAACCTGATCCAAAACCTTCTTTAGAATCTTTAAAGAAAACAGAATGGAGTTCTAAATTCGAGCAGTTAATGAGAAATCGTTTAATTGTAGGTGCTTTCCGTTATGGATTAATAAATGAACCAGGTAAAAAGCGTTACGACAGGACAGATAGTATTCGGCAAAGACTGGATTTATATAACGAAACTGGAAATGCTGAACATTTAGTTGATATAGCTAATTTATGTTTGATGGAATTTGAGGAACCAAACCACAAACGTTTTCATTTTAAGGCTCAAGATGATGTAATTCATGCAGAAGAGTCGAAAGGAAGATAGAAATTATGGAAGAACTGAAAAATGCAATTGTAAAATCTTTTAATAAAATGGCGGACAGCGGTAAAATACAGGAGATTATTGATAAAAAATTGGAAGCAACTGTTACCAGTGTTTTAGATGATTGTCTTCGTGATTGGTCTGATTTTGGAAAAGCTCTGAAAGAAGTTGTAAAGACTAATCTTAATATTAATATGGATGATTTGAAAATTGCAGGCTATAATGATTTAATTTTAAAAATTATTCAGCAGAAAATTGATAGTAATATTTCAGCAATTAGTACAGAACAAATTGAAAAACAAATGGCTGAACTGTTGAAAAATCCTCCTACGGAAATCAAACTCTCGGAACTCATTGCTGATTTTATTGAATATAATTGTGATGAGGATAATCCATATGAAAATCCTGAAGAGATTACCTTCATATATGAAAATAAACATTATCCTTATGTTTATTTTGATAAAGAACCAAACCAAGAAAAATATCGATGCGAATTTAGATTTGGTATTTCTGATGAAAAAATGTTTAATTGCAAAATAGATGGTGAAGAATTAGATAAATCTCTTTTCCATGGAGCAATGTTTAATTTTGAAAAGAAATTGTTCCATATGTATGCAGCTGGTACAAAGATAATAATGGATGTTGATGATGTTGAAACATATTATCCTTCTCCAGATTAAAAAATGGATAAAACGATTTACAAAATAATATTTCTATGATATAGTGTTTATTATTTAACCAAATACGAGAGGTATTATGGAACACGCATTTTTAGTAGAAATAAATACAATGAATTATCGGAAATGGGATTCTAATAAAAATGAAATTCATGGACGATTTGTAATAATGGAAAGTCCGACACAGCTAAGCGATTATTTTCCGCAAGAAAAATTAGTTCAGCTAAGAACAAATATTCGTGGTAAAGAAAGCAAGTCAGATATCAGTAAATCAGCTAAAAAGTTAGCAAAAGAATGTTATAATGCAATCATAAAAATTAAACCACAAGTTCAATCTACAGTTAACCCTAAAGTTAACTCCACAGAAAAGAAAGTAACTAAATCTGGCCGCTTAAGAGAGTATTTTCTAATGAATGAAAGCGGTTCTGTATCGGATTTAGTTGCTTTTACAGGTTTTGATGAGAAAAATCTCAGAACAGCAGTTAGTATTTTAGCAAATCCTGGTAGAACAAAATATCCAATAGTTATTCAGTATGATTCCGACAATAAAATATATAAATTAGAAAAGGAGGATGAATGCCAAGCATAATATTTGAAGGACCAGATGGAGCTGGTAAAAGTTATATTGCAAGTTATATAAGTACAGTATCTAAAATTCCAATTTATCATGCTGGAGGACCACCAAAAACTCCGGAAGAAATAGTGGAACGTGCTAATAAAATGGTGAAAATGGAAAACAAGATATTTGATAGATTTCCTATAATTTCTGAACAAATATATGGAACTATCGTCAGGGATAATAATCCCTTTAACTTTGGAGATTTAAAAGATATTCCTTTTCCCGTTGTATATTGCAGACCTTTTCGAGAGACATTGCTTTCATCAGAAAAAATTGAAAAGGATTATAAAGCAGGTAAACATATGAAGAGTGTCCTGGAAAAATATGAACAAATTATCGACAAATATGACGAACTTATGAGTTCGTTACCACATTTAACCTTTAATAGGGATTTAGAATCATGTGCGGACTTTCTTACACGATTGGAAAGAACAATATTGAGAAAATGAACGAAACCCTCAGGCATCGAGGAATACGTTCAAGTTATAAAAAATTAAATGATAATGATTTATATCTCGGCCATACCCGACTTCCAATTCAGGGGGTTGATAAAAGATATGACCAACCATCTGTATATGGAAATTATACAGCAGCAATGGTTGGAGAATTGTTTAATTTCAGAGCAATGGACCCAAGTGCAAGGACTGATTTATCTGTTTTAATGGATCAATATTCAATGAACGGGTCAAATGTATTTATGAATTTTGATGGGTTTTGGTCAGTCATTATTTATAATGAATTTACGGGTTATACTGATATTTTCACAGATCATCTTGCAAAGAAACCCTTATACTATAGAACTGATCTGTGCGCATTTGCTTCAGAAATAAAAGCATTAACTGTATTAGGTGAAAATACATTTGATAAAACTTATTTCTCAGCTGTTGCTAAATGGGGATACTGCCCTGAAGATCGTACACCCTTTAGCGAAATCAAAAAGTTGCCCGGTGGAGCACATATCCAGTTGAATTCTATGGGTTATGTAATTAATTCTAAGTCCTATCTAAGTCTATTACCAAGTCCATCCGCAAGTTTAGAACTTATTATGGAAGATGCAGTTCGAAATCGTTTGGTATCTGATGTTCCAGTTTCCTTGCTCATGAGTGGTGGTTTGGATAGTACAATTATATATTATCTTATGAGAAAACATACAGATTCGATGACTATTTTTCATATAGATAATGATGAAGCAGAATATTTGAATTATATTGACTTTCGCCCACAAGACAAACTTATTTCCTTATCCATTGATGATACCTTATACGATACAGATGAAGTACTTTGGCATAATGATGGACCTGTTGATCTTGGATCGTTAATGCCTCAGTATCTTCTTGCAAAGGAAATTAAAAAACATGGATTTAACGTGTGCTTATCAGGTGATGGTGCTGATGAATTGTTCGGTGGATATAAAAGGATAACTGAATATGATTCACAGTATTCTGATATATTTCATGAGCTTGCTTATTATCATTTACCAAGGCTGGATAAAATGATGATGGCTCATACAATTGAATTGCGTTCACCATTTCTTGCCCATTATGTAATTGAACACGCGCTGTCTATGAAGTATGAAGACAGGATTAATAAAATAGGATTAAAAGAAGCATTCAAACATATTGTTCCTGAAGAAATAGTTAATCGTAAGAAAAAACCATTAAGATATCGTACCGATTGGCGGCACGATTTGATTAAACAATATAAAGATCTAATAATCAAGCGAGGTTTAGTATGAATGTAAATGATGTAGAAGAAATTGAAATTGAAGGTGATATGCTCGAAGCAATATTTGCGAAACAGAAATCATTGATGGATAAATATCATGTGATTGAAGAAAAGCAGGGAGTTGGGTATGGAATATTGAAAGGTAATCCTTTTGATATCAATGAAATCCGCTCTCAATGTTTGGTAAAAGATTTTGCTTGGCGGTTTACAGAAGAAATTACTGAAGCTTCCGAGGGATTATTGAATGGGGAAACGGCGCATTTTCTAGAAGAACTTGCTGATGCTCTTCATTTCATAACTGAACTTTGTATTATGGTTGAGATTACTCCGAAAGATCTTATTGGCGAATTCCTCGGTTATAATCCTGATCAGGATATGTTTTATAAGTTATTTTTTGTTTGTGGTATGCCTAGAAAAGCTCTTCCGGATACATACAAACCAATTTACCATATGGGTTTGGCAATGAATTGCTTGAAACAAAAACCATGGAAGCAAACACACATTCTTACAGACCAAACTGCTTTTAAAAAACATATAATAGATTCCTACAGAGCTTTTTGTGAATATATGTCCCATTTTGAAGATGACAAAACTATGGCCAGTTATTATTTCAAAAAGAACGTTGTAAATCAATTCCGTCAAGACACACAATACTAATGGAGGTAATATGGGTTCTGTGATTGCAAGAATAAATGGTAATCGGTGTAAGTTCAATAATAACAAACATTTCGCTTTATATTTAATCGAAATATTGATTTACTCAGTTTCTCCCTTAGACGTTAAACTTAAAACCCTGGCTGAAATAATGGAAATGTCCGGACATAAAAGACGAATTAAATCCTGGGGTAAGGTTGATACTGATGAAAAATTTTCTAAATTATATTCAGAAACAATTCTTGCAATGGAAAATCTTTCCCCATTACCCGGTTTCAGTTCTTCAAAACCGAATGCTGTAAAAGCTGGATATAATAACCCGGAAAGAGGTCGGATATCGACTGATTGGACAAAAGATAAGAATCTTAACAAATAAATATGTTTGAAGAGTTTGATAAAATACAGCGTGAAAATGCAGAGGGTAACACTTGCCGTACATGTAAATATTGTGCTAAATCAAACTTACTTACTAATCATTACTATTATTATTGCCACGTTCTACGATCAAAAAGAACGCGTTCTAAAATGATGAGAGTTAAACTAAAAGACAGAGCATGCGTAAATTACAAGGAGAAGAAAAAATGACATACGAAATTGAACACGTAAATCTAAAGAAACAAGAAATTCCAGATGATTATCATTGCGATTGTGACTTTTGCAAAGAATTCGGTGGAGTACTAATTCGTGAAGACGGAACAAAATACAACAAACTCGAACGCCGTAAATACTATGATACTGAAAATGAAAAGACTCATATTGCAAAAACACCATTGCACGTTGCTCGCTGGGCAATTCAGGAATATAGCGATGAAGCTGAAAATGTTCTTGATCCAACAATGGGTGCAGGTACAACTGCAGTAGAAGCTCTTATGCAGAAGAGAAATGCATTCGGAGTTGAAATTCAGTTCATTGACGTTATTAAAGCTAATATTGCAAAATGTAATCCATATGATATGCATGCAAAAATATATCATGGTGATGCTCGTGGTATTGCAGATTACTTCAGGGGTGAATCATTTGATTTGATTATTAATAATCCACCATATTCTGGGGATGAAAATCAAACAAGTTTTGGCGGGGATAAACGCAACATGATGGAATACGATAAAACCCTGGCTAAGAATCTTGCTTTCATGAAAGAAAATGAGGCGTATTGGGGTACAATGTCAGATATCTATCGGGCTGCAACCAGGAGATTAAAAGTAGGTGGGCGTCTGGTAATTGGTGTTAAAGATATGGTGAAAAATAAAGCTCCATTCCTGATTCATAAACATTACGGCGAAGGTATAATGCGAATTGAAGATATGAGATTTGAAAAAATGGTTCTTCTTCCACATTATCCGACAACACTTTTCATGAATACATACAATAAACGCTTTCCAGATGTCAAAGTTCCACAATACCAAACAATACTTGTGTTTATAAAAGTTTAAATAGATATTTACAAAATAATGTTTTTATAATATAATGTATCATTATTAATTAACGGAGGTACAATGAGAATATTTACAAATCCAGTAGAAATGGTTAAAGAAGTTGAACGAGATTTATTTGAAATGGGAACTCGTTATCAGTCATCAACAGTGCAGGATCAAGACGTGGCAGATGATCCTGATTTCCAAACAATGGAATTATGTGGATATGCTTATATGTTGACTGAATTTGATTCAAACAATATGTTTGATATGCTTGATCATTCCGGGAAAATTAACGCAGAATGGTTGAACTACGAAGACCAGGAACGTCGATATGGAACTACTGACAGACCACTAAATCCAGGATTAGCTTATACATTTAATGGTGAATTCTGGGAGAAATTTATTAGAAATGGCGTATTCTCTTATTCATATGCTGAGCGTTTCCAAGCACAACTCCCCTATATTATTCGGGAATTAAAAGCTAAACCGAATACTCGCCAAGCAGTTATGACAATGTATGATCGTCACCAAGATATGATGCATTGGGGCGGACGAGATCGTGTTCCTTGCTCATTGACTTATCAGTTTATGTTGAGAGAAGATAAACTTGTTCTGATTTATAACCAAAGATCTTGTGATTTTGTTAAGTTTTTCCCATCAGATGTTTGGTTAACAGTTAATCTGCTTAAACATGTTGCAAGAGAAATTGGTAAAGAACCAGGGCAGTTTATCCATATGCTTGGATCACTCCATGCATTTGCAGGTGATCTTAAAGGTAAAGAGATATTCTGATGAAAAAGAAAGATAGATACTGGGCAGTTTTTTCTCCAACTGGAGCAATGTTTACATCTACAATTAGAAAAAGAGAGGGAGATTGTAAACCTGCCTTTTTTAAAAACTATATTATGCGCCGGCATGAGTACGATAGTTGTAGTACTCGGGAAGTACTTATCACTGAAATAAAAAAATAAGAATATATTTTAATTTAATTTTAAAAGCAGAGGAAAGAAGAATGAAAAAAATTAACGTAACGAATGTATTATTTTTATTGGCAATTCTATTTGTATTAAGTATTTTAACCCTCAATGGTTGTGGAAATGAAGATGCTCGAGTTGCATCCAATAATCTATCAAAAGCTGCAGATATGTTTGAGATTAATAGAAGAGTTGTTTTTTACAACGGCATTACTGATAAGTATATCTTATCAATTGAAGGACGTTGCGCAGTAGAGTTTTTTCCAAATAAATTTACTGTAACTATAAAAACTGGTCCGAATGAATTCAAAAAGCATTACTTGGGAAGAGCTGATAATGTTTTCCCTTTCGTTGAACAACTTGATGCTGTACCAGTGGATGTTTATCATTATAAAGTCATCTTCAAACCACAGTCAATTATTCCAGATATAGATATGAAAGTAAAGTAGGGGCTAATAAATTAATTATAATTACAGGAGAGAAACACTAATCCTGAAGGCTTTTCAGTCCCGGTTTTCAGGATTAATAATCACTAAAGGAAATATAATAATGAAAATGCCAAGAGAAAAACGCAGAAAATCTGAAAATGGATTATGCGCAACAGATCAAATCATGTATATGCCACAACATGTTAAAGGTGATGTTGATCATCCAGACGTTGAAATCGGTTTTATTGTCGGAATTACTTATGATCGAACTGAAGCTTTTTGCCGATATTTCCAAAAGGGAAGTAAGACTGAATTCAGAACAAGAGCAAATAGTGAGTGTACTCCAGTTAATTGCTTAAGTAAATTAGATCATAAAGATCGAATTGACCAAGAAATCGTGGATGAATGGCTTGAAGATATAGTTAACGGGAGGGATTTACCATGACCCATTACTCGGAAGACCCAAGAAGAGTAAGAGTTGATTTCTTTAAACCTTCCGGAAAATGGTATGCAACTGAAGCTGTATTATGGACAGGAAGATACGGAGGCAAAGACCAACTAATTCATGACGCATTTAAAACAAGTTTACAAAAGCATTTCGAAGATCATCCTAACAGCCTAAAAGAAATGGATGCAATTTGTTTAAAACCTTATCATGAAAATGCTCACCCGATTCAAATTAAAGCAGGAGGATGGAATAAATGATGTTAGAATTTTTCATTGGCAATATACAAGAAACTTCCCTTGAAAATACAGCAGGAACAGTATTGAATAGGAAAGCAATAGAAAATATTGTCACAGAAATAATTCGTACAGGAAATATTAGTATTAATTTTATTGATATCCTTATAAATGAAAACGAATCAGATAAAGGTCATCTTGTTAAAGCATCTACTTTCAGAAATGAATTAAAAGAATATATAGAGGGAATAGATTAAATGAAAAGACCATCGCAAGATAAATATTTCATGTCAATGGCGATGCTTGCTGCAACACGCTCAAATTGTTATCGTCGGCAAGTAGGTTGTGTAATTATTGATAAAGAAAATCGTGTACTTGCCACAGGCTACAATGGCGTTCCTTCAGGATATCCCCACTGCGAAATCGGGGAATGCCCAAGAGATAAACCTGGGGCGGATTTACATTTATGTCTTGCAATACATGCAGAACAGAATGCTCTATTGCAGTGTTCAGATGTAGATAAGATTCATAAAGTATATGTAACTGATAGTCCGTGTTTGACTTGCACAGTAATGTTGATGAATACTAATTGCAAGCAAATCCTATACAACAAGCCATATCCTGGGCATGAAACATCAAAAGATGCGTGGAAGAAACTAAATCGAATCTGGAGACAATATGACTTTCGTTCAAGCACCATTATTCCCAACTAAAGCAAAATGGGAATTGCCCAAGGAATTACCGAATCTATCTGGAGCTAAAGTAATCGGACTCGATACTGAGACACGCGATCCACAGCTTATAGAAAAAGGTCCGGGGGTAAGACGAGATGGATACCTGGTTGGAATATCAGTTGCAGTTCCAGAAGGTGATACCTGGTATTTGCCATTTGGCCATGCTGAAGGTAAACAATTTGAACGTGAAAATGTGTTACGTTGGGCAAAAGATAATCTATGCAATCCAAATCAACCAAAAGTCGGAGCAAATATATTATATGATTTAGATTATCTATATCATGCAGGAGTAAAAGTAGCAGGATCTTTCTTTGATATCCAAAATGCAGAACCGTTAATAGATGAAAATGCATATAGTTATTCTCTTGACACTTTAGCCAGGAAATATTTAGGTGAGAGCAAGCGGGAAGATATCTTAGATGATGTTTGTCGAGATTACGGATTAAAGGGTAAATCTCAAAAGCATTTATGGAGATTCGGTGCTGAATATACCGGAACATATGCTGAGGGTGATGCAATCCAAGCTCTGCGAATATTTGAAAAACAGAAACCTGTTATTGCAGCGCAGGGATTAGAAACAGTGTTTGATATGGAAACACGTCTTATACCAATGCTTTTGCATATGAGACAACTCGGTGTACCAATTGATGTTGATCGATTAATGGGTTTACATGATCAAATGACAGGTGAGCTTGATCAGCACAAGCTCGATCTTGATAATATTGCAGGTAGTCATATTGATTACTGGGCAGCAGAGTCAATTGCTAAAGTATTTGATAAATCAGGGATTGATTATCCATTAACACCCAAATCTAAAAAGCCATCATTCACAAAAGATTGGCTTGATAATCATGGAAGTGATCTTTCCAGAAAGATATTGAAATGTAGAGAAGTCGACAAATTTGTAGGAACATTTCTTGAAGGTTCACTATTAGAAATGTTAGTTGGGGATCGGATTCATTGTCAATTTAATCAATTAAGGTCAGATGAATTTGGAACAGTAACAGGTAGATTCTCATCCTCAAATCCCAACTTACAATTTATTCCTACAAGAACAGCTTTAGGGAAACTTTGCCGAAAATTATTCATACCAGACGAAGGTTATGGGTGGTGTAAAGCAGATTATTCTCAAATCGAAATAAGAATATTAGCACATTATGCAATGGGGAACGGAGCAGATGACGTTCGTCAAACTTTTATAGATAATCCCAGAGTCGATTATCACCAATGGTGTGCTGATATTGCAGGAGTTAGTCGTAGTGCTGCAAAGACTATTAACTTTGGAATTGTTTATGGAATGGGAGCTGAAAAGCTTGGCCGATCATTAGGAATTCCAACACATGAAGCTAAGAAATTCATCGACAACTACTTTATAGAATTACCTTTTGTAAAACATACTGTAGGTCAAGCAACACAAGCAGCAGAAAAACGTGGATATATTAAAACTATTCTTGGTCGCCGTAGAAGATATGATCTTTGGGAACCAAATGATTTTGATCTTGGTAAAATAATAAAAGCAGACCGTAGTCCGAAAGTAGTTGAGAAAAGAATAGAAAAATATATCTCAGAAAATAAAGGTAACCTCGGTAGAAAAGTTCGTCGGGGAGTAAAACGAGCAGGATGCTATCGAGCATTTAATGCTGCTGATCAGGGATCTGCAGCTGATATTATGAAACTTGCTTTAGTTGATATTTGGGAAAGTGGAGTCTGCGATGTTATTAAACCATATATAACTGTACACGATGAATTAGATTTTGGTTATCCACTTTCAAAAATCGGTAAAGAGGCAATTTATGAAGTTAAACATATCATGGAAGATGTTTATGAACTGAAAGTTCCAATGATCTGCGATATTGAAACCGGCCCGAATTGGGGCAATGTAAATGAACAGTGGAATTTATGTAATAAATATACTGAGGCAGGTCATAAATTTGCAGTAAAACAAGCGGAGATAGGATAATGGAATGCTCATGTACTATATCAAACTGGGATTACGATTCTGAGGATCATTGCTATGAAGATTTAATCTTTAAAGAAGATTATCAAGCACCAAGGGAAAGAGAGTGTAATGAATGTCATGAATTTATGCAGCCAAATGAACCACACTTTTGTCGAACTACAATCTATTTTGATGAAAATGAGAATTTTGAAAGTTTAGATAGATATCGTCATTGTAATGAATGTGATGAAATCATTACAATATTCTTCGATGGATATTTTATGGGGATGGCCTGGGAAGATCTAAGAAGAAGTATCTTAGATGAAGAAATTGTTGCAACTGAATCATGTCTTTCTAGATTATCACCAAAGAATCTTGCTAAGGTCTGCGAAATAGTAGAGGAAATGTGGGAAAATAATTACGATGAGGATGAGAATGATTATTAAAAAATTAATTAAGGAGAAGAATTATGGGTAAAATGTCAATCATTGATAACACAGGCGATACAAAAGTAATTTGGGACAAAGACAATGCTGATGAAGTTGAAGCAGCAGAGGATCAGTTTGATACTTTAATCAATAAAGGTTTTGTAGCTTATGCAGTAACAAAAAGTGGTGAAGCTGGAAAAAAGATTAAAAAATTTCTTGCTAAAGCTGGTAAAATCATAATGATACCACCAATAGCTGGAGGTTAATATGACTACTACAGCAACATGTACTATTTCAAGTGATGATTCTACTTGGTATACTTGGGCAGATTCAACTGCTACTACTTCAGTTGAAAAGTCTACTTGGACTTCTTGGACAAGCGCAGCTTCAACTACTTCAACAATGCCCGAAACAACCACTTACACAGATGATGGTGGAACTGTTTGGGTACAGTGGGTAGGAGAACTTACGATTGAAACTTCTGTAGAAGAACCTGATAGATATGACATCAGTCATAGAGAAGTTGAAGAGGAATCAGATTACAAAAAAAGAGAAAAAGAAAGAGAAATTGCAGAAGATGTGGCGAAAGAACTTTTACTTGACTTAATTGGCAAGAAAGAACTTAAAGTTTATGAAGAAACAGGCAGGCTTTTTGTCAAAGGAAAGAAGTTTGATTATATTGTACAAAAAGATTCATTTGTTCAAAAGATTGAGAAAGATAAAATTACAGATTTATGCGTACATCTTGATAATAAGTATAAATTTCCAGATACGGATAATGTAGTTGCAATGAAACTACTTCTTGAAACAGACGAAGACATTATACTTGATCTTGCAAACGAACATGGATCGGATGATCGACCCGAAAAGTTACCTTTAGCTGCATGTATGTAATAACCAGATAATAGATGAGGGATAAATGGAACAACTACCAGAATTAATGTTTGCTTTATTGAATGATAAAAAATCAGGATTGAAATCAATACTTGTTGATATAACAACAATTGAAAATCAAATCAGAGGAGTTGACCATTTTCTTAAAAATATAGATGAAGCTGATATGGAAGAAGCTGATATCAGGAAAAAGTTTAAGACAATGATGAAGGTCTCAAATAAGCAGAATAAGATAATAATGAAATTATTGTACCTTGTCATTGTCTATATGCAGGGGAATAACTTTGATTCCGATGTTGCTCATATGTTGATGAAATTCGGCAAAGGTGAGGAAGCTTTACAGGCAATGGTTAGAAATAAATTTAAAGGTATATAAATATGAAAGATAAAATAGTACTGGATAGTAGTGATTGTGATTTATCCACTGTCTTGACAATTAAAGACACAGAATATGCAAGGATATCACCTGATGGAAAACTTGAAAAATTTAATAATAAGATATGTCGTGAGGTTGCTGATGAGTTTGATGAAGATAATACACAAACGTATCTGGCATTTGCAAAGCTATGCATCTTATTATTAGAAGAAGCAGCAAGTATTGTTGATCATATTAACAAACAGGGCGGCGTATCTTATGGAGACTTAATCAGAAATCTTGAAGTAGAGGAGGAAAAATAAATGGATGGTAATTTTGGACTTACTTGGGTGTCTTTAATAATACCCATATTAGTTATAATAGGGCTTATCATCGGTGTTTGGGAGTTTTTAAAATTGTTGTTTTAGCTTAAAGGATAATAAAGATGACTAAAATTAAGGGAATGTATGCAAGAAACACTTCTGGAATTACTGGAGTTTCAAAGCATAATCGTGAAAACAAATGGTGTGCAAGTGTATCATCTAAAAACGTTCGATATCAACTTGGCTACTTCGATGAATTCGACGATGCAGTAATGGCCAGGTTTAAAGGAGAACAAAAATATGGTTGCTACAATAAGGACGGTTCTTCTGCTAAGTTATATTTGAAAGATAAGGGATTGATATAATGAAGGGCAATTGTGTTATAACTGAGGATAATACAATAATATTTCCAACATCGAAACATAAAGATGTATTATTTAAATGCCCGAATTGTGAAGGATGGCATTTTAATATAACTAATGGTGGAGAATTACTCTGTACCACCCGCAAAAGGGAAAGCGAGGGTTTTGGTTGTGGATGGAGTGGACAAATAGTTATGAAGGAGGGAAAATGACTGACAGATTTAGTTCGTTAACTGTAGTTCTTGAAAAAGACATTAGAGAGGATGATGCTGAACATATTTTGAATGCTATTCGTATGATTAAGGGTGTTCTTTCTGTTAAAGGTAATGTTACAGATATAAATTTATATATAACTGAAACGAGGGTTCAGTCTAAATATAGAGATAAACTGTGGAATATGTTTAATGAAGAGGATAAAAACGAATAGAGAAAGAACTTGAAAAGGATAAATAAATCATGAAAGTTATAACTTTATGCGGATCAACAAAATTCAAATCAGTATTTGAAAGAGAATCAGCACGTTTGACTTTAGAAGGAAACATTGTCATTTCTGTAGGAATGTTTGGCCATAAAATCGGGATGGATATGAATAGCGATACCAAGCGGATGCTCGATCGATTACATTTCAGAAAGATAGATCTTGCTGACGAAATCTTCGTAATAAATCCTGCTGGATATATTGGATTATCAACTTGTGATGAAATTCATTATGCAATGGTTAATGATAAGAAAATAAAGTTTCTTGTTGATTGTGCTTGTATGGATGAATCCGATATTTGTCCATTATGTAAACTACAGCAGCAAATAATGGTATATGATATGGAGAAATAACTATGGGAAGTGAATCAAGTCTTTGGAAAACACTTTATACGAATATGAAACCATTCTGGGAAGCTGAACGAATTGAAAATGCAGTTGGAATTGGTGTTCCTGATGTATATGCAACAATGAACTCGGGGAGAATGGTCTGGATAGAATTAAAACATGTTCATTATTGGCCTAAAAAAGAAACTACTCAACTAAAAATCAAACATTATACGCCTCAGCAAAGATCTTTCATTCGTCGACATGGTAAAAAAGGAGCAAATGTTTATATTCTTCTGCAAGTTGAGCGAGACTACTTCCTTTTAACCTGGCAAGCAGCTTTAAGAATTGGCGAAATGGTTCCAAATGATTATTATAATTCTGATGATATTGCTTATTGGAAAAATAGAATCAACTACGAACAACTAATTGATATTTTAAGTTAAAAAGCCAGGAAATTATATAATTTGGCTAAAATGGTTTACATTAATAATTGTTTTTTATTATAATATTTATATTAGGGGAGTAAAATATGACTATAAACGTAAATGATCCACAGGAATTAACAACAGCAATTGAAGAGTTATATGATAAATGTAATATATTAGAGGATGAAAGAGCTTCTCTCCTAAATCGCATTGAAGAACTTGAACAAAAATTGGAGGGTTTAAATGAAACAAGTGTATCTATTCCGGACAACCAGTCATGATCAAGGAACAGAAGGAGTACTCGCAACTGATGGATTTACTTGCTATAGCATGGAACTTCCTTGGAGAAATAATAAGAAAGGATTGTCCTGCGTTCCAGCAGGAACGTATCTTGTAAAAATTCGAAAGTCCCCTAAATTCGGATTCACTTATTGGGTGACTAATATAAATGGACGCGAGTTTATTCTTATTCATGGCGGTAATTTTGCAGGGGATGTAACAAAAGGTTGGAAAAGTAATGTTCTTGGATGTATTGAATTAGGGAAAAGATTTGGAACCATCGGAAATCAAAGAGCAATTCTTACTTCCAAACCAACAGTCCGGAAATTTAAAAATCATATGCAGAGTGACGATTTTATGTTAACAATAATCGGAAATATGAAGGAGGCAGCATAATGTTAGCAACAGTTTTAGGTGGTGTTACAGGTTTACTCGGGAATGTCGTCGGTGGTTGGTTCAAAATGAAAGAACGTAAAATGAAAATCGAAGAGAATAAGGTTCAGAATCAACATGAACTCGCTATGGTTGATGCTGAAACCAGGGCAATGATTGAAGAAGCTAAGGCAAATATACGTATTGCTCAGACACAAGTTGAAGGTGCAATTGATCTAAAAGAAGCTGATGCTTATATTCAATCTCAGAAAGAAGGTAATAAGCAAATGTTCAGCAATAAATGGATTGATCGCCTTATGGGACAGGAAGGATGGATCAGGTATTTTACTATTCCTTTAGCCAGTTTAATTGCAGTGCTATTTGGTCTGACTGATTTCTTAAGAGGGATCTTACGACCTACTTTAACTATTTATTTATGTGGAATTACAACTTGGGTAACTTGGATGGCGTGGCAAATAATGCAGAAAGAAGGTGTTGCTTTAGATGGAATACAAGCTGCAGCAATCTTTTCAGAAATTACTTCTATTGTAACTTACTTAACAGTTTCTTGTGTAACCTGGTGGTTTGGTGATAGAACAATGGCTAAAAATATAATGAAGACTAAAGGCATAGATAATTCACGTTTGAATGATAAGATTGATTTGTAAAAATACTCCGTAGTTATTCTTCCTTAGCCCGTTTGTGATTAAATTCACAAGCGGGTTTTCTATTTTCAAAAAAAGTCAAAATAAATCGAAAAAAGATCGAAAAAGGGGTTTACAAAAGAATTATTTTATATTATAGTACTTACATGATCAAAACAAAACATAACTCAAACAAGGAGAATAATATGACAACAACAACAATTAAATTCGAAGATTATGAATCAGAAAGAGAAACTCAGAATCAAGGATCAGTAATATTAGCTATTCGTAGAATGCAATCAGAATTAGGTGCAGATTGTGATGAAATAGAAATTACTGAAACTCAAAATAACGTAGAAATTAGTATGACTGCTACTGAATATCTTGACCAATTTGAAGGTCATGAAATAGCAATGATCCTTCAGAAAGTTAAAAGAGAAAAAATGATTAATCAGATTAAAGCTACAGATTTTGATAATATTTCCCTTACAACTTTAAGTAATGTTATTAAACTTATAAATGAAAATGACCAAAAATTAACTTTAGGATAAGGAGATTAAAATGACTAAATGCAAATCAAACGTAAAAACTTTAAATGATGTTCTTAACAATTGTCTCGAATGTAAAGTTGATAAAGTAGAAGGTACAAATACTTGCCAGGTTGGTAAAGATATTCTTAATAAAGCTATTGAAGATGGTAAAAATTTTAAACCCAAAGAAATTCCAAGAAGAACACAAAATTCTTTAATAACTGAACTTAAAAAAGGTAATTTCGTAGCTTGTCCTAATGACAAAATACTTATAATTCATATTCCAAATTTAATTTCAAGTTCGATTCACCTTATTCTTGTTAATAAGGAAAGAGAAGAACATATTGATTTTTCAGTTGATAATAAAATGGCGTCTTGGAGATGGTTAAAGAAGTTTAACGAAATCACGGGACGTGAAGTAATTTATAAAAAACCAGATGTAGAAATACCATTTAAAGATTCAGTTCCATATCAACATAGATTTACTGCTTAATTAACTCTTCATCTTGCCTCCGATTGGATATCGGGGGCAGGGTAAATGGTTAACTTAAAAAGGAGAATCAAATGACAAAAACAATCAAAATCAAAAAATCACCAGAAGGTAAATGGAATCCAAATGAAGTTGATAGAGTTTTTAAAGAATTAAAAAAGGGTTTTAATGGTATTGAATTAGCTAATCTATGCGAAACGCTTATTGCGAATAACTATATTAATCAAGTATGTGTTGATTTAATGAAAGCAAAACTTAAATAGGAGAATAAAATGGAAGATTTCTTAACTGTTGAATATGTATCAGCATATATTATCGTTTCTTTTTTCATCGTAGTAGCTTCGTGTAAATTTGTTGATCGAAAAAGAATTGAGGGAAAACCATGTAGTGGAAGCGATCTTGTAGATATATTTTCCAGAGGACTTGCAGTTAGAGGTGGCGGACGTGGCCCGACATACTATGAAGATTCTACAAATGGCGATGCTTTTTGGGGAATGATTAGAATATTATTTTACATGACTGTATGGCCTGTCGCTTTTTCAGCGATCATTCTTTTCTTCATTTGTAAATATATAATATGTATATTGAGTTTTTTATTAGAAATTATTTTTAATTAAAAATAAATCGAAAAAAGTTGAAAAAAGATCGAAAAAGGGGTTTACAAAATAATTCTTTTGTATTATAGTATTTATAACGATAACAATTAAGGAGAATTTAAATATGACAAACTCAACTCAAACAAAATTAAATTTCGATAACTTTCTTTCAGCAGTCATAAGAAATGATTTTATTACAAAAACACAATTAAGAAATCAGTTTGATTTAACTGATAAAGAAATAAATAAAAATATTGAAAAAATAAGAAACGCAAACTTCATTATCGTTTATAATGAAAAACTTGAAACTTATACATATGGAGGATTCTAATGACAAACCTCAAAATAGAAGATCTAACAACAGAAGATAATAACAATTATTACATCGTAATTTTTCATAATAATCAGTTTGCAGAAGGTATAACAGGCGCAAATCTTTATGTTCATATTATAAGTGGTAATGAGCAAAAGGGATTCAAATATATTAAAGATGCAAAAAAATATTTTTCAACTATACGTTCTGAATATAAATCTAAAACTATACAAAAAGACAGAGGATATGGAGCATTAGGAAATTTTTATACAAAACCCAATTATATTAAAGGTAAAGATTTAAAAAAACATACAGATAATGCTAATAGTTTATATTTTACTAAAATAATTAAATAGGAGAATATTATGAAAGAGATAATAACGTTTGAATTAGTAGATGAAACTAATGAATTAACCATGCATATCGGTTCTGAAAGATCTATCGTGATCGGGAAATTTTTACAAGGTGATATCGGTAAACTGTTAACCTTGTCCGGTGATAAACTGGATCATTTTCATAAACTAATATTGCAAGCAATTGCTAATAATTTATAGGAGAGTAAAATGGATTTCGATAAAATGATAGAAACTTTAGAACAAGAGTTTAGTAAAGACCGAGACGGATGGGATGATATAACTAATGCTATAGAGGCAATTGATACTCTTCAAGGCTGTCGTGCTTTTTATGGATCTTTCAATCAAATTAAGTTCGAAGCATTTAAAGGAATGTTAGAAGCAGCACGGAGAGAACTTTGTGTATCGGAAGAATTTATAGAAAATAAGAAAGAAAAAGATGAGTATGAAGAATCAGATGATTTCATCTTTTCTGAAATTAGAAATATGAATAAGCAAATAGATGTTCTTCAGCATAAACGTGACAAAATAATTGATAAATACAGAGAAGACAATGATTTAGACCATAAGCAACATATAAAAAATTACCTGGAATGGGAGAAAAAGCAATGAAAATCAAAAAAGATCAATTGGTAAAAGTTAATCATGTACGTAAAGGTAGATTTAATGCAATTGCAGATAATGATTTCGATACAGATACAACAACATGGTATCCACTATCGGTAGCTCAGGAAGATCCAATTAATGGTTTTTCTACAGTAGCAAAGTGGAGAAAAGGCGAATCAATTCCATGTAGAAATTCACTCTGTGAGATTTCAATAATTGAGAAAGGTAAATAAAATGAAAAGCATAATAGTTTATTCGGGCAAGGGCGGAGTTGGGAAGACAACTACTACTGCAAACTTGGCAAAAGCACTTGTTGATAAAGGGAAAAGCGTATTTATATTGGACGCGGATATAAATACTCCATCCATGCATGTTGTTTTCCCAGATAAAACTGTTAATAAGAACTTATACGTACATTCCATGGGGTATGATACTCGTGGATTAGTTTATATTCAAGGTAGTATGGTAAAAAAATACATCAGACAAGCAAAAACAAAAGTTAATAAGATGAAACCTGATATTGTATTGATTGATACTCCACCCTCTATAACAGATATTCATCTTAATTTAATTGAATCTTTGGAAGTATCTGGAGTTATTTTTGTAACTCAACCTAATAAACTAAGTATGGAAGATGTCGGTCGAACTTCTGGATTTTTTAAAACAAAAGAGATACCAGTAATTGGTATAATTGAAAATATGAGTCAGGGAGAAGCTATTGATTATACAGTTTCTTTACTTGGCAAAATAAAATTCGAATCATCTTTTGATATTGAAAAAGTATTCAAGCTTAATTATAAAACTTATGATGAAATTTCTAATATAGTAATGGATGCGGAAGATGCAATATATGAAAGTAGTACAAAACAATTTACCGATGAATCTATTTCTGAAGAAGCTGTACAGGAAATGATGCGTTCTAAATTAATGCCTAAATTAAAGTTCGTTAATTTAGCAACTTGGGATTACCTGGTTGAATATTTCTTAGAAAATGATTTTGCTGGATTATATTCTTTGGATAGATTTATAGATCATAATACAACAGAGAAAATAGGTAGAATGTTAAAAGCATTTGAGCATGATAAAGAAGCTTATTTTATGGTAATCAATGCTCCTTGTACACCTATTCCGATAATCACTGGCGAAATTGGTCAAGCAACTTTGATATTAGATAATCCATCACACTATGGTGTACCTTCAGTTGATTACCAAACCAACCAGGGAACAGTTAGATTATTTCCACATGAGATAATGCCGTTGGATTTGAAGGAATTGAATATTCATACACAGGAAGAAGGCGTCGTAATGACAACTGATGGTAGATATTTACCGTCAAAAGAAACTGTCGAAGCTTGTTATCATGCATATGGCAATCTTGCTGGATTATCAAGTAACTGGGAAGAAACTTACAATAAAATAGTGGCAGAATAAAAAATAAATAAGGCGAAAAGGAGAAAAGAAATGAATAGAAAGCAATTTATAAAATCACAGGGCGGTACTTGTGCAAACTGGACTTGGAGTTGGTCCTTTATTAATGAAGAAGCAGAAATCATCATTTTTGGAGTATGGGATATTTATGAGGATTTAGGTAAAACCATGATTTTTTCCGAAGAATGGAAAACAAATAATAAAGGTAGAAAGCAAAAAGGTTACGATGAAACAAAAGAGCATTTGAGGCTTATTGAGGAAGAAGGATATATTCTTAAAGTATTTAAAATGGAATATAGTAACATTGATCCTGATGACGAAACATCAAGAGCTAAAATAAAGAGCTTTGATCCTGTATTATATCGTAAAACTCTTATTAAAATAGATGAAAATTATTATGCTGTAAATTGAAAAAAGTTAAAAAAAGATGCGAAAAGGGGTTTACAAAATAATTATTATGGGTTATAGTACTTATAACGATAACACATAACAGGAGATCAAATATGTCACAGGCAGAAAAAATAATATACGGAAATGATGGAGAATTAATTGCAGCCAAGGGTAATCTAATAACTGTATACTCACAAAAAAATATTACTATAATTTCTGAAAAACTTTTAAAAGCTTATCCAGGCAGCACAATAGAATCAGAATATAGAAAAGAAGCCGTAATACAGCTTGTGATATCTTAGTTACTAATTTAAGTAAGGAGATCCGAATGAATCCAAAAATATTAGGATATAACAAAAGAAGACAGAATGAAAATAATAGAAGAGTTGTTCAAGTACCAAGAAGAGTAACTCAATGTGGATCTTGTATTATTCGTCAAAAGATTTCTGAAACAAAGTATGCTTGTACAATGGGGCAAGATATGGAAAGCTCAAAGATTTGTAACTATTGTAGAGATAAAATAGAAGGAATGGGTGATACTCAGTCCCCAGATTTGATGGGAGATTGGCACGGAATAAACGAATAGGAGATATGTATGATAAAAATAAATGAGATCAAAGAAACAACAGCAAAGCTTTATAATGGGGAAGATCTTGTTGGAGAAATTACTTCCTATGTTCAATTAACTGATGTCCGAATTCAGATAAAGGAAAAGGAAGTTAGTGGATACCATATCCTTTGGAAAAATCAAATGATTCTTATTGATAAATATGGAAAGCTCGATAATTGGCCTAAAGGGTTTTTTGATATTGTAGATGAACAATTGGATAAATTAATAGACTGGGGGAGCTCAAATGCAAAAAGTTAATATTCCAGAAGGTAAAAGTGGTGATTGGGAAGTTGAGAAATTTACCATCAGTAAAAAAGAAGCTCGCATGTCGGTATTTAACTATGGTCACCGCATGCCATCAGCTGGAACTTATACACGGCTGATGGAAAAACGTCATACTATTATGTCTGATACTGGAGCAGAGCAACGTGATCATCGAGAACCTGTCAGGGAAGCTAAAGACCATATATTGATAAATGGTTTAGGAATCGGTATGGTTTTAATGAATTGCATGCTCAAACCTGAAGTTACTAAAGCAACTGTAATCGAACTATCTGAGGATGTTATAAACCTGGTTGGTCCGGTCTATAAAGAAATATATGGGGATCGTTTGGAAATTATTCAAGCAAATGCTCTTGACTGGAAACCACCAAAAGGTATTCGCTATGGAATGGTTTGGCATGACATTTGGCCAGAGATTTCAATGTGTAATCATCCAGAAATGAAACGTCTTCATTTAAGATATGGGCGTCGGGCAGATTGGCAAGGATCTTGGTGCAGAGCAGAAGTAAATAATATGGTTCGCCAGGATAAATACGAAGAAAAACAACGGCAAATGTTTGAAAATCTTTTTAAATAGGAGAAGCTAATGCCGAAATTAAAGATAATAAAACTTAAAAACGGAAAATATATTGTCAGACAGTTTGTCCCGGAACGGAAGTATTTGTATTTCTTCACAAAATCTGCCCATTGGAAAGGTATTCTATTTTCCATGTGGACGAATAATGAAATAGAATTTAAATCGTTTGATGCAGCATTAAGCTGTGCAAAGCAATATATGAAAGAACCATTTAAACTTTTACCGATGGAGGGGGAAGATGCATAAAACAGATATTGAAATAGTAACTTTTAAAAGGAAACTATATAGCAAAAATTGTCCGTTCAATATTAATTATACTGACCCGATATCTGAAATCCAGCATATTAGAAAAGTTGGTAGTACTCTTTGTAGAGAATGCGATTATTTTGAAAAAGTAGAAGGTAGTACTGTTCATTGCAGGGAGGTAGAATAATGTCGAATATTATTACGAGTTTGATATGTTCTATTGCAATATATATTGTGATGTCACGCGAGACTACCTTTAATGTAAGTCCTATATTTTTCTTAATCATTTGTTTTTGTTTTTGTCATACAATCAACTCAATTGGATATTCATTTACGAAATGGATTACTAATAAAATTAAACAAAGGAGGATTAAATGGAAAAATTAACAGTAACAATCACATTACATGGAATACCTGCTGATGAATATGAAGATATAATAAGCGATATTGACTCAGACATTCAATCAATGGCGAGTGAAACCCCTGGCATGTCGGTTGATATCGGCATTGCAGAACCAGATTATTAGGAGGTAAAATGCTAGATAATAGTAAAGTAAAACCAACTGAATGGATGGATCAAATTGATGAAGCTGTGAATAAAAATGTAATCGAGGGTTTAGCAATAGTCGCTTATCAAATGACAAATGCTATTAGCATTTTGCAAACTGATCTGGAAATCAAGCAACTTACTCCGATTGAAGCCACAAAAAAAGAAATTGAATTAGCAACAAAGGATAAGTTGTTCATAACTGAGATTCTAAATGACCTTTATAGAAATGGTTTTCAAAGGGTTGGAAAAGCAGAAACGATGCTGAAGGACTGGTCAAGAGAATTGAAACGATCAGCTATAAAGAAGTTTCCAGCATCGCGACTTAAAAGATATTTCTATAAAATAGTCGGAAAGGAGCAATGGTAATGTCAGGTGATCTTAAGTATAAGGAAATGTTTTTTAATTTAATTGTCGAGTATGATTTAAAATATAATATCCCGACAGTTAGTCATCCCGATTTAGGTGGGATTAATTTTTCATATATGGATAGTCCAAAAAGAGATTATGAGCGACTGAAAGAATGGTGTGGGGGTATACCAAAAGATGATAATGATGATATAAACCTTCGGTTAGTTATCCAGAAATCAGATAATAGTTATTTATATCAGAATCTTTTTGTAAAAGCAGCAAAGATTCTTATTGATGGTGGACAATTTAAACTCGACGATTTTAAATATTCTAATGGTTGGTCACAATCAATTACTGAAGATGATTGCTATTATATTTATCCGAGAGATTATGCGCATGCAACATTTGAGAAAAAGTATTATTTAAATATTAAAACCAAAAAGTTATATAATATCACAGAACGCACAGAGTATAAACTATAATAATAGAAAAGGAGAAAAAGGTGGAATTCAAAGATTTTAAACGGGGAGTTAAAAATCAAATGAAGGAAATGACTAAGGGGGAAATGTTTAAGACAAATATTTCTAAATCGGAATTATGGGAAACTTATTTGGAAAGTTTTCCTGAAGGTACTAATGAGATCTTTCAAGAAAGAAGAGAATATGACTGCCAAGCTTGCAAGCAATTTATTAAAGGTTGCGGAAATGCCGTCTCAATTGTTGATAGTTGTCTTATATCAATTTGGGATATAGAAATTGGCGGGCATTATCAAGTAGTTGCAGATGCACTTTCTGCCCTCGTAAAATCTCAACCAATCCGAGATAGGTTTTATCACTTCCAGCAAGAAGTCGGAATTGATAATAACCATTCCCTGGTTGACGGGGAACCTATTACTTGGGAGCATTTTCATTACTCGCTTCCATTAAAATTTGTTATGCCAGATTCAGGAACAGCTCTATCACATGCCAGGAGTAATCAGCAAGTATTTAAAAGAAGTTTAGAGGAAATTTCTTTAGATGCAGCTGATACTGTTCTGGAATTGATTGAGCAAGGTTCACTATACCGTGGTGATGAACATAAAAATGTAGTTACACTTTTTGTTCATCATAAAACACAGTTTAATAGTATTCCAGAAGATGAACGAGATAACTACTGCTGGGAAGTTTCTACAGTACTTGGCGGAGCTTCAAAGATCAAAAACACTGTAATGGGTACTTTGCTCGTTGATATTTCAAACAATGTTGGTCTTGATGCATCAGTGAGGATGTTTGAATCAAAAGTTGCTCCCACTAATTACAAAAGACCTTCAGCTATTGTTACAAAAAGTATGATTGAAAATGCTGAAAAATTTGTAACTGCACTGGGAATTGGAAATTCTTTACCTCGACGTTATGCAGTAACTGAAGATATTACTATCACTAATGTTAAGTTTGCAAATCGTGAAGCAAAAAAAGCAATGAGTGTTTTTGATGAAATGAAAGAATCAGCTCCAGTTAATATTAAGAATCTCGATAAAGTTGATGAGGTTGATATAGAAACTTTCCTGAATGACATTCTACCTAAGGTTAATAATGTAGAATTAATGGTGGAAAACAAACATCAAGATAATCTAATGAGCTTAATAGCTCCAATAAATGACGATTCCAAAAATATCTTTAAATGGGATAATAATTTTTCCTGGGCATATAAAGGTGAAGTTGCTGATTCATTAAAAGCTCGAGTCAAAAAAGCAGGTGGTAATGTTGATGGAGTTTTGAGATTCAGTATTCAATGGAATGATGGTGATAATAATCAGAATGATTTTGATGCTCATTGTATTGAACCTAATGGAAATTTAATCCATTATCCATTACAAAAAATAGTTCAGCCCTCATCTGGTATTCTGGACGTTGATATTGTCCATCCTGATAAGAAAGTTGCAGTTGAAAATATTACCTGGTCAAATATTAACAAGATGCAAGAGGGTGAGTATAGGTTTCTTGTCCATAATTATAATCATTGTGGGGGAAAGACCGGGTTTTCAGCTGAGATTGAATATGGTGGGAAAATTTATTCCTATGTATATGATAAAGAATTAAGGCATAATGAGAAAGTTATTGTTGCTGATATTGAATTTTCAAAAGAAAAAGGGATTAAATTTCTGCATTCATTGCCAACAACAACATCTTCAAAAGAAGTATGGGGGATTAATACTCATACTTTCAGTAAGGTTTCAATGATCATGAATTCTCCAAATCATTGGGATGGAAAAACAACTGGTAATAAGCATCACTTTTTTATCCTGGAAGATTGTTTGAATCCGGATAAAGCCAGGGGATTCTTTAATGAATTTCTAAAAGAGGATCTTACAGAACATCGAAAAGTTTTTGAAGTTCTTGGATCTAAAATGAAGGTAGAAAGAACTGATAATCAGTTAAGCGGTATTGGATTTTCTTCAACGCAGAGAAATAGTGTACTTTGTAAACTTGAGGGGAGTTTTTCACGTATAATTAAAATTAATTTTTAGGAGGTAGTTATGTTCGAAAAAGCGGCAAGATTAAAAGTAAGATTTGGAACAGAAGTTGGTAATGTGGCAGCGGAAGATTTATGGGATATGCCATTGCTAAGTCAAAATGGGGTGTGTCTGGATAATGTTGCAAAATTTATTAACAAAGCTTTGAAAGAAAGCAGTGAAGAAAGTTTTGTTACAGTAAAAAATCCAGTAAATAAACTTCTCGAACTGAAACTTGATATTGTAAAACACATTATCAAAGTAAAATTGGACGAGAGAAAAACTGCTAAAGATGTATTGCTTAAAAAGCAGCAGAAAGAAAAGATTCTTGCTATTATTTCTGATAAAGAAGACGAATCTTTAAAAGGTATGGACGTTGAAGACCTTAAAAAGATGGTAGCTGATTTATAAGAATTGAGTATTATTAAAACTCACGATTTAATCGTCGTGAGTTTTTGTAAATACTTTATTTAAAAAAGTTCATTTAGGGGGTTTACATAAATATTATTTTGTATTATAGTACTTACATGATTAAGACAAATACAAAAAAGGAGATCAAAATGGAAAACGAAATAAGCTCAAAAGCAATGGATAAAATTCGAGAAACAATTCAGACTGAACTTTTGAAAAGAGGTTTTACAGCTCAGATTAAACATTTTTGCCAAACAAACGACGGTAAACATATTCAATTTGAAACTGAGCCTTTCCAGACAGTTCCTGTTCTTTTTAAAAGTATTCAGATCAGTCAGTTCAGTACAAGCGTATCTGTAGACAAAGAAGAAGAGGAAGGGTTTAATATTTTAAAAGTGTGGGTTCAAGTTAGTGCTCGTTATGAAAATTTTGATTGTGGCAGCAATGGAACTCATCTTTTTACATTAAATTGTAATTCATATAAAGATGATGCTTATAGATTTGTAATTAGATAATTAATCAATAATAAAGGAAAAACCATGGAAAACCCATCATTCTCAGTAAGATTACCGGAAAAAGAAATTGAATGTGAAAGTATAGCTGAAGTACAGCAAATTCTTAATCTTGCAACAGACAAGTTCGAAATGGAACCCGAAGATATTGAAGTTGATATTTATGAAGGTCCTGGAGTTATGGCAGAGACAATAACAGCAGATGAGTTATTTGAGCGATGGCGGATGGACGGGAAAATTCTCTAATGATGTTTACAAAACAATTATTCTGTAATAGAGTGCGAGTGAGCAATAACGCTCGCACTAATTCTTATAAGGAGAATAAGATGAAGAAAATTGTTTTGTTTTTAGCAGTAGCATTTATTATTGGATCGGCATTTCCGGCATATTGCGGTGGTTATGGTGGTAATGATCAGGATCAGCAGCAGCAGCAAGGTCAGCAACAAGGGCAGCAGCAGGGGCAGGAACAGGAACAAGAGCAAATCCAGGGTCAGCAACAAGGGCAAATTCTCAATAATGATAATAGTATTAGTAATCTTGTTGGTGTTGGAGTTCTGACAGCTGTTGATGCAAGTAACGAAATCAATATTGAAGGTGATCCGCTTCAGTATTTAAATGCACAGAATATGACGTTTCCTGATATGGTGAGCTTTACTGAGAAGTATAGAAGAACTCGTCAATATACGAATATCAAAACATTACTCAGAACAGGGAATAACAGATCTTCTGAAGTATTTACCAGAGATAATGGTAAATATATGATGAGAGATAAAAGACTGGGTAGACGTAATCATATTCGTCCTATGTTTAAAAAAGATACATATACTGCTACTGACAAAGTAACCGTGTTCATGGAAAATGAACTGATTCTCTCCTGTGAAACAGACGAAGAAATTATTATTGTTGGATTTGGACCTGTCAGTGCTAAAGGTAAAAACAATAATACAGCTGATATTTTAGGAGATATTATTGATGACTCCTGTAAGAATGGTGCTACTCATGTAGGTATTGTACGTCAAGGAGCTGATAGAAGACTTGGTGGTCCTGGTATTAATATTGGTGGTGGACATGCAGAAGCTACTCCAAACTCAACTGGACAGGGACTATTGCAGATCCAATTCTCTGACCGTGGTTATACTACCAAACCATTTGTATGGGTGATTCAGTACAGAGTACAGGAAAAGTAACAAATTAGGGATTAGTAAACCGTCATTCGCTGGGCGTTGAACCGGTTGCAAACGGAGCGGAGAATATCAACGTATCTAATCCCTAAAAACAAAAAAAGGCAGAGGAAATTATGACACTTATAGCGAATGAGTGTAGTTCAACAAAAATCTTTATAATTGGTGACTCGAAGACAATCAATATTGATTTTGCAGCACTTGAACTAAAAGTATTAGCTTCACATCTTGCAGTTGCTTTCAGTGGACTTGAAATTCCTACAAAGGAATTAACACGCGCTTTTCAAGCATTTGAAGAAGTACATATTGAACCAATATTACCTATTGCAGAATTAGCATTAGAATTAAAAAGTCATGTCCGTGATTATTGGCCAATGGATTTTGATTTATTCCCCGACAAATTAAAAGAATATGCAGCTGATTATTTTTATCCCCAAAAATCTCCTAAGAAACTACATGCAAAAAACAAAACAATTAATATAAAACCAATAGTTATAAACAGACAACCGATCTCACGCTCAGGATTTAAGCGAGGTCAAAGGAGGTAGTTATGCCATTATTAGAAGATGATAAATTTATCGTTATTAACAAAAAGCATTTAAAAAGTAAGTTTGAAGGAGATGTCGAAGATTTAGATTGTGCAATTGAGAAGTTACAGTTACCGGATAACAAGTATTTTGTATGCAACCAGGATGAAGAATATGCTCAGACGATCATAGGAATAATCCTGGCAGGCGAAAAGAAAAAAGAATTGTCGGATGAAACTTACAAACGATTGAATAAAGAAGCGAGGGAAAAGTTATTATCTACTGGTCGTAAGGATATCACTGGTAAGATTATTCGTGAAGGAGATGTTATCGAAGGTACACTTGACGATAATTATTCGTTACCAACAAGAGGAACAGTTGTTTATTTTGAAAAAGACTGTGCTTTTTGTAACAAAAATGATGCAGGTCTTACCCTACTAATGAAAATAACTGATATTGAAATCGTTGAGGAAGCTCCGATATGCATATAGAAGATATAGAGATATTTCGGAAAGTAAAGGGCAAATGGAAAGGTCCTGATGGGCAATGGTTTGATGAATTAGAAGGAGTTTCCCTTTATTCAAAAGTTGCTATATTCGAATGTGGTGAATTAGCAATGGAATTAAATCAAACAGATTATTCAAAAGCTCAATTAATTGAACTAATTCAGGAATGCACTCGTCATTACGAAATGGGCAAGCAAGTCGGTCAGATGCAGAAAATAAATGAAATTAAAAAAGTATTGGAGATTAAAACATGAAAAAACTGCTCAAACGAATATTTAAGTTTATTGTCTGTGATAGATGGATAGTAGTTCGGAGTAAATGGCCGTATCCTGCTGGATATGCAACATATAATCCCTATAAAAAAACGTACCTTGATTTTGTCAAGAATAAATCATATGCAAAACAAATATGTGAGGAGTTAAACAATGACTCTGTATAATATGGTAAATGGCGTAAATGAAACGTGTGTATTTTTTATTTTACCAATGCTCGATAAACATCCAGAGAGTTATCCACGATTCAGGGATTGCTTCTTGAATGATGATGAACATCCCGAATACGATAATCATATCCATATTTATACGAGAGTTGGGGGTAATAATCGTGGATGTGACTATGGTGAAGAAGAACTTATGAAGCATCCAAACTTTGTTGCTACTTTAGATGATTCATTTGATAATACATATGCAAGTTATATATTTTCAGTTCCAGATGAATGGAAAAAAGATTTTGATAAAATCATGGAGGGTAAAGTTGCAGATATTTCTGATGAATATAAGAATCAAATACGCAAAATTTATCCTAAGCTCGAGGAACAATGGGATGAACTTTGGGGGGAGGATAATTCTAAATGAAAGAACAAAAATACGCAATATATTTCATGGGTGCATCCTGGAAACAAGACGACTTAGATTATACTAATGGGACTGGTCACTCCCGGATGTATGGAGTAGATCCTGGTATTGCTGCAGTTCGACAAAAAGCTATAGAATGGGTTGAAGATCTTTTGGAACAACCGAAATATAAAAATGTTAATGCTCAATTAGTAAGATTAGATTGTAGATTCGTTGAATATGAAACCTGGTGTCTCAACTGGTTTAATCATTATACTTATAATATCCATTTGACGGATAGGGAACTGCTCGATTCTTTTGAAGATTTCGTTGAACGAAAACAATTGCAACAGCTGGAAGGATCTAACGAGGTGGCTTTAATGGGAGCAGATGATTATTGGCGATGGGAAGGTCCATGTAGATGTGACAAATGTCAGAAATACGGAAAAACTTATATAGACCATTAATTACCCGGAGGTAGTTTGAAAGAGAATACGTTTGCAAAAATGAATAGAACAAGCCTTTTCGAGCATATAAATGCTCTTGAAAAGATAAATGAAGATAAACAGAATATGATTGATTCTCTCGAACGATCTAATAAAATGAAGAATAATATGATCGATAGATTAATCATAAAAAAGAATGGAGGAAAGTAATGAAAGTCATTGAACAAAGTTTTGAAATTATTAGTTTGCCGGAAAATCTGCTTCAGACATTGGAAAAAGCAGGTAGAACATGTTACAAATCAGAAGATAAAATTACTGAAGATTCTGCAGCAAAATTCGTTGAAATGTTAATCAAACGGGGTCATCATGCAATGATTGAATTTGGGGATATCATTGTTAAGTGTATTACTAATCGTGGGGTTACTCATGAAATTGTAAGACATCGATTAAGTTCTTATGCACAGGAATCAACCCGATATGTTAATTATAAGGGCGGTATGGAATTTATAAGACCTGTTTGGATGAACAAGCTTTTAACTGATCCCGAATATGATTCTTCATTTAAGAATCTTCCCGATAGTGATATAATATGGTTAAAAGCTATGGCACAATCTGAAAATTCATATCTTAATTTATTAGATGAAGGTTGGCGTCCAGAACAAGCACGAGAAGTATTGCCAAACTCATTAAAGACAGAAATTGTATGGAAAGCAAATATCCGGGAATGGAGACATATCTTCACCCTGAGAACATCCCCAAAAGCACATCCACAAATGGTTGCTTTAATGACTCCTCTGCTGAAATATTTGCAGTCGGAAATTCCAGTAGTATTTGATGATTTATAAAAAAAGTTAAAAAAAGCGAAAAAAGTTCGATTTAGGGGTTTACAAAATAATTATTATACATTATAGTACTTACATGATAAAAAATAAACAACACAAAAAGGAGACTATAATGAAAGAAATAATTTTAAATTCAAAAGTAATCGGAACATCAGAAGGTAAAGATATTGACGGCGAATATAGACTGATTATCTTTAACAAGAATGGAACTTTAGAAATCAGACCTGAACAAGCTTTTGATGGTGAGTTTAATGAATACTCTGGACTTCCAGCATGGCCACTTGATTCTTTTATGTCTCACGAGCACGACGAGCTTTATATTGATATGGGACAGAAATGGGGAATAAGAAATTTGACATATGCAAGAAAAGAAATCCTAAGCATTCAACAATCGGGAAGATTATAAATTGAATTTTGATTGCCCCCGAATTATCGGGGGCAATCATAAATAAAAAACCTAAATCGAGGAGATTAAAATGACACATTTAAAAGTAAATCTAAAAGGTCAAGTAAAAAGAGAAATCAAAGAAATTATTGATGGAGATGATTTAGTAAGTAATTGGACAGTCTCAGAATTACATGGAATCATTAATAAAGAAATATCTTGTTCAGTTGATACAATAAGAACAGCAGTTTCAGAACTTGTTAATGAAGAATTTGTTATTAAATTGAAGGAGGAAAAGGGGCGTGGTTTTTACTACGTTAAATCGATTGAAGAAGAAAAAGAAGAAAAAGAAGAAAAACCTGTTAAAAAATACGGGTGGCGAACAAAAGCTATTAGAAAGATATTCCGAGAAGCAGTAAAAGATCTTACAGTAATTTCTCGTTCAGCACTAATGGCAGAATTGGAATACGATAATGAGAGAGCGACTCATATCCTATTTAATAAAGTAGCACAAGCTGATCAAATGGAACTTTTATTCTGTTATGATCGAACACAAAGAACTTATAATTTTTAGCAGAGGAGGCAGTATGATTGTTAAGTATAAAACGCATAAAGAATTTGTAATAGATTATGATACTAAAAAGGAAACAGTCAAAGGGAAAATAATCTTTATTGAAGAAGATCCGGAGACTGTTTTCATTGTCGGGGCGAAAACACTTATAAAATTGAATGCAATAGAATATGAAAATTTTCTGGAAAGGTTCTCGACATTAACCGAAATAAGATCTGTTAGTTATACATCGGGTATAATGCGCTATATAAAAGCCGAGACTATGCGTTTTGCTTTGGTTGTTCGATCTGCCAATGGTAAACAAGAGGTATTGGACGCCGTGGATAAAGCATCAGAAGATATGTTCTATTTGGTAAAGGAACTTACTCCAGAACCCGCAAAGGAGGACAGTGATGGAGAATGAATCATCTGCAGAAAATATAAAAACACTCGATGAAATAGTAAAGGAAGATGAAAAATTTTTATCCATCCCAGAACATTTACTATCTCCGGGGGGATTCTTGGAAGAATATATGCGATATTATGAAGCTAATTCAGTCTATCATTATCCTGAATTAGCTCTAATGACTTCCCTGGTTGTAATGGGAACTGTTTTTGGTAATCGTATAACTACTGAAACTGGCCTAAGAACAAATATGATGCTGGCAGTTCTTGCTCCACCAGGGTTTGGTAAGAATCCATCCTTAGAAACAGCATCACGATTTTTTAATCCTACATCACTTGATCATATGGGAAATTCTTCCAATTCAAAATTAGTTAATCTATATACTGCTAAAAGATTATTGGGAGCAACTTCCTTCACAAGCAAAGAAGCTATTCTATTTGATCTTAATGAATATCCGACTAAATTATTAGTCATTGATGAAGCAGGTCATATCTTTAAACAAATCAAATCCAGCACTAAAATGCAGGGAGTACCTGCAATATTGAATGATTTGTTTACAAAAACAGGTCATATCTATAAAAAAGTATTACGGAAAGGTAAAAAGCGTGTTAATGTAGAAATATCTTGTCCACACTTATCTGTTATACTTGCAGCAACACCTAAATCTTTTTGGCCAAGCATTGATTATTCCGATTTTGAAATGGGATTTATTCCCCGAATTCTCATCATGCAATTATCGGAAAAAGCTGAAAGAAAAGATTTGTCAGAATTCGATTTGGATAAGTTCAGGAAAGAAGTGTTCGATTATAGTTACATCCACAAATACCAGGATCCTACTATAATTGGGAAGAGTAAAGAAGCATCAGAATATTTCTATAAATGGGCAGATAACTTGGAACATGCATATAAAATGGATACTTTCCAATATGCGGCAACAACTCGTGTTGCTGAATATGCAAGTAAATTTGCTATTCTCCACGCTGTTTCAAGGAAAAGAGGAGTAGTTGGATTAGATTCTGTTAAATGGGCGATTGAATTGTCTATGTATCTATTGGATGTAAAATTAAATAATAGTGAAGAGCACATGAAACAGAGTAAATTCACGCAGAGTGTTAACGAATTCTATAAAAGAATGGTACAATCAATGAAAAGGCGGAAGAAAAATCATTTGACAAGTACAGACCTTAGCCGGGAATTTGGAACAATCTGGCATAGTCCTGTGAGAGCTGATATGCTAAAAACACTAATTGAATCTGAAAAGATAATACTTGTTAAGAGTAACGAGGGAAGCAGAAGAAAACCACAAAAGCAGTACTATCTTTATACTAAAAGAAGATTAGGGGGAGCAAAATGACAAAAAAGAAAAATTTATCCGACATAACTGATGAGTTAATACAATTAGGTTATCGAATTATAGTATGTCGTGGAAAAATGGCGTTCGGAGAAGACGTGGACGACAAGATTAATGAGCCGGAACAAAATAGAATCCTGGATTTAATTAAGCCATTAATAAAAGATTCTGAACATACTAAAAAAGTTCAAGCAGATTCAGTAAAAGATGTTGTTACAATGTTGAGTAATGGTAAAATCACTGTAACTGAAGCAATAAAATTTATGACTCTGATTAAATCGAAACTTGAAGTCGAAGAAAAAGAAATAAGCGTTCAATTACAAAAAACTGTTTCTGGTCTTATCACTGGTATGGAAGATAAGTCATAACAATATAATACAGTACATATGAGAGATTCATTGATCTCTCATATGTTAGCATTAGTTTTCTATAAATTAGCTGAAATCAAGTAATACCGAAGCGTATTTGTATCGATTATTACAGTATTACCTACTATTAAAGTTATGAAATTATTTAATACCCCTAAAGTAAAAGTTAAACTCATAGGAGTACCAATGGCAGTTCGAGTCACATCTAATTCTGAACTGATAATACCGTTGCTTACTACTTCAATATTTAGCTTTTCAATTTTTGTTCCATCAGTTATTCTGCCAATAAGAGATGTTGAATTATATAGGGTTGCATCATATAAAGTAAGAACTTCTGTATCCGTAAATACTGCTTGATTAATTTGATGATCCAAGAAATCATGAATACTATGATTGCTATGTATTGGAATAGTCATCTTTCCTCCAAATTATTTTCTATTGTCACCAGTCATTAACCTTAAATCCGCAATTGTAATAGTCATGACTATCCTTTTTTACTCGCTTTTAATAGTGTCTTCTTTAATTTGCTTTTGCTTCAATTTTTCATTACATTTGTTAATAATGCTTTCTGATAAAATCACAGCTCGACTTTGGCCTGTTTTAAAACTTACTTGTTGTAAAATCTGACCAATAAACCCAAGCTCCTCCAGTGTGAATTCTTCCATTTTGTTCTCCTTTTTTTAATTAATTATTATGTTATACTACAATGAAAAATCAGTTATAGTTATAGTTGATCCTGTTAGTGTTGCTTTTACCTCCAATCTGAACTCATCCCCGGGATTAAGGAAAGCAGAACAGTTTAATGATGCTGCACCCGTAACAGTTGATATACTTCTTTTAACCGTATGCGGATCAAAAGCAGGTGTTCCAGTTGTTTTAAACAGTCTAAATTGATGCTCTACAGCGCCACCACCTTTAAGCATTGAAATAGATGGTGTAAATTTTATAGTAAGTGGATCAAGCCCTTCATATCGTATTAAACCAGTAACATCATCAAGTAATGCAAAGTTCTGATTTGTATTACCAGTTACAAGAGCACTTCCAGTAGTACCAAACGCAACAGCTCCCCAACCTGTAGTTGTGGTTGTTGTTGTCCCATTATCCGCAACATTAAACGATGGCGCTGGATTACTGTCTTGCTGTGTACCATTATTGAAGCTGGTCACATATTTGCTTGAATGATCTAATGAACCATCATTCCATGTTCCACTTGTTTCTGCAGTATGCCACTCCATGTTAGCTTGGAATGAACCAGCAAGCACATTATAGATACAGCTACCATGATTATATTCCATGGTGTCGGTTATCAGTATATCATCACCTTCAGATAATCCATGTGCTGCTGAAGTTACAGTAACTGAATCAGATACAAAACTACCAGTATCAGCACCGTTGTAATCAACATCAGTTTCAAAATAACCTGCGCCAGTCGCTGTGATTGTTGCCGTTACATTGTCATAATTTGTAAACGTAGACATCACAACTTTTTGGCCAACATAGAGGGTTGGAGGAGCAGAAAAATTAAATCTCGCAGTACCAGAATTATCTGTAACACTCGTTACTGCTTCTGCTGCAACTGAAGCATCTGCAAAAAGAGTTATTGCCCCTGTATCACCTGTTGTAAAGAATGATTGTCCATCAGCTAAAGTTACACCTAAACAAGTAATTGGAGCTTCAGTGATAGGAGAAATATACAAGAAGTCAGAAGTTGCACTTGCCATTGTTACTTCAGTAGCTTCTATTACACCTGCTTTTCCCATTCCAATAACACTAAGCATTGGTCCAACAGCGTCATCTGAATCATAAAAGAATGAAATATCAATATGAATATTGCCAGGATTTACTAATGTTAATCCAGTTTTAAAACCTTGGAATAAAGACCTTGTGGAAATGAACCTTGCCCCTAATAATGGGTCAGTTACAGATGGAGCCACAATTGTACCTAATGAACAATTATCACCTGTGGTCATTAGGGTAGAATAATCCATACCCCAGCCACCTGCAGTGATATCAAACATGGTTGCATTATCACCAGTCATCTTCCAAGTCATTCCATTACCCACGCAACGAATAGTTCCTTCACCATAAATCCAAGGGTCTGTTCCTGAGTAAGTCTGTGAAGTAACAAAAACATCAGTTCCTTCAAATAAGGCATAAGCATCATTCTCAAGTTTCAATCGAGTTGTTCCCCAATCAATCTCTTGCATGAATCTGTAAAGCTTATACTCTGGAATTACATCTCCTGTTCCACCAACTCGTGGCATATCATCAAGTGACCATACTTCAACTACTTCTGGGCCATTTGTTGCAACTTCTCTTGCATCTTTGATATAAAGGCTATTATTTACACTTGCTCCTGTAGTCGCTGTAAGTAATGGAGTTTCAGCAGTTTTAAGATAAGGCTTAGAACCAGCCCCGTCTGAAATTTGCAAGCCCCAAACTTCAAAGACTGCTGGGGCATGTGCTTCAAAAACAAATAGATCAAACCACGCCCCACCCGCCCCTTGAACAATATCTGAGTCAAATCGTTTCCATCTTGAATCAGCAATCCATGCGTCTGTGTTATCTGTATCTAATCTTGCTGTAAGTTGAGTTCCACCGCTAACGTGTCGAACCCATCCACTCACATTATAGGTATCGTCTTCAATAAGTCCCAACGACCCTTGTCTAATCAATCCAGCACCAGGACCACCGAAAGAAAGAGTATCAGCAGTCATTGTTCCGTCAGGAGCAATTGCATTATTAGCTGTTACGACAGGAGGGT
>Ga0070728_10000983_pt1 | contig 47359 bp, 44 predicted proteins | sample tdDd471_FD_66723 | JGI IMG/M metagenome (GOLD analysis project Ga0070728, IMG submission 66723) | Marine sediment microbial communities from the Atlantic coast under amendment with organic carbon and nitrate - tdDd47.1 | ecosystem: Environmental > Aquatic > Marine > Coastal > Sediment | place... | reverse complement strand
CGATGGGCCCTGCCATGACCGTCCAGGACATGGATGCCGCCCGCCAGCCCGGCGGCGCGGCCGGCGGCCAGATCGTCCAGCTTGTCGCCGACGATCCAGGACTTGCCGAGATCGAGGTCGAGCGCCGCGGCCGCGCGCAGCAACATGCCGGGCCGCGGCTTGCGGTCGGGATGATCGGGGTGTCGCAAGGGGCCGGTACCGCGCGGATGGTAGGGACAGGCGAACACCGCGTCCACCAGCGCGCCCCGCGCCCGCAGGCGCGCGAGCAAGGCGTCCTGGAGACGGGCGAACTCGGGCCAGCCGAACCGGCCGAGCCCGATCCCGCCCTGGTTGGTGACGAGGACGACCGGCAGCCGCCGCCGGTTGGCCGCCGCGATGGTCCGGGCCACGCCGGGGATCAGACGCAGATCCTCGACCCGGTGCAGATAGTCGGTGTCCTCGTTCACCACGCCGTCGCGGTCGAGGAACAGCGCCGGGCGCCGATAGCCGCCCGCCGGCCGCCGCAGGACCTGGCACCAGACGCCGTCCCGATCGATATGGGCGGCGGTCATGGGCGCCTTGGCGCCTGCGTCCGTCGCGCCCGCTTCACAGGTCCGGCCGTTTCCGTCACACTGCGCCCCCTTCTTTCGGTCGCAGCCTGTATATCCCATGCGCGTCGATCTTTTCGACTTCGATCTTCCCCGGCGGCTGATCGCCGACCGGCCGGCAATCCCCCGCGATTCGGCGCGGCTGCTGCATCTGGCGAGGGACGCCGCGCCCGCCGACCGCCGGATCGCCGACCTGCCCGGCCTGCTGCGCCCCGGCGACCTGCTGGTCTATAACGACACCAAGGTCATCCCGGCGCGGCTGACCGGCCGCCGCGGCGCGGCGCGGATCGAGGTCACCCTGCACAAGCGGCGCGACGACGGAACCTGGCTCGCCTTCGCCCGGCCCGCGAAGCGGCTCGCCGCCGGCGACCGGATCGCCTTCGCCCCCGGCCTGACGGCGGAGGTGGTCGAGAAGCGCGCGGCCGGCGAGGTCGCCTTGCGGTTCCCGCTGGCGGACGGCGCCTTGCTTGAAGCGCTGGAGACCCACGGCGTCATGCCGCTCCCCCCCTATATCAAGCGCGCGGCCGACGGCGATGCCCGCGACAAGGGGGACTACCAGACCCTGTTCGCCCGCGCCCCCGGCGCGGTGGCGGCGCCGACCGCCGGCCTGCATTTCACGCCCGAGCTGATGGCCGCCCTCGCCGAGACGGGCGTCGAGACGGCCGCCTTGACCCTGCATGTCGGGGCCGGCACATTCCTGCCGGTCAAGGCGGACGACGCTCGGGATCACCCCATGCATGCCGAGACCGGGATCGTCACCGAGGCCACCGCCGACGCGGTCAACCGGACCCGCGCCGCGGGCGGGCGGGTGCTGGCAGTGGGAACGACGGCGCTGCGCCTGCTGGAAAGCGCGGTCGACGGAGACGGCCGCCTCACCCCTTTCACCGGAGAGACCGATATCTTCATCCTGCCCGGCTTTCGATTCCGGATTACCGATCTGTTGCTGACCAACTTCCATCTGCCGCGCTCGACCCTGTTCATGCTGGTCTGCGCGTTTGCCGGCACCGACCGCATGAAGGCCGCCTATGCCCATGCGGTCGCCGCCGGCTATCGGTTCTATTCCTACGGCGACGCCTGCCTTCTGGAGCGGGCCTCGTGACCGGGATCGAGTTCGCGATCTCCGCCCGCGACGGCGCGGCGCGGCGCGGCGCGCTGTCCACCGCACACGGCACGATCCAGACGCCGGCCTTCATGCCCGTCGGCACCGCCGCCACGGTCAAGGCCATGACCCCGGAGATGGTCACCGCCACCGGCGCCGAGATGGTGTTGTGCAACACCTACCATCTGATGCTGCGGCCGGGTGCCGAGCGGATCGCGCGCCTGGGCGGGCTGCATGACTTCATGAATTGGCGGGGGCCGATCCTGACCGATTCCGGCGGCTTCCAGGTGATGTCGCTGGCCAAGCTGCGGCGGATCGACGAGAAGGGCGTCACATTCCGATCGCATCTGGACGGCAGCGCCCACACCCTGACCCCGGAACGCTCGGTCGACATCCAGCGGCTTCTGGACGCCGACGTCACCATGGCCTTCGACGAATGCACGCCCTTTCCGGCAACCGAAGTCGAAGCCGCCCAGTCCATGCGCCTGTCGATGCGCTGGGCGGCGCGCTGCAAGGACGCCTACCGCCCGCGGCCCGGCTACGGCCTGTTCGGAATCGTCCAGGGCGGCATCTACCCGGCGCTGCGCGCCGAATCGGTGGCGGCGCTGACCGGGATCGGCTTCGACGGCTACGCGGTCGGCGGCCTCGCCGTCGGCGAGGGCCAGGAGCATATGTTCGCGACCCTGGACGGGACCTGCCCGCTGCTGCCCGACGACCGGCCGCGCTACCTGATGGGGGTCGGCCGGCCGGAGGACATCGTCGGCGCCGTCCGCCGGGGCATCGACATGTTCGATTGCGTCCTGCCGACCCGGTCGGGGCGCACGGGCCAAGCCTTCACCCATCGGGGCACGGTCAATATCCGCAACGCCCGCCATGCCGACGATCCGCGCCCGCTGGACCCGGATTGCGCCTGCCCCACCTGCCGCGACTATTCGCGCGCCTATCTGCACCATCTGACGAAGGCGGAGGAGATTCTGGGGCCTGTGCTGCTGACCCGGCATAACCTACATTATTACCAGACCCTGATGACGGGATTGCGGGACGCCATCGCCAACGGGACGCTTGCGGACTTCGCCCGGAAGTTCGACGCGGTCCGGGCCGAGGGCGACATCGCGCCCCCAGACGGAAGCGACCGTCCATGACCGATTCCTCCACCGAAACCCTGACCCAGCTTGGCGCCGAGGCCGGCATCGCCTCCTCGCCGGACGACGCGACCATCGAGACGGTGGCGAACCCGCATCCGGACACCGCCTATCTGGTGCGCTTCACCTGTCCGGAATTCACCGCCATCTGCCCGGTCACCGGCCAGCCCGACTTCGCCCATCTGGTGATCGATTACGTCCCCGACGCGCGGCTGGTGGAGAGCAAGTCCCTGAAGCTGTTCCTCGCCGCCTTCCGCAACCATGGCGCCTTCCACGAGGACTGCACGGTCCTGATCGCCAAGCGGCTGTCGGCGGCGCTGGCGCCGCGCTGGCTGCGCATCGGCGGCTACTGGTATCCGCGCGGCGGCATGCCGATCGACGTGTTCTATCAGTCGGGCCCGCCGCCCGAGGATCTGTGGCTCCCGGATCAGGGCGTGGCGCCCTACCGGGGCCGGGGATGAGCGGCGCGGCGCCTGTTCCCGCCGCCGGGACGGACGCGCCGGGACCCGAGGCCGACGCCCGCGCGCGCATCCGCGACCGGGCGCTGACGGCCGGTTTCGACGCGGTCGGCTTCTGCGACGCGGCGGACGCGCCCCATCTGCGCGACGATCTGACCGCCTTCCTCGCCGCCGGCTATCAGGGCGACATGGGTTGGATGGCGGAGACCGCCGAACGCCGGTCGGGCCTTCGGCGCCTCTGGCCGGAGGCGCGCGCCGCCGTCGCTCTGGGGCTAACCTACGCCCCCGAGGACGATCCGCTCGCCAACCTCGCCCGGCCCGAGCGCGGCACGATCTCGGTCTATGCCCGCAACCGGGACTATCACGATCTGATCAAGAAGCGGCTGAAGGCGGTGGCGCGCTGGATGGCCGACAGCTTCGCCTGCCAGGTGAAGGTCTTCGTCGATACGGCGCCGGTGATGGAAAAGCCCCTCGCCGCGCGCGCCGGCCTCGGCTGGCAGGGCAAGCACACCAACCTGGTGTCGCGCGATCACGGGTCCTGGCTGTTTTTGGGCGAGATCGTCACCGACCTGGCGCTGGCACCCGACGGGCCGGGCGAGGACCGCTGCGGAAGCTGCGCACGCTGCCTCGCGGCCTGCCCCACCGACGCCTTTCCCGCCCCCTACCGGCTGGACGCCCGGCGCTGCATCTCCTATCTGACCATCGAGCATCGCGGACCTATTCCGGCCGAACTGCGCCCGGCGATGGGCAACCGGATCTATGGCTGCGACGACTGCCTCGCCGTCTGTCCCTGGAACAAGTTCGCCGCCGCCACCCGCGAGGCGGCCTTCCAGCCCCGGATCGAACTGACGGCGCCGATGCTGGCCGACCTGGCGGGGTTGGACGAGGCCGGATTTCGCCGGGTCTTCGCCGGCTCGCCGATCAAGAGGATCGGTCGCGACCGGTTCCTGCGCAACGTTCTGATCGCGCTCGGCAATTGCGGCGACGCGGACCAGGCCGCGACCGTCCGCCCGCATTTGGACGATCCCGCGCCGCTGGTCCGGGCGATGGCGGTATGGGCGATGGGGCGGCTACTGGACGCGGACGCCTTCGCCGATCTTCGCCGCGCCCGGGCGCCGGCCGAACGCGACCCCGACGTCGCCGCCGAATGGCGCCGCTAGGGCCGGCTTTCCTTCCGCCGCCATTTGCCCCATGATGCGCGGCGCGCAACATCCTCCGCCCGACTCGCCGTCATGACCAACCATCTTCTCGTGACCTTCTTCTGCCCCGACCGGACGGGGCTGGTATCGGCCGTCACCGGCCTGTTGTTCGACCTGGGGGCCAATCTGGGCGACACGACCTTCGCGGTCCTCGGCGGCGGGGCCGAGTTCACCACCATTTGCAGCCTGCCCGACGACGTGACCGCCGATCACGTGACCGACGCGCTGCGCGCCCTGCCCGAGCTTGCCGAGGCGGAGCTGACGGTCGAGCCCTTCACCCTGTCGCCGGAGCAGGGGCCGACGGGCGACGTGACCCACCGGATCGTGCTGATCGGCGGCGACCAGCCGGGCCTTATCGCCCGTCTGTCCGAGGTGTTCGTCCAGTTCGGCGCCAACATCGTCCGCGTCGAGGCGCGCCGGGTGCCAGACGCGCCCGGCCACCGTTACGAGACCCGCTTCGCCGTCTGGCTGCCCGAGGACAAGGCCCAAACCTGCCTGGCGACCGTCGCCAACACCGCCGGCGAACTGTCGCTCGACTGCCGGTGGCAGGCCGACTGATGCGCGACCTTGTGGCGGCGCTGCCGCCGCGGGCCGTCGGCATCGGGCTTTTTCTGCTGTCGGGAATTCTGTTTTCGATGATGCAGGGCTTCGCGCGCATCGCGTCGGCGGACATGCATCCCTTCGAGGTCGCCTTCTTCCGCAGCCTGTTCGGCCTGGCGATGCTGGCGCCGATGCTGTTCCGGGCCGGGATCGGCTCGCTGCGGACCCAGAAATTCCACCTCCATGCGGGACGCGCCTTCTTCCAGATGATGGCGCTGGTCTGCGGCTTCACGGCAGTCGCGATCACGCCGCTGGCGACCGTCGCGGCGCTCGGCTTCGCGGCGCCGCTGTTCGCGACGCTGGGCGCCATCCTGCTGATGGGCGAACGGGCCGGCATGCGCCGCTGGGGCGCGTTGGCCATCGGGTTCGCCGGGACCTTGATCGTCCTCCGTCCGGGCGCCGCCGAGATCGGCACCGGTCCGCTGGTCGCCCTTCTCGCGGCGGCGAGCTGGGCGAGCACCATGCTGTTCATCAAGGCCATGGGAAAGACCGAATCCAGCGTCACCCAGGTCGCCTATATGGGGCTCATGGTCACGCCCATGACCCTGGCGCTGGCGGTGTTCGTCTGGACCTGGCCCGATTGGGATACGCTGCTGGTCATCGCCGGGCTCGGCTTCTGCGGCACCGCCGGCCATCTCGCCTTCGCCCAGGCGATGAAGAGCGCCGAGACCTCGGCCCTGATGCCGCTCGATTTCCTGCGCCTGATCTGGATCTCGATCATCGGCTTCGTCCTGTTCCAGGAGGTGCCAGACCTTTGGGCCTGGATCGGCGGCGCCGTGATCTTCGTCAGCGCCACCTATGTTACCTTGCGCGAGGCGCGCCTGCGCGACACCGCCGACAAGAAGAATGGCGCGCAAGAACAAGAAACGTCCTGAACGGAGGAACAGCCACATGTCGGGAGAAGGCGCCCTTTCGGGCCTCAGGGTCATCGATCTGTCCACCATCGCGGCGGCGCCGTCCTGTAGCCAGACCCTGGCCGACCACGGCGCCGACGTGATCAAGGTCGAGCCGGCGACCGGCGACGACGTGCGCCGCCTGGGCGCGGTGATCGACGGCCAGACGACCCAGTATCGGGGGATGAACCGGGGAAAGCGCGGGATCAGCCTGGACCTCGCCAAGCCCGAGGCGCAGGAGGTCCTGCTGCGGCTGCTGGCCGACGCCGACATCCTGCTGGAGAACTTCAAGACCGGCACCCTGGAGAAATGGGGCCTGGGCTACGATGCGGTGCTGCGTCCCAGATTCCCGCGCCTGATCCATTGCCGGGTGACCGGTTTCGGCGCCACCGGCCCCTATGGCGGCTTCCCCGGCTATGACGGCATCGCCCAGGCGCTGGGCGGTATGATCGCCATGAACGGCGCCGCCGACGGCCCGCCGATCCGCAACTGCGCGCCAATGGCCGATCTGTGCACCGGCATGCACGCGCTGGCCGGCATTCTGATGGCGGTGCTGGAGCGCGACCGCAGCGGCGTCGGCCAATCGGTCGAGGTGGCGCTGCTGGATACCGCCGCCAGCCTGCTCTACCCCTTCGCCCACAATCATTTCGCCGGCGCCGACCCGGCGACCTTCACCCGCATGGGCTGCGCCCATCCGGCCCTCGCCCCGTACAACCGATTCGCGGCGGCCGATGGCTACGTCATGCTGGCGGTGCTGAACGACGCCCAGTTCGCCGCCTGCTGCGCGGTGTTGGGCGCGCCGGAACTGGCGGCCCGCCCCGACTTCGCGACCAACGCCGACCGCCTCGCCAACCGCGCCGCCCTTGAATCGGCGCTGGCCGATCTGTTCGCCGGGCGGGCGCGCATGGACGTCGCGCGGGAGCTGGCCGCCGTTGGCGTGCCCGCCGCGCCGGTCCTGTCGGTGCCCGAGATCTTCGACTATCCGGGCCTCGCCGATACCGGAACGGTAATTGAGAGCCCCGGCGGCGTGCGCTCGGTCGCGGCGCCGGCGCGCCTGTCCCGGACCCCGCCCCGCTTCTGGCGCGATTCGCCGGCCTATGCCGAGCATCTGGGCGAGGTGCTGACCGAGGCCGGCTACGGCGCGGCCGACATCGACGGGCTGATCGCCCGCGAGGTCGTGTTCCCCGAACAGCGCGCCGCGCCGCCCGAGGCGGGGCCGAAGCTGGACGACGCCGCCCGCGCCGCGCGCATCCCCGCCGACGCGCCGCCCAGCCCGGCCGCGTCCGAGGACGGCGCCCTCGCCGGCCTCAAGGTCGTCGACCTGACCCACCATGTCGCCGGCCCCTGGTGCACCCAGATCCTGGGCGATCATGGCGCCGACATCGTCAAGGTCGAACCGCCCAAGGGCGACCCAACCCGGCATTTCGGCCCCCGCGATCCGGCGGGCGGGACCGCCGCCTTCCTGGGGGTCAACCGCAACAAGCGGAGCCGCGTCCTCGACCTCGGCACGGAGGCCGGCCGCGCGGCGCTGCTGGAGCTGCTGGCGGACGCCGACCTGTTGGTGGAGAATTTCGCCCCCGGCACCATGGAGACGTGGGGCCTCGGCTACGCGGAGGTGCTGGCCGAGCGATTCCCCAGGCTGATCTATTGCCGGATCTCCGCCTTCGCCGCCGACGGACCGCTGGGCGCACTGCCCGGCGCCGACGCCACCGCCCAGGCAATGGCGGGCGTCATGTCGGTCAACGGCGCGCCCGAGGACCCGCCGACCCGGTCCGGCAGCTTCGCGGCGTCGGTCTGCGCCGGGCTGACGGCGGTCGGCGGCATCCTGACCGCCCTGATCGAGCGCAGCCGGTCGGGCAAGGGGCAGGCGGTCGAAGTGTCGATGTTCCACGCCCTGCTGTCGATCCTCTACCCGACGGTCCCCGACTGGCTGATGGCCGAAAAGGCGCCGGTCCGGCGCGGCAACACCCATGCCAACCTGGCGCCCCACGACGTTTACCGGACCAAGGACGGCTACGTCTTCACCTCGCTGGTCAACCCGCGCCAGTTCAGCCAGTTCTGCCGCGAGATCGGGGCGCCCGAGATCGCCGAGGACAAGCGCTTCGCCACCAACGAGGCCCGGCTCGCGAATGTCGAGGCGCTGCGGGAGGTCATCGAGGCGGCGCTGGCCGACAAGGGCAGCGAGAAGGTCGCCGAGGAACTGCTGGCCAAGACCGTCCCCGTCGGCGCCGTGCTGTCGGTCGAGGAAGTCCTGAACCATCCGCAAGTGCGCCACCGGGAGATGGTGCTGGAAACCGGCGCCTATCGCGGCCTCGGCTTTCCGATCAAGATGAGCCGGACGCCGGCGCGGCTGCGCCGCCTGCCGCCGGCGCTGGGGGCCGACGGCGCCGCCCCTTGACCGCCGGCGCCGACCGGGGCGAGACTTTCCGGCGCCGCCAACGAAAAAGGGAAACGCCATGACCTTGCCCGCCGATCTGGGTGCCCGCCTCAGCCTGCCGGCGATCGCCGCGCCGATGTTCCTGGTCTCCGGCCCGGCGCTGGTCGTCGCCGCCTGCCGCGCGGGGGTGCTGGGCACCTTTCCCTCCCTCAACCGGCGGACGACCGAGGCGTTCGACGGCTGGCTGACCGAAATCGAGACCGCGCTGGCCGACGCCCGCGCCGAGGCGCCGGACGCCCGCGTCGCGCCCTTCGGGGTCAACCTGATCTCCCACGGCACCAACGATAGGCTGGCCGACGACCTTGCCGCCTGCGCCGACCACAAGGTGCCGCTGATCATCACCAGCAAGGGCAGCCCCGCCCGCGTCGTCGAGACCGTCCATGGCTATGGCGGGCGCGTCTTCCACGACGTCATCAACCTGACCCATGCCCGCAAGGCGGCCGAGGCCGGGGTCGACGGGCTGATCCTTGTCTGCGGCGGCGCCGGCGGCCATGCCGGGCTGCTGAACCCCTTCGCCTTCCTGGCCGACGTCCGCGCCTTCTTCGACGGCACGATCGTCCTCGCCGGCTGTATCAACACCGGCCGCGAGATCCGCGCCGCCGAGGTGATGGGCGCCGACCTCGCCTATGTCGGCACCCGCTTCGTCGCCACCAAGGAGAGCATGGCGCCAGAGGCGTACAAGGACATGCTGGTCGATTGCGGCGCCGACGACATCCTCTATACGCCGGCGATCTCGGGCGTCCATGCCAACGCCCTGATCCCCAGCATCCGCGGCGCCGGTCTCGACCCCGCCGCCCTGCCGGCCGAGGGCCGGGTCGAGACGGCGCCGGACGGCCGGCCCCTGAAGGCCTGGATCGATATCTGGACCGCCGGCCACGGGGTCGGCGGCATCGCCGACAGCCCCGGCGTCGGGGAGTTGATCGACCGGATGAAGCGCGACTACGACGCCGCCTGCGCCCAGGACACCCCCGCCCGCGCCGCCGAATAGGCGCCGGGGCGGGCGGCCCCTTGCTTGGCCGGGGGCCGATTCTCGGGTACAAGGAGAGGTTCTGCCGCCCGGCGGCGATCTCCGGGAAGTCAACGAGGACGCGCGCCACGCGGCGCGGAGCATGCATGGTCTCCCTGACGGCAACCGACACGGCAACCGACACGGCCATCGACCGGACGCCCGGCGGCGACCTGGCGGGGCGGATGTCGGCCTTCGCCCTGGATCGGATCGCCCCGCGCGCGACGCTGTCCCATGCCGACGATTTTCCCTTCGATCTGTGGACCGCGATGGGCGCGGCCGGGCTGCTGGCGCCGAACCTGCCGGCGGCGCATGGCGGCGAGGGCGCGACCTATACGGACCTTCTGCGCGCCGGCTACGAACTCGTCCGCCGGGGGCGTTGCCTGGGCCTCGCGGTTTGCTGGCAGGCGCATGTCCTGAAGGCGCGCATTCTGTTTCATGATTGCGCGACCGACGATCAGCGCGCGCGCTGGCTGCCGGGGTTCGTTTCCGGCGAATCGCGGGCGGCGCTTGCGATCTCGGAGCCCGGTGTCGGCGCGCATCCCAAGAAGCTGGCGACCGAGGCGGTCCGCGACGGCGAGTCGTACGTGATCAATGGCGAGAAGGCCTACCTGACCAACGGGCCGATCGCCGACCTCTATACGGTTTTCGCCATTACCGGCCGCGACGGCGACCGCAAGCGCTTCTCCGCCTTTCTGGTGCCGCGCGACACGCCGGGGGTGACGCTGTTGGAATCCGGCGCCCTGGACTATCTGAAGCCGTCGCTCCATTGCGGGCTGCGGCTGGAGGACTGCCGGGTGCCGGCGACGGCGATGATCGGCCCCGAGGGCGGCGCCTTCGAGACCCTGTCGCGGCCCTTCCGCGAGCTGGAAGACACGCTGATGATGGGGCCGTTGCTGGGCGGGCTGGAGCTGCTTTTGGCCAGCGTCGCGGCGCGGGTCCGACCGATGGACGAACCGGCGCGCGAAACGGTCGGCGGGCTGGTCGCCCTGGGCGCCGCCCTCCGCGCGACCGCCGAGCGGGCGGCGGCGGAGCTGGACGCGGGACGCATGGCGGAAGCGGCCTTTCCGGCCTATGCCCTTGTCTTTCGCAATCTGGCGCGGCAATTTCTGGAGACGGTCGCGGCGTTGCGCGCGGAGACCGGCCTGGAAGGAGACCGGTTTCTGGACACCCTCGCCCGCGACCTGATCAAGAGCATCGACATCGCCCGCTACGCCCAGCGGCTGAAACAACAGAAACTTTCCGATCTCGCAGTGGAGGAAGACGTAACAGCATGACCCCGGACCAAGAAGAAAAACTTTCCTCCATCGAGCGGATTACCGACGGGTTCGCGGAGCTCGGCTATATCTGCTCGCCGCGCATCGCCACCTCGATCTATGTCGCGCACAAGCTGGAAAAGCCGATCCTCGTCGAAGGCCCGGCCGGGGTCGGCAAGACCGAGCTGGCCAAGACCACCAGCCAATTCATGGACCTGCCCCTGATCCGCATGCAGTGCTACGAGGGGCTGGACGAGTCCAAGGCGCTGTACGAATGGAAGTACGGCAAGCAGCTTCTCTACACCCAGCTTCTGAAGGACAAGCTGTCCGACGTGATGGAGGGTACCAAGGGGCTGGACGAGTCGATCGACCGCCTGCACAGCTATGGCGACATCTTCTTCTCGGAGCATTTCCTGGAGCCCCGCCCGCTGCTGAAGGCCCTGCGCGAGCCGGGCGGCGCGGTCCTTTTGATCGACGAGATCGACAAGTCCGACCACGAGTTCGAGGCGTTCCTGCTGGAGATCCTGTCGGACTATCAGGTCTCGATCCCCGAGATCGGCACGGTCAAGGCGCGCTCGCACCCGCTGGTGTTCCTGACCAGCAACAACTCCCGCGACATGAGCGACGCCCTGAAGCGCCGCTGCCTGCACCTGTTCATCGACTTCCCCGACACCAAGCTGGAACGCCGCATCGTCCAGGCGCGGGTGCCCGAGGTGACCGAAAGCCTGAAGCGTCAGCTCGTCTCCTTCGTCCAGCAGATCCGCGAGCTGGACCTGAAGAAGCAGCCCTCGGTCAGCGAGACCATCGATTGGGCGCGCACGCTGATGCTCCTGCATGTGGACGAGCTGAGCCCCAAGACGGTGCGCGAGACCTTGAATGTCTTCCTCAAATTCGAGGATGATATCGAACGGGTCGATTCCCAGATCGCGAAGATGACCCAGGTCGCGCGCCGCGAAGCCGGAGTGCTGGTCAATGAACCAAACGCTTGAACAATTCCTGCAAGCCCTGCGCCATGTGGATGTCCGCATCTCGGTGGCGGAGACGCTGGACGCCTACACCACCGTCGATACGGTCGGCCTGAACGACCGGGCGCTGCTGAAGGACTCGCTCGCCGTCACCCTGGCCAAGACGGCCGACGAGAAGGCCCGCTTCGACGAGACCTTCGACATGTTCTTCGCCCCCGACAAGGCCCAGCGCCTGGGTAAGCGGAAGCTGGACGCCGACGAGGAAGACGACGGCGAGGACGGCAACCAGGTGCCGCTGCGCGAGGTCGAGAGCGACCTCGCCAAGATCATCACCGAGCAGGACGAGACCGCGCTGCAGATGGCGATCCAGCGCGCCGCGAAGGATATCGAGGTCCAGCAGATCTGGTTCTTCACCCAGAAGGGCATCTTCACCCGCAAGCTGATGGAGGAGATGGGGTTGAAGGAGCTGGACGACGAGATCGCCCGCATCGGCGAGGGCACCTGCCCGTCCTCGATCGCCACCGTCCGCACCTTGCAGAACGGCCGCGCCCAGCTTTTCGAGGCGGCGCGCGACTATGTCGAGCAGCAATTCCAGATCTTCGCCCGCAAATCGGCCGAGAAGCTGCATGACGAGTTCCTGGAGAAGATGAAGCTCTCCAACATCGACCCGCGCGACTTCAAGCGCATGCAGGACATCGTGCGCCGCATGGCCAAGCGGCTGATCGCCATGCATGCCCGGCGCCGCCGCGTCGCCCGGCGCGGCCATCTGGACGTGCGCCGCACCCTGCGCACCAACTACGCCAATGACGGCATGCTGTTCGACCTTCACTGGAAGTACAAGAAGGTCAAGCGCCCGCGGGTGGTGGCGATCTGCGACGTCAGCGGCTCTGTCGCGGCGGTCGCCCAGTTCCTGCTGATGTTCCTGTACAGCCTGAACGAGGTGATCTCGGACATCCGCTCCTTCGCCTTTTGCGCCGGCATGAACGAGGTCACCCACATCTTCGAGGAACACAATCTGGAGGACGCGGTGCGCAAGGTCGTCGAGAGCGTCGCCATGGGCTCGACCGATTACGGCGGGGCGCTGGAGGACCTGGAGCGCGAGGGGATGGACTATATCGACAACCGCACAACGGTCATCATTCTGGGAGACGGGCGCAGCAACTACACCAATCCGCGCGCCGACATCATGAAAAGCATCTACGAACGCTCGAAGAAGGTCATCTGGCTGAACCCGGAGCCGCGCACCTTCTGGAACACCGGCGATTCCGAGATGCGCCGCTACCTGCCCTACACCCACATCGCCAAGACGACGAACACGGTGCAGGACCTGGAGCGGATCGTCGACGATCTTCTGAAATCGACCCAGGCCGCCTGAGCCGATGGCGAATGCCCGCGCAGCGGCGGCCGACGTCCCGCCGGGCCGCGTCGACTCGATCAGCGCCGTGACCTTCGCCACCCACGACATGGCCCGCGCCGTGCGCTTCTACGGCGATCTCGGCTTCGAGCTTCTCTATGGCGGCGCGGACGCCGACTTCACCAGCTTCCGCGCCGGCAGCGGCTATGTGAACCTGACCGCCCAGCCGGCGGACAAGACCTGGTCCTGGTGGGGCCGGGCGATCTTCTACGTCGCCGACGTGGATGCCATGCACGCCCGCGCCCGCGCCTGCGGCTACACGCCGGACACCGCGCCCCGCGACGCGGAATGGAACGAACGCTACTTCCACATCACCGACCCGGACGGGCATGAACTGAGCTTCGCGCGGCCCCTTGCCGCGCCCGAGGAAGAATGATCGAACGCGCCAGCATCCAACATAAGATCCTTCAGCATCTGTGCGCCATGCCGCGGCCCGTGCGCGGCGCCTCGGAGGTCATGCTCAACCGCCATTTCGGCGATCCGGATGCCATCCGCAACCTGGCGCGGCTGGGTCTGATCCGCGAACGCGGCTGGGCGACCGGCCCCGGCACGGTCTGGGTGCCGACCCCGGAAGGCGAGGCACTGTGCGCCGACATGGCCGGCGCCGGCACCTCGGACCAGGCGGCGACCGACTTCTGATGGCGGGAGACGGCTGATGGCCGAGGGCGGGCCCTTGGCGGGATTGCGGGTCTTCGATCTCACCCGCGTCCTCGCCGGCCCCTACTGCACCCAGATGCTGGGCGATCTGGGCGCCGAGATCGTCAAGATCGAACGCCCCGGCAGCGGCGACGACACCCGTGGCTTCGCCCCGCCCTACCTGCCCGACGCCGACGGCGCCGAGACCGGCGAGAGCGCCTATTTCGCCGGCGCCAACCGCAACAAACGCTCGCTCACCCTGGACATCGCCACCCCCGAGGGCCAGGCCATCGCCAGGCGCCTGATCGGCCAGTCCGACATCCTGGTCGAGAATTTCAAGGTCGGGACCCTGGCCAAATACGGCCTCGCCTATGACGACCTCAAATCCGACTTTCCCGGACTGATCTATTGCTCGGTCACCGGTTTCGGCCAGACCGGACCGTATGCCGCCAGGCCCGGCTACGATTCGCTGATCCAGGCGATGGGCGGGATCATGAGCCTGACCGGCGAGCCCGACGGCGCGCCGATGAAGGTCGGCGTGCCGATCGCCGATCTGATGGCCGGCATGTTCGCCGCCGTGGCGACCCTGGCCGCCGTCCGCCACCGCGAGGTGACCGGCGACGGCCAGTATATCGATATCGGCATGCTCGACACCCATGTCGCCTGGCTCGCCAATCAGGGGATGAACTATCTGGCGACCGGCGAGGAGCCGGCCCGCCTGGGCAACGAGCATCCGAACCTGGTCCCCTATCAGGTCTTCCCCACCGAGGACGGCCATATCGTGCTGTCGGTGGGCAACGACGCCGCCTTCGCCCGCTTCTGCGCGCTGGTCGAGCGCGAGGACCTGTTGGAAGACGACCGCTTCGCCCGCAACGCGGCGCGGGTGCGCAACCGCGCCTTCGTCACCGAGACCTTGACCCCGATCCTGCAAGCCCGGCCGTCCGCCTGGTGGCTGGAGAAGCTGGAGGCGGCGGGGATCGGCTGCGGCCCGATCAACGGCTTGCGCGACACCTTCGCCGATCCCCAGGTGCTGGCCCGCGAGATGGTGGTCGAGATGGCCCACCCGGCCACCGCGCCGGCCCCGGCGCGGCTGATCGCGAGCCCGATGCGCCTGAGCAAGACCCCGGTCGGCTACCGCCATCCGCCGCCGATGCTGGGCGAGCATACCGAGGCGGTGCTGGGCGAGCTGTTGGGCATGGCGCCGGGCGAGGTCGCGGCCTTGCGCGCGCGCGGCATTCTGTGACCGGGCGATGAACCGCTCCGACCGGCGACGGCGGCACAAGGCGGCGGCGGCCGACGCGCCGGGCGACGCCTTCGACCGCGCCTTCCAGAAGGCCATCGCGCAGGAAAGCGCCGGCCGGACCAAGCAGGCAGTCCGCGCCTATCAAACGCTGATCGCCAAGCGGCCCGACGCGGCGGCGGTACGGGTGCGTCTCGGCACCTTGCTGGGCAGCGCCGGCGACCTGCTGGCCGCCGCCGACCAATTGGAAGAGGCCGCCCGCCTCGCCCCCGACGATGCCTATGCCCATCACAATCTGGGCAATGTCTATGCCTTGCAGGGACGCCCGCGCGACGCGGCGGCGGCCTTCCGCCGGGTGCTGGATCTGGCGCCGACCATGGCCGACGCCTGGCTCGGCCTCGGCGGCGCGCTGAAGGATGCCGGGGAGACCGACGATGCCGTTGCCGCGTTGGAACGGGCGGTCGCGGCGGCGCCGGACCTGGCCGACGCCCATTTCCTGCTCGGCATGCTGCGCTACGACGCGGCCGACCCGGAACCCGCCGCCCGCGCGCTGGCCGACGCCTTGCGCCACGCGCCCGATCATCAACGCGCCCGCTTCTTCCTGGGCATGGTCCGGGACCAGCAAGGCGACGCCGGCGCCGCGCGCTTCCATTTCGACCGGCTGCGGCCGGGGCCGGACGGCCGGGTCGCGCGGCGGGACAGTTGGGACTATGTCACGGCTCATCGGGGGCCGGAGACGCGCCTCTTCTCCACCACCTTCGCGACCCTGGCGGACGCCTTCGCGCGGGCGCGGCCCGACGGGCTGGTGCTGGAATTCGGGGTGCGGTTCGCGACCAGCCTGAATTTCATCGCCGGCCTCGCCGACGGCCCCGTGCACGGCTTCGATACCTTCACCGGCCTGCCCGCCTCCTGGAGGGACGAGGCCGCCGGCACCTATACGACCGGCGGCGCGCTGCCGCCGGTGGCGGACAATGTCTCGCTGCATCCGGGCCTGTTCGCCGAGACCCTGCCGGGCTTCCTGGCGGCCCATGACGGGCCGGTGCGGTTCGTCAACATGGATTGCGACCTGTACGAGTCGACCAAATCGGCGCTCGACGGAATCGGCCCGAGGCTGGGGCCGGGATCGGTGATCGTCTTCGACGAATATCTGATGCACGACAATTGGCGCGAGGACGAATATCGTGCCTTCCAGGAAGCGGTTCGCGCCAACGGCTGGACTTACGATTATGTCGCCTTCGCGCCCTTTACCAAACAAGCCGCGATCCGCCTGCGCTAGCGCGCCGGCGGCGGCCCTCGCCATCCTTCTGCTCGGCGCGAGCCCGGCGGCCGCGACGTCGGCGGACTGGACCGCGACCCCGCCCGCCTCGCCGCTCGCCCGCGATATCGCGCCGCTGCGCCGCGACGAAACGGGGCGCGTCGTCCCCATCCCGCCCGCCGAGGCCCGGGGCGACGAAAACCGGACCGACAGCGGGCGGCGCAAGACGGGGCGGATCGGTCATGTGAAACGCGACGCCGAGGGCCGCATCGTCCGCGCCGAGCCCACCGGCCGCGCGGTGCCGGACCCGGCCCCCGCCTGGATCCCGAACGACGCCGAATATGACGCCGCGGCCCGCGAGGCCCAGCGCCAAGTCGACGAGGTGCGGCATATCTGCCGGCGCCGCCAAAGCCATGGCCATGGCGGGCTGGATGCCTGTCTGCGCCCCCTGATCGACCATCTGGCGGCCCGCGATTCGGAGGTCCGCGCCCACGAGCTTGCCCACTACCATGCCGGCCGTCCGTTCACCCGGGCGCCCCGCTATTGGTACGTGACCGGCCCCAAGGGGCGGCGCTACGCCGTGACCGGGACGACCGCCTTCGAGATGACGCCCGTTCCCGGCGACCCGGCCGCGACCCGCCGCAAATGGCACCAATTGAAGCGCGCCGCCCTGGCGCCCCGGACCCCGTCGCCCCGCGACCTGACGATCGCCGCCGAGATCGACCGCCGCCTCGCCGATCTGCCGGTCCGTTGAGACGGGCGGCCGCTGGTCAAGTCACCTGATCGACCGCGCCGCCATCGATGCGGATATTCATACCGGTGATGAAATCGGCGCGGGGACTGGCGAGGAAGGCGACCAGATCGCCGACCTCCTCGGGCCGGCAGATCCGGCCGACCAGATTGCCGCCGGACTCGGCCAGGGCCGCCGTTTCGATCCTGGCCCACTCCGCGCCCCAGCCCTTGCGCTCGGCCCGCGCCCTGAGATTTGCCTCGACCTCGGCCGTGCGGATCAGCGCCGGACTGACCAGATTGACGGTGATCCCGGTGCCGGCGAGCTCCTTGGCCAAACTGACGGTCATCGTCGCGAGCGCGCCCTTGGACGCATAGTAGTGGGGCATGCGCGCGGCCGGACGCGACGACCCGACGGTGCCGAGCTGGATCACCCGGCCCCATCCCTTGGCCCGCATCGCCGGCGTCACGAGGCGCGCCATGCGCGCCGCCGACAGAACGTTGGCCTCGTACATGGCCAGCCAGTCGGCGGTGCCGGCCTCGGCCCAGCTCCCCCGCGCGGCGGTGCCGTAATTATTGACCAGGATATCGACCGCGCCGTTCGCCAACGCCTGGTCGGCGGCCGCCGTCGCACCCTTGTCGGTGGCGATATCGCCCCAGCAGGCCGTCGCGTCGCCGCCGTCGGCGCGAATCCCCGCGACCACCGGGTCGGCGGCGCCCTCTTCCAGCCCATGGACCAGGATCGTCGCGCCCTCGCGCGCCAGCGCGGCGGCGATGGCGGCGCCCGTGCCCCGGCTGGCCCCGGTCACCAGGGTCCGCTTGCCGCGCAACGCCAAATCCATGGCTAGGCCCTGCCCTCGCCGACCGGCCGCAGCGCGGAAGCCGGTTTCGCCAGGTCGGCGAGGGTCATGCCCGACAGCGCGGCGGCCATCGCCGTCTCGATTTCCGCCATGGCGCCGTCGACGCCTGGGTCCGCGAACGGCGTCGGCGGGGAAAGGGCCGGGTCCCCGGCCGGCTCGTAAGCGCCGCGGATCGCATCCAGAATATCCGCCACCGCGATCGCGTCCGGCGGCCGGGCCGGCAGCAGGCCGGCCCCCGCCGGCCCGCCGGCAACGAGGATGCCGGCACCGGTCAGGGTGTCGATCACGGGGGTCAGGCGAAAGGGCGGACAGCGCGCGATCTCGACGAGCGCCGCCGGCGCCACCGGGCCCGCGCCCTCCGCGTAGGACCGGGCGACCAGCGCCGCGACGAGCAGCGCCAGGCGCTCGCGGTCCCGGTTGGCGATGCCGTCCGCGCCGCGCCCGGCCCGCATCCGGTCCGGGTTCTGGTGGTAGAAGCTGACGCTGGCGCCGACCAGCAGCACCAGCCAGCCGAGATAGAGCCAGATCATGAAGATGATCAGGGTCGCGAAGGCCGAATAGATCGCCGAATATTTGGCCGAGCCGACCACATAGGCGGCGAAGGCCCAGCCCATGCTCTCCCACAGGATGCCGGCGGCGATCCCGCCGGCCAGCGCCGAGACGAGCCGCACGCGGGTATTCGGCATGAAGGCGTAGATGAAGGTGAAGGCGCCGATCACCATCAGATAGGGAACGACGCGGCCGATCAGTTCGAGGACCGCGCTCAGGGGCAGGGTCGACAGGGCGCCGCCCTCGCCGGCCATGCCGGTGACCGACGCGGTGACGCCGACCGAGGCGAAGATCAGGACCGGGCCGACGACGACGACGCTCAGATAGCTGCTGAACCTTTGACCCCAGCTCCGTTCCTGCTGCACATGCCAGACATAGTTCAGCGCCCGTTCGATCTTCTGCATGAGGGAGATCACGGTATAGACCAGCAGCGCCAACCCGACCGAACCCAGCACGCCGACCCGGACATTGTCGACGAAATCGACGATCCGCGCCGCGATCTCCGCGCCCTGGGCGCCGAACGGCGCCAGCAGGCTCAGCAATGCCGGCTCCACCTGGTTGTGGACGCCGAACCCCTTGAGCACCGAAAAGCTGATCGCCAGCAGCGGCACCAGCGACAGAAGGGTGGTGTAGACCAGGCTCATCGCCCGCAGGCTGAGCCCGCCCTCGGCCAGGTCGCGCCCAACCGCATAGGCGATGCGCGCGCCCCTCAAGGGCCAAGCCCGCCAAGCCGGCATCGCCGCCAGGTCGGGCGCCCATATGCCCCGCATGAGCGCCGTCTTGCGCGTGTTCAGGTCGATCATTACGCGGATCGCTCCCCTGTCCCGGATTCCTGAAGGATAGCATCGTCCCCGCGGCGCCGGCGAGTCCACCGAAACGCCACATTTCGGCTGTAACATGCTTTAATAGAGCCGCCAAACTCGTTACGGCGGCGCGTGGCGAACGCGCATAGTGGCAACAGGGGGCGGGGCATGCGGCAACAACGGCGCGCGACGCTGGCGCGCGAGGCGCGCGGGTTCAACCGCCTTGTCGGATTATGGCTGTTTCTGTCCCTGGGCCTGCTTTTGGCGGGGCTGTTCCTGCCGGCGATCACCGTCCGGGCCCTGATCTTCAGCCGCGAGCTGTCCCTGTTCGAGAGCGTGATCGGGTTCCTGGACTCGGGCGAGTATTTCCTGTTCGCCGTCACCTTTCCCTTCACGATTCTCTTCCCCCTGGCGAAGATCCTGACCGGGCTTGCACTTTGGTATGTGGTGGAGACGCGCGGCTATCTCGCGGTCCGGCTGCTCGCCTGGCTCGCCGGGATCTCCAAATGGTCGATGCTGGACGTCTTCGTCATCGCCCTCATGGTGCTGGTGGCGGACGGACGGCTGCTGACCTCGGCGGACATCCATGCAGGCGTCGTCGTCTTCGCCGCCGCCGTGCTTCTCTCCACTTTCGCCATCCGCCGCCTCAGTCTCGTCGTGGGGCGCGGCGGGCGCGGTCTGAACTTTTCGTAACCCCGAAGGAGGATTTTTCATGAAACGTGGATTGCTGATCGGCGGTGGCGCGCTGATCGTCGTCATCGTCATCGCCGTGGTCGTGCTCTGGTCGTCGATCGATTCGCTGGTCGAAGCGGCGGTCGAGGAGTATGGCACCGAGATCACCGGCGCCAAGGTTGCCCTCGGCGAGGCCGAGATTTCGCCCACCAGCGGCGAGGGCGCCCTGCGCGACCTGACCGTCGGCAACCCGCCCGGCTTCCAGACCGACCGCGCCTTCCGCCTGGGCGAGATCAAGGTCGCCCTCGATATCGGCAGCCTGACCGAGGACACGATCGTCATTCGCGAATTGTCGATCCTCGCGCCCGAAATCACCTACGAGCTGGGCGAGAGCGGCAGCAATTTCGACGCCCTTCAGCGCAACGTCGAGTCCTACATGAAGGCCCGAGGCGGTGGCGGCGACTCCGGGGCGGCGACCAAGCCCGGCGGCGACGCGGACGAGGGCGGGAAGAAGCTGGTCATCGAGCGCCTGGTCGTCCGCGACGCCAAGGCGCGGGTCAGCGCCGGCGTCCTGGCCGGCAAAACGATGGACGTCAGCCTGCCGACCATAGAGATGACCGATGTCGGCAAGGACAAGGGCGGCGCCAAGCCCGGCGAGGTCGTCGATATGGTGATCGCCAAGGTCGAGGGAAGCCTCCGCGGCGTGCTGGGCACCCTGGACCCGACCCAACTTCTGGACAAGATGGGCGTCGGCGAGATCGGCAAGAAGCTGCTGGAAGGTGGCGGCGACGGCGCCAAGATCCTTCAAGACGGCGGGGAGGGCGCCAAGAAGCTGATCGAGGACGGCGCCAAGGATCTGGGCAGCGGTGTGAAGAAGCTGTTCGGAAAATAGGTCCGTGGCCCGCCGCCCGGCCCTCCGGGCGGCGGGCCCGCCATACGCCAACAAAAAAGCACGGGAGAACGCCGATGGATTTCGAGCTGACCGACACCCAACGCGCCTTGCAGGACGCGGCGCGTACGTTCGCGGAGAACGAGCTGGGGCCCATCGCCAGGGAGCTGGAGGAAACCCACGCCCCGCTGCCGACGGAGCTGCGCCAGCGCATGGGGGAACTGGGCTTCCTGGGTGTCAATTACCCCGAGGCTTACGGCGGCCTCGGCCTGGACAAGCTGGAGGCGGTGATCGTCCTGGAAGAGTTCTCGCGGGTGTCGGTCGCCGTCGCCTTCCCGGTTTTCGAGGCGCTGGGCGGCCCGGCCCAGACGATCCTCCATTTCGCCCCCGATTGGCTGAAGCGGGACGTGCTGCCGCGCGTGATCGCCGGCGACATGATGGTCGCCGCGTCCCTATCCGAACCGGATGTCGGAACCGCGCTGACCGACCTGTCGACCCGGGGCGAGATCAAGGGCGACAAGATCCTCCTCAACGGCGCCAAGCGCTGGTGCTCGGGCGCCGGCAGCTCGGAGGGAATCGTCCTCTATTGCCGGTTGGCGGACAAGCCGGGCGCCGACGGCATCGGCGCCGTCTATTTGGAGCGCGACACGCCGGGCGTCGCCTATGGCAAGCCCGAACGGTTCCTGTTCCATCTGGGGGTGCGCAACAGCGAAATCTATCTCGACAACGCCGAGGTGCCGGTCGACAACATCATCGTGCCGGCCGGCGGCTTCAAGAAGCTGATGAGTTCCTTCAATATCGAGCGGCTGGCCAACGCGACCCAGGCGGTCGGCGTCGCCCAATCGGCCCTCGACTACGCGGTCCAGTACACCCAGGAACGGACCCAGTTCGGGCGGTCGCTGTGCGACTTCCAGGCGGTCCAGCTCAGGCTCGCGGAAATGAAGATGGACGTGGAAGCGGCGCGCCTGTTGATCCACCGCGCCGCCGCCCGCTCCGCCAAGGGCCTGCCCTCGGCCGCCGACAGCAGCCTGGCCAAGGCCTACGCCAACGAGGCCGCGCGGCGGGTCGTCGCCCACGGAATCCAGGTCATGGGCGCCTGCGGCGTGTCCAAGGAATTCCCGATGGAACAGAAATTCCGCGACGCCTGGGTGTGGGGGATCGGCGGCGGCCATATCGACATGCACAAGGTCAATATCGCCGCCGACCTGGTCGGCAAGCGGTTCAGCCAGCGCGCGGACTAGCCGCGCGTCGACGAAAATCGGCGCCCGCCCCGAACCGGGCGGGCGCCGCGGGTCCTAGCGCCCTTTCCAGACCGGCGCGCGCTTCTCGGCGAAAGCGAGCGGGCCTTCGATGGCGTCCTCGCTGGTATAGGCGCGGATATGCAGGGCGTTGGCTTCCTTGAGGGCATGCCCGACCATCTGGTCCATCGCCGCCATGGCGCTTTCCTTGGCCGCCTGGACCGACAGGGGCGCGGCGGACGCGATCCGCTCGGCCAGGGTCCGGGCGCGCGCGATCACCGCGTCGGACGTGTCCTCGACATAATTGATGAATCCGACCTCGTAGAAGCGCTCCATCGGCATGAAATCGCCGACCAGGGTCAGCTCCAGCAACAGCCCGACCGGCATCTGCCACAGGGCCGGCATGGCCCAGGGCGACCCGCGCCCGCGATGCACCTCGGTGATGCCCAGGGTCGCGCTGCGCAAGCCGACGCGCAGGTCGCAATTCAAGGCCAGCATCATGCCGCCCGCCGGGGCATGGCCGTTGATCGCGCCGATCAAGGGCTTCTTGATATCGCGCATCGCCGGCTGGGAGGGATCGCCGATCACTTCGAGGATATCGATCCCCTTGGTCTTGCGAATCTCGGCCGCTTCCTTGAGGTCCATGCCGGCGCAGAAGGTGCCGCAATCGCTGCCGGTGATGATCGCCACCTTGACGGCGTCGTTCTTGTTGACGTCCTTCCAGATCTCCTGCAACCGCTCGAACGTCGCAACGCTCAGCGCGTTCCGCCGTTCCGGCCGATTGAGCGTAATCGTAGCGATGCCGTCGGTGATGTCATAGAGGACGACATCCTTGTCCTTGCTCATGGCTTCCTCTCCCATTTGATTGAGACCGACCCCGTGATTGAGACCGACCCCGCCGAACCCGGAAAGATCGGGGTTGGCGTTCGATCCTATCGGCCTGTCCGGCGCGATGATGCAACGAGACGCACGCGGCCGCAAGCGCGCCCGTCGAGCGGCCGGCGCCGCGTTGCGCCCGTCCGGCGCCTCTGGCAGACTGCCCCGGACGGCGGGGCCCGCGCAACAGGGAGACCGAACCTTGATCGACCTCGAAAGAAAGGCCGACGTCTTCGTCCTCCATATGCGACATGGCGAGAATCGGCTGAACAAACGGTCCCTGGGCGCGTTGAACGCCGCCCTCGACGAGGTCGAAAACGCCTCGGCGCCGAAAGCCTTGGTGACCACCGGCGCGGACAAGTTCTATTGCAACGGGATCGACCTGGACCCCATCCTCGAAGAAGGCGGCGAAGCGCTCCTGCGGGAAACCATGGACGAAACCGATCGTTTCCTGCGGCGGTTATGCGGCTTTCCCGCCCCGACTGTGGCGGCGATCAACGGCCATGCCTATGCCGGCGGCGGGCTGTTGGCATTGGCGCATGATCTGCGCGTCATGCGCGCCGACCGAGGCTTCTTCGGCCTGCCGGAAATCGATCTGAAGGTGCCCTTCAGCCCGACGATGATGCGGCTGATCGAAACACGGCTCAGCCCGGCGGTGACGCGGGACTCGGTCCTGTTCGCGCGCCGCTATACGAGCGCCGACGCGCGGTCCGCGGGGATCGTCGACGAGCTGGCCGACGAGGGATCGGTCGTCGCGCGCGCCGTCAACCTTGCCGCCGGGTTTGCCGACAAGGACCCGGAAACATTGCGCGTCATGAAGCAGCGGCTGTATTGGCCGGCTTGAGGGTCCGGCCGACATCGCGGACAGGATCCGGGCGGTCGGCGGTTCGGGATAAGTCTCGTTAACGAAGACGCGATAGGGTCTGACGCCGATGCCGAACGCCACCCAAGGCCGAACCTAGACAGCCCCTATGACCCGAACAGCGACCAAGCTCGTTCTCGCCGGCCTTCTTGTCCTCGCCGCCGCGGTAGACCCGGCCGGCGCCGAGCAAGCGCCGTTGCGGTTCGGCGTCTTGCCGTTCGCGTCGCCGGCCAGGCTCATGGACCAGTTCCAGCATCTGGGCTCCTATCTGGAGAAGCGGCTGGACCGGCGGGTCGATATTCTGTCGGCGCCCGACTATCGCGATTTCGCGGCGCGGACGGCGGCCGGACGCTATGACCTGGTCTTCACGCCGCCCCATTTCGCGGCGCTGGCCATCGAGGAGACGGGCTATGTGCCGCTCGTCAAAACGGCCCCGCCGTTCCGACCAACGATCTATGTCCGCCGGGATGGCGATGTCGCCACCCTTGCCGACCTTTCCGGCAAGACCATCTCCGCGCCGAACGACGTCGCTCTCGTCACGATCTGGTGCGAGAAGAAGCTTCGCGAACAGGGGCTCGCCGTCGGCAGGAATCTGGTCTTCTATTACACGCCGTCGCACAACAACGCACTCTTGTTATTGGCGCACAACGTCGTCGACGCCGCGATCACCGTCCCCGTCGTCGCCCGGCGCATGCCGGCCGAGATCCGCGACCAAATCGAACCGTTGTTCAGCCTCGGAGAAACCTTCGCCATGACCTACCTCGCGGCGCCGACGATGACGGCGGGAGAAGAGGAACGGCTGAGGCATTTGCTGCTCGCCTTCCCCGAAACCCCGGATGGCGCGCGCTTTCGGCAGGGCACGCCGGGCCCGGTCCACGCGCCGCTAAGCGTCGATGAAATCCGGCCCTATCAGGGCCAGACCTCCGACCTGAAGCCGCGTCTCTCCCAAAAGGCGAAAAACTGAATGGCCACGCGTCCGGACGGACCGGGTCATTCGGACGCGCCGTCGTCCGGCGAGATCCGATGAAGCTGCCGTCGATACGCATACGGCTGATCGTGGTCATGGTCGCGGGCATGATGCTGGGGCTGGGCCTCGTCACCGCGAATGGGGTGCGTCTGATCGACGACGCCGTCGAGCACTCCGATTCGGTACATCGCACCCAGTTGCGGAAAGCGCTCGTGAAGATGACGGCGATCCCGCTGTTTCAAAGAGATGCCGTCGCGCTGCGTGACATTCTTTCGGATTTCGCCGGTGCCGGTTACCTCGTTTTCGCGTCGGTCAAGGATCGGGACGGCCAGGAGTTCGCCTCGTTCGCCGCGGACGGCTACGCGCCGGAGTCCCCGGATATAGGCTCCGACGGCCGGGGATACTCGACGAGAACGGAGGCCGTTCTGCTGTCCGGCGTCTCGATCGGGACGATCACCTTGACCATGTCCGACGCCCATCGCGCCGAGGCGCGTCACGCGCTGCTGCGCCAGAATGTCTTGCTCGGCATCCTGGTCCTTCTCGCGGGCCTTGGCGTGATGATCCTGATCATCGCCTATATCACGCGGCGCATGGTCGCTTTGCGCGAAGGCGTGGCGAAAGTCGCCGCCGGCGATTTCGGAGTGCGGCTGCCGGAAGGCCCGCCCGACGGGGAACTCGCGACGACGGTCCGCGCTCTCAATCGAATGCTGGACGGGATCCAGGAGGCGGAGACGCGGCAGCGGGCAAGCGAAGCGCGGTATCGAACCCTTGCCGAGTTCGCGCCGGTGGGGATCACGCAGATCTCGCCGGATGCGCCGACCTTCACCAATAAGCGCTGGCGCGAGCTGTCGGGCGTTTTAGGCACGCCCGATGACGAGATCAAATGGACGAAATACATCCATCCCGAGGACCGGCGCGTCATTCTCGAACGCTGGACCCGCGCGGTCGCCGAAAAGACATCGTTTGGCCCGCTCGAGTACCGCTATATGCACGCGGACGGCCGACTGGTCTGGGTCCAGGCCCAGGCAACGCTTCAAACGGACGACGACGGGAATATCGTCGGCTTCGTCGGCACCCTGACAGACATCACCGAACGCAACCAGGCCGAAGAGGAACTGCGGGCGAGCGAGGCGCGCCTGCGCGCCGTGACCGATGCGCTTCCCGACGTTCTCGTCGTTCTAAGCGAGGATGGGTCTCTCGTCGACGTCCTCCGTGTCCCGGACGAATTACAGCTTGCCAGCGGCGCCCCGGAACCGGGCGCCGCCCTTTCGGAGATCCTGCCGCCGGACTTCGCGGATACCGTTACCGCCGCGATCAGAAAGGCGATCTCGACGGGCGAGGCCCAAACGGTCAGCACCGACCTTGAGGTCGCCGCCGGCCGGCGTTTCTTCGAGGCGCGCTTGGCGCCGTTCCCGACCTCGGAGGGCGAGGCGCCGGCCGTGGTTCTTCTGTCCCGCGACATCACCGAACGCCGTATGGCGGAGCAGGCCCTGCACGACAGCGAGGCCTATCTCCGCGCGGTCCTGGACAATGCCGCCGACGCGATCTTCACCGTGGACAAAGACGGCAGATTCGAGACGATCAACCGCATCGTCGGCGATTTGACGGGCTACGCGCCCGGCGAGCTTCTGGGCCGCCCCGTTTCCATGCTCCTGCCCGACGAGCATCGGCCCGGTCACCGGGAACGCTGGGCGAAATTCGCCGCCACCGGCGACAGCAGCCAGATCCTGACCGGCCGGGAGGTCATGGGCCTGCGGAAGGACGGCACGCAATTCCCGGCCTATCTGTCGGTCGGCGAGTTCGAGCTCGGCGGGCGACATGTTTTCCTGGTCACCGCCCGCGACCTGACCGAAAGCCGGGCGATCGAGGAACAGCTTCGCCAATCCCAGAAGATGGAAGCCATCGGCAACCTTACGGGCGGTGTCGCCCATGATTTCAATAATCTACTCGCCATCATCATGGGCAATCTGGAGCTCTTGATGGATGCACCGGACCAGGACGAGGATACGCTGAAACTGGCGCGCACCGCGTTCGAAGCGACCCAGCGCGGGGCCCAACTCACCCACCGATTGCTGGCCTTCTCGCGCAAGCAACCCTTGCAGCCGAAGACGATCGACATCAACGATGTCGTCGCCGGCATGTCGGACCTGCTCCAGCGCACCCTCGGCGAAAGCATCGAAATCAAGAACGCCCAAGAGCGCGACCTGTGGGCCTGCAAGGCGGACCCGGCGCAGTTGGAGAACGTTCTGTTGAATGTCTGTGTCAACGCCCGCGACGCGATGCCGCGTGGCGGAAGGCTGACCATCGAAACCGGGAACGCCCGGCTGGACGAAGACTATACGAAGAATCGCCAGGACGTCGCGCCCGGGGAATATGTGATGCTGGCCGTCACCGACACGGGCGCGGGCATGTCGCCCGACATCGCCGAGCGCGTGTTCGATCCCTTCTTCACCACCAAGGGCGTCGGCAAGGGGACCGGTCTCGGCTTGAGCATGGCCTACGGCTATGTCAAGCAGTCGCGGGGCCATATCGCGCTCTACAGCGAGGTGAACGAAGGCACGACCGTCAAGATCTATTTGCCGCGCACCTTGGACGCGGCCGACGACGACGATCGGGACGCCGAGAATGTACCCCTGGCGTCGGGCGAGACCGTTTTGCTGGTGGAGGATAATGACGAGGTCCGCACCCTCGGCAAGACGATGCTGCACGGGCTGGGATATCGCGTCATCGAGGCCGAGAACGGCGACCAAGCCCTGGCCGCCGTCGACGCCGACGCCGATATCGACCTCATGCTGACCGACGTCGTCCTCCCGGGCGCCCTGAACGGCAGAGAACTGGCCGAAACCGTCAAGGAGCGCTGTCCCCGGATCGCGATCCTCTACATGTCCGGTTACACGGAGAACGCGATTATCCATCACGGCCGGCTGGACGAGGGCGTCAATCTATTGCAGAAGCCCTTCCGGCGCGCCGACCTCGCGCATGGGGTGCGGGCGGCCCTCGGCGCCCGACAATCGGACTAGCGGCGCGCGACGGCGGTCAGTCGGGATCGGCGGTCCGGTCGGCCGCCTCGACCCCTCGGAAATGCCCTTGAAGGGCCACGCGCGTGTCCCTGTCCATGCGCGCGAAGGCGGCGGCCAGGGTCTTGGTCGCGGCATCGATTCGCACGACGATCGCCTGGCAGGCGAGGTCGAACGCGCCGTCGTCCAGTGGCACGGACATGCGGATATCGGTCCGATCGCCGGCCGCGAGGCCGCCCTCGTATCCGTCGATCAGAAAGCCGCTCTCGCTCCAGTCCCGCGCCGCGTGGGCGCGGCCCTCGATCGTCACCGTCGCGTCGGTGGTCAGCATTTGCCGCGGCTCGCGCCGGCGCTCATCCTTTCCGGCCGTTTGCGTGCCGGGCTTATCCACCGTCCTTCTCCTTGCACGAACATCGCCTCCGGCAGTATTCGCGCCAAGCCTTAAAAAGAGCGTAAAGCGTCAGGCGGCCTTTTTCCGGCGGATCGCGTCGGCGATGATCTCGATCCGATCATTGCCGAAATACATGTCGTCGCCGTCCAGATAAAAGGTCGGCGAGCCAAAACCGCCGCGCGCGATCAACGCGTCGGTGGTCTCGCGCAGCTTGTCCTTGACCTCCTGCCGGGCGATCCCGGCAAAGAATTCGTCCGGGTCCATGCCGACGCCGGCCACCAGATCGGCGATGACCTCGTCCTGGGAGATATCCCGGTCATCGGTCCAATAGGCCTTGAAGAAGGCGCCCGCATAGTCGGAAATCCGCCCGGCCTCGATGGCCAGGAAGCAGCCGCGCATGGCCTTGACGCTGTTGACCGGGAAAACGCCGGGCGAACCGATGGCGATCCCGCAATACCGGGCCCAGTCCTGAAGGTCCTTCTTGTAATAGGCGTCCTTGGCCGGCACCGGGTTCTCCCGGTTGTTGTAGACGGATGGGTTGACCGCGTTGAACACGCCGCCGACCAGGAACGGCTTCCAGACCAGGTCGGCGCCCTCGGCGCGGCACATCTCCTCGATCCGGGAATAGGCGAGATAGGTCCAGGGACTGGAGACGTCGAAGAAAAACTCTACTTGGCTCATTGGCGTTCCTCCCTTTGCGCGCCCGGCCGATGACGGCGGCGCCGGCCGAGATCGAGCGGGCAGCTTATCCCGCCCCAGGCGACTCGGCGAGTCCTCGCTTCCCCCGGCTTGGCGATTCGGGACTTATCTTCGGTCGGCAAGGCCGCTACAGTTAAAAAAGTTAGAGGTTGGGCATGCCGCCGCCGATCGAAGACGATCGTGACAGGACGACAAGAAAAAACAAATCCGGAGGACGCCGATGTTGAAATCTTTCGTTTCCGCCGACTCGCATGTGACCGAGCCGCCCGATTGCTACACGCGGTTCATCGAAAAGAAATACAAGGATACCGCGCCGCATCTGGTCAAGCATGAGCGCTATGGCGAGATCTTCGTCGTCGACGGGGTCGACACGCCGGTTCCCATGGGGCTGATCGCCGCCGCCGGCAAGAACCCGAAGGACATCGACGCCCACAACCAGACCTTCGCGGACCTCTACCCCAGCGGCTACGACCCTAAATTCCGCCTCGCCGACCAGGACAAGGACGGGGTCGGCGGCGAGTTCCTCTACCCCTCGGTCGGCATGGTTCTGTGCCTGGCGCCGGACCCGGACTACAAGCGGGCCTGCATGGGCGCCTATAACCGCTGGCTCGCCGAATATGTCGCGGAAGCGCCCGACCGGCTGTTCGGGGTCGGCCAGGCGGCCATTCGCGACCCGGACGACGCGGTCAAGGAATTCCACGAGATCAAGGCGCTCGGCTTCAAGGGCGTGATGATGCCCGGCGATCCTCATTACAAGGATTACGACGACCCGGCCTATGACAAGCTGTGGGCGACCGCCGTCGAGCTGGACCTGCCGCTCTCCTTCCATATCTCGACCGGCAAGAGCCACCGGATGGCGGATCACGAGCGCGGGCACCGCATCAACAGCATGATGGCGGTCATCCGCGCCTGCCAGGACATCGTCGGCATGTTCATCTTCGGCGGCGCGTTCGACCGCTTCCCGGACCTGAAGCTGGTCTGCGTCGAGGCCGACGCCGGCTGGGCCCCCCATTACATGGCCCGCGCCGACCATATGTACGACTATCACCGCTACTGGATGAAGGCGCCGGACCTGAAGCGCATGCCCAGCGCCTATTTCCGCGACAACATCTATATGACCTTCCAGTTCGACTGGACCGCCTTCGCGGAAAAGGACCTACTGAACATCCGGCGCATCCTGTGGGCCAACGACTTTCCCCATAGCGACGGCACCTGGCCCCGGTCGCGCGAATTCGTCATGAAACATACCGAGCACCTGACCGACGAGGAACGCAACTGGGTCGTCCATGACAATATCTGCGACCTCTATGGCGTGAGCGTTCAGTAGCAACGACGAGGACTTGCAAAGCCGGACGTTCCGGCGGAGCATGGACGCCCGGTGGCCACTCGCCGGGCGTCTTTTTTTCGGAACGGGGGACCCGAACCATGATCATCGATGTCGGCATCGCCGTTCACATTCTTGCCTCGGTCGTCTGGGTGGGCGGCATGTTCTTCGCCTATCTGGCGTTGCGACCGGCGGCCGGCGCCTTGGACCCGCAGACGCGTCTCGGCCTTTGGGAAAGGGTCTTCGGCAACTTCTTCCCCTGGGTATGGGCTTCGGTCGTCGCGCTGTTGGCCAGCGGCTACGCCATGGTCTTCCTGTTCTTCGAAGGCTTCGCCGGCGTCGGCGTCCATGTCCATGTCATGCAGGTCACGGGCATCGTCATGATGGTCCTGTTCCTGCATCTCTATTTCGCCCCCTACGCTCGGTTCAAGCGGGCGCTGGCGGGCGGCGATCCGACGGACGCGGCCGCGCAGCTGGATCAGATCCGCAAGATCATCTTGGTGAACCTGATCCTCGGCATCGTCACGGTGCTGATCGGGGCCACCGGCCGCTACTGGGGATAAACGCGGCGACCGGCCCGCGTCCCCGACGGACGCGGACGCGCGCAGGGGAAGCGCGACCGGAACATCGAACCGGACGGCGCGGGTCAGGCGGAGGCGCGCCGTCCCGCCTTCTCGGCCTCGCGGGAGCGCCGCTTGTCGGCGTCGTTTTTCGCCTTGGCGACGGTAGCGCGGGCGGCGTCGTTGATCTCGAACATCTCCAGCGCCTCGCTTTCGGCCTCGATCACCGGTTCCATCGCCAGGTCGCGATAGGTCTTGGAGGCGGGGTCGCGCTGGACGCGCTTGCGCATCCGGTGCAGCCGCCAGGCATAGCGCCCCATCGCGACATGGGTGCGCAGCACCTCCCACACCCGCCGGGGATAGAAGGCCAGCGGGTTCTCGAGCGGCATCCCGCTGCGCCGTTCGCGCCGGACCTTGCGGCGGAAATAGCCGCCCTGCTGGGGATGGACGCCCTCGAAATGCATGCTGCCATGGATCTGGAGGATGCTCTGCCAGATCCGCACCGGCTTGACCCCATAGGCGACGGCGCGGCGCATCAGCGTCTCGCAATGCTCCGGGCTGAAATAGGCGTCCCAGCAGCGGCGATAGACATCTTGCAGCGCCGCCGCCGTCATCAGCGGGTGGCGGACGGTGACATGCTCCAGGTCATACTTGTTCATGTCCGGATCCATCCAGGTGCCTTGGTCATGCAGGACCTTGTGATCCTCGGACCCCGGCAGCGGCGTCAGGATCGTGAATTCGAGCACGTCGACGGGAAGCTCGGTCTGGATCAGGCGGATATCGCGCAGGATGCTTTCCGGCGTGTCGGCGGGGAAGCCGATGATGTAGCCGGCATAGGTGATGACCCCGGCGGCGCGCCAGGCCTGGAACATCTTGCGGTATTCGGTGATCCGGTTCTGCTTCTTCTTGGCGTGGGCGAGATTGTCGGGGTTGAGGTTCTCCAGCCCGATGAAGGCCGCCCGACAACCCGCCTTCGCCGCCTTGTCGACGAAGTTCGGAATCTTGTGGCACAGCGTGTCGACCTGGATCAGGAAGCGCACCCCCAGCCCTTCCGCCCGCAACTCGATCAGCCGGTCGAAAATCGCCTCCCAGTTCTTGTTGCGGGCGAAATTGTCGTCGGTGATGAAGAAGTGGGACACGCCCTGGGCGTTGTTGGCGCGGACCAGCCGTTCGATATCGTCGGCGGTGCGGTAGCGCGACTTGCGCCCCTGAACGTTGATGATGGTGCAGAAGGAGCATTGGAACGGACAGCCGCGCCCGGCGTCGAAGCTGGAGATCATGCCGTCATATTTGCGGACCAGCCGTTCGGGCAGGAACGGCACGACCTGATCCTCCAGGCCCGGCAGATCGTCCAGATAGTTGTAGACGGGCTTCAAGGCGCCGTTCATGGCGTCGGCGAACACTTCCTCCAGCCGACCCTCGGCCTCGCCGGCATAGAGCGCGACGCCCAGATCCCGAGCCGCGACCAGATCGGGCGGCAGGTCGTCCAGCATCGACAGGCAGCCGCTGACATGAAATCCGCCGATGGCGACCGGAATGTCGGCGGCCCGGAAGCGGCGCGCCAGGTCCATGGCGCGCGGGAACTGGTTCGACTGGACCCCGACCATGCAGACCAGCCCGCCGGCCTCGGCCGACGCGATGTCGCGGACGATGCGGTCGACCGGGACGACCGTATTGATCTCGTCATAGGCCTCGACGTCGATCTCGATATCGGCGCCCAAGGCCCGGCGTTCGTCGATATCCAAGGTCAGTCCATAGACCGCGGCGAGCGAATTGGACGGGATCCACGCCTTCCACCATTGGATGACGTAGCCGTCCTCGTCATAGTGAGACGGCTTCACCAGCGCGACGTGGAACCGCCGGCGCCCGCCGTTGTTCATGTCGTTCATGCTGCCCCCACTGCGTCGCCGACGCTTGCACGGGCACGCAGTATACCTAAAATACCCGCCATTGGGCAGCCCTTGCTGCCCGCACGCGCGGAAAGGGAGGCGCCATGATCACCAAGGGCATCAAACATCTCGTCGCCGAGGCCAACGCCGTCATCGAGACCGTGCCCATCGACAAGGCGTCGGACCTGTTGGACGACGAGAACGTCGTCATCGTCGATATTCGCGACGTCCGCGAACTGGACCGGGACGGCATGATTCCCGGCGCCGTCCACGCGCCGCGCGGCATGCTGGAATTCTGGGTCGATCCGGACAGTCCCTACTACCGGGAGCTCTTCGGTTCCGGCAAGAAATTCGTCTTCTACTGTGCCGGCGCCCTGCGCTCGGCGCTCGCGACTCGGGCCGTGCAGGAGATGGGGCTCACGCCCGTCGCCCATATCGAGGGCGGGTTCGGGGCCTGGAAAAACGCCGGCTATCCAATCGTCGACCGGCCGGCCAAGAAGCCCGCCGAAAAGCAGGGCTGACCGCCTTCCCACAAGCCGCCGGGACCGTTTGCCGGACTTCCCTTGCTCTCGAGGCTTCCCACATCGTGGCTCCGGCGACGGCTTGGCCGACCGACCACCGCCGGACCGGTCCACCGGGCGGCCGGAGGCGTCCATAAACGGCGCTAGGGCCACGGTTCTGCGCCCTATCCGAGATGGTCTCGGCGGCCTGCCGGCTCGACATCCGATCCCGTCCCGCCGACGCTTTCGCGCCGAGGGGAAACCGGCCCCAAGGAAGCATTAACTATTCCTATAGAAAATCCCACTACCTAGAGAGGCAAGAGCACAAAACCTTCTCGCAATACGACAGCCGCCGAACTCGGAGGGGAGCGTCGACGTGTTAATGGGCCATATCGCAGGGAGGCGCGCGTTTAGCTTCGTCCTTGTCGGGGCCGGCTTGACCGTCGGGTACGCGGTCATGCCCGCGACCGACTGGCAGGGCGACGGCCAGATGCACATCCTTGCGGAAGCCACCGCGACCCTGCTTGCGTTGATGGTGGGCACGATGGCCCTGGTCGGCTTCTACTCCAAGAAGAACAATACGTTCCTTTTCATCGGCGCCGGCTTTATCGGTACGGCCCTGCTCGACGCCTACCACAGTGTGGTCTTGGTCGTCCCCGTGACGTTTCTTGATTCCCACGCCTCGACTCTTGATTCCCACGCCTCGACGCTGATCGCCTGGAGCTGGATCGCGTCGCGTCTCTTCCTCGCCCTATTGCTGTGCTGGAGCTGGCATTCCTGGACACGCGAGAAGCACCTAGGCCGAATTATTGGCAAAGTCGACGATATCTCGATCTATCTGATCGTTTCTATCCTTGCCCTGGCAAGTTTCGCGGCTTTCGCATTCGCGCCTTTGCCGCGCGCCTATTACCCGGAACTCATCGTCCACCGACCCGAGGAATTTCTGCCCGCCATCTTTTTCCTGATCGCGTTGGCCGGCTATCTAGCGAAGGGAGCGTGGCGAACCGACTTTTTCGAATATTGGCTGGTCATGGCGCTCATCCTGGGGCTCGTCGGGCAATGCGTGTTCATGGCCTTTTCGGAGCGGCTGTTCGACCTGGAATTCTATGCCGCGCATTTGATGAAGATCACGGGATATGCCTGCGTGCTGGTCGGTCTCATGGCCAGCATGTACACGACCTTTCGCGAGGCCGAGGAACGTCAGGCGCGTCTTCACGGCGTCCTGACGACCGTCGCCAGCGGCATCGTCACCACGGATACGGACGGCAAAATCAGGTCATTCAACCCGGCGGCGGAAAGGATATTCGGATATCGCTCCGGCGAGATCGTCGGCCGGAACATCAAGGTGTTGATGACCGGGGACGACCGCAAAAACCATGACAAGAACATAAAGTCCTACTTGTTCCGCCGGAAAGACCATGCCCTTTTAAATGGCGGAACAAGCAAAGTACTGGGGATGGACAGAGAGCTGAATGCGAAACGAAAAAACGGCACCATAGTCCCCATACTTATCTCGGTCTGCGAATTGAACGTCTCGGGATATAGAGGATTCGTCGGTGTTATCAACGATATCACCAAGCAGAAGGAGTACGAACAGACGCTGCGACAACATGCGGACGAAATCGCGAAAAGCGCGAAGGAGCTCGCCCGATCGAACGCGGAGCTGGAACAATTCGCGTCCGTTGCCTCTCACGACCTCCAAGAACCCCTTCGCAAAGTCCGCGCCTTCAGCGACCGCCTCCGAAACAAGTACAAATCCGTCCTCGACGATCAGGGACGGGACTATCTGGAGCGCATGCATGACGCGGCCGAGCGTATGCAGTCGCTGGTCACGGATTTGCTGTCCTTTTCTCGAGTTACGACCAAGGGCGAGGAATTCGTCCCGGTCTCGCTGAACCAGGCCGTTCGCGACGCCCTAACCGACCTCGAGGTTCGAATCGAGGAAACCGGCGCGCAGATCGATGTCGCCAACATGCCAACCATCGACGCGGCGCCCCTGCAGATGCGTCAACTGTTCCTGAACCTCATTTCCAATTCCCTGAAATATGCCCGCGAGAACGTACCGCCGCACGTAAAGATCACCGGCGACATCCTTGACGGAACCGTCAAGGGGGCTGGGGGCAACTGCCAGGTCACGGTGGAGGACAACGGCATGGGATTCGAAGAGCGATATGCCGAACGCATATTCGGCATCTTTCAGCGCCTGCATGGGCGCGGCGAATACGAGGGCACGGGCGTCGGCCTGGCCATCTGCCGGAAAATCGTGGAGCGCCATGGTGGAACCATCTCGGCGCGCAGTCGGCCCGGGAAAGGAACGACCTTCACCATGACGCTTCAGAGATTTCATACGTCGTCGGAGGCAGCCTGACATGGAAGGCATCTTGGAACCGATCCTGGTGGCGGAGGACGACCCTGACGACCGGCTGTTGATCCGGGAAGCGTTCGACGAGATCGGGCTCGACAACCCCCTGCATTTCGCCAAGGACGGTGTCGAACTTCTGGACCATTTGCACCGGCGGAACGATTTCGCGCATCTCTCCGGCACCGCCCTGCCTTGCGCGATCCTTCTCGACCTGAACATGCCCCGCATGGACGGGCGAGAAGCTTTGGCCGAAATCAAGGAGAACGAGACCCTAAGCCAGATTCCCGTCGTCATTCTGACGACCTCCACGGCGGAGGAGGACATCTCGAAAACAATTGACCTGGGCGCCACATCCTTTGCCGTAAAACCCGTCACCTTTCATGACCTCGTGCAGCTGGCGTCAGCGATAATGTCATATTGTAGATAATATATGGTTTATTATTATAAAAATTAGTTATCCATGAATAAATTAATTAATATACTCATCGTAGAGGATGACGAAGACGATTATATATTGACACGCGACCTCCTCGCCGAAGCATTCGGAAACGAATTCCAGATCACTTGGGTAACGACCTGGGACGGGGCGCTGGAATCACTCTACCGCGACGGTTACGACGTTTGTCTGGTCGACTACCATCTCGGCGAAAGAACCGGCCTCGAGTTGGTTCGCGCCTCCGTCGATCGCGGCACGACCACGCCGTTCATCATGCTCACCGGTCAGAACAGCCACGAGGTCGACCGCGAGGCATCGCGCGCCGGTGCCGCCGACTACTTGATCAAGGGCCAGATCACGGCCCCCTTGCTCGAAAGAGCCATCCGCTATGCCCTGGAGCGGAAGAAGACCGAGGAATATCTGACCAAGCTAGCCCAAAACGATCCTCTGACCGGGATCGCGAACCGGGCGCTGGTTGAGGCGCGCCTTGCCGAAGCGATCGCCCAGTCGAAGCGCACCAAGGGAATCGGCGCCGTTCTTCTTCTTGATCTGGACCATTTCAAGGAGATCAACGATCAATTCGGGCACCCCGTCGGCGACGCTTTCCTGATCGAGGTCGCAGACCGTCTCAAACGGTTCACCCGCGAAACGGATACGGTGGGCCGCATGGGCGGCGACGAATTCGTCATCGTCGCGACCAACCTTACGCATATGCAAGGCGCTGGCGTTCTCGCGCAGAAAATCATCGACGCGCTCGGTGCGCCTTTCGCCCTGGACGATCAAGAAGTCGGCGGCGGCGCCAGCATCGGAATTGCCCTGTTCCCACAGGACGACAGCGTTCCGGCGGAGCTCTTCAGGGACGCGGACCTCGCTCTCTATCAAGCCAAGAACCATCAGCGAGGAACGTTCGCTTTCTACAATCGAGAAATGAACCGCCGGGCACGCGCCCAAAAATCCCTTGAGTCGGAACTTCGTCACGCGATCAGCGACGGCCAGCTCTCTCTCCATTTCCAACCGATCTTCAATGCCCGCGACGGGGCGGTTGAAAGCGTCGAGGCATTGCCCTTCTGGCACCGCCCGGACCATGGCCCGGTCCCGCCGGCCGACTTGCTCGCCATGGCGCAGAAGGTCGGCCTCATGGCGCCCTTGGGCGAAATGGTGGTCGCGATGACCTGCGCGTCGACCATAGACTGGAAAGAGTTCGGCACGCCTTCGATCCCCCTTGCCTTAAGCATCATTCCCCTACGGTTTCGTCCGGAAGCGATCACGGATGCCTTGATACGTATCGTTTCCGATTCGGGCGCCAACCCGGCCAGCCTGATATTCGGCTTCACCGAAAGATCGGTGATCGGTCATATGGAAGAGCTGAAACCCGGCCTGCGCCGCCTGCGCGACATGGGCGCCGGCCTGCTGGTGAATGATTTCGGATACGATAACGCGCCCATCGCCCCGTTCGTCAGACTCCCCTTCGACAAGCTCCGGATCGCCGCCGGATTCGTCGAGGAAATCGCGCAATCGCCCGCCCACATGGAAATCGCCAAGTCGATCGTGTCTCTCGGGAAATCCCTCGACGTGACCGTCATCGCGGACGGGGTCACATCCGAGACTCAGTTGTCGCTCTTGGCGCAAGCAAAGGTCGGTGGGTTGCAGGGATCACTTCTATGCCCTCCTCTCCCCGTCGACGCATTCATGGAATGGTGGTCGACTTATCAGACAGGGCGCGCGCCCGGACGGCCGATGCGATACGGCGACTAAGGCCGCCGATTACCATCCCTCACCCCGCGCCGGAGCGCATCACGGCGGTCGGCAACCCCTTGGGTACAATTGGCGACCAAGCCGCGCGGCATGCTGGGCGGCATACCGGAACGCTGGAATTCTGGGTCGCCCCGGATGGAGTTGGTCGCCGGCTGTATCCAGCTCCCCTGCAAGCGGTCCGACGCCCTGGCGCATCTTTCGACGTTTCTCGGCTAGACCCGCCGCGCCAAGGCCGGTTTTCGCGTTTCGCGGCCTCGGAAACGCCGGAGCCGCCGTTCCCTTTTCGCCGCCGTCATGCTAGAGCATGGGCCGCTCACCCGCCGTGCGGCATCGGGGCCCGGCCCCGCCCCGCACGGGTCCGCCGCAACCCGCCGAGGCCGCGATGATCCCCCGCTATACCCGCCCGGAAATGGCCGCCATCTGGGCGCCCGAGAACCGGTTTCGCATCTGGTTCGAGATCGAAGCCCATGCCTGCGACGCCCAGGCCGAGCTTGGGGTCATCCCCAAATCCGCCGCCGAGGCCGTGTGGGAGCGCGGCGCCTTCGAGGTCGACCGCATCGACGAGATCGAACGCGAAACCCGCCACGACGTCATCGCCTTCCTGACCAATCTGGCCGAACATGTGGGCCCGGAGGCGCGGTTCGTCCATCAGGGCATGACCTCGTCCGACGTGCTGGATACCTGCCTCGCCGTACAGCTCGTTCAGGCGGCCGATATCCTCGACGCCGACCTGGCGGCGCTGCTCGACGCCTTGGAACGGCGCGCCCGCGAGCATAGGGACACCGTCTGCATGGGCCGCAGCCACGGCATCCATGCCGAACCGACGACCTTCGGCCTGAAGCTCGCCTCTCATTACGCCGAGTTCGCCCGCAACCGCGAACGCTTGGCCGCCGCCCGGCGCGAGGTGGCGACCTGCGCCATTTCCGGCGCCGTCGGCACCTTCGCCAACATCGATCCCCGCGTCGAGGCCCATGTGGCCGAGAAAATGGGGCTGGCGGTCGAGCCGGTCTCGACCCAGGTCATCCCCCGCGACCGTCATGCGATGTTCTTCTCGATCCTCGCCGTGATCGCCAGCTCGGTCGAGCGGCTGGCGGTCGAGATCCGCCATCTGCAACGGACCGAGCTGCGCGAGGCCGAGGAATATTTCGCCCCCGGCCAGAAGGGCTCGTCGGCGATGCCCCACAAGCGCAATCCCATCCTGACCGAGAACCTGACCGGCCTTGCCCGGCTGGTGCGCGCCGCCGCGGTTCCGGCGCTGGAGAATGTCGCCCTCTGGCACGAGCGCGACATCTCCCATTCGTCGGTGGAACGCGGGATCGGCCCGGACGCGACGGTAACGCTGGATTTCGCGCTGGCCCGCCTGACCGGGGTCGTCGACAAGCTGGTCGTCTATCCCGACGCCATGCGCGCGATCCTGGAGCGGACCGGCGGCTTGATCTTCTCCCAGCGGGTGCTTCTCGCCCTCACCCAGGCGGGCATGAGCCGCGAGGACGCCTACGCCGCCGTGCAGCGGAACGCGATGCGGGTTTGGGAGGACGCGGCCGGCAAGGGGGCCGCCGGCAACGCGTTTCTCGATCTCCTGAAGGCGGACCCCGAGGTCACCGCCCATCTGGACGAAGACGCGCTGACGGGCCTGTTCGACCTCGCCCACCATACGCGGCATGTGGAGACGATCTTCGCCCGCGTCTTCGGCGCGGGCTGAGCGACGGGCCGGACGAAGAGGCCGGCCGGCTGCCGCTATTCCTTCATGATCTCCGCCTTGGCGACGGCGATCAGCCGCTCCATCTCGTGGCGGATGGCATGCTCGGTGATCTCGACATTACGAGCGGCGAAATCGCCCACAAGCTTCTCCACCACGTCGTCGTCGCCGGGCTTCTCGAAGTCGGACTGGACGACTTCCTTGGCGAACGCGTCGGCGTCGGCCCCGGTGATTCCCAGCTTCTCCGCCGCCCACAGACCGAGGAGCTTGTTTCGGCGCACGCCGATCTTGAAGTTCAACTCCTCGTCGTGATGGTACTTGGCTTCAAAGCCCTTTTCCCTGTCTTCGAACGTCGTCATGGCTCTCCGACACACTCCTCGCTGCTTGGCTCGGCGCGGCGCGGCCCCGAAAGCCGCCCGCCATCGGCTTGGTTATAGCCGCCGCGCCCCGTCAGTGGTATCGAAACTTCATGTGCATCTTCATCGCCCTGCGGCGGCCCAACCATCCCTGGCCGCTGCTGATCGCCGCCAATCGGGACGAAATGCAGGACCGGACCTGGCTGCCACCCGCCCGCCATTGGGCCGACCGCCCCGAGACCGTCGCCGGGATCGACGTGTTGGCCGGCGGAAGCTGGCTGGGGCTGAACGATCACGGGGTGTGCGCGGCGATCCTGAACCGTCCCGATTCCCTGGGACCGGAACCGGGCAAGCGGAGCCGGGGCGAACTCGTCCTCGAGGCGCTGGACCATGCCGACGCGGCCAGCGCCGCCGCGGCGCTGGCGGAGATCGATGTCGCCGCCTATCGCAGCTTCAACCTGGTCGTTGCCGACAACCGCGACGCGTTCTGGCTGCGCAGCCAAGCGCCGGCGGGCCCGGGCCGGGTGGAGAGCTTCCCCCTGCCCGCCGGCCTGACGGTCCTCACCTCCCACGACCGCAACGACACCGCCTCGCCGCGCATCCGCCGCTATCTGCCGCGCTTCGAGGCGGCGCCGCCCCCCGACCCGGACTCGGAGGACTGGTCCGCCTGGGAATCGCTGCTCGCCGACCGCCGGCCGGAGTCCGGCGAGGGCCCCCTCGCCGACATGACCATCGTCACCGACCGGGGCTACGGCACCTGTTCGAGCTCGCTGATCGCCCTGCCGGGGCCCGGATCGCGCCACCCGATCTGGCGCTTCGCCGCCGGCCCGCCCCATGAAACGACGTACGAAAAGGTGAAATTTTAAGTGGACTACAAACGCATAGTTGAGACCATACATTGGAAAAGAGCCAGTTCAACGATCACTCCTGGTTACGCGGAGCGATACGCAAACTAACCTTACGGCCATTCACATCTTCACCGCCCCCCTGGGCGCCCAAGCCTTTTCCATATCCGCGAATGGTTCCTGAAGCCGCATCACCATTTGTACATGCCAACGACCACGACCCAATATCGCTGGGCTGAAGTTGAAACCGGCCGGTACATTCAGACCCATTTTCGAGGATATGGAGACGGATGGTTCCCGACCGCTCGGAATCGGTTCGCACTGTTCCGCGTAATAGCTCACCTAGACCCGACCAGTTGATATAAACATCACGTATTTCTCCGGGCCACGATGGCCCAGGCTCTTCTACAACGTCATTTCTAGATCGATCTCTAATATTAGATTTTCCATTACTTCCGTCAGAACTCACAGAAGATTTTAGCCATCTAGAAGTGAACTTCACCCCGGACAAATCAACCTTTCTGTTTTTTAAATGTGCGTCAGAAATGAGTCTCGATATATCTCCTTCAACAAAACCCAACCCGTTCATTTTACAGAAAAACCCGTAAACAACATGATCATACCCGCCATGCAAATAATCCCCACCCCCATAATGGGCGATGCACTTCATCCCCTCCAACAAGAAGTCCATAATTAAAAATTTTCCGTGCTCCCTGATAGAAGACCAATTTTTTGCGTTTTTCTTTAATCTATTGTTCAATTTTTTTAAAACTGACTCGACCCTATCATTGCTTGGCGCCCTTATATACTCTTGATGACCATCTGCAATTCTTGCAATATAGAATCTATACTCTCCACCAAAAATTCCATACACGCCATGCTGAGAAAAAAGGCCGAATCCGGTCACGTCCGCAATTTGGCCGGTGTATTTATAGCAATTATATCCAGGACGAATATGCAGAGCAGATTCTTTGCAATCTATTTTTACCCAGTTTTTATCTTGTGCATTCGCATTATGAGCAGCCATCACACAAGTAAACACGAGGAAAACGAACGCCCGCGATTTTTTAATCATATCGACACCATTTTTCAAAGCGCGCCTCCGCATTAAATATAAGCGCGCCCCATCCTTTCTATCACCGCATAAGGGGGGTTCCGAACATCGCGCTATTTTATTTCTAGCATAAACCGTTTCTTACCATCGAATCCACTTAGAGACCTGAGATCGATCATTGAATGGGGCTCCCAGATCCAACGGCCAATCCGAACCACTAATTGAATATTTTCCGAGCAATTGGATAGAAAATTTGTTGCGGGCTTACACGACGATACGCTGCACGAAGTGGCGTCCTTACGGACGTTTCGCGACCACTCAGGCTACGACATTTGGCCGTAATGTTTTGCCGCGAAGGGCGGACTTGGACGAGGGGCGGAATCCTGATATAGCAGCCCTACCGGAAGGGCCCCGCGCGACCGCCTCTCACCCCCCGCTCTTCCGGCCAGGAAAACCGTCATGGCCCGCCGCAGACGCATATACGAAGGCAAGGCGAAGGTTCTTTTCGAGGGCCCGGAGCCCGGCACGCTGGTCCAGTATTTCAAGGACGACGCGACCGCCTTCAACAACCGCAAGAAGGGCGTCATCACCGGCAAGGGCGTGCTGAACAACCGTATCTCGGAATTCCTGATGATGCGGCTGGAGGAAATGGGCATTCCGACCCATTTCGTGCGCCGGTTGAACATGCGCGAACAGCTCGTCCGCGAGGTCGAGATCATCCCCATCGAGGTGGTCGTGCGCAACGTCGTCGCCGGCTCGCTGGCGCAGCGGTTCGGCATCGCCGAGGGCACGCCGCTGCCGCGCTCGATCGTCGAATTCTATTACAAGTCCGACGAGCTGGACGATCCGCTGGTCTCGGAGGAACATATCACCGCCTTCGGCTGGGCGACGCCGCAGGACATGGACGACATCATGGCCCTGGCGCTGCGGATCAACGACTATCTCAGCGGCCTGTTCCTGGGCATCGGCATCCGCCTCGTCGACTTCAAGCTCGAATTCGGGCGACAGTGGGAAGACGACCAGATGCGCATCATCCTCGCCGACGAGATCAGCCCCGATTCCTGCCGCCTGTGGGACACCCAAACCAACGAACGCATGGACAAGGACCGGTTCCGCCGCGACCTGGGCAGCGTCGAGCAGGCCTATCAGGAGGTCGCCCGGCGGCTGGGCATCCTTCCCGAATCGGGCCCCAGCGACCTCAAGGGCCCGGCGGCCATTCAATAGAGGCGAGAGGAGCCGACCGACCGTGAAGGCCCGCGTCCATGTCACCCTGAAGAACGGCGTCCTCGACCCCCAGGGGCAGGCGATCCGCCACGCGCTGGAGAATCTCGGCTTCGCCGGGATCGACGAGGTGCGCCAGGGCAAATATATCGAGCTCGATATCGCCGAGAGCGACCCGGCGCGGGCCCGCGAAAGCGTCGAGGCCATGTGCGCGCAGCTTCTGGCCAACACGGTCATCGAGAATTACGACATCGACCTGACGGAATGACATCCCGCCCTTCTCTTCCGCCCTTCCGTCCGTTGCGCGACCCGACCGCCCGGCCCGCCCGATGAAATCCGCGGTCATCGTCTTTCCCGGTTCCAATTGCGACCGCGACGCCCAGACCGCCCTGGCCGCCGCCGGCGCCAATCCGGTCATGGTCTGGCATCGGGAGACCGAACTGCCGGCCTGCGATCTGATCCTGCTGCCGGGCGGCTTTTCCTATGGCGACTATCTGCGGTCGGGCTGCATGGCGGCGCACTCGCCGGTGATGGCGGAGGTCCGCCGCGCCGCCGAGCGCGGGGTCGCCGTCCTCGGTATCTGCAACGGGTTCCAGGTGCTGACCGAGACCGGCCTCCTGCCCGGCGCGCTGCTGCGCAACGCGGGGCTGAAGTTCGTCTGCCGGCCGGTCGGCCTGCGGGTCGAGCGGACGGACACCGCCTTCGCCGGCGGCTATGCCACGGGCCAGGTCATCCGCATCCCCGTCGCCCATCACGACGGCAATTATTTCGCCGACGACGCGACCCTGGACCGGCTGGAAGGCGACGGACGGATCGCCTTTCGCTACTGCGCCACCGACCACCGCGCCGGCGGCGCCGCCAACCCCAACGGGTCGGCGCGGGACATCGCCGGGGTCTATAACGCGCGCGGCAACGTCCTCGGCATGATGCCGCACCCGGAACGGGCCGCCGATCCGATCCTCGGCGGCACCGACGGCCGGGCGATGTTCGACGGTCTCGTGGCGGCGCTGGGGTGACCATGGACGGCGACCAGATCACCGACGCGCTCGTCGCCGAGCACGGCCTGGACCGCGACGAGCACGCCCGGATGCTGGACATCCTGGGGCGGACGCCGAACCTGGTCGAGCTTGGCATCTTCTCGGTCATGTGGAGCGAGCATTGCTCCTACAAGAGCTCGAAGAAATGGCTGCGCACCCTGCCGACCGAGGCCCCCTGGGTGATCTGCGGCCCCGGCGAGAATGCCGGCGTCGTCGATATCGGCGACGGCCAGGCCGCGATCTTCAAGATGGAGAGCCACAACCACCCCTCCTTCATCGAGCCCTATCAGGGCGCCGCGACCGGGGTCGGCGGCATCCTGCGCGACGTGTTCACCATGGGCGCGCGGCCCGTCGCCAACCTCAACGCCCTGCGCTTCGGCCGTCCCGACCATCCGAAGACCCGCCATCTGGTGGATGGCGTCGTCGCCGGCATCGGCGGCTACGGCAACTGCATCGGCGTGCCCACCGTCGGCGGCGAATGCGCGTTCGACGGCGCCTATGACGGCAACAATCTGGTCAACGCCATGACCGTCGGCTTGGCGCGGACCGACCGGATTTTCTATTCGGCCGCCGCCGGGATCGGCAATCCCGTCACCTATGTCGGGGCCAAGACCGGCCGCGACGGCATCCATGGCGCCACCATGGCCTCGGCCGAATTCAGCGAGGATTCCGAGGAGAAGCGGCCCACCGTCCAGGTCGGCGACCCCTTCACCGAGAAGCTGCTGCTGGAAGCCTGCCTGGAGCTGATGGCGACCGACGCCATCGTCGCCATCCAGGACATGGGCGCGGCGGGGCTGACCTCGTCCTCCTTCGAGATGGCGTCGAAGGGCGGCACCGGCATCGAGATGTGGCTGGACCGGGTCCCGGTCCGCGAGACCGCCATGACCCCTTACGAGATCATGCTGTCCGAGAGCCAGGAACGGATGCTGATGGTCCTCAAGCCCGGCCGCGAGGAGGTCGCCCGCGCCATCTTCGAAAAGTGGGAGCTGGACTTCGCGGTGATCGGCCAGGTGACCGACACGGGCCGCATGGTCCTGAAGGAGAACGACGCGGTCGTCGCCGATCTGCCGATCGCGCCCCTGGTCGCCGCGGCGCCGGAATATGACCGGCCCTGGACGCCGACGCCGGCGCGCCCGGCCCTCGATCCCGCCACGCTGCCCGCGCGGGATTTGGGCGAGGCGCTGCTGCGGCTGATCGGCGATCCCAATCTGGCCAGCCGGCGCTGGATCTGGGAGCAATATGACAGCAGCGTCATGGGCGACACGGTCGCCGGCCCGGGCGGCGACGCGGCCCTGATCCGCGTCCATGGCACCGCCAAGGGCCTGGCGCTGACCAGCGACTGTACGCCCCGCTATTGCATGGCCGATCCGGTCGCCGGCGGCGCCCAGGCCGTGGCCGAGGCCTGGCGCAACTTGACAGCCACCGGCGCCCACCCGCTGGCCGTCACCGACAATATGAATTTCGGCAATCCCGAACGGCCCGAGATCATGGGCCAGTTCGTCGGCTGCGTCGAAGGCATGGCGGCGGCCTGCAAGGCGCTCGACTTCCCCGTCGTGTCCGGCAATGTCTCCCTCTACAACGAGACCAACGGCGCCGGCATCCTGCCGACCCCGGTGATCGGCGGCGTCGGCCTGATCGACGACGTCGCGAACGCCGCGACGCCGGCCTTCAAGGCGGCGGACGAGACGATCATCCTGATCGGCGCCACGGCGGGCCATCTGGGCGCCTCGATCTATGCCCGCGAGATCGGCGGGATCGGCGGCCATGACCACGCGCCGCCGCCGGTCGACCTCGCCGCCGAGCGCCGCAACGGCGATTTCGTCCGCGCCCGGATCGCGGCCGGCGCGGTGACCGCCTGCCACGACCTGTCGGACGGCGGCCTGGCCGTGGCGCTGGCCGAGATGGCGCTGGCCGGGGATATGGGCGCCAGCCTGGAGGCGGACATCGCCGGCGAGGTTCCCCTGCCCGCCTATCTGTTCGGCGAGGATCAGGGGCGCTATCTGCTGACCGTCGCGGCGTCGGACGCGGCGGCGCTCCTCGACGCGGCGGCGGCGGCGGGCGTGCCGGCCAGGCGGATCGGCGCGACCGGGGGCGCGGATTTGACTCTGCCGGGCGGCGATCCCATATCGGTGGCGGATTTACGCGCCGCCCACGAATCCTGGTTCCCCGCCTATATGGCGACCTCGTAGGACGCGGCGGACACGCCGAGAAGACGGAGACCGAGCATGGCAATGGACGCGACCCAGATCGAAAGCCTGATCCGCGCGCATCTTCCCGACGCCGAGGTGACGATCGAGGATCTGGCCGGCGACGGCGACCATTACGCCGCCCGCGTCGTGTCCGCGGCCTTCGCGGGCAAGACCCGTGTCCAACAGCATCAAATGGTCTATGCGGCGCTGAAGGGCGGCATGGGCACCGATCTGCACGCCCTGGCCTTGCAGACCTCCGCGCCCCAGAGCGCCCAGCCCCGGACAGACTGACCCACCGACGAGACGACGGCCGAAAGGAAGAATGACCATGAGCGACAATCCGACATTCGATCGTATCCAGAGCGAACTCGACGGCAGCCCCGTCGTCCTCTTCATGAAGGGCACGCCCGATATGCCGCAATGCGGCTTCTCGGCGGTCGTGGCCCAGGTGCTGGGCCATATGGGGGTCGAGTTCACCGGCGTTAACGTGCTCGCCGATCCGGAGGTGCGCGAGGGGATCAAGGCCTTCAGCAACTGGCCCACCATCCCCCAGCTCTACGTCAAGGGCGAGTTCGTCGGCGGCTGCGACATCGTGCGCGAGATGTTCGAGGCCGGCGAGCTGCAACAGCTCCTGGACGACAAGGGCGTTGCCCGCGCCGCCTGACGCCGGCAGATACCGCGATCGAGAAGGGGCCGCCCGCGCGGCCCCTTTTTCGTTGCCGCGCCGCGAACCCGTCGCCAAACCGGCATCGGCGCCCTATCCTGGATCGAGCGTCGCCAAGAACGGGAGGACACCGACATGAAGGAAGACGTACTCGCCTGCGTGAAGCTGGAGGATCGCATCATCGACCGCATGGCGGCCGAGTTCACCTTGCACAAGCTGTGGGAGGCCGAGGACGAGGACGCGATGATCGACAGCCTCGCCGACCGGCTGCGGGCGGTCTTTCTGCTCAATATGCGCGGCGCCGACGCCGCCTTCATGGACCGACTGCCCAAGCTGGAGATCATCGCCACCTTCGGCGCCGGCTACGAGCGCATCGACCTGGACGCCGCGCGGGCGCGCGACATCCGGGTCACCAACGTCCCGGCGACCAATTTCGGCTGCGTCGCCGACCTCGCCTTCGGGCTGATGCTGGACGCGGTGCGCGAAATCACCAAGGCCGACCGCTTCGTCCGCGACGGCGCCTGGCTGCGCCAGCGCCTGTACAACTGGACCCCGCGCTTCCACGGCCGCAAGCTGGGCATCCTGGGCCTCGGCGCCATCGGCCATGCGGTTGCCAAGCGCGCCCAGGGATTCGATATCGAGGTCGCCTACCATAACCGCAACCGCCGCGACGACGTGCCCTACACCTATATGGACAGCGCCCTCGCCCTCGCCGAATGGGCCGACTAT
>Ga0070728_10000982_pt1 | contig 47361 bp, 39 predicted proteins | sample tdDd471_FD_66723 | JGI IMG/M metagenome (GOLD analysis project Ga0070728, IMG submission 66723) | Marine sediment microbial communities from the Atlantic coast under amendment with organic carbon and nitrate - tdDd47.1 | ecosystem: Environmental > Aquatic > Marine > Coastal > Sediment | place... | reverse complement strand
TGACCCTGACCGACAAGGAATACCAGATCATGCGCGACGCCTCGATTGCGGTGTTGCGGGAGATCGGCGTGGATACCGGCGGATCGAACGTGCAGTTCGCGGTCAACCCGGACGACGGACGGCTGGTGGTGATCGAGATGAACCCCCGCGTGTCGCGCTCCTCCGCGCTGGCGTCGAAGGCCACGGGTTTCCCCATCGCCAAGGTCGCGGCGAAGCTGGCTGTCGGCTACACGCTGGACGAACTGGACAACGACATCACCCGCGTGACCCCGGCGAGCTTCGAGCCGACGATCGACTATGTGGTCACCAAGATCCCGCGCTTCACGTTCGAGAAGTTTCCCGGCGCCGAGCCTTACCTGACCACCTCCATGAAATCGGTGGGCGAGGCGATGGCGGTGGGCCGGAACTTCCACGAGAGCCTGCAGAAGGCGCTCCGGTCCATGGAGACCGGTCTCGACGGCCTGGACGACCAGCTGGTCGAGGGCGACGACGAGGATGCGCTGATCGCGGCGCTGGGTCGCCCGACGCCGGACCGCCTGCTGATGACGGCAGAGGCGCTGCGTTTCGGCATCGCGAAGGAACGGATTGTCCGCATCACCCGCTATGACCCGTGGTTCGTCGACCGGCTGGACGAGATCGTCACGGCGGAGGAGCGGGTGCGCGAACAGGGCCTGCCGACCACGCCCTGGGGCTGGCTGCAGCTGAAGAAGATGGGTTTCGGCGATGCCCGCATCGCGAAACTGGCCAGGACTTCGGAATCCCGTGTGGCCGCCGCCCGCCGCATGGCCGGTGTCACGCCGGTCTACAAGCGCATCGACACCTGCGCCGCCGAGTTCGAATCGGCCACGCCCTACATGTATTCGACCTACGAGGGCTTCCCCTCCCCCACCGGTGAACTGGTCGGCGGGGAATGCGAGTCCAAGCCGACGGACCGGCGCAAGGTGATCATCCTGGGTGGTGGTCCGAACCGTATCGGCCAGGGTATCGAGTTCGACTATTGCTGTGTCCATGCCTGCTTCGCGCTGAAGGAAGCGGGCTACGAGACCATCATGATCAACTGCAATCCGGAGACGGTCTCGACGGATTACGACACCTCCGACCGGCTCTATTTCGAGCCGCTGACCATCGAGACGGTGCTGGAGATCGTGCGGACGGAGGAACAGTCCGGCGAGGTCGTCGGCGTCATCGTGCAGTTCGGCGGCCAGACCCCGCTGCGCCTGGCGCAGGGGCTGCTGGATGCCGGCGTCACCATCCTCGGTACCTCCGTCGATGCCATCGACCTGGCGGAGGATCGCGACCGCTTCCAGGACCTGTTGCAGCGCCTCGACCTGCGCCAGCCGCCCAACGGCATCGCCCGCAGCAACGAGGAAGCGAAGGCAGTGGCGGAGCGGCTGGGCTTCCCCGTGCTGCTGCGTCCGTCCTATGTGCTGGGTGGCCGCGCGATGGAGATCGTGCACGACATGCCCGGGCTGGAACGCTACGTGCGGGAGGCTGTCCGGGTCTCCGGCACCAGCCCGGTACTGGTCGATTCCTACCTCGGCAATGCCTCCGAGGTGGATGTCGATGTGCTGTGCGACGGCACCGAGACCTTCGTTGCCGGGATCATGGAACATATCGAGGAAGCGGGCGTGCACTCCGGTGATTCGGCCTGTTCCCTGCCGCCCTATTCGCTGAGCGATGCGACCATTGCGGAGATCCGCCGCCAGTCCGATATCCTGGCGCGCGAACTCAATGTCGTCGGTCTGATGAACGTCCAGTTCGCGGTTCAGGACGAGGTTGTCTACATCCTGGAGGTCAATCCGCGTGCCTCCCGCACGGTTCCCTTCGTCGCCAAGACCATCGGCAAGCCAATCGCCAAGATCGCGGCACGGCTGATGGCGGGCGAGAAGCTGGCTGATTTCGAGTTGCCGAAGGACGCGCTGGACTTCGACTACATCGCCATCAAGGAAGCGGTCTTCCCGTTTGCCCGCTTCCCCGGCGTCGATGTCATCCTGGGGCCGGAGATGCGCTCCACGGGGGAGGTCATGGGCCTGGCCCAGGACTTCGAGATGGCGTTCCTGAAGTCACAGCTCGGCAGTGGCACACGCCTGCCGGAGAGCGGCACGATCTTCGTTTCCGTGCGTGACAGCGACAAGGCGATGTTCGCGGAACTGGGCCGGGACCTGGTCGGAATGGGCTTCTCCCTGGTCGGCACCCACGGTACCGCGCGGTTCCTGACCGACCATGGCGCCGCCTGCACGCCGATCAACAAGGTGCTGGAGGGTCGCCCCCACATTGTCGATGCGATCAAGAACCATCAGGTGCAGCTGGTCATCAACACCACCGATGGTGAGCAGGCGATCCGCGACTCCTTCTCGCTCCGCCGGACAGCCCTGCAGGAGCGCGTGCCCTATTACACGACAGCCGCCGGTGCCCGTGCCGCAGTCCAGGCACTGAAGGCACTGAAGACCGGTCGCCTTGAAGTCGCGCCGTTGCAGTCCTACTATTGAACCTTCGAATGCGCCGGTTGCTGGATGACAGCGACCGGCGCCTGTGTCTCTCCCGGGTCCAGAGAAGGTATCGGCGTGGAACGTGTCCCAATGACGCTGAAAGGCCAGCAGCGCCTTGAAGCGGAACTGAAGAATCTGAAGTCCGTTGAGCGGCCCGCCGTCATTCAGGCGATTGCCGAAGCACGGGCGCACGGCGATCTGTCCGAGAATGCGGAATATCACGCAGCCAAGGAAAAGCAGGGCTTCATCGAGTCCCGTGTCCTGGTGCTTGAAAGTGCGTTGAGCCGGGCCGAAGTGATCGACACCACCAGGATGTCCGGCGACACGATCCGCTTTGGCGCAACGGTCGGTCTGGCGGACGTGGATACGGATGAGGAAAGCGAGTATCAGATCGTCGGCGTCGATGAGGCTGATATCGACAGCGGCCTGATCTCGATCACCAGCCCCCTCGCCCGCGCCCTGATCGGCAAGTCCGAGGGCGATTCCGTCGACGTGCAGACCCCGCGCGGTGAGAAATCCTACGAAGTCATCGGGGTGAAGTGGCTCTGAGGGAGCTGCGATGCTGCTCGACACGCCCATCTGCGACTTTGGCTGGAAAGCCCCGGACTTCGTTCTGAACGATCCGTCGGGCCAGAGCTTCCGCATGTCCGATCACCTGGGTGAGAAGGGCCTTCTGGTCGCTTTCATCTGCAATCACTGTCCCTATGTGAAGGCCATTGCCGACCGGCTGGCGGCGGACATGGCGGCCCTGATGGCAGAGGGCGTCAATGTGCTGGCGGTGATGTCGAACGACTATCGCGCGGTACCTGCCGACTCGCCCGCCGAGATGCAGGCCTTCGCGACACGGCACGGGTTCACCTTCCCCTATCTGGTGGACGAGGATCAGGCGGTGGGCCGGGCCTGGGGCGCTGTCTGCACCCCGGACTTCTTCGGGCTGAACCGGGATGGCGCGCTGCAGTATCGCGGCAGACTGGATGATGCCCGGATGGGGGATTCCAGCGCCCGGACCCCGGAACTGCTGGACGCCATGCGGCTGATCGCGGAGACCGGCAAGGGACCGAGCCAACAGGTCGCCAGCATGGGCTGCTCGATAAAGTGGTCCGCCTGAACGGTCAGTCGGACGATCCGCCAGGGGATGTGACGATGGGGAATTGAGGTTCAGGCGCGGGCGCGCGAACCGCCGCCGGAGCCATCAGCGCGCCGCCGCAGTCGCGCCAGAACCTCTTCCAGACCTGTCGGGCTGATGTTGCTGTATTCATCGCTGATTCGGGCAATGACCCGACGGATGAAGGTCGGTTCGTCCATGCCTTCCCGCCGTTTCCGTGCCGCGGTGATCTCGTCGCGGGAAACCCGGAAGGCGTGGAACATCAGTGATTCCAGACCCGAAGCCTCGTAGAGGCGGCGGAAGCCATCCAGACCGGCACCATCCACGGCCCCCTTCACCCGCTGTTCCGGCCAGCCGCTGAGTGCGGTCATGCCGGCGATGAAGAACTGGTGGTCGCCCCCGGCCAGCACGCGCAGCATCAGGCTGGTGGACAGGCGGCCCTGCACCTTCATGCGGGCCGCGAGTTCCCGGACTTCGGCGATGTCATCGGAATCCTTGATGACGGAAGCCACCGAGCGCTCCATGCCGTGCACGAAGATGTCCTCCGCCAGGATCGGCGGCAGGTCACTGCGTTTCACCAGCGCATCCATCATCATGTCGGAGACGGTGCGGATACATTCCTCGCTGACCACCAGGGAGACCAACCGTTCCGCGATCTCCAGCGGCAATCCGGGTCGGGCGGCAACCGCCCCCATGACAAGCGTCGATTCAGGAAACCGCTCCATCGCCTGGCCCAGGGCACCGGCCTGAAGGTCGGCGCCGGTGTTGCACACCAGGGTTCCGACCGCCTGTTCCGATCCGACGGAGACGATGCGCTCCGACACGATGGCGCTGACTACAGGGCGGCTGGCGACGGCCACCTGATAGTCTTCCCCGCGCTCCAGCTGCTCCAGCAGCAGCGTGTCGTCCATCAGGGACGACAGCCGCACGATGGGCAGGGCGACCGCATCGACGTCTGCGATCAGGCGTTCGATCATCGGTCGGGGCAGCATGGGCGATTCGGCGATGTGTTCTGCCAGGGACTGGCGCACCGACGCGACCGAGTCCGCGATCAGCTGGTCGACCAGTTCCAGTGCCACTCGCAGTTCCTTCGGTGAAAGGCCGGAACTGTTCATCAGGCGACCAACCTGCGCCGCCACCGTGGTCTTGTTGTCGGCGGACAGGGCACCGATGAGTCGCTGGACTTCCGTGACGTCTATCTGTGCGGTCATTGCTTCGCTCCCAATGAGACCTGACGATAGGCAGGGAGGCTTAATGTCGGATTAATGTGACGGGCGGCGGCGCAGCCTGATATATGCTGGCGATCCGAGATCAGGAGCGCAGCGTGCCGGACAACATCGAGGAACTGAGGGCGGCACTGCTGCAACGGCGGGAAGATCTGACGGGGCTGAGCGCGCTGTCGGCGGGTTCCCGTGACGCTGTCGAACTCGACCAGTCCCGGGTTGGTCGACTCTCACGCATGGACGCGCTGCAGCAGCAGGAAATGGCCAAGGCTTCGGAGAGCCAGCGGTCCCAGCAGGTTGCCCGCATCGATGCCGCACTTGCCCGCATCGCAAGCGGGGATTTCGGATATTGCCTCGACTGCGGGGAGGAGATCGCGGCAAAGCGCCTGGCCGTCGATCCCGCTACTCCGCTGTGCATCGACTGCGCCACGGGTAGGTGAATCATGGATGATCACGTCAAGGGCCTGCTGATAACAGCGGGCGGTGTTCTGGCGATCACGCCGGATGCCCTGCTGATCAAGATGTCCGGCATGGCCGCGCCTTCGCTGTTCTTCTGGCGGGGAATGCTGGTGGCACTGATGATGACGCTGCCCTTCATCTTCATCTGGCGCGGACAGTTCATCGCCAACTGGCGCGCCATCGGCTGGCCCGGTATCGGCGTCGCCTGCTGCTACGCGATCAGCACCGGCTGCTTCGTGGCGGCCAACACCATGACCGTTGCCGCCAACGTCCTCGTCATCGTGGCCACGGCCCCGCTGTTCTCCTCCATCTTCTCCACCCTGCTGCTGCGGGAACCGACACCGCCGCGCACCTGGATCGCATCCATCGTCGCCCTGGCAGGAGTCGCCATGGTGGGCGCGGACGAGATCAGCCGTGACGCCGGTCTGGGGGAACTGCTGGCGCTTGGCTGTGCCGCCTTCGTCTCCCTGTCCTTCGTCATCATCCGCAAGGCGAAGTCGGTCAGCATGATCCCCGGCACGGCGCTCGGGGCCTTCTTCATGGGAATAGCCGGCTGTTTCTGGTTTGACGTGCCCGCCGGTGAGACCGAGTGGCTGGCCGTGCTGGCCAGCGGTCTCTTCTTCATACCGCTGGCCTACCTCGGCCTGACCGTCGGTCCCCGCTACATCTCCGCGCCGGAGGTGGGCCTGTTCCTGCTGCTGGAAACGGTGGTCGGCCCCATCTGGGTCTGGCTGGTGCTTGCCGAAACCCCCAACCAGTGGGGACTGATCGGTGGCGCACTGATCCTCAGCGCGTTGCTGGGCAATACCATCCTCGGCCTGCGCAACCGGTCCCGGCGTCCCGCCTGAGGGTTCAGCCGGTCAGCCGTCAACAGCCTCCGCCATGTGGCGGCGCATGTTGTTGATCATGTCGACCTTGGTGATCAGACCGAAGAACGTGCTGTCACTGGCCACGATCGCCACCTTGTCCGCCCGCAGGATCGGCATCAGCTGCTCCAGCGGCGCATCGGGTGCGATGGTTTCCAGCCGGGTGACCATGAATTCGGAGACCGGGCTCTGGAAATTCTCCTCGTGACCGTGCACGGCCAGCAACAGGTCACTCTCGTCGATGATGCCGACAATGGCCCCGTCGGACAGCACCGGCAACTGCGAGATATCGAACATGCGCAGGCGTGAATAGGTCGTCAGCAGGGTGTCGTCCGGGGAGACACTGACCACATCGCCCTCGTCCGCACGACGGATGATCAGATCGCGCAGGTCGCCGTGCTTCTCCCGTTTCACCAGCCCCTGATCGACAAGCCAGGCCCTGTTGTAGGCCTTGCTGAGGTACTTGTTGCCGGTATCGCAGACCAGGGTCACGACCCGCTTCGGTTCCGTCTGTTCCCGGCAGTAGCGCAGGGCGGCGGCGAGCAGCGTGCCGGTGGAGGAACCGCCCAGGATCCCTTCCTTCGACAGCAGTAGCTGCACCGCCTCGAAGGCTTCGCCGTCGGAGACCGTGATACCGCGGCTGATGACGCTCAGATCGCAGTTGGGGGGGATGAAGTCCTCCCCGATCCCCTCCACCAGCCAGGATCCGACCTCATTGGGGACATTGCCGGTATTCGCCGCCTCCGCCACGACGGAGCCTTCCGGGTCGGCAACGACCATCTCCGTCTTCGGCGAGCTTGCCCGCATGAAGCGGCCGATGCCGGTTATCGTGCCGCCGGAGCCGACGCCACAGAACACCGCATCCACGTCACCGTCCATCTGCGCCAGGATCTCTGGCCCGGTCCCGGTCTCGTGCGCCTCCGGGTTCGCGGGATTGGAGAACTGGTCGACCCAGAATGCCCCCGGAATCTCCCGCTGCAGCCGCTCCGCTATGTCCTGGTAGTACTCGGGGTGGCCCTTGCCCACGTCGGAACGGGTCAGCCGCACCTCCACTCCCAACGCCTTCAGATGCTGGATCTTGTCCAGGCTCATCTTGTCGGGAATGACCAGGATCAGGCGATAGCCCTTCAGCGCCGCGACAAGCGCGAGGCCCAGGCCGGTATTGCCCGCCGTCGCCTCGATCAGGGTGCCGCCCGGCTTCAGCCGCCCGTCCCGTTCAGCGGCCTCGATCATCGACAGGCCGATACGGTCCTTGATCGATCCGCCGGGATTCTGACTCTCCAGCTTGGCGAACAGCCGACAGGGTCCGGTATCCAGATTGGTCAGTTCGACCATCGGCGTATTGCCGATCAGTTGCAGCACGGACGTGGGCACAGGCATGGCAATCTCCCCCCGAATTTCGGGGCAGCATAGCCCTCTCAGGTCGCCTGCGCGAGGATGTCGGCGAACAGGGCCGGATCGACATTGCCGCCTGAGGCGACCACGACGACTGTCCGACCCGCGACCGGCAGCTTGCCCGCCAGGACCGCTGCCAGGGCGACGCAGCCCCCAGGTTCGATAACGATCTTCAGTTCAGCGAAGGCATCCGCCATCGCCTTCCGGACTTCCCCGTCGCTGACCGTGAGCCCACCCGCGAGTGTCCGCTGGTTGACAGGGAACGTCAGCTCTCCCGGCTCCGGTGTCATGATCGCGTCACAGATGCTGGCAGGCGTGGCCGTGTTCGCGACACGGGTTCCCGATTGCAGGGAGCGCGCCGTGTCGTCGTAACCCTCCGGCTCCACGGCAAAGAGCCGCAGATCGGGAAAGGCCGCCTTCATCGCCGTGGAGAATCCGGCCATCAGGCCGCCCCCGCCTGTCGGCGCCAGCGCCAGATCCGGCACCGCGTCCAGGGCCGCACACTGGCGTGCGCACTCCAGGCCCGAAGTGCCCTGCCCGGCCATGATCAGCGGATCATCATAGGGCTTCACCAGCGTCAGACCCTGATCCGCCGCGATCTGTCTGCCGATCGCCTCCCGGCTTTCGCCGTGCCGGTCATAGAGCACGATGGTGGCACCATATTCAGCCGTGTTGCGTTGCTTCATGGCCGGGGCATCGCGCGGCATGATGATGGTCGCCGGGACACCGAACATCTGCGCCGCGCGGGCGACACCCTGGGCGTGATTGCCGGATGAATAGGCGAGAATTCCGCGCCCGCGCGTCTCCGGATCCATGGCGGCCAGCCGGTTGTAGGCCCCGCGGAACTTGAAGGACCCGGTATGCTGCAGGCACTCCGCCTTGACCAGCAGCCGCCCGCCGATCCTGTCGTTCAGCCGTGCGGATTCCAGCAGGGGCGTGCAGCGGACCACACCATCGATACGCGCCGCCGCCGCCTGTATGTCGGACAGCGAGAAATCGGCAACAGGTTCAGTGGTGGCCAGTGGCATCGCAACGCTCCAGAAATGCGATAATGCGGGGCAGGCAGGCAGGTTCGGTCATGGATGGCGCATGGCCGCGATTGTCCAGCGTGACCAGTTCCATGTCGGGTTTCTCCCGTTGCATGCGCGCGACCGTCTCGGCCTTCAGCACATCCGAAAGCGCCCCGTGAACCAGAAGCGCCGGCAACTGGGCAAGCCCGCGGAACAGCGCCCACAGGTCCGGCAGGGCACCTGACTTCGCCTGCTCGGCCAGGGCATCGCGCAGCTTCAGGTCATAGTCCAGCTTCCAGTTGTTCGCGACCGCGTCATGGGTGTAGGTCCCCGCCGCATTGGTCAGCCAGTCCTCCTCCGACCAGTCGGGGAAAGCGGCACCATAGGTCTCCCGCATGGCTTCCGCCGCCTTCTCCAGCGTGGCGTGGCGCTGATCGACACCCACGTAATCGAGGATCCGTGTCTGCCCGTCCGCCGAAATGTCCGGCCCGACATCATTGATCACCAGCCCGGCCAGCGCCGCCGGGATGGCCACCGTCAGAGCCATCGCCAGCAATCCGCCGAGCGAGGTTCCGATGACGATCACCCTGTGAATGTCCTCCACCGCCAGCAGGTGCATCACATCACTGATGTAGTTCCTCGGCGCATAGGTGCGGTAGTCGGCATGGGCGGACTGCCCCCGTCCGCGATAGTCGGGACAGAGCACCAGCCGGTCCTTTCCCAGCCGCGTTGCCAGCTTGTTGAAGTCCCTGGAATTCCGCGTCAGCCCCGCAAGGCACAGCACGGGCGTGCCGGCACGCGCGCGGTCACCGTAGCGGCGGTAGTGAATGCGGGTCCCGTCCTGGGCCGAGAAGTGATGCGTGCTGAAATCCGACACTCAGGCAGTTCCCACAATGCGCGCGAGACCGGTCAGATCGCTGATCTGGATGTCCGGTCGGGCCGGTATCCGTTCCTCCGCCTGTCCGAAGCGATTGACCCAGACGACATTGAACCCGAATGCCTTGGCGGCATGGGCATCCCATGCATTCGATGACTGGAAGCTCATCTCCGTCCGCTTCAGCCCGAAGGCTTCCTCCGGCAATGCATAGACCGAGGGGTGGGGCTTGAACACGCCCACCGCCTCCACCGTCAGCACCGCGTCCAGCAGATCACCGATCCCCGCGTTGGAGACAGCCGCATCCAGCATGTCCGGGGACCCGTTCGACAGGATGGCGGTGCGGATCCCGGCTGCCTTCAGGTCGCGCAGCATCTGCGGCACCTCCGGATAGGCATCCAGCCGAAGGTAGAGATCAGCCAGTTCATCCCGCAGCGCATCGTCCCGGATCGACAGCGATGCCATCGCGAAGTCCAGCGCATCCAGGGTCACCTGCCAGAAGGTTGCATGATGCCCCATCAGGGCGCGCAGCCAGGTGTACTGCAGCTGCTTGGCACGCCAGGTCTCGGCCAGCGGCTGCCACTTTTCACCCAGACTGTCGGCGCAATGCCGGGCGGCTGCATTCACGTCGAACAGCGTGCCATAGGCGTCGAAGACGCATGCGCGGATTCCAGACAGACGCTTCTCGGTCATTCGATCTCTCCCTGAGGCAGGCCAGAACGGCCCGGTACGGTGTCAATGTAGTGCAATCGCCCCCGAGGCCGAAACCGGTCAGGCATTTCCATTCGATGCTTGTTTGGGCAATCATATGTTAACCAACCGCAGGGAATGATGAGGACCAGCCCAGAATGCCGCCGCCCGAGAGAAATCCGTCATGCTCCGCCTTCGACGCCAGAACAGCCTGATCATTGCCCTGATGGTCGGCCTGTGCCTGTCAGTCCTGCCGCACAGGTCCGCCGATGCCGGGCGCGTCCTGAAACATATCCAGGCAGATGGTGTGGTTCGGTGTGGCGTCACCGCCAGTGGCGTCGGCCTCTCCGAGGTCGGCGTATCAGGCAGTTGGGAAGGCTTCTTCGTCGATTTCTGCCGTGCACTGGCCTCAGCCGTCCTGGACGACCCGGATGCCATCGAACCGGTTGAAGTCGACGACATCGTGCGGTTTCAGGCACTGGCGAACGGGGCGTTCGATGTGCTGATGGCCAATACCACGTGGACGATCGGGCGCGACACGGCGCTGGGAATCACTTTCGCCGATGTGCTGCTCTATGACGGGCAGGGCTTTCTCGCCCACCGATCGCTGGGGGCGAAGTCCCTGGCGGAGGTCCAGACCGGCACGGTCTGCGTACCCGGCGGCACCACGACGGTGAAGAACCTGTCGGAGCTGACGGCGGGTCTGGATGGCCGGATCAGGGCCATCGAGTTCAATTCCTCCGAAGCGCTCTACGACGCCTTCTTCTCGCGGCGCTGTGACATCATCACCTATGACCTCTCCCCGCTGGCATCCCTGAAGCAGACAAGGGCGAACGATTCGGACAACTTCGTGCTGTTCCCCGACATCATCTCGAAGGAACCGCTGTCTTCGGTGATCCGGCGTGGGGATGACGAATGGTTCCACATCGTGCGCTGGGCGAGCCGCGCCCTGGTCGCCGCCGAGGAACTGGGCGTCACACGCGCCAATGTCGAGGAGATGCGCGAAAGCGACACGCCCGAGATACGGCGGCTGCTGGGGACCGACAGCCAGATCGGACTGGGCATGGGGCTCAGCAATGACTGGGCCTATCGCATGATCCGCGATCTCGGCAACTACGGGGAAATCTACGAACGCCACCTTGGCGAAGGTGGACTTGGCATTCCACGGGGGCTGAACGCACTCTGGCGTGATGGTGGCCTGCACTACGCCCCACCGATTCGTTGAGGTATCATGCTGGTACCATTGGCTGCTGCCGGGAGGCATCGCGTTGACACGGCTTGACCGAAAGGTTTCGGTTTCGACCAAGTTCTCGGCTGCGCTTGTCCTGACTCTCATGGTCATGGTGGGGGCGATCGGTGTCGCGTTCTATTCCCTGACGCGTCTGGCGGATGGATATGACAGCGTCGCGACCCGGACCATCCCCAAGCTGTCCAGCGCCGCACGTCTCGACCGCATTTCGAGCTCCATTGGCGCAACCGCTTCGCGGCTGGTGGCCAGCAAGTCCGACTATGTGCGCATGACGATCGCGAACAGGCTCGACGACAATATCAAGGCCCTGGACGAGGCACTTGAAACCTTCGACTTCGAACCACTTGCAGGCGATGTCGGGGATCGCGGCCTTGTGCTGCAGGTCAGCGAGAACCGCGACAGCATGCGCGAGAACCTTTCGCAATTGAGCCAGATCGTTGCCAGGCGTATCCGGGCAGAGGAACAGGTCGAACGCATCCTGAATCAGGCAGATCGCCTGAGCGACGAGATCACCGAACGCCTGTCACAGTCCAACGACCCCGCCTTCGGGAAGGAATGGCTGATCAATCTCGGCTGGGCACTGGAATCGATGCTTTCGGTACGCAATGCCGAGAGCCGCTTTCATATTGACCGCGCGCAGCAGAAGTACGTGACAAGCCGCCACGCCGGACTCGTGGGCCTGAGCGGGAACAATCCCGGCTCACCGAATGATTCCGCAGACGCATCCCAGCAAGCAACCGGGCTGAAGGAGCTTGGCAGGCGGCTGTCCGGTTATCTTGGCAGCAACCATCATGTCTTCGAACTTGCCCGGGCACGACTGGCGCTGATGGGACAGGAAAATGGTCTGCTTTCCCGCAACAAGCGCCTTTCAAGTCGACTGACAAGTTCGGTCTCCGACCTGTTCCACACCATGCAGAAGCGCATCGACAGCCGCAACGCGGAACTTGGCAAGCTGGAGCAGGAGAGCGAACTGACCCTGCTCTTTGCCTTTCTGGCCGGTGTTGCCCTGATCCTCGGCCTGCTCGCCTACCTGCGCCTGAACGTGCTGAAACGCCTGTCGGAACTGCAACAGGCAATCCTGCGTCATGTCGATGGCGACCGGGTCGAGATCCCGGTGCAGGGCCATGACGAGATCGCCGATATCGGACAGTCTCTCCGCTACCTCGTCGGCATGATCTCGGAACGCGAGCAGAACCTGCGCAACGCAAAGCTGAATGCGGAGCACCTGGCCGACAGGGCCGAGGCCGCCAACAGGGCCAAGTCGATGTTCCTGGCCAACATGAGCCACGAACTGCGCACCCCGCTGAACGCCATTATCGGTTTCTCGGAAATGATCACCCATTTCGTCGACAAGCCGGAACGGAACCAGGAATACGCGAATTACATCAGCACCAGTGGCAGGCATCTGCTGACAGTGATCAACGAGGTGCTGGACTATTCAAAGATCGAGGCTGGCAAGATGGAGCTGTCGCGCGAGAACGTGCGCTTTGCCGATATCGTCCACGAAATTCATCCTCTGATCGAGTTCCAGTTGAAGACGGCGGGGCTGACCATGCTTCAGGACGTCCCGCGGGAACTGCTGATCAATGTCGATCCACAGGCATTGCGCCAGATGCTGGTGAACCTGCTGTCCAATGCCATCAAGTTCTCGCCCGACGGTCGGGAGATACTGCTGCGCGTCCGCCTGCACCCCGACACCTGCGAAATTGCCGTCATCGACAAGGGGGTGGGAATCCCCAGTGCCCAGCTCGACGCGGTGATGATGCCGTTCCAGCAGGCTCGCAACGACTATGTCGCAACCGGGCAGGCCGGTACCGGCCTGGGTCTCGCCATCGTCGACAATCTGATGCGCCTGCATGGCGGAACCGTGGACATCGAAAGCCAGGAAGGTGTCGGCACAACTGTCCGGTTGCTGTTTCCGGCGGACATCGTGGTCCCGAAATCATCGACGCAGCCAAAACTCACTGTTGTCGCTTCACGCACCTGATCGTCCCTTCACGCGACGGCTGGCGCCGTCCCGCTCCCGGTGGCCAACCCTCAGCGCAGCACGATGCGCAGCCCGTCGGACCGGATACCAAGGTCACGTGCCAGCCGCAGGTCATTGTCGGTTTCCATGCGCACCCGATAGACCTGCAGCGCCTCAAGCACCCGCTGGACATAGTTTCGGGTCTCCGAAAACGGAATCCGCTCCACCCAGTCTACTGCGTCAACGGTCCCGTTGCGGGGATCGCCGTGTGCCTCGATCCAGCGTTTCACCCGATGCGGCCCGGCATTGTAGGCGGCAATTGCCATCGGCAGGTAACCATCGAAGTCGCGGATCTGCCAGGCCAGGTATGTGCTGCCCAATCGCGCATTGTAGGCCGGATCATCTGTCAGACGGCGCGGCTGGTAGGCCGCTTCCGTTTCCCGCGCGACCAGCCGCGCCGTCCCCGGCATCAGCTGCATCAGCCCGCGTGCCCCCGCATGGCTGACGGCCCTCGGGTTGAAGGCACTTTCCTGTCGCACGATGGCGTGGGCCAGGGCCGACCCGACCTGCAGATCGCCCGAAAGTTCCGCATTCAGCGGCCAGGTGATGGAAGGCAGCACGACCTGATCCAGCGCTGCCAGCTTGCCCGCCAGAACCTGCAGGTCGGCACGCTCCAGTCGCTGTGCCATGTCCCCGATCAGCAGACGACGCCCGGCACTGGCTGCCGACTGCCCCATATGGGTCAGGAACCGGCGGGCCAGATGATCCTGCCCGACCTCCACCAGCAGCCGCGTGATCTGTACCAGCGACAACTGGTCGAATTCCGCGCGATCGGCAGCGCTGATCGCAGGTTCCGTCGGCAGTTCCAGGCGACCGCCGCCGATGGCCAGCAGGCCCAGTTGCCCATAGTAGGTGCCTGTATGGCTGGCGGCGCGACGGAACCATTCCGCGGCACGGTTCGGATCCCGCAACGCCTGATGCGCCCGGGCAATCCAGTAGGCACCCCGCGCGCGGCTGACCGGATAGGCAACATTGTCGAACAGGGTCTCGAAGTGCTGCAGGGCAATCCGTGGCCTGTCGAGATAGCGCAGCGCGATCCAGCCGGCCTCGAACTCGCCCTGGGCAAAGGCCGCACCGCGTTCCATTCCATGATCTCTGGCAACGCGCCAGGCCTTCTCGTAGGCATCATCGGCGAGCAACTGACGGATCTGGATGCGCCGCTCGATCCACCACAGATCAGGACGTGCGCCATGGTCGGGACCGGAGAGCAGGATCTCCTGCGCGCCCTCATGTCGTCCAGCACGGCGGCGCCAGCGGGTCCGGTCATAGAGCAGTCCGGCATCACGCTGCAGGTGCGCGGGCACCGCCGCTATCGCGCTGTCGACATTGGGCCGCCTGTACATCAGGGCCAGGCGTGCCCGGGCCAGCCGTTTCAGGTCGTCCGGAACCAGCGGCAGCAACCTTGTCGCCGCGGCACGATGCTTCGACCACAGCAGCCGATCCAGGCGCACGGCATGGTCTTCGGCTGTCAGCCCGCTGCGAAAGCCGGAAAGAAGCCTGCGCTCATCCGCCAGGTCGAAGTCCGCATCGCGCCACAGGTCGCGCGCGATCTTCATGGCGCCAGTCGGGTCCGATGCCTTCCGCGTCAGGGCGAGATGCAGCTTGCCCTGGCGCGTCAGCGCCGGTCGGTCGGCGAAGTGGGCATTGATTGCCGCCGCATCCTCCGTCGCCAGCACGGCCTCTTCCAGGCGGATCGCCAGCCTGGTGTGGCCGGGCAGGTCCGGCTGTTCCGCGATGAAGCGCCGGATGGCGTCCGGATCATCCTGCCGTCCGTTGCGTATCCTCAGCCAGTCCAGCACGGGCACAAGCCGCCGATCCTGCACAGGCGCCAGCAGCAGCGGCACCGTTTCCCAGAAATGACGCTGTCCAGCCGCAAAGGCGGCACGATAGGCGACGACATCCGCATTGGAGAGTTCACCGCTACGGACCGAGTCCGCACGGAAAGGGTTGGGCGGTGGCACAGGGGGCGTCCCGGCCATGGGCGACGCCCCGGGGACGGCCAGCACCACAAGCATGGCCAGCACCACGAGAACGCACAGAGCGGCAAGCCGAGGCAACAGTCGGACGCGAAACACGACAGATGGCTCCATCATTCGAATCATCCGGGCTACAATAGCCATGCAAACGGCCAGCCGTCTTCACAATGCGGTTGTCGCGGTGTTGCCAGTACAAATACAAATGCACTAGAAGTGCGCGGCCCGCAGACGCGCGGGTCAACGAAATCCTGGGAGCGAAAGTCATGGACATCAAGGGGTCGATACCGGCACTGATCACGCCGTTCACGAACGGCGCCGTCGATGAGAAAGCCTTTCGCGACCATTGCGACTGGCAGATCCGCGAAGGCAGTTATGGCCTGGTGCCCACCGGCACCACCGGCGAATCCCCGACGCTGAGCCACGCGGAGCACCGCCGGGTGGTGGAACTGTGCATTGAGGCGGCGGCCGGACGTGTGCCGGTCATCGCCGGTACCGGATCCAACAATACGCTGGAGGCGGTGGCACTGACCCGCCACGCCAGGGAAGCCGGCGCCGATGCCGCACTGGTGGTCACGCCCTATTACAACAAGCCGAGCCAGGAAGGCATGTACCGTCACTTCGCGGAAGTTGCCGCCGTCGGCCTGCCGATCATCATCTACAATATTCCGCCCCGGTCGATCGTCGACATGACACCGGAAACCATGGGCCGCCTGGCGGAGCTGCCGGAAGTCATCGGGGTGAAGGACGCGACCGCGAAACTGGACCGCGTATCGCTGCAGCGCATCACCTGCGGCACCGGTTTCATCCAGCTTTCGGGCGAGGACGGGACCGCGCTGGCGCACATGGCGCACGGAGGCCGTGGCTGCATTTCGGTGACCGCCAATGTCGCGCCGAAGCTCTGCGCGGCATTTCAGGAGGCTTGCCTGGCCGGTGACTATGCCGCCGCGCTGGAATTGCAGGACCGGCTGATGCCGTTACATGTCGCCCTGTTCCTGGAGCCGAGCCCAGCGCCGGTCAAATATGCGCTGTCGCGCGTTCGCGACGTTTCGGACGAGGTCCGGTTGCCGGTGGTACCCGTCGGCCAGGAGACCCGCGACCGGGTTGACGCCGCGCTGCGTCACGCCGGACTGCTGAACTGAACCGGCTCCTGCCCGGTCCCGCTGCAAACGGGATCGGGCGGGGCCTTTCCGATATGGAACAAGGACGCCTGCCTCGTGGGACGGACAATCGCGGAAAATCGCAAGGCCCGGTACAACTACTTCATCGAGGATACGATGGAGGCCGGGATCGTCCTGACCGGAACAGAGGTCAAGGCTCTGCGTCAGGGCCGGGCCAACATCGCCGAGTCCTATGCATCACCGGAGGGTGACGAGCTCTGGCTGATCAACGCACATATCCCCGAGTACAAGGCGGGCAACCGCCACAATCACGAACCGACACGCCGCCGCAAGCTGTTGCTGAAACGCAAGGAGATCGAACGGCTTGCCGGTGCCCGCAACAAGCAGGGCATGACCCTGGTACCGCTGAAGCTCTACTTCAATGATCGCGGGCTGGCGAAACTGTCGGTCGGTCTTGCCAAGGGCAAGAAGCTGCATGACAAGCGGGCCACGGAGAAGGATCGCGACTGGAACCGCCAGAAACAGCGCCTGATACGGGAAAAGGGTTAGACCGGTTCCACTGGACGGCTCAACCGCCCATGTAGATCAGGATGCCGGAGACACTCAGGACGGCTATCCCGGTCGTGACCAGGACAATCGTCGATGCGCGGGCGCTCGCGACGCCATATTGTGTCGCCAGCACGAAGATGTTGGCCCCCGTCGGCAGACCGGCGATCAGAACGATCAGCGCCACCGTCTCGCCGGGCAGATCGAGCAGCAGGGCACTCGCCACCCAGGCCAGCAGAGGCATCAGCGCCAGTTTCAGGACCACCGCGAAGCCAACCTCGCCCTTGCCCTCCGCGATGGGGCGGCCATACAGCGACCCGCCCAGCGCGAACAGGGCACACGGCCCGGCGGCACCGCCCAGCAGGCTGCCGAAGCGATCCACCGGCTCCGGGATCGGAATCCGGACGATGCCGACAACCACGCCGATCAGCATCGCGATCATGAAGGGATTGCGCAGGAACCCCCTGAAAACCTGGGCAAACAGCCTCGGAATGGAGATGCTCCCCGGAGCCGCAGCCTCCATGCAGAACATGGTCAGGGAGATGATGATCAGATTGTCCGCCACCACGATCATGCCTGCTGGTGGCCCGGCAGCGGGGCCAAGTGAAGCTATGGCCAGCGGAATGCCCAGGTAGACGATGTTACCGAACGACGAAGCCCCGGCGATCACCGCGCGTTCCTGGAACGTGTTGCGAAACAGCACGGTACCGCCAAGCAGGGCGATCACGAATATGGTCACCGAGGTGCCGGAGAAGGCCACGATCAGCCGCCAGTCGAACAGGTCCAGGATCGGCGCCCGCGCCATGGTGAAGAACAGCATCACCGGCAGGGCAAAGAAGTAGACGAAGGTATTGAGGCCGCTCAGCGCCGCCTCCCCCATCAGGCGAAAGCGCATGGCCGCGAAGCCGACCAGAACCATCGCGAACAGGGGCAGGACCGCATTGATGACAGAGGTCATGCGACCGGCTGCATCAACAGCTTCTCGGCCTTTTTCCGGTAGGTGTCTCCCGGCGGTGCTGGCCGGCCCGTGCGCCGGTCAAAGAACGCCAGCACATAGTCGACCACTGCGACAGGACGGTCATTGCCCACGTCGTGGATCAGATGCCGGAAGCTGCAGGACCGCTTGCCGAAACCGACGAGGCCCGTGTGGGCGGTCAGCAGGTCCCCCAACGCCGGAACATGGAACTGGCTCACCTGCAGCGCCGTAACGCCCGAACCAATGTGCTCATCCGCCAGCAGATCGCGGGTCAGCCCGGCCTCGATCTGCGTCGCCCAGAGTCCCCGCGTGGCCACATCGAACAGTGCCCGCGGGGTCATGCGACCGGAGGGGTCCCCGTCGCGGGTCTCCACGGTCCCGAGCCAGCTCTGCCGCATCGCCGGATCGCGCGCGAGCGGATCGGCGACTTCCGGCATGGCGCGCAAGGGCTCGACAGTTCCGGTGTCGGGCATGGATACCGGCTCCAGAAACGCACCGGTCGCGACATCGATCCGGTCGATCCCGGTCTCGAAACATGTCAGCAGCGCCCTGTCATGGCTGCGCAGCAGGCGACCACAGAGCATGCCACGGCCATCCGCTGTCCGCGCCGCCCTGCCAACGATGAAACCCGCGTCGCCAGGTGTCATTTCCCTGCGAAAGTCGATCCGCAGCCGCCGGGCACCAAAGCCGACCCCCTCCGACCGGGCGTCGAAAGGATTGATCCCCGCCTGCAACAGCCAGCCCTGGCGCGCGTCGTCGATTGCATGGGCGGTGTGCTGGATGTTCACATGCCCGGCTAGGCCGCTCTGCCATTGGTTGAAAGTACCGCGCCAGAGCGCCGACAGCCCCTCCCAGCTCGTGGTCTCATCACTCATGCCGCCAGATCCTCCGCCGTGCAGATGAAACGGCTGGCCAGCGTGACCACATCGTCCGGCAGCTCCGTACGGCGACGCAGCGCCAGGTCAATCGGCGTCCCAATCGATTGTGCCGTCAGTGCCAGCTTGCCATCGGTCAGACGTGTCATCCTGTGCACCGTAATGACCCGACCGGGCTCGAACACCAGAAACCCCGTCTCCACGCGAAACAGATCCCCCGCGCGCAGTTCGCGCCGATAGTTCAGTTCCATCTTCGTCGCCGCAATACCCAGCTTGCGGTCCTGTACCGCCTGCCGGTGCAGACCGATCAGCGACATCATGTGGAAGTAACCATCCGACAGGGCGGCGTCATAGAACTGCACATTCATGTGCCCGAAGTGGTCACACTGGTCCGCCCGCACGACACCGCGCACGGTTTCCGTCATTCCCGTCATCCGCTACCTGCCGATCCGTTTCGTCTTGTGAGGCCCGCACTCAGCCAGTGGTGAGACCACCGCCGACCACCAGCGTCTGACCCGTGATGTAATCGCTTTCGGGGATGCAGAACAGATAGACACCGTTCGCCGCGTCCTCCGCAGTGCCGAGCCGCTGCAACGGGATCAGACGTGTCAGATCCTCCTGCTGCTCCTCCGGAAAGCCGACCTTGTGTGCCCGGCCCTCGACCTCGATCGTCGGGTGGGCATCGCCGAATCTCTGGGTCAGGCGCGTGTCGATATAGCCGAAGGCGACCGAATTCACGGTCACCTGCAACCGCCCCCATTCCCGCGCCAGCCCGTTCGTCATGCCGACCACGGCTCCCTTGCCCGCCGCGTAGGACACGGCGGCAGGCATGCCGTAGACGGCGGCCATGGAGGAGATGTTGACCACCTTCCGCACCACCCGTTGCCCCTCCGCGCTTTCCGCCCTGAAACGTTCGCGAAAATGCGGTTGCGCCGCACGCAGGATGCGGATCGGCGCGCCCGCATGGACGTCGAGCATGGCCGCAATCTGCTCATCCGTCTGGTTCTGGATCGTCGAGTTCCAGATGTAGCCCGCGTTGTTGACGATGATGTCGAGGCGACCCAGAGCATCCAGCGCACCGCCGACCAGTTCGTCGGCAAATCCCTCTCCGGTGACCGATCCGGCAAGCCCTGCCGCCACGCCACCGGCATCACCGATGGCCTGGATCACGTCCTGCATCGGTTCGACATCCAGATCATTGACGAAGACCCGCGCCCCCTCGGACGCCAGCTTCATCGCCACCGCGCGGCCGATACCGCGCCCCGCGCCGGTCACCAGCGCCACCTTGCCTGCGAGTTTCGTCATCTCGTCCCTCCCCGGAATTGGCCCCCAGCATTCCCCATCCGGCGCGGGTACGCAATTCGGCAGCGCGCATAGCATGACTGCTGAAGAACCCGGCATCGCGAATGGAGTTCAGATGATGGCCGCCCCTGCCAGCCGACGCTTCAGCCTGATCGCCCTGCCGACCGCACCTGTGCAGCGACCGTGGCTGGTGATCTTCATCGATCCCGAGAAGCCAGGTCCTGGTGCAAGCCTCCGGGTCCGGCTGCTTCACCTGTTTCTGCGCCCGTTGCGCCCCGGTTTCCGGCACGTCATGGCCATCAGCCCGGACGGGCCGGGTCATCGCTGGCTGATGGTCAATCCGGCAAGTGACACGCTCGCGGTCGGTTGCCTCCACAGCACCAGCGTGGTCAGCGAACTGAGGGCTGCCGTGGCGGCCGGGCGGGCACGTGTCGTGGCGGTCAACGCAAGGCAGCCACCGACGTGGAAATTCCGGGGCCTGTTCACCTGCGTCGCCGCGATCGCGCACCTGACCGGGACCGAAGCAGGCCCTTTCACCACACCCTGGCGGCTCCATCAGCGCATGACCGAGGGGCAGCCGCCTGACTGATCAGTCCTTCGTCCAGTCCCGCCGGTCGGGGTCGAAGTTACGCTCCAGCCCGCGCCAGCAGTCGAAATAGCGCTCCTGACGGGTGGGCAGGTCAGAGGCATAGCGGGTCAGATGCTGGGGCAATCGCGTCTCGAACATGAACGCCATGGTATTGCCCAGTTTCTCCGGCCCGAGTTCCTTCCACGACGCACCGTTGAAGGCATCATGATCCGGGCCGTGCGGGATCAGGCAATTGTGCAGCGACATGCCGCCAGGCACGAAACCCTCAGGCTTTGCATCATAGACGCCATGGATCAGCCCCATGAACTCCGACATGACGTTCATGTGGTACCAGGGCGGGCGGAAGGTGTTCTCCGCCACCAGCCAGCGCGGCGGGAATATGACGAAATCGACGTTGGCCGTACCCGGCTCACTGGTGGGCGAGGTCAGGACCGTGAAGATCGACGGGTCCGGATGGTCCACCAGAATGGCCCCGACAGGGGCGAAGCGGTCCAGGTCGTACTTGCAGGGGGTGTAGTTGCCGTGCCAGGCGACAGTATCCAGCGGTGAATGCTTCAGATGGCACTGCTGAAACCGGCCACACCATTTCACTGTCACCGTACAGTCCGTGCCGTCCTTGTCTTCCCATGCAGCCACGGGCGCCAGGAAATCGCGCGGGTTGGCGAGACCATTGGCACCGATGGGACCACGTTCCGGCAGGGTCAGGGGGGCGCCGTAATTCTCGCAGACGTACCCGCGCGCGGTCTCGCAGCCGTCCAGCACGACGCGGAACTTCACCCCGCGCGGCATGATCGCAATCTCGCCGGGGCGGATCGCGACGATGCCCATCTCGGTATGGAACCTCAGGCCCCCCTGCTCCGGCACCACCAGGAATTCGCCGTCCGCATTGTAGAAGTAGTCGTCCTCCATCGAACGGGTGATGCCATAGGTATGGATGGCATACCCCACATGGGTGCCCACATCGCCGCCGGTGGTGATCGTGCGCATACCCGTGACGAAGGTCGCCGCGCCGTCCGACAGCGGGGTGGGATCCCAGCGCAGCGGGTTCAGCGGCAGGCTGCTTTCCCCGACAGTCGGGGCGGAGCGGAACAGCGGCAGATCGACATCGGCCATCGCCCCCGTATGCAGCACCGATGGCCGGATGCGGTAGAACCAGGTGCGCAGGTTGGTCGCTTTCGGCGCTGTGAAAGGCGAACCGGAAAGCTGTTCCGCGTAGAGCCCGTAGGGGGCACGCTGCGGCGAATTCTGTCCCTCCGGCAACGCGCCCGGCAGAGCCTCAGTCGCGAATTCATTGCCGAAGCCGGACATGTAGCCCGCCCCGGTTCCCTTGCCTGCCTCTGCCGTGTGCTCCGTCATGCCGAATGCCCGATCCAGTTCAGGGTGCGCGTTTCCTGCCCGATCATACCGGCGGCGTGACCGCGACCTCAAGGTGGCGTTTCAGAGCAGGCGAAGCTGGTCCCCCGGCGCGGGCGGAACCGCGAACTGTGACGGATCCAGTCGCAGGCGGCGGACGTTCAGCCCCAGCCGCGCCGTCGCGACCCTGAACCGCTTCGCCACCAGCGCGGCATAGGGGCCTGTGCCGGTCATCCGCAGACCGAAGCGGGCATCATAGGCGCGACCACCGCGCATCTCCCGGACCAGCTTCATGATCCGGCCGGCCTGGTTCGGTGCCTCATCCTCCAGCCATTCCCCGAACAGCTCGGCGATCTCCAGCGGCAGTCGCAGCATGATGTATCCGGCCTCCGTCGCGCCGGCATCGCGCGACGCCTCCAGGATACGCTCCAGCTCCGGCTCGTTCAGGCTGGGAATCATCGGCGCGGCCAGCACGCCCACGGGAACCCCTGCGGCACTGAGTGCGCGGACCGCCTTCAGCCGCTTGTGCGGCGTCGAGGCGCGCGGTTCCATCCGACGCGCCAGGCCGCCATCCAGCGTGGTCACGGAAATCGCCACCTTGGCCAGCCCGCGCGTGGCCATGTCGGAAAGAATGTCGATATCGCGCCGGATCAGGTCGGACTTGGTCACGATGCCGACCGGATGGTTGAACCGCTGCAGCACCTGCAACACCGACCGGGTGATGCCGTGCTCCCGCTCCAGCGGCTGATAGGGGTCCGTATTCGTGCCCATCGCGATGGTGCGGCAGTCATAGCCGGGTCGGCGCAGCTCCGCCTCCAGCAACCGGGCCGCCTCCGGCTTCATGAACAGGCGGGTCTCGAAGTCCAGACCGGGCGAGAGGCCGAGATATGCATGTGAAGGCCGCGCGAAGCAGTAGATGCAGCCGTGCTCGCAGCCCCTGTAGGGATTGATGGAGCGGTCGAATCCCAGGTCCGGCGAACTGTTGCGCGCAATGATGCTGCGTGACGAATCCACGCTGACCTGGGTGCGGACCGCCCGGCCCTGTCCCTGCCACTCCTCCGGCCCGCCCCAGCCGTCATCGACAGTCAGCCGCTGCTCCCTCTCATACCGCCCGACCGCGTTGGATCGCGCGCCCCGTCCCCGAACCGCATCTGGTGCAGCACGCGTCGTGAAACCGAAGTCTCCCTCCCCCACATCCCTTGCCGCGCGGGTTCCCGAATGATTTTTGTTCGTCTTTTGTTCCATACGGAGAACAACACCATGGATAGCAAACGCGGTCAATCGCGTTCACGCCGAAGATCGGTGGAAGGGGATCTGTCAGAGCAGTCCGGAATCAGACGTGGGGCGGGATCAATTCTGCTGCTTCATCATGCCATCACCGTCGCCACTGACAACGATCTCGACCCGGCGATTGCGCTGATTGGCGACACCGTCAGCGGTCGGCACTTCCGGTTCTGTCTCACCCTTGGCGTACAGCTTCATCTCGGCAGTCACACCGTTGTTGCGCAGTTCGAGCGCCGTACTCTCCGCCCGGCGCTGCGAAAGCCGTAGGTTGTAGGTCGCAGGCCCGGCCCGGTCGGCATGACCGGTCAGTTCGATCAGCCTGGCCTTGTCGGCCTGCGCCTGGCTGCTGGCCTTGGCGACCGTTCCACGCGACTCAGGCGACAGGGCCGCGCTGTCGGTGGCAAAGAACACGACATAGGTCTGCCGCAACTGCATCGCGGCCTGCGCCTGGGTGGCGGGCAGGGTCTGCGCAACCGCGCGCGTGGCCGGGGGCGGTGCCAGACGCCGCGGGCGCGGCTGTTCCGTGCGCGCGATCGGACGCACGACCGGCTTCGCCGCAGCCTGCTCCAGCCGTTGCGGGGAAGAACCGAAGCGGTAACGCAGCCCCAGCATCGCGGTATGGTTCGAATAGGAGGACTGGAGGTTGCCGTTCGCCGAATTCACGAAATCGGCGTCTTCGGTGACGAAATACCGGTACTCCGCAGTCATCGAGAGGTTGGGGGTGACCGCGAAAGCCACACCAGCCAGCCCCTGATAGGCCATGGCATAGTCCGAATCATCCAGTGTCTGGGCACCCAGACTGATATCGGTGGCGGAGAGATAGGCCAGCCCCATGCCCGCACCGATATAGGGATAGATGCCGGAACTGTTGTCATATTCCCAGATCAGGTTGCCCATGCTGGCAAGGCTGCTGAAGTCGCCACTCGTCGCGGCATTGTTGAAGGAATCGCCACCGTTGTGGCGGAAGGAAATCTCCCCCTCCAGACGGAAACCACTTTCGAACTGATAACCCGCAGCCACCAGCCCGCCGAGTCCGAGGTCAAGCTCCAGGTCGCCCACGTTGACGCCCGTCACCTCACTGTCACGGGGTGATGTTCCAAGAACTCCGGCACTCAAATAGAGGCCGCTCAGTTCCGCATGGGCAGGCGCGACCACGCCAGCAAGCGCAAGGGACGCGACACACATTCCGAGAATTTTATGCAAAGTGGGCCCCTCCTCGTCACGCAACATACCAGATCGGGTTGCATCGTACAGGATTTTCAAGGGGATATGCATCCCCCGTGCCGCGATCAGCGCTCGGTCAGGCGCGGCAGCAGTTCCACGAAATTGCAGGGCCGGAACCGGATGTCCAGCTGAGTAGAAAGGATCATGTCCCAACCATCGCGACACGCGCCGGGCGATCCCGGCAGCGCGAACAGATAGGTGCCGCCAGCGACACCCGCCGTGCACCGCGACTGGATCGTCGAAGTCCCGATCTTCTCGTAGGAAAGCTGCCGGAAGAGTTCGCCAAAACCGGCGATCTCCTTCTCCCACACCAGTGCGAAGGCTTCCGGAGTCACGTCCCGACCGGTGACCCCCGTACCACCTGTCGAGATGACGACGTCAATGCCGTCGTCCGCGATCCAGTCGTTCAGCTGTCCGGTGATGCGGTCGATGTCATCGCTGACGATCTTCCGTGCCGCCAACACATGCCCCGCGGCTGTCAGGCGCTCCACCAGGGCATCGCCGGACTTGTCCGTCTCCGGCGTTCGGGTGTCGGAGACGGTCATGACCGCGATTCTGACGGCGACGAATTCCCGGCTGGTATCGACGGGCATGGCCTACTTCTCCCGCCCCAGCAGCCGCAGCCGCAGCGCGTTCAGCTTGATGAAGCCCTGCGCGTCGCGCTGGTCATAGGCCCCGGCATCATCCTCGAAGGTCACGATGGCCTCGTCGTACAGGCTACGCGGTGACTTGCGACCGGTGATCATGACATTGCCCTTGTAGAGCCTGGCCCTGACCGTGCCGGTCACCCGCTCCGACGCCTTGTCGATGGCGGCCTGCAGCATCTCGCGCTCCGGGCTGAACCAGAAACCGTTGTAGAGCACTTCGGCATAGCGCGGCATCAGTTCGTCCTTCAGATGCATCGCGCCCCGTTCCAGCGTGATCGATTCCATGGCCCGGCGCATATGGAACAGCACCGTGCCGCCCGGCGTCTCGTAGACGCCACGGGATTTCATGCCGATGAAACGGTTCTCGACGATGTCCAGCGCACCGATCCCGTTGGCGCCGCCCAGTTCGTTCAGCTTCGCCAGCAGCGTCGCGGGTGACATGCGCTGGCCGTTGATCGCGACCGGATCACCCTTCTCGAAGTCCAGCGTGATCTCGGTGGGCGTGTCGGGGGCGTCCAGCGGAGAGACCATGCGGGACAGGATCAGGTCGTAATCGGCCTCCTCCCACGGGTCCTCCAGGATGTTCCCCTCCGACGAGATATGCAGCAGGTTGGCGTCCTGGCTGAAGGGCGCCTCGCCGCGCTTGTCTCGCGGGATCGGAATCTGGTTCTGCTCGGCGAACTCGATCAGCCTGGTCCGGGAGGTCAGATCCCACTCGCGCCAGGGGGAGATCACCTTGATGTCGGGGTTCAGGGCGTAATAGCCCAGCTCGAAACGGATCTGGTCGTTGCCCTTGCCCGTTGCGCCATGCGCCACGGCATCCGCGCCGACTTCCCGCGCGATCTCGATCTGGCGCTTGGCGATCAGGGGCCGTGCGATGGAGGTGCCCAGCAGATAGGTGCCTTCATAGATCGCGTTGGCACGGAACATGGGGAAGACGTAGTCGCGGACGAACTCCTCACGCAGGTCCTCGATGAAGATCTCCCTGATCCCCAGCATCTCCGCCTTGGCCCGCGCAGGCTCCAGTTCCTCACCCTGGCCCAGGTCAGCCGTGAAGGTCACAACCTCGCACTCATAGGTCGTCTGCAGCCATTTCAGGATGACGGAGGTGTCCAGTCCGCCGGAATAGGCCAGCACCACCTTGTTGATCTTGTCCTTGTCCATGACCCTTGGTCCCCCGGAAGCCATTGAATGTCGCCGTGGCGCAGGAAGTACAGGATGCGCGCACCCGCTCGCAAGTGCTGTGGTGTCGCTTCACACGGGGACGTGCATCCATTGGCCACGAATTCGTCTATCGTGTGGGCCAGGGGACAGCGAAGGCTGGGAAAAGTGGCAGAGAAGACCGGGCTTGAAATCCGACGCCTCACGTCAGCCGTTATCGACGTGACGGACATTGCCGTGCGCCCCGGCGCGCCAGTGGCGCTGGTCGGCCGGTCGGGCAGCGGCAAGTCCAGCCTGATGCGGGCCATCGTCGATCTGGACCTGAACGAGGGCGAGATCATGCTGCATGGTGTCAGCCGGTCGGGCATGAGCGCACCGCTCTGGCGCCGAAGCGTGGTCTATATCCCTGCCGAGCCCGGCTGGTGGGGGGAGCGTGTCGGGGACCATCTGACCGGACCGGACAGCAGCGAAGCGCGAAGCGCGCTCGGCCTCGACCATATCCAGCCGGATCAGCCCATCGACCGCCTCTCCACTGGCGAACGGCAAAGGCTGGCACTGGCGCTGGGTCTGGCGCGAGAGCCGGAGGCCCTGTTGCTGGATGAACCGACCGCCGCCCTGGACGAGACCAGCCGCGACATGGTGGAGACCCTGCTGGACCCGATGATCGCCGCCGGGCTGGTGCTGATGATGGCAACCCATGACCCGGAACAGGCACGCCGACTGGGCCTGCAACGACTGGAAATCGATGGTGGCCGGATCAGGGGCGCGGCATGACCATCGATCCCGGCAATGGCGCAGTCATGCTCGCGGCGATATTCCTGATCCTGAACGCGGGGCTGTCGATGGCCCTGCAACTGGGTTTCGTGCGCAGCATGCTCATCGCCGCCCTGCGCATGACCGTGCAGCTCGCCCTTGTCGGCCTGGTGCTGAAGGTGGTTCTGACCAGCGCTTCCGCCTGGCTGACCTTTGGTGTCATGGGCTTCATGGCCACCGTCGCAGGCTACGAGATCATGGCGCGGCAGGAGAGACGGTTCGCAGGCCTCTGGGGCTACGGGCTGGGGGCGACGACCATGCTGCTCGGGTCGGCCATCGTCACGGTCTTCGCCCTGACGATCCAGATCGGGCCCGATCCCTGGTACGCCCCGCGCTATGCCATTCCGCTGTTCGGCATGACGCTCGGCAACGCCATGACCGGGATCGCCCTGGGTCTCAATGCCCTGACCGGGGAAGTCACGGCGCGGCGACGGGGGATCGAGGCGCATCTGCTGACCGGAGCCACACGCTGGCAGGCCATGACCCCGGCCATGCGCCGCGCGGCGACCGCAGGCATGGTACCGATCATCAACGCCATGACTGCAACCGGCGTCGTGGCGTTGCCCGGCATGATGACCGGCCAGATCCTGGCCGGTGCCGACCCGCACCAGGCTGTGCGCTATCAGCTGATGGTGATGTTCCTGATCGCGGGCGCCACCGGGCTTGGCCTGATCGTGGCAGTCATGGGTGGCGTGATCCGCCTCACAGACAGTCGTCATCGCATCCGGCTGGATCGACTGCGCGGATCGTGAAGCTGGACAGGGCTGCGCTGGCAACCGATTCTCGACGCCTGAATCGCGCCCAACGGAGCTTGTCGCCATCGACCGTCCGCCACAGGAAATCTCGGTCTTCAGCCGATTGCGCCACGGGGCCCTGTTCGGGCTGGTGAACCGTGCCTCGCTGGGTGTGCTGAACATCGCCGTGGCGATGGTGCTGACCCGCCTGCTCAGCCCGGCGGATTTCGGCTTCTACACCGTGTTCGTGCAGATCATGGCCGTCGGCGCGATGATCCAGAGTTTCGGTATGCAGACCGGCGTGACCAAGCTGGCCGGGGTCGCGGGCGGCATCCGGGCCTGGGACCGGGCGCGGGAAGTTCTGCGCGCGACCGTAAAGCTCTTCGCCATCATGGCCGTGCTGACCGTGACACTGTTCCTGCTGCTCTGGCCGACGCTGGAGGCGCATCTGTTCGCCCGCCCGCTCGGCTGGACCATCGGCGGCCTGACCGCACTGATCATCCTGACCCGCGCGGCGGAGGAAATCGGCGCCGCCTACCTGCGCGGAATCGGGCGCACCCGTGCAGGCGCGCTGCTGCTCAGTGCCCCGCGGGAGGGGATCGTGTTTGCCGTCGCCCTGGCCGTACTGCTCGCCTCGGGCAGTTTCGACGTGCGCGACACCGTCACCACCTATGCTGCCGCCTCCGCCCTGATCGCGCTCGCGGCGCTGCTGGTCTGTCTGCGCTTCGCGGCGCGCCACACCGGCGGCCCGGCCGTCGCCGAGCCCTTCGGCGTGCGGCAACTGGCGATCCTTTCCGCACCGATCCTGATCCACAGCGCCGGGGCACTGGTGCTGAAGGCAACGGATGTCTGGATCCTGAGCCTCTATCGCCCGGCGGAGGATGTGGCCTTCTACGGGGCGGCGGTCCGGGTCACGAACCTGGTGCTGTTCGCCCTCAGCGTCATCAATATCGCCCTGCCGCAATTGCTCGCGTCGCTGCACGCGCAGGGTCGCAAGACCGATTTCGAGCGCATGGCCCGCACCGCCGCCACATGGTCGACGGTGGTCTCGGTGCCGCTGTTCATCGTGGTGCTGTTCTTCGCGGAGCCGATCATGGTGATCCTGTTCGGCGCGCCCTATGCGGCGGGCGCGACCGTACTGATCATCCTCGCCGCAGGCCAGACCGTCAGCGCCATCGTCGGATCCCCCGGCATGATGCTGCAGATGACCGGGCATCAGAACCTGATGTCGGCACTGACCCTTGGCGCCCTCGTGGTGAACGTGATCGCCAACCTGCTGGTGGTGCAGGACCATGGCATGGTCGGTGTCGCCATCGTGACGGCCTGCACGATCACCGGACGCATGGCACTGCACACCTGGTTCGCCTGGCGTCTGACCGGTGCCCTGTCCCTGCCCGATCCAAGAACGCTGACGCCGTCCGCCCTGAAGGCTATGTTGCGCAGGCAATGACCATTCCGCTTCCCAATCGCCAGATCATCTTCCTGATGTACGAGAACCGTTCCGGTTCCACGTTCCTGGCCAGTCGTCTGGACCTGCACCCGGAAGTCGGCGTGACCATCGAGACGGAGACCTTCGCCGACCTGCTGGAGACCGGGCCGGTGCTGCACGACGATACCGACCTGCAGCGCATGGTGCGGATCTTCATGGGGGAGCGGAAGTTCCAGGAGTGGGAGATCACCGAAGACGCCCTGCGACAGGCGCTTGCCGACCTGCCGCGTCCCGCCGACTTCGACGCGGTGATGCGTGCCGTGCTGGATCTCTATTTCCAGGGCGCGGACATTCCCTATTACCTGGTCAAGGGCACCCGCCTGACCCACCACATCGCCCGCCTGCGCCAGGCCAGTCCCGGCGCGCGGTTCCTGCACATCATCCGCGATCCGCGCGGCGTCTTCGGCAGCCAGAAGCAGTCGCTCGGTTCCGAGACCGCGACCGCGATGAACGAGGATGCGCATGACGCCGCCCGACGCTGGGCCGCGAACGCCCGCCGGGTCGACCGGGTGGCTGGTCCCGATCTGCTGGAAGTGCGCTACGAGGATCTGATCACCGATTATGACGCGACCCTGGACGGGATCCGGGCCTTCATGATGCGTGACGGTCTGCCCGCGCTGGAGGCGCCGGGGGAAATGGACGGGGAGGCCTATCTGCAGCGCATTCCGGAGGGGCAGCGCCACCTGCACCAGAACCTGGTGCGCAAGCCCCGCGCGGACCGGATCGAGGCCTGGCGCACGGAACTCACCGCTGTCGAGATCGCCCTCAGCCAGTCCGGCGCGGCGGAGGTTCTGAGTGCCAAGGGCTATGCCATCGACGAAACGGCCGCCGCGCGGGCAGGCCGACTGACGCTGCTGCTCACCCGCCTGCGGCTGACGCTGGCGACCCTGGGCCGACGGCTGCGCAACGGGCTGAGATACGCGCGGGAGGGGCGGTTGCTGTGGCGCATCCGGGTGGTGCTGTTCCGGCTGCGGGCCTGATCCGCGCATTTTTCCTTTGCCAGCGCCCCCCTGGCCCCGAAACAATGGCTGACAGTCGGACGCCCTGGGGAGGAACGGAAGCATGACACTCAAGATCGATACGCAACTGCGCGGGTTTGATTTCAAGCGCGTTGGTGCCCACGCACAGCAGTTGGAGAAGATGGGCTTTGACGCCATCTGGACCTTCGAGGCCGGGCAGGACGCCTTCACGCCGCTGATCCTCGCGGGCGGTCAGACGGAGAAGATCCATCTCGGCACCAATATCGCCGTCGCCTTCGGGCGCAGCCCCTTTTCCATGGCGCAAACCGCCTGGGACGTGCAGCGACTGACGGGCGGGCGGTTCCACCTGGGCATCGGCACGCAGGTCCGCGCGCATATCGAGCGCCGTTTCTCCATGCCCTTCGACCAGCCGGCAAAGCGCATTACCGACTATGTGCACTGCGTCCGCGCCATCTGGGACAACTTCCAGAACAACACCAAGCCGGACTATCGCGGGGAGTTCTACCAGTTCACGCTGATGAACCCGTTCTTCAACGCCGGTCCCATCGACCATCCCGACATCCCCATCTATCTGGCCGGGGTGAATGAGCGTATGTGCCGCGCCGCCGGAGAATGCGCCGATGGCTTCCATGCGCATCCGATCCACACCATCGGCTATCTGCGCGACGTGGTGCGTCCGGCCATCGACGCCGGGGCGAAGACCCGGGGCAAATCGGTTGATGACATGCACATCCAGACCATGGTGATGATCGCATCGGGTGACACCCAGGCGGAGATCGACAAGGCGGTCGAGGATGTGCGGATGCAGATCGCCTTCTACGGCTCCACCCCGAACTACCGGGCGGTGCTGGAGCACATCGGGGAGGGCGCGCTGGGCAAGGAACTCAGCCAGATGATGCGCTCGGGCCAGATGGACCAGATGGCGGCCAAGATCCCGGACAGGATCGTGGAGCAGGTCGCGGTGGTCGGCAATCTCAAGGACGCCGGGCGGATCGTCAGCGAGCGCTACACCGGCGTCGTCGACCGCATCGCCTACTACTACCCGGTGCCGGAGGGCGACCCGGTCGAGAAGTGGCAGGCCTTCACCCAGGCCGCCCGCGCCGCCTGAGGCCAGCGCGGCGCCTGAACTGCGATGAAAGACGCCTCACCCGGGCTTGACCCGGGTGTCCAGTCTCCCGCGTTCGCGCGGCACTCCTGGGCTGCCGGGTCAAGCCCGGCAGCGGCGTCCGTGATTGTGGGGCCACTCACTGTTCGGCTGCGCCGATCCACCCCCATCCTGACCTTCCCCCGTCAAGGTGGAAGGGGAATCCCGCTGTCGCAGGATCGCGAGAAGGCCAGACGCGACCCGGGCTGCTATTGCGCCGCCGCTGCCTGGGTCTCCGGGTGGCGGAAGGCGTGCAGCAGGGCGGACTGGCGGGCCTTTGCCGCTTCCACGCTGGCTTCCTTGATGTGGCCGAAGCCGCGGATCTGTTCCGGCAGGGCCGCGATCTGCAAGGCCGTCACGTGGTTTGCGGCGTCCAGACCGGCCAGCACCTCCTCCATCATCGCCATGTAGTCGGTGATCAGCTGGCGCTCCATCTTCCGCTCGTCGGTCCGCCCGAAAATGTCGAGGCGCGTTCCGCGCAGCCCCTTCATCTTCGCCAGCAGACCGAAGGCCGACATCATCCAGGGACCGTACTCGCGCTTGGTCAGCTGACCGGTTTCCGGGTCACGGGCGGCGGCAATCGGCGGGGCCAGATGGAACTTCACCTTGAAATCACCCTGGAACTGGCGATTGATCTTCGCCCTGAAGGCCGGGTCCGTGTAGAGCCGCGCGACCTCGTACTCGTCCTTGTAGGCCATCAGCTTGTAGAGCGACCGGGCGACTGCCAGCCCCAGACCATCGCGGCCTGAAGCCTTCGACTTCTCCGCCTGGATCGCCTTGTCGACAAACTGCCGGTAGCGGTCGGCGTAGGCCGCGTTCTGGTATGCGGTCAGCCGCTGCACCCGATCCGCGATCGTTTCCTCCAGCGTCATTTCACGACGTGCCGGGGCGGCGATGCGGGGTGCCGCGGCCTTTTCCACCGCCGCCATGTCATGTGCCGCCAACCGGCCCCAGGCGAAGCTCTGGCGGTTCATGGCGACCGCGACGTTGTTGATGGCAATGGCCTCGTCCAGCGCATCGAAGGACAGTGGCACCAGCCCCTTCTGCCAGGCGAAGCCCAACAGGAACAGGTTGGCGGCGATGGAATCGCCCATGATCGCGGTGGCAAGGTTGGTGGCGGAGATGAATTCTGCATGGTCGTCGCCCAGCGCTTCCACCAGACGGTCCACCGTTTCCTTCTCCCCCAGATCCATGTCGTTATCGGTGACGAAGGCCGCGGTCGGCTGCAGGGCGCTGTTCAGCACCGCACGGGTCACACCCTGTTCCATCGTGGCAATGGCATTGGGGCTGGCCGCGACCACCATGTCACAGCCGAGCACGAGGTTGGAGCCACCCGCCGAGATGCGCACGGAGTAGAGATTTTCCGGCTTTGGGGCCAGACGGACATGGCTCATCACCGCGCCGTTCTTCTGCGCCAGGCCGGTGAAGTCCAGCGCCGTGGCGCCCTTGCCCTCCAGATGCGCCGCCATGCCGATCAGGGCACCGACGGTAATCACACCGGTCCCACCGATGCCGGTGATCAGGATGCCGTAGGGCTCGGTCAGGTCACGCACCTTCGGCATCGGCAGGTCGGCGAACGGATCGGCGTCCGCCCCCACCAGCTTCAGGTTCGGCTTCCGGCCCTTGCGCACGCCCCCGCCCTCGATGGTGACGAAGCTGGGACAGAAGCCCTTCAGGCAGGAGAAGTCCTTGTTGCAGTCGGACTGGTCGATGCGCCGCTTGCGGCCCAGATCGGTATCCAGCGGCTTCACGGAGACACAGTTGGACTGGGTCGAGCAGTCGCCACAGCCTTCGCAGACTTCCTCGTTGATGAAGACGCGCTTGGCAGGGTCCGGGAAGGTGCCCCGCTTGCGCCGACGGCGCTTCTCCGCCGCGCAGGTCTGGTCATAGATCAGCACCGTGAGGCCGGGTGTGGCACGCAGTTCGCGCTGCACCTTGTCCAGTTCATCGCGATGGTGGATCGTCAGCCCCGGTGCCCAGTGCAGGCCACTGGCGTACTTGTCGGGTTCGTCGGTCACGACGACGACGCGCTTCGCCCCCTCCGCATAGACCTGCAGCGAGATGTCCCAGACCGTCAGCGTGCCGTCGTGCGGCTGCCCGCCGGTCATGGCGACAGCGTCATTGTAGAGGATCTTGTAGGTGATGTTCACACCGGCGGCGGAGGCCGCGCGGATCGCCAGCAGGCCGGAGTGGTAATAGGTGCCATCGCCCAGATTCTGGAAGATGTGCTCCTCCTCCGTGAACGGCGACTGGCCGACCCAGGTGACACCTTCCGCGCCCATGTGGGTCATGGTCTGGGTGCGGCGCTCCGGCATCCAGATCGCCATGCCGTGACAGCCGATACCGGCCCCGGCGCGACTGCCGTCCGGCACCTTGGTGGAGCTGTTGTGCGGACAGCCGGAACAGAAGAACGGTGTGCGCAGGGTCTTGGGCGGCGGGGCGGCAAGGGCGGCTTCCTTGGCCTCGATCCGCGCCAGGCGCTGCTCCATCGCCGAATCGGTCAGATCACGCTGCCGCAGCCGCTCCGCGATCGCGCGCGCCACCATGGTGGGCGAGAGTTCGCCGGTCGAAGGCATCAGGGGCTTGCCGCGTTCGTCGGTCTTGCCGACCACACTCGGACGCCGGTCGGCAGGGACGTGATAGAGCAGCTTCATCAGCTGATCCTCGATCAGCCCGCGCTTCTCCTCCACCACGATGACTTCTTCCAGCCCTTCAGCGAACTTCAGCGCGCCTTCGCTCTCCAGCGGCCAGGTCAGGGCCACCTTGTAGATGCGCACGCCCATCTCGTTCAGACGATCCTCCGGCAGGCCCAGGTCCGACAGGGCCTGACGCAGGTCCAGATATCCCTTGCCCGTCGCCATGATGCCGATGCGCGCAGGCCGGGTCGGTTCATGCACGATGCGGTCGAAATGGTTGGCCCGCGCGAAGGCGGCCACAGCCTCCATCTTCGGGCCCATCAGGCGAGCTTCCTGCACCATGGGCGCATCGCCGAGACGAATGTTCAGCCCACCGGCAGGCATCTCGAAGTCCGTCGGCATGCGGATATCCAGCCGGTTCGGATCAACATGGACGGAGGCACTGCTCTCCACCGTCTCCGAGATCGCCTTGAAGGCGGTCCAGGTGCCGGAATAGCGCGACATGGCGAAACCCAGCATGCCGAGGTCCAGATATTCCTGCACGCTGGCCGGGTTCAGCACCGGAATCATCGCCGCCTCGAACACCTGCTCCGACTGATGCGGCAGGGTGGAGGACTGGCAGCCATGGTCGTCACCAGCCAGCACCAGCACGCCACCATGCTTGGACGAGCCTGCGGAATTGCCGTGCTTCAGGGCATCAAGGGAGCGGTCGACGCCCGGTCCCTTGCCGTACCAGATGCCGAAGACGCCATCGACCGTGGCCTTCGGGAACAGGTTGGTCTGCTGGCTGCCCCAGACGGCGGTGACGCCCAGATCCTCGTTCAGGCCGGGCTGGAAGTGGATGTTGTTCTCCGCCAGATACTGCTTCGCCCCCCACAGCGCCGCGTCGTACTGGCCGAGCGGTGAACCGCGATAGCCGGAAATGAAGCCACCCGTATTCAGGCCGTGAGCCAGATCGCGCTGCCGCTGCATCATCGGCAGACGAACAAGCGCCTGCACACCCGTCAGATAGATGCGCCCGCTCTCGACCGTGTACTTGTCGTCCAGCGCCACCTTTGCCAGCTCGGCCATTCCCGCGTCCTCCCCCGATTCCGTCACCATGCATTCCTGCCTGCATCATGACGGCGGTTCGGCCCCGTGGGAAGTAGCCGCTGCCTTCACCCAGCCCTGCCTTGCGCGGGGGCCGGATCACCAGCATCCTGCCGATCTCAGAAGACGAACGCACAGGGGGCAGGGCGGATGTTTTCCCACATCTTCATCGGGATCAATGATTTCGAAGGCGCATTCGCCTTCTACCGGCCTCTGGCCGTTGCCCTGGGACTGAGCCTGCGCTTCAGCGATGCGGAGAAACACTGGGCGGCCTGGAACAAGGGTGACGGGTTCCGTCCGCTGCTGGTCATCGGTCGGCCCTTCGACGGCAACCCGGCAACACCCGGCAACGGTCAGATGACCGCATTTCTGGCCGAGAGCCGCGCCATTGTCGACGAATGCCACAGGCTGGCGCTGGCCAATGGCGGCACATCCGAAGGCGAACCCGGACTGCGCCCGCACTATCACCCGGACTATTACGGTGCCTATTTCCGCGACCCGGAGGGCAACAAGCTCTGCGTCGTCTGTGATGCCCCGGAGATATCCGCATGAGCACCCGGCCGCCCGAACAGGCCCGGGCCGTCATCGTTGGCGGCGGGGTTTCCGGCTGTTCCGTCGCCTATCATCTGGCGAAACTGGGCTGGGCCGATATCGTGCTGCTGGAACGCCAGCAACTGACCAGTGGCACGACCTGGCACGCCGCCGGCCTGATCGGACAGTTGCGCGCGTCGCGCAACATGACGCGGCTGGCGAAATATTCCGCCGATCTCTACACGACGCTGGAGGCAGAGACCGGCATCGCCACGGGCATGCGCCGGACCGGATCCATGACCGTGGCACTGACCGAACACCGGCGCGCGGAGATCCTGCGCCAGGCCACACTGGCCCGCGCCTTCGATGTGGAGGTGCACGAGGTTTCCCCCACCGAGGTCAAGGCAATGTATCCGCATCTCAACACCGATGGCGTGACCGCAGGCGTCTATCTGCCCGGCGACGGTCAGTGCGACCCCGGCAATATCGCGCTGGCACTGGCGCGCGGGGCGCGGATGGCGGGCGCGAAGGTGATCGAGCATGTGAAAGTGACCGGTGTCGAGACCGCCGCGGGACGGGTCAGCGCCGTGACCTGGGAAGCCGAAGGGGAGGCGGGACGCACCGCGACCGATGTGGTGATCAATTGCGCCGGGATGTGGGGACGGGAGTTCGCCGCGCAGTCCGGCGTGACCCTGCCGCTGCATGCCTGCGAGCACTTCTATCTGGTGACGGAACCCGTGGCCGACCTGGGACGGCTGCCGGTGCTGCGGGTGCCGGACGAACATGCCTATTTCAAGGAGGATGCCGGCAAGCTGATGCTGGGTGCCTTCGAACCCAAGGCCAAGCCCTGGGGCATGGACGGCATTGCCGAGGATTTCTGCTTCGACCAGTTGCCGGAGGATTTCGATCATTTCGAACCGATCTTCACCAAGGCTGTGAACCGTATGCCGCTGCTGGAGAAGGCCGGGATCCATACCTTCTTCAACGGCCCCGAGAGCTTCACGCCCGATGATCGCTACTATCTGGGAGAAGCGCCGGAACTGCGGGGCTACTGGGTCGCCGCCGGGTACAATTCCATCGGTATCGTATCGTCGGGCGGGGCCGGATATGCGCTGGCACACTGGATCGCGGAGGGGGAACCGCCCTTCGACCTCTGGGAGGTCGATATCCGCCGCGCCCAGCCGTTCCAGCGCAACTGCTCCTACCTGCGGGAGCGGGTGAGCGAGAGCCTGGGCCTGCTGTACGCCGATCACTACCCCTATCGCCAGCCGGACACCGCACGCGGCATCCGCCGGTCCCCCCTGCACGGCGCCCTTGCAGCCGAAGGCGCCGTGTTCGGCGAGACTGCGGGTTGGGAGCGGGCCAACTGGTTTGCCGAAGCGGGAGAAGCCGCCCGTTATGACCATGACTGGCACCGCCAGAACTGGTTCGCCAGCCAGGCGCGGGAGCACAGGGCCCTGCGTGAAGGTGTCGGTCTCTATGACATGTCGTCATTCGGCAAGATCAGGGTCGAGGGCCGCGACGCCCTGCCCTTCCTGCAACATCTCATGGCCAACCAGATGGATGTTGCCAAGGGGCGCATCGTCTACACGCAGATGCTCAACCCGCGCGGTGGTATCGAGTCGGATCTGACGGTGACCCGGCTGTCGGAGACCGCGTTCCTGCTGGTGGTGCCCGGCGCGACACTGGTGCGGGACATGGTATGGCTGCGCCGTCACCTTGATCCGGACCTGCATGTGACGATCACCGACGTGACGGCGGCGGAGGCGGTGCTCTGCCTGATGGGACCGGACGCACAGGCCGTGCTTCAGTCATGTTCCCCGGATGACTTATCGGACACGGCACAACCCTTCGGAACGGCCCGGCAGATCGAGATCGGGATGGCGCTGGCGCGGGCACATCGCATTTCCTACGTCGGCGAGCTTGGCTATGAACTCTATGTCTCGACGGAGATGGCCATGCATGTCTTCGAGACCCTGCAGCAGGCCGGACGCAGCCACAGCTTGCGCCTCTGCGGCCTTCACGCCATGGATTCATGCCGTATGGAGAAGGGATTCCGCCATTTCGGCCATGACATCACGGACGAGGATCATGTCCTCGAAGCAGGTCTGGGGTTCGCCGTGCGGACGGAAAAGGGCCCCTTCATCGGCCGCGAGACCGTGCTGCGAAAGCGCGAGAGCGGGCTGGAGCGACGGCTCATGCAGTTTCTCGTCACCGATCCGGCGGCGATGATCTTCCACAATGAGGCGATCATGCGTGATGGCCGGATCGTCGGCACGGTCACATCAGGGGCGTACGGTCACACTCTGGGGGGCACGCTCGGCATGGGATATGTGCCCTGTAGCGGACAGAATTCCGATGACCTGCTTGGATCCGACTACGAAATCGAGATTGCCGGGCGGCGCTTCCCCGCCAAGGCATCGCTGCGACCGATGTACGACCCGCAGTCGATGCGCGTCAGAGGCTGAGCGCCGGGCCACAGGCGCGAACCGGCGGTGAGGAGCCGCGATGAGGCGGTCCCGGCTTCAGGGCCTCACGAGAGTCCGGCTTACTGTGTTCCGGCGGGTGCCCGAATGCTGCCGACCATGCGACGGGCCTGTTCCCGACAGCCGTGCTGGGCCATCCAGACGATGGTTTCCAGATCGCCGCCCACATGCTCCGGAACCTTCAGGATCGTGACCTCGGCCGCGGAGCGTGCAGCCTCCACCTTCATCAGGAAGGTTGTCCCGTCAGCGGTGGACAACGTCGGCGGCCAGCCGAGTTCCCGGTCTCCCTTGCGCCAGTAGGCAACCAGCGGCTCGTCGGAGCTCGACCAGTCCTTGACGGAGAAGCGGGTGTCGCGATCAAGCGAACCGGGACGCCAGAACTTCGGGCTGGCAGCCGGTGGCAGACAGAATGTCGTATTGCGCGAAACATCAATGGCAAGCGGATCGCGCAGCAGATCGTCCTTGGAGAATGCGCGCACCGCACCAAGCTGGGAACGTTCCCGCTCGTCTTCCTTGACCAGCTGCCCGAGCATGGACATGACGCCACCATCGCCCGCAGGCGCATCGGCTGCCACGGCACCGGTATAGGGGCCGCGCAACACCCGCGTGCCACCGGCACTGTCCATCAGACTGATGCTTCCGCCATCAGGAATGTCCACGTAGGCATTCGCCGGCAAGGACGTTCCGGGTGAAAACGCTGAGATCGTTGAATCAAGGACAATCACATCTGCCGCGTGCGCACGGGGCGCCCAGGCCGTGATCGCAATCAGAGCAGCCAGGGCAAAACCAAGCGCTCGTCGAGATCCAAATAGACTCACTTTTTTCATATCCATCACACTTCATCCCAGACCCAAGCGGCAATATATCCGAACTCTGCCCCGATTTCACGTACAACGGTCACGTTTACTTCTCTAGCAGTTCAAAGGTCGCGCCCGTCTCACCGGAACCAAGCCGACGCAGATGCAGCGCCGCCAGCGGATGAACGGCCTGGCCTTCATTGATCGCAGTCAGCAGCGCAGCAGCCCGGACTGCATCGTTGTCCATTTCGACATAGGCATTCCGGTAGTCCGCTGCAAGCGCGGCATCCACATCGTGCAGGCAGGTGTAGATGGTCACCGGCTGCTTCTTGCCCTTCAGGATCACATTGCCGATTGGCAGGATTGTGGCATCGTCCAGCGCAAGATCATCCCTCGCCGGTCCTGGGAACGCCCGTGAAAGCGAAGCCTCGCTGACCGCCACACGGGTGCCGAAATGCTTGTTCGCCGCCTCCAGCCGGGCCGCGATGTTCATCGAGTCGCCCATGGCTGTGTAGTCGAACCGGTTGGCGCCCCCGAAGTTGCCGACGATGGCGTCGCCGCTGTGGACACCGATGCGCGTGATCCCCATCGCCACGTCAGCATTCTCGGTTCGATAGCGCTCGGAGAACACGTCCATCTCGATCGCGCACCGAATGGCCCGCATTGCGTGGTCGTCCATCGCCGTCGGCGCGCCGAACAGGGCCACGACAGCATCGCCGATGAACTTGTCGATCGTGCCGCCGTGCTTCAGCACGATCTCGCTCATGCCATCGAGATAGCCGTTCAACAGGCTGGAAAGCCGTTCCGGTGTCAGGCGCTCGCTGAGCCCGGTGAAACCGGCGATGTCGGAGAACAGAAAGCTCATCTCCTTCCGCTCTCCTCCGACCTTCAGCCGCTCCGGATGCCGCGTCAGCTCGTCGACCAGCGCAGGTGCCAGATATTGCGAGAAGGCATCGCGGATGAAGCGCCCGTCACGCCGGGCAAGATAGGCACGGAGTGTCGTCGTCGCCGCGAACGCCATGATCAGGATCGCCACGGGGCGGGAGGCCGGCAGCAGGGGCAGGTTGCTGACCGCCGAGTACCAGACAAGGAACCCGTAACCACCTGCCAGAACGACGACACCGAGCAGGCGAACCGCCATCGACATCTCGAGAACACCAAGCAGCGCCCCCAGAAATGCGACGAGAATGATGATCAGCCATCGATGTGTCGCGTCGGCTTCCGGAACGGCGCGATCATGGACAATCTGGTCAATGATGTTTGCATGTATCTCCACGCCCGCCGTCAGCACCGGAACTGCGGGATTCAGGGATGCGGAAAGACTGGTCCGGTGGCGATCCTGTTGCGGCAGGTCGGCGCCGACCAGCACCAGGCGCCCCTCCAGCGCGGGCTTCAGCGCGGCGGGACGTATCCTGGAGATGGCGAGCACTCCCTGGCTGGCCAGTACAGGAAAGGCCTGGGAGTTGGCATCCGCCGGTGTGCGCCAGCTGATCAGTCCGGATTTGGCAGCAGGAAAGCCGTAGCCATTGGCCTTCAGCATCGCGCCGGGAAGGCTGGGGATATCTGTCCGCGGCAGGCTGAGATCATAGCGGCGAACCAGACCATCGGTCTCGATCGTGACATTGGCGAAACCGGGGATGGCACCGCTGCGGGCGATGAAATCATCGAGCCAGGCAGACTGGGCCTCGATCAGCCCTGCGCGGGCGTCGGCCCAGGCGACGATGACCGGTCCCGGGAACCGCCTGATGGCGTCGATCAGGCGCTGGTCCTTCTCCGGCTCAGTTGCCTGATCGAACAGGATATCGAACCCGACGGAACGCACGCCGACCTTCGCCAGGCCATCCAGGAGGTCGGCAAGAAACCCGCGGTCAAGCGGCGACCGATACGGCAGGCTGGCCAGTGTCGTCTCCGTGAAGGTGACAATCGCCACAGCGGGCCTGGACTCCGGATCGACCTGAACAGAATTGACCAGAAGGAAGTCGTTCAGTCGCTGATCCATCAGGCTGAGTCCGGGGACGGCCCGAAAGGCCATTTCCGTGGCCGCCAGTGTGAACAGGGTGACGATGACCGTCAGGGCAAGACGGTGGCGCAGAAACCTAAGCATCGTGCGGCCGCCGCAGGCAGGGCACGCTGGGTGAAACACCAATGTCAGGAATGGTTCTCATTGCCGGAGACGGAAAAGGGGCCGGATCATGTTGCAATGACCCGGCCCCTGAACTGTCAGATATCAGGGCAGCGTACGAGCGACGCGGAAGCCCAGATTTTCGGTCCCCTTGTAGCCCCGTGACCGCTCACCCATGTTCTTCGGCGTCACCATCCACGAGCCACCGCGGGTCACGTGATAGTCACAGCGCTGTGCGACATAGGCGCTGCCGTCGGAGGCGATGGTGCCGTACTTGCGCGACCAGCAGTCCTGCGTCCACTCGGAAACATTGCCGATCATGTCATGCAGGCCGAAACCGTTCGGTGCATAGGATCCGACCGGTGCGGGGCGGACATAATCGTCATCGCAATCGACAGCCGGGAAGATCGGGAAATACCGGCCACCATAATAGTCCATGACGTTTCCGTTGCGGCAGAGGTCGTCCTGATCATCGCCGAAATAGAAGATCGAGGAAGTCCCCGCACGCGCGGCGTATTCCCACTCCGCCTCGGTCGGCAGACGAAGCGCGTCAGGCTGACCGGTCAGGCCGAGCCGCCGGTTCGCCCATTCCAGGAACGCCTGGGTGTGCTTCCATTCGACATTCATCACCGGACGCTCGCCACGCCCTTCGCCGTCGTCCTTCGGGCGGTAGCCAAGGCAACCACCTTCATCGACACAGGCGTCCCACATGTCGTAGGTGACCTCGAACTTGCCCAGCGCAAAGCGATGGGCGATGCGGACAGTTGTCCCGGCTGCGCCCGAAGCCTGCATGACCTGGAAAGGTGCCGGGTTGATCGCGACCATCTCACCCACCGTCGACGCAAGCAGCGCCGAGTCGATCCGGGGTGCGGCAGGCGCTGAGGTCGCCGGCGGCGCCACGGTCGCGGCAGCCACCCGAACCGGCTCAGGCGCGGCAGGTGCGGCAGCCACCACGGCGGGCTCAGGCGCGACCGATGTTGCGGACTGGCCGGTCGTGCGTGCCGGGGACACCATGGCCACTACCGGTTCGGACTGAGCCGGTGCTGCGGTCTCCAGCGACTGCAGGGCGGGCGGCGCGGATACGATCGGCGCAGGGGCCTGAACGGCAACCGGCTGCTGCGGCTGCGCCGGAGCGGCGGGCGCTGTATTCAGCCAGCCACTGGCCTGCGGCGCGGCGGCAGGTGGCGGGGCAACAGGCTCCGTCTGCGGCTGCAGGGCAGCGACACGGACCGGCTCTTCCTCGCGCGGCTGCACGAAAAAGAACTCATCATTCAGTGATTCCTCCGTCCAGGGCGTCTGGGCGCCGGACGTCTTGCGACGTACATCCCGCCGGACGGCACGCAGGATCTCGTAGAGCGGGCGATCCGGCTGTTCGAGGGCGCGCATCAGCGACTCGGTGAAGAGGCCGTTGTTGCCTTCACCATCGAAGGCCACCTGGCCCGGATCAGCAGCGTAGGCAATGAAGGTACCGTTCGGCGCCTTCATGCGACCGAGGCCGCGCGTGGCCCCCGATGACCGGGTGTCACTGGGCAGGGGATTGTCGCGACAGGCGTCCAGCATGACGATGTTGGTGCCACCCTGCCGACGCTCCAGCCGTTCCATGAGCGAACTGACCGAAATGGCAAAATCAGGCAGGTCGAGAGCGGTCTGGATATCGGAATCGTCGGTCGGCACCATCCAGTTCGTGCCATGCGCACCAATCCCGTGACCGGCATAGAAGATGAAGGCCGTATCGTCACGCCCGACTTCGGAACTGAAACGACGGACCAGCCGTGCCATCTCCACACGGGTAACGTTCTCGTAATGCGAGCCACCGCTGAGTTCGAAACCGAGTTCCTTCAGCCGCTTGGCCATCGAACGGGCATCATTCACCGGGTTCCTGAGGTCAGGTGCCTTGGTGTAATCCGCATTGCCGATGATGAGTGCGACCCGGCGCTCTGCCTGCGCTGCTGTCGACAGCGTCAGCGCAATGATCGTGCCTGCAATAAAGCCAGCCAGCTTTCTCATGCTTCAGATCCCCTGATAGAACAATTGACAAAATATGCTTCCGACCCGCAGGAGTCCAGCGATTCACCGCCGAACTGTGACCGGCACCACCGAACGAACGGCAAGAAACCGGACAATACCCGAGTGATCAGGTCTGGAGGAACCGAATGCTGTCGTTGGCGATGCGGGCACAGGTCAATTGACCCGAGAAATAGGCGCCGGTATCGACGTTGACCTCACGGCGGCGCAGGACCGGCGCGTCAACCACCACGTGGCCATGCACCACGATGTAGGGATAGTCCGGCGCTGGCGTGTCCGTTCCCTCCCCCCACATCAGGGTTCGCGGTGACTGGGTCCCGATTTCCCGGGCAGGATCGATACCGGCATGGCAGAAATGCACATTGCCTTCCGTGTGGGCCAGCCGCGTGGTTTCGAGAAACTTGCGGTGGATCTCCGGCAACTTGCCGGCGAGCGTCTCCGACGCCTCGACCAGCCGACCTTCCGACATGCTTTCCGAGACATTCGGGACGCCATAGCTCATCAAGGTCGACAAGCCACCGAACCGCAGCCAGGCCGCTCCTCCTACCGGGTCGGTGAGGAACGTCAGCATCGCGTCCTCGTGATTGCCGCGGAGGAAGACGGCTTCATTGCGCCAGACCGCCCCGATGTCGGCGCAGATGTCGAGGACCGCCCGACTGTCGTCACCCCGGTCAACATAATCGCCAAGGAAGAGCAGGACGGGAGTGGCCGCACCCGTTTCGGAAACATCTTCCCTGATCAGGTCGATCAATCGCTGGAGGCAATCCGCCCGACCGTGGATGTCGCCGATTGCGTAGATCGTGCGATCCCTGTCCAGCTGCGGGCAAGCAGTATCGGGCGCGGGTGTCTGCGACTGCCCTTCGGAGGAGGGGCCGAGAATGAGTGAGCGAAGAATGGAACCTATCGAGGGCATGCTGGTCCTCGGTTTCCTGCGCGGGATCGGGCAACCGACATCACCGGGTACGGACTGCGGTTACCTCTGATGGGGGCGGCTTGTCCGCCCCTGAGGCAAGCCATGTGGCGGTGTTCGCCCTGAGCGGGATCGGATGGGCAACCCCGGCGGAAACTGGCCGGAACGAAGGTGCAGAAGGATGCCTGTCGGATGCGCCCAGAGATCAGAAGAAGCGTTCCTTGACCCGGACGATGTCGCCGGGAAGCACGATTGTGGTCGGCTTGACCGGTTGGCCGTCCCCGTCCGGATCGGCGGCCTCGGGACCGCGCTGGATGGTGATATCGTCTTCGTCGGCTCTCGGAGTATAGCCACCTGCCAGCACGACAGCGTTCAGGACCGTCATGCCTGCACGGTAGGGATAGCTGCCCGGCTCATTCACTTCGCCAAGGATGTAGAACGGGCGGTAGTTGAGGACATCCACGCTGACTTTCGGGTTGCGCAGGTAGCCATCCAGCAGCATCGCGACGATCTGTGCCTCGGCTTCGCGCAGCGATCGGTCCTGAAGGTCGACGACACCAATCAGCGGCATCGAGATCCGACCATTGCCATCGACCTCGAACTCGCCGGAAAGGTCTTCTTCGCCGAAGACCGAGACCCGGAGATTGTCGCCCGGCCCGAGCTTGTACTGCAGACTCGATTGCGCCAGGACGGCGGTCGATACCAGGGAGAAAACAAGAAGAATGCAACTCAGAAAACTGCGCCGAAACCAAACTACGCAACGCATCTTAGAATTGCCTCCTTCAACTTCGGATCAGCTCCCGCCCAAATAGAAAGAAAAACGGACTGTCCCTTCCGGAACAGTCCGTTTCAGTCAACTCAGAAGCGTGCTGTAACAGTCGCCTGCACACGGTTCTCGGAGAAGCCGTTGCCTGCAAGATTGGAAATGCGGCGGGCGAAGCGATACTGGGCACCAACCGAGAAATTACGGTTGATGTAGTAATCGGCCTGGGCACGCGCTTCATATCGATCATCGTCCCGGACGCTCGTACCACCTTCGAAGAGGCGGTTCGAGTATCCGACGTCACCGCCGAGAACCACGTTGCGGCGCAGCTGGTGACGGACACCAAGACGTCCACTCCAGACCAGTTCCGAGGAAGCAGTCACATCGGTTGTCTGGTCAATGCGGCGTTCGATGCGACCCGTGACCGTGGTGAGCGCACTCAGTTCCCAGGCAAGAATACCGTTGACCGCGAAACCATCAACTGAGCCAAAGGCATTGTTGTCGAAATTCTGGACAATGTAGCCCGCCCCGATCGTGGCTTCCGTCCTTTCGGTTGGCCGGTGAGAAATGCCGACCGTCGCAGAGAAGATGTCGGAATCGCGCTTCTGCAACACAGTAGGATCGACATTGTCGAAATCGACCATCGAGTAGGTACCCCTGACAAAGACGTCTGTCTTCGAGCGGAACTCGTAGGCCACCCTGGCATTCGTATCGATGCGCAGCCGATCACGATCATCCTGTGTCGCATTACCGCCGCCCGTGATCGCGAAGTCATTGAAGTCTGTATAGGCAGCACCAGCACCGGCTTCCAGAGTGACCCGGCCCGCCTTGTATATCGCCTGCACCTTGCCGGTCATCACATCGAACGTGGACGGCTCAGCCGCCAGGTTGTTGACGTTGTTGTCGCCGCGCTGCTCCGACCCGGCCCTGTAGGACACTTCCGGAAGAATGCGCAGTGCGCGCGACGCTTCGATCGTACCGAGGAGGCGCGCATTGTAGTCGAAGGTATTGTCGTCGTCGTTGTTGCTGTGGAACGCGGCATTGCCCGTAAGGGACGCCACGACCTCATGCCGCTTGAAGTTCGAACGCGCAAGAATACCGGGACGGACACGGGCTATGGTGTCGTCTTCCGTATTGGTATCCTCGAGAAATGCGTTGTCGGTGTACTCGAGACCAACCGTCAAGGACGGAAAGACCGTGAAGCTGCCGACCCGCGCGCCATTTGGCTGGTAGTCGCGAGATTGCGCATGTGCGGCACCAGCAACACTGAGCGCAGCAACCGCGACCAGACTTCCCCAAACAATTTTCATCTCAACCAGCCCCCTCGGACTTATTCGAACTTCGAATTCTTGCCAGAGCCCCGAACAATCGGTCTGGCACAAACACTAATCAGGTAACGAGACCCAGACCCTCAGGCGCTTGAGCTCTCTTCTTCGGCACCGCCATCGACAGGTTCGCCCTGATCGTCACTGACTTCATTGGCAGCCGCGGCGAGATCAGCCTCGTCCTGACCGGTCGCAGCAGCAACTTCCGAAACGATCGATTCAATGGATGCCCCTGAGGACGTGGCAGCGGCGACAACGATCTGCGCTGACTGCTCCGGCGCGACAACTGCGGCCGCAGATGCAACCGCCCCGGCCGACACGGCCTCCGGCAGGCTCGGCGAGCCAACGATGAAGCCGACGATCAAGGGCGCAGACTCGATCTGACTGGCAACCGCAGCCTGGACCACTACGGTCGTCAGGGATGTATCGGCGGTGATCGCCGCCACGGCGGCATCCGCGATATCTTCCGGCGTCGCATCCGCCTCCGAGATCCCGAGGATCTCAAGCTGAGCGAGAAGTGCGGCGCGACCCTGCTCCGCCGTCTGGGCCGAAGCCAACTGGGGAGCAGCGACAACCAGACCGAGCAGCAGTGCGAACGAAACCAAAAACTGACGCATCTCAAGTCTCCTGATATGAGTTGCATGAAACTTATCGGCGGCGCGAAGACGGGTCAACGTAAAACTGGTCATCGCCCCCCTGCACCCCACGCATCTCCCGGCAACCTGCCGTCTCGTTTGAAACATCCATTTTCCGGCGCTATTTCAATCATTTACACGGCGTTCCTGTCAATGTGAACAATCCTGCCTCGGGGCAACAAGCCGACTCGCGAACCGTCCCGACACCTGTTTCATCTGATTGTTGCAGAAACAGCGCATACTTGTCTCTCGGCGGCTGGCAACGGTCGGGTCAGGTGATGGACTGCCCCGCGACATGGCCCGACCGTCAGCGCGACCCCCGTCCGGTCGCCATCACATGTATGGTCTTGAGAACAATGAGAAGGTCCAGCCACGGAGTGAAATGCTTGATGTAGTAGAAGTCGTAATGCAACTTATCCGTGACATCCTTGACTTCCGCCGCAAA
>Ga0070728_10000978_pt1 | contig 47628 bp, 53 predicted proteins | sample tdDd471_FD_66723 | JGI IMG/M metagenome (GOLD analysis project Ga0070728, IMG submission 66723) | Marine sediment microbial communities from the Atlantic coast under amendment with organic carbon and nitrate - tdDd47.1 | ecosystem: Environmental > Aquatic > Marine > Coastal > Sediment | place... | reverse complement strand
GAGTCGCTTGAAGAAGACGGGACGTCCCAGCTGCATGACGGGACCGGATGCCGGAAAGTTGCGTACCGCCCGGCATTACGCGCGCGACCGCCGGCAGCGCCAAGCGAAATCGCCGGGAGGCGACCCCGCGCGGTATGCAGGGCCAGACGACGCCGCCCGTCGCTCCGTGGGTCCCGGATGCCTGCCACCTGCGGCGACACGCTCCGGGATGAGGAACCAAGACCATCCCCCCAGGACCTCATCCCGGACGGAGCGGCAGGGCCGCGGAGATCCGGGACCCACCCGCGACTACACGACCACTCGTCGCACCGCCGCCACGTTGCTATCGTTACGTCAACGGCGTGCCATAAGCGCTTAGCGACACAGGGAGGAATACCGATGCTGCGCGGCCTGATGATGGATCGCCCGCTGCTGGTCTCCAGTATCATCGACTATGCGGCGGAGATCCGCTCGGACACCGAGGTCGTCTCGTCCCGGGTCGAGGGCGACGTCCACCGCTACACCTACGCCGAGTCGCGCAAGCGGATCGCACAGCTCGCCAACTGGCTGCTCGACTACGGCATCAGGCCGGGCGACCGGGTGGCGACCCTGGCCTGGAACGGCTACCGGCATTTCGAGCTGTACTACGCGATCGCCGGCATCGGCGCGGTCTGCCACACCATCAACCCGCGGCTGTTCCCGGAGCAGCTCGTCTACATCGTGAACCACGCCGAGGACCGGCTGCTGTTCCTCGACACCACCTTCACGCCGCTGATCGAGAAACACGCCGACCGGATGCCGAAGGGCATGCGCACGGTGCTGATGACCGATCGCGCGCACATGCCGGAGACCGGCCTGGCCGACCCGATGTGCTACGAGGACCTGCTGGCCGGGCAGCCCGACCACATCGTCTGGCCGGAGTTCGACGAGAACACCGCCTGCGGGCTCTGCTACACCTCCGGCACCACCGGCAACCCCAAGGGGGTGCTGTACTCCAACCGCTCCACCCTGCTGCACACCCTCGGCATGCTGGTGGTGGCCGACGGCATCGGCCTCAGGCCCGGGCAGTCGATCCTGCCGGTGGTCCCGCTGTTCCACGTCAACGCCTGGGGCCTGCCCTACGCCATGCCGCTGGTCGGCACCAAGCCGGTATTCCCGGGACCGAAGCTGGACGGCACCAGCCTGTTCTCCCTGATGGACAACGAGAAGGTCACCGCCGCCTGGGGCGTGCCGACGGTGTGGCTCGGCCTCGCCGCGGAGATGCGCAAGCAGGGCCGCGCCCCGGCCGGTCTGGAAATCGTGCTGACCGGCGGCTCGGCGGCACCGGGACCGCTGATCCGGGAGCTCGAGACCGAGTACGGGCTGAACGTGGTGCATGGCTGGGGCATGACCGAGATGAGCCCGGTCGGCACGCTGACCGTCCTCGACCAGGGCATGAAGCAGCAGCCTGCGGAGAAGCGGCTGGCGATGAAGAACTCCCAGGGCCGCCGGCTGTACGGCTGCGACATCAAGATCGTCGACGCCGACGGCGCCCGGCTGCCGCACGACGGCGTGGCGTTCGGCGAGTTGCTGGTGCGCGGCCCGGCCATCATGTCGGCCTACTTCAACGACGAGGAGGCCAGCGCCGCCTCGCACGACGCCGAGGGCTGGATGCGGACCGGCGACGTCGCCCGGATCGACCCGGACGGCTTCCTGTACATCGTCGACCGCACCAAGGACGTCATCAAGTCGGGCGGCGAGTGGATCAGCTCGATCGACCTGGAGAACGCCGCCATCGGCCACCCGGCGGTCGCGGAATGCGCGGTGATCGCCGCCGCCCACCCGAAATGGGCCGAGCGGCCGCTGCTGATCGCCGTGCTGAAGGAGGGCCAGACGGCGACCGCCGACGACATCCGGGAGTTCCTGTCGGACAAGGTCGCCAAGTGGTGGCTGCCGGACGACGTGCTGTTCGTCGACGAGCTGCCGCACACCGCCACCGGCAAGCTGTCGAAGCTGCAGCTCCGCGAGAAGTTCAAGGACCACGTCCTGCCGACCGCCGCGGAGTAGCCTAAAGCGCACGTCGCATCGTGGATCCCGGCTCTCCGCGGCTTTGCCGCGTTGGCCGGGATGAGGGACCGTAGCCGCTTCCCAAGGCCCCTCATCCCGGACGACGCGAAGCGGCGAGCCGGGACCCGTCCGCGGCTCACTCCCGCGCCGGCCGCCGGGCCACCCGCACCCGGCCGCTGTTGCCGCCGCCGCAGAAGAACCGGTCGGCGCCGTCGGACTCCAGCCCCGACACGCCGACGCCGGCCGGCATATCGAGCCGTTCCAGCACCTCGCCGGTCGCCGGGTCGATGCGCCGCAAGTCGCTTTCGTCGGCCTCCCAGGTGCCGTGCCAGAGATCCCCGTCGACCCAGGTGACGCCGGTCACGAACCGGTTCGACTCGATGGTGCGGATGACCGTCCCGGTATCGGGATCGACCTGATGGATCTTCCGTTCCCGGTACTGACCGACCCACAGCGACCCTTCGGCCCAGGCCAGCCCGGAGCCACCGTTCGGCGCCGGGATGCTGGCCAGGACCGCGCCGGTCACCGGGTCGATCTTGTGAATCAGGCTGCCGGCGATCTGGAACAGGTGTCGGCCGTCATAGGCCGTGCCGGCGCAGGCCTCGGCGTCCAGGGAGTCGACGGCGCCGCCGTTCTCCGGATCGATGGCGGTCAGCTTCCCGCCCGACGCGAACCACACGCGCCGGCCGTCCCAGGTCACCCCGTGCACCCCGTCCACACCCGGAAACGGGCCGTATTCCCGAATGATCTGCGCTGCCGTCTGTTTCATCCGTCCAACTCTCCGCCGGTTGCGTCAGCCAGACCTAACCGCCGGCCAGCGGCGCCGGGAGTAACAAGGTTGTCGGGAAACCCGGCACCGGCGGCGCCAGCCAGCGCCGCGCCCGCCCCTGCCCGACGAACCGCACCCTGCCGGCCGCCGCCAGCGCCTCGAGCGCCCGCTGAACCGTCCGCTGGCTGGTCCCGAGCGCGATCGCCAGGGCCGTGCTCGACCAGGCCTCGCCGTCGGCAAGCAGCGCCAGCAGCGAACCGTGCGCCTCGTCGACCGGCGGCGCCAGCACGACGACCTCCCGGCCGCCGGCCGGGCTCAGCACGAAGCCGTCGGCGGTTGCGCTCACCTCTGCCAGCCCCTGCAGCTCCGCCCGCAGCCGCCCGATCTCGACCCGCAGCCGGGCGCGATGGGAGTCGTCCGCCTCCCTGGCCCGGAACGCCCGGGCCAGCAGCGCCTCGCGCGCCACGTCGGCCGGCCACGCCTCGGCCAGGGCCCGGACCAGCGCGAACAGCACCGGCCGGGTCGCCAGAGACACAATCCCGGTGCCGCCCCGGACCACGTGCCGGCAGGCATCGACGACCAGGACGTCGGACTCCAGCAGCGCCTCGACCCCGTCGAGCCGCAGCAGGCGCGACCCGCCGCGTTCGATCAGCCGGGCCGCCGGTACCTCCAGCGCCAGTGCGGTCGCCTCGACCTCGGCCGCCAGCGCCGGAATCCCGGACTGCCGTGCCGCAGCGTCGGCCCGGGCGATCGCGTCCCGCGCGACCGCCGTCCGCAGGCGCCGCATCGCGATGCCGGCCGCGACCAGCGCATGGCCGACCCGCGACGCCGGCGACAGCAGCGCGGGATCGAGCCCGGCCGCCGCCCGCTCGGCCGCGTCGAGATCGCCGGTCAGCAGCGACCGGCGAGCCCGGAGATAGCCGGCATGGGCGGCGTTGACGCGGTCGCCGCGCCGCTCGAGCGTCGCCTGCGCCGCCTCGAGCGCCTTCGGCTGCCAGCCCAGGTCGCGCGACACCAGCGCGATCTCCGCTTCGGCGACGGTGCAGCGGGCCCGGGCCACGGCGTCCCGCGGGCCGAACGCCCGCGCCGCGTTCCGCAGCAGCACCCGCGCCCGCCCCAGGTCGCCGAGCTGCGCCATCGCGATGCCGCGCAGCGCCAGGGCGGGCGGGTCGTCGCGCAGGGCGACCCGGTTCAGCGCCCCGAGCGGATCGCCGGCGACGAGCGCCCGGGCGGCGGCGGTGATCAGCGCGTCCATCCGTTTCCCGACAGGCTTGTAACTCCCGGCGTTCGGTCGCCCCCGGCTAAGCCGTCTCCACCGGGCACGCGGCGATCCGCCGAGAGTGCACGGAAACCGAACCGGAAGGAGACATCGAAATGCCCGACATTCTGCACAGGGTGGGGATCAAGTCGTCGCCCGGCACCGTCTACCGGGCCTTGAGCTCGATCGAGGGCCTCGCCGGCTGGTGGACCCGGACGACCATCGGCGACGGCTCGGTCGGCGGGGTCATTCAGTTCCGCTTCGAGCCGCGCGGCTTCTTCGACATGAAGGTGATCGAACTCGCACCGCCCGGGCACGTGCTGTGGGAGGTGATCGACGGCCCGGCGGAATGGATCGGCACACGGGTCGGCTTCGATCTCAAGGAGGAGGACGACCACACCATCGTCCTGTTCGGGCACCGGGGCTGGAAGGAGCCGGTGGAGTTCATGCACCACTGCAGCACCAAGTGGGCCGTGTTCCTGATGAGCCTCAAATCCTACGTCGAGACCGGCGCGGGCAGCCCCTATCCGGACGACGTCAAGATCGACAACTGGAATTAGGCCGGCAGCGGCCGGCGCCGGGTCGGGCCTGTCGGCCGACCCGGCTGCCCGGTCGCCGCGGCGTCAGTCCCGCGTCGGGTCGTCCGACACCTTCACCAGCTGCTTGCCGAAGTTCTCGCCGCGCAGCAGGCCGGCGAAGGCGGCCGGCGCGTTCTCCAGCCCCTCGGTGACGTATTCCCGGTACTTGATCCGGCCGTCGCGGATGTAGGCGCCGACCTCCTCGATGAACGCCCGCTGGTGCTGGGCGGCCCGGTCCGAGACGATGAAGCCCTGGATCTTCAGGCGGTCGGTCAGGACCCGGCGCATCAGGCTCGGCAGCCGGTCCGGCCCCTCGGTCGACGGGCCGGTGTTGTACATCGATATCATCCCGCACACCGGGATCCGGCCGAACGGGTTCATCAGCGACAGGGCGGCATCCAGGGTCGGGCCGCCGACGTTCTCGAAGTAGATGTCGATGCCGTCCGGGCAGGCCGCCTTCAGATCGTCGCGCAAGGTCGCCGAGCGGTGGCTGACGCAGGCGTCGAAGCCGAGCTCGTCGACCACGAACCGGCACTTCTCCTCGGCCCCGGCGATCCCGACCACTTTCTTCGCGCCCTTGATGCGGGCGAGCTGGCCGACCACCGAGCCGACCGCGCCCGAGGCCGCCGAAACCGCCACGGTGTCGCCGGCCTTCATCTCGCCGACGTCGAGCAGCCCGATATAGGCGGTCAGACCCGGCATGCCCATCACGCCGACCCAGGTCGAGAGCGGAGCGACGGCCGGGTCGAGCTTGCGCACCGCCGCACCGTCCGACACCGCGTGGCTCTGCCAGCCGAACATGCCGAGCACGAAGTCGCCCTCGGCGAACTTCGGGTTCCGGCTCTCGACCACCTGGCCGACGGTGCCGCCCTGCATGACCGCGCCGAGGGCCTGCGGCTGGGCGTAGGAGCGCTTGTCGTCCAGCCGGCCGCGCATGTAGGGGTCGAGCGACAGCCAGATGATCCTGACCAGGATCTCGCCGTCCTGGATCGGCGGCAACTCGGCCTCGGCGATCTCGAAGGTCTCGGCCGTCGGCTCGCCGGTCGGGCGCTTGGCGAACCGCACTTGCAGGCTCTTCATCGGGTCATCCTTTCTCAGGCTCTTGCCGGCACACGCAGTCGGGGCGGCGGTTAGGTCCCTGATCGGCCGCGCGGAACGCAGCCGTCCGGGATGAGGCTCTATAGGTGCTCAACTACCACCCTCATCCCGGACGCAGTGGCGAAGCCGCGGAGATCCGGGACCCATGGGGCAGTGCGAAACATGTCCATTACCACGCTCTCAGGCCGGCGCCCGCAGATCCTGGCGGATCATCTCGGCCGCCTTCTCGCCGATCATGATCGAGGCGGCGTTGGTGTTGCCGGACACCATGGTCGGCATGATCGAGGCGTCGGCGATCCGCAGGCCCTGCAGGCCGTGGACCCGCAGCCGGTCGTCGACCACCCCGTTCGGGCCCGGCGCCATGCGGCAGGTGCCGATCGGGTGGAACGCGGTGTTGGCGGTGTTGCGGATGCTGTCGAGCAGGCCGTCGTCGTCGGTCACGCCCGGGCCCGGATCGACCTCCTGGTCGATGAACGGGTCGAGCGGCCCGGCATTGGCCAGCCGGCGGATCAGCTTCAGCCCGTCGACCATGGTCCGGCGGTCGATCGGGTCGGACAGGAAGTTGAAGCGGATGTCCGGGTGCGCCTTCGGGTCGGCCGACCTGATGTGGATCGACCCCAGGCTCTCCGGCCGAAGCTGGTAGCAGGTCAGGGTCATGCCCGGCCACGGCTGCAGGGTGCGCTTGAAGGCGTCCTTGATGACGTAGGGCAGCACGTGCATCTGGATGTCGGGACATTCCAGGTCCGGTCGGGTCTTCAGGAACCCGAGCAGCGGCGCCGACGGGATCGCCAGGAAGCCGCGCCGGGCGGTGATGTACTTCAGCCCCTCCCAGATCTTGCCGAGCCCGGCGATCCGGTCGTTGTAGGACAGCCCTTTGGTCTTCAGCCGCCAGATGATGCGGGCGTTGATGTGGTCGCGCAGGTTCTCGCCGACGCCCTGCATGGCGTGGCGGACCGCGATGCCGTGCTGCGACAGCACCTCCGGCCGGCCGATGCCCGACAGCTCCAGAAGCTGCGGGGTCGCCACCGCGCCGGTCGACACCACCACCTCGCGGCCGGCCCGCGCCTCGATCTCCCGGCCGTGCCGCTCGTAGGCGACGCCGACGCAGCGGGTGCCGTCGAACAGCAGACGGGTGGCGTGGGCGTCCGAGACGACGTTCAGGTTGGGACGGCCGCGTGCCGGCTGCAGGTAGGCGACCGCGGCACTGAACCGCTTGCCGTCGCGGATCGTGGTCTGGGTGCGGACGATGCCTTCCTGGCTGGCGCCGTTGTAGTCCTTGTTGCGCGGAATGCCGAGCCGGTCGCCGGCCTCCTGCAGGGCGTCGTAGATCGGGCTGCGGTCATAGGCCTCGCAGACATGCAGCGGGCCGCCCTGGGTGCGCCAGTCGTCGCCGCCGTGCTCGTAATTCTCCATGCGCCGGAACACCGGCAGGACGTCCTCGTAACTCCATCCGCGGTTTCCGAACTGCGCCCAGCTGTCGTAATCGATCGGCTGGCCGCGCACGTAGACCAGGCCGTTGATCGACGACGAGCCGCCGACCAACCGGCCGCGCGGCACCGGGATAACCCGGTTTGCGGTTCCCTCCTCCGGGGTCGATCGATAGTTCCAGTTGGCGGTCGGGTGGTTCATCAGGAAGGCGAAGCTCATCGGCACCGGCGACAGCGGGTGGCTCGCCGCCCCGGCCTCCAGCAACAGCACCCTGAGTTTCGGGTCCTCGGTCAGCCGCGACGCCAGCGCCGACCCTGCCGATCCGGCGCCCACCACGATGACGTCGTAGCTTCCGTCCTGTTCCAAGCCCTGCCTCCCTCGCTGTCCGCGGCTCTGCCGGCCGGCGGTTCAGGGGATTGTGCACGGGACCGGCGGCCCGGTCTCCGGCGAAGGTGGGGATGGCTGCCCTTCCCCAACGGAACCGAAATATCTTACTTACATCTCAATATCTTCCGTATTGTTATTCATGTTATTCACAAGCTTATCCACGCAACCCGGACGATCGATGCAACTGCAGCTCAAGCGACCTCGATCTCCAGGCCGTCGCGCGCCGTCTCGTACGGCACGGCGTCGGCCTGGCGGAGCATGTCGTCGCTCATGTGCGTGAGCACCAGCCGCTTCGGCCGGATCCGGTCGAGGTTGCGCTCCAGGCTCGCGAGATCGAGGTGGAACGGCACCGCCTTGTCGCGGAAGTAGGCCTCGGCGATCAGCAGGTCGGCGTCGCGCCCGACCTCGACCAGCGCCTCGGTCCACTCGGTGTCGCCGGTATAGGCCAGGACCCGGCCGTCGACCTCGATACGGTAGGCGAAGAACGGACCGCCCGGCGGGCCGTGCACCACCCGCTGCGGCGTCACGGTCAGGCCGCCGAGTGCACGGGGGCTGCCCTCCTCCAGCTCGACCAGCGACAGATCGAACTTCTGCCGGGTCGACGACGAACCTGGAAATGCAGTTTCCAGAGCCCGGACGTACCAGTCCCGCAGTCCCTCGGGGCCTGCGATGGTTAAAGGGGCGGTCCGCTTGGCGAAGAACTGGGCGTCCAGGATAAAGAACGGTACGCCACCGAAATGATCCCCATGGAAGTGGGTGACCAGGATCGTGTCGATGGCATTGCGGTCGATCCCGGCCGCCTTCATCGCCGGCAGCGCGGTGGCACCGCAGTCGATCAGGAACGCCCCCGCCCCGGTCGTGACGTGGAAGCAGGTGTTGAGCCGGCCGCCGCTGCCGAAGGCGTCGCCGCTGCCCAGGAACCGAACCTTCATTGCGAGTTACCCCTCACCGATCCCACCTTCACCGCTCCTCGGCCACGTCGCGGTCCTTCACGCTCTCCATCACCACGTAGGTGCTGGTGTGCGAGACGTGCGGCAGGCTCGACAGGCTTTCCCCGAGACTGCGCCGGTACGCCCGGATGTCGGCGGTGCGCACCTTCAGCAGATAGTCGAAACCGCCGGCGATCATGTGGCACTGCTCGACCTCGGGCAACCGGCGGACCGCCCTGTTGAACGCGTCGAGCGCCGGCGTGGTGGTGTCGCTGAGCGTCACCTGCACGAAAGCGATGTGCCCGGCATCGAGCCGCGACAGGTCGACCAGTGCGGTGTAACCGAGAATGTAGCCACGGTCCTCGAGCCGCCGGACCCGCTGCTGGCACGGGCTCTTCGACAGGCCGACCCGCTCTGCCAGCGCAGTCACGGTGATCCGGCCGTCTTTCTGCAGTTCGGCCAGGATCTTGCGATCGATCTTGTCCAATTCGTCGGTCATGGGGCTCGATTTCCGTAATTTCGTCTCTTTGAGAGAGAAACTTCGGGAACTTCGTCTGTCAATCCGGCCGGATCGGCCGATCCGTCGGGCAAGAGTTGCGCTAGGATCATCCATCCACGCCACGCCAGCGCGAGGTGCACCATGCCCGACGGCACCGCCCCCCTCTCCGAGCTACGCCGGATCATCGCCGGCCACACCCTGGCCGACGAGAAGGCGGCCCTGGACGACCTGATCGGCCTCGCCGCCCTCGGCGACGACGACCGTGGGGCGATCGCCGCGGAGGCGGCGCGGCTGGTGCGGGCGGTGCGCGGCAGCACCCGGCCCGGGATGATGGAGAGCTTCCTCGCCGAGTACGGCCTGACCACCAAGGAAGGCGTGGCGCTGATGTGCCTGGCCGAGGCGCTGCTGCGGGTGCCCGACCGCTGGACCATGGACGAGCTGATCGAGGACAAGGTGGCGCCGGCCGACTGGAGCCGGCACCTCGGGCGCTCCAGCTCGCCGCTGGTCAACGCCTCGACCTGGGGTCTGATGCTGACCGGCCGGGTGGTGGCGGAGCACGGCGAGGACGACCTGCCGGGTGTCCTGCACGGCATGGTCAAGCGGCTGGGCGAACCGGTGATCCGCACCGCCGTGCGCCGCGCCATGCAGGAGCTCGGCCGCCAGTTCGTGCTCGGCCGCACCATCGACGAGGCCGCCGAGCGCGCCAAGGGGATGGAGGCGAAGGGCTACACCTACTCCTACGACATGCTGGGCGAAGCCGCCCGCACCGAGGCCGACGCCCGGCGCTACCACATCGCCTACTCCCAGGCGATCTCGGCCATCGCCGCGCATTGCAGCCACGGCGACATCCGCGCCAACCCGGGCATCTCGGTCAAGCTCTCGGCCCTGCATCCGCGCTACGAGTACGGCCAGAAGCCGCACGTGCTGGACGACATCGCCGCCCGCACCCGCTCGCTGGCCCTGATCGCCAAGAGCGCGGGCATGGGCTTCAACATCGACGCCGAGGAAGCCGACCGCCTCGACCTCTCGCTCGACGTCATCGAGGCGGTTCTGTCCGACCGGGCGCTGGCCGGCTGGGACGGCTTCGGCGTGGTTGTACAGGCCTACGGCCGGCGCGCCCGCTTCGTGCTGCAGTGGCTGCACGCGCTCGCCGGGAAGCTCGACCGGCGGATCATGGTGCGGCTGGTCAAGGGCGCGTACTGGGACAGCGAGATCAAGCGCGCCCAGGTCATGGGGCTGGACGGCTTCCCGGTGTTCACCCGCAAGGTCTCGACCGACGCCTCCTACATCGCCTGCGCCCGCATGCTGCTCGGCATGACCGACCGGATCTACCCGCAGTTCGCGACCCACAACGCCCACACCGTCGCCGCGGTGTTGCGCATGGCCGGCGGCGTCGAGGGCTACGAGTTCCAGCGGCTCCACGGCATGGGCGAATCGCTGCACGAGACCGTCCGCAAGGAGGCCGGCGCGCGTTGCCGGATCTACGCGCCGGTTGGCGCGCACCGCGACCTGCTGGCCTACCTGGTGCGACGGCTGCTGGAGAACGGCGCCAACTCGTCGTTCGTGAACCAGATCGTCGACGAGCGGGTGACGCCCGAGGAGATCGCCCGCGATCCGCTGTCCGCCGTCGAGGCGCTGGACGGTGCCGTCGCCAACGACCGGATCCCGGCGCCGGCCGCGATCTATGGCCCCGACCGGCGCGGTGCGAAGGGCTGGGACCTCACCGACCCGCCGACCATCGCCGCCCTCGACGCCGCCCGCGAGCCGTTCCGGACGTCGCGGTGGACCGCCGGCCCGATGGTGGCGGCAGCGGTCGACGCCGAGACCGTTCCGCACGAGGTCCGCAACCCGGCCACCGGCGAACCGGTCGGGACGGTCGACGACGGCACCGCCGCGCATGTCGCCGCCGCGATCGGCGCCGCCGCCGCCGCGCAACCGGCCTGGGCCGCCCTGTCCGCCGCCGACCGCGCCGCCTGCCTGGAACGCGTCGCCGACCTGTACGAGGCGAACGCGCCGGAACTGTTCGCCCTGGCCTGCCGGGAGGCCGGCAAGACCCTACTGGATGGTGTCGCCGAGGTCCGCGAGGCGGTCGATTTCTGCCGCTACTACGCCGTCGAGGCCCGCCGGCATGGCGATGGCGGGCATCCGCCGTGCGGGGTGTTCGCCTGCGTGTCGCCGTGGAACTTCCCGCTCGCCATCTTCACCGGCCAGATCGCCGCCGCCCTGGTGACCGGCAACGCGGTGGTCGCCAAGCCGGCCGAGCAGTCGGTGCTGATCGCCGGCCGCGCTGTCGATCTGATGCGCCAGGCCGGGGTGCCGGAGGCGGTGATCCAGCTCGTCCCCGGCCCCGGCGAGACCGTCGGCGCGGCGCTGACCGGCGACCCGCGGATCGGCGGCGTCTGCTTCACCGGCTCGACCGACACCGCCCGCCACATCCACAGGGCCCTGGCCGCCGGGGCCGGCCCGGACGCCCCGCTGATCGCCGAGACCGGCGGCCTGAACGCCATGATCGTCGACTCCACCGCCCTGCCCGAGCAGGCGGTGCGCGACATCGTCGCCTCGGCGTTCCAGAGCGCCGGCCAGCGCTGCTCGGCCCTGCGCGTGCTGTACGTCCAGAAGGACGTCGAGGCGCGCATCCTGGAGATGCTGTACGGCGCCATGGACGCCCTGCGCATCGGCGACCCGTGGGACCTGGCGACCGACGTCGGCCCGGTGATCGACCGCGACGCCCAGACCGACATCGAGGGGCACTGCGCCCGGATGGAGGCCGACGGCCGGTTGCTGCGCCGGGTCCGACTCCCGAAGGAGGCCGCGGCCGGCAGCTTCGTGGCGCCGACGGTGCTGAAGATCGACGGGATCGGCAGCCTGGAGCGCGAGGTGTTCGGCCCGGTGCTGCACGTCGCCACCTACGAGGCGACCGAGCTCGACGCCGTGCTGGCGGCGATCAACGGCTCCGGCTACGGCCTGACCCTCGGCCTGCACACCCGGGTCGACAGCCGGGTCCAGCAGGTGGTCGACGCCGCCCGGGTCGGCAACCTCTACGTCAACCGCAACCAGATCGGCGCCGTGGTCGGCTCGCAGCCATTCGGCGGCGAAGGCCTGTCCGGGACCGGCCCGAAGGCCGGCGGACCGTACTATCTGGACCGGTTCCGCCGGCCGCTCGAGCTGGCCGCGACCGACGAGACGGCGGTGCCGGGCGCGACGGTCGCACCGGCGACCCTGGAACGCGCCCTCGAGATCGTCTCCGGCAGCGGCTGGAGCGGGCGCGGCGACCGGCTGACCGTGCTGCGCCGGGTGGTCCGGGGCCTCGACGGCTGGGCCCGGGCTGTGGCCGAGGCCTCGCTGACGACCGCCGAGGCGATCGACCCGTCGCCGGTCGACCTGCCGGGACCGACCGGCGAGAGCAACCGGCTGTCCCTGCACCCGCGCGGCACCCTGCTGTGCCTCGGCGAGCTCGGCAGCGACCGGCCGGATGCCGCGGTCGGCCAGGCGTTCCTGGCCCTGGCACTCGGCAACGCCGCGGTGGTCGCCGCCCCGGCCGCGGCCGCGACAGTCTCGGCCCTGCGCGCCGCCGGCGCGCCGGTCGCCGCGCTCGACGGCCGGGTCGCGCCGGAAACGCTGCGGGCCTGCCGGCCGCTGGACGCGGTGCTGGCCGAGGGGCCGGTCGCGGCGCTGCGGGAGGTCCGCCAGGCCCTGGCGGCCCGCGACGGGGCCCTGGTACCGCTGGTGATCGGCCACCTGGAGCCGCACCGCTGCCTGGTCGAGCGGGCGCTGTGCATCGACACCACGGCGGCCGGCGGCAACGCGCAGCTGCTGGTGGCGGCGGCGGAATAGCGGCTGCGGCCCGTCGCCTCGTGGATCCAGGCTCACCGCTGCGCGGCCGCCGGGATGACGACGGGGTTATGGAAACGGCCGCTACCCCCTTCCCTTGCCGTCATTCCGGACCGGATCGCCGGAGGCGGGCCGGAGCTGGAGCCCACCCGCCGCTGCGCCCGTGGAGCTCGGTGCCTACGGCCGCGGGTCCATCAGCCGGGTGTCGTAGGCGCGCGGCATCAGGCCCGACTGGAACCACAGGATGAAGGAATAGATGCTGAACACCGGCACGCCGAGGGCGCGCCGCAGGTCGGCGGCGTACGGCACCATGTTGGTGCATTCCAGCACGATCGCCCCGACCTCAGGATGGCCGTCCAGCAACTCCCGACCGGCGTCGAGCAGGTCGAGGCGCGACTTCTCGGTGTCCAGCTCCGGCTCGTTGCCGAGGATCGCCCGGGTGAACTCGCGCCCGCCCTCGGTGCCGACCACCGGGGTGTCGACCGCTACGCCGGCCGCCCGCAGGTGCGCCGGCGTCAGGGTCTCCCTGGAGACCGTCAGCACGCCGACCCGCCGGCCCTGCGGCAGCAACGACTGGACCGTCGGGATCTGCATGAGCGACGAGGTCGCGACCGGCACCCCGACCGCGTCGGCGATCTCGCGCTGGAACAGCGACAGGAACCCGCAATTGGTGGTGATGCCGTCGGCGCCGGTGGCCACGAGGTCCCTGGCGGCCTCGACGAACGGCTCCAGCAGGCCCTCGGCGCGGTGGCGGACCACCCGGTCCGGCGAGGCGCCGCGCACCACCCGGTAATGCACCGGGAACGGCCATGTCAGAGCATTGCCCATGTCGCCGGGCACCCGCGGGAACCGCGCCTCCAGCATCAGGATCCCGACCGTGGCGCCGAACACCGCCTTGCCGCCGCGCTCCACCGTATCCGACCGCATCGTCGATCTCTCCAGTTGTCCGAAACCGCACGCTAGCCGGTTCCGGCCACGGCGCAAGCCGTCCCCGAAACGAAAGAGGCCCGGCTTTCGCCGGGCCCCTCCTGCATTCCAGGCTGCTGCGTCAGTTCTTCGGCGCGACGTCGCCGACCTCGACGTAGTTGCCCTTGGTCCACTCGTACCAGGTGTAGTCGGCGGTGGTGCGGTCGCCCTTGTCGTCGAACGACAGATCGCCGATCACCGAGCCGAACGGACCGCTGTGCAGCGCCGCCTCGACCTTCGCGGCGTCGAGCGAGCCGGCCTTGTTGGCCGCCGCCGCCCAGATCTGGATCGCGGCGTAGGTGTACAGGGTGTAACCCTCCGGGTCGTAGCCCTCGGCCTTGAACCGGTCGACGATCTTCTTGGCTTCCGGCTTGGCGCGCGGATCCGGCGCGAAGGTGAACAGCAGGCCCTCGCCGGCGTCGCCGGTGATCGACCAGAACTCCAGCGTGTTCAGCGCGTCGCCCGACAGGATCTGGGCGTTCAGGCCCTGCTCGCGCATCTGGCGGGCGATCAGGCCGAGCTCGGTGTGGTAGCCGCCGTAGTACAGGGCGTCGATATTCGCGGCCTTCAGCTTGGTCACGAACGCCGAGTAGTCGCGCTCACCCGGGTTGACGGTCTCGTACAGGACGGCCTTGCCGCCGGCCTTCTCGAACGCCGCCAGGGTCAGGTCGGCCAGGCCCTTGGAGTAGGCCTGCTTGTCGTGCGCGAACGCGACCTTCTTGCCCTTGTAGTGCTTCGACAGCCAAGCGCCGGCATAGTCGCCCTGCTGGTCATCGCGGCCGCAGGTCCGGAACACGTTGTCGAAGCCCTGCTCGGTCAGCTTCGGGTTGGTCGAGGCCGGGGACATCATCAGGATGCCTTCCTCGTGGTAGACCGCCGACGCCGGGATCGACGAGCCCGAGCAGAAATGCCCGGCCACGAACTGGATGCCCTCGTTCACGAACTTGTTGGCGACCGCAACCGCTTCCTTCGGGTCGCAGCGGTCGTCGCCGATCGACAGGACGAGCTTCTGGCCGAGCACGCCGCCGGCCTCGTTGATGTCGCGGACCGCCGCCTGGGCGCCCTTCTGCATCTGCTCGCCGAACGACGCATACTGGCCGGTCATCGGACCGGCGGTCGCGATCTTGATGTCAGCCTGGGCGCTGGTGGCCGCGAGAGCCAGCAACGCCGCAGCCGCGGTCGTCACCACATGCCTCTTCATGCGAAGTCTCCTCTTTCCCTCGTCTTCTTGTTCCGGCGCCGGACCGGCGCAAGGCCGGGCTGACGGGAAGTCTCCCGTCGCCGCGAGCCCGCTAGTCGGTCGCCGCCTTGGCGTCAGACGCACCGCCAAAGTCGCTTCCCGGCACGGGCCGCCAGCTCAGCAGCCCTGCCCGTTCGTAAAGCCACGGATACTGGGACACCATCATGTCCACATGGTTCCACCGGTAGGCCAAAGCCGCGATCGCCGGGAACATGACCAGCGCGATGACCAGGCCGGCCGGGTCGAGCAGCGACGCGTCGCGCAGCGCGAACAGCAGGAACCGGTCGGCCAGCGCGATCAGCACCGCGTAGCCAAGCGCCACCCGCATCGAGCGCCATCCGCGCGCCGCGGCCTGCCCGGCGAGCCAGCTGCACAGGCCGAACACCAGGGCCAGGATCGCGAACACCCACACCGAGGTCGACAGGATCGCCTGGTCCATCACGCGTGCCCTCCCTCGAGATAGGCCGCCTTGACCTCCGGGTTCTCCAGCAGCTCCTGGCCGGTTCCGGTCATGGTGATCTGGCCGGTCACCAGCACGTAGCCGCGGTGGGCCAGACGCAGCGCGTGATGGGCGTTCTGCTCGACCAGCAGCACGGTCATCCGGCGCTGCGCGTTGATCCGCTTGATCGCCTCGAAGATCTGCTTGACCACCAGCGGCGCCAGGCCGAGCGACGGCTCGTCCAGCAGCAGCAGGGTGGGCTCGCTCATCAACGCCCGGCCGATCGCCAGCATCTGCTGCTCGCCGCCCGACAGGGTACCGCCGCGCTGCTGCTCGCGCTCCTTCAGGCGCGGGAACAGCTCGAACACGGCCGCCAGGTTCTCGTCGTAGCGTCCGGGGTCGGCGGTCAGCGCGCCCATCCGTAGGTTCTCGAGCACCGTCATGCGGGCGAAGATCCGCCGGCCTTCGGGCGAGCACGCCACGCCGCGTCGCACGATGTCGTCGGTCCGTTCGGCGGTGATGTCGCTGCCGGCGAAGGTGATGCGGCCGCGCCGGGCCTTGGCGACCCCGCAGATGGTCATCAGCAGGGTCGACTTGCCGGCGCCGTTGGCCCCGATCAGGGCGACGATCTCGCCCTCGCCGACGTGCAGGTCGACGCCCTTCAGCGCCTCGATCGCCCCGTAGAAGGTATGCACGCCCTCGATCTGGAGCATCATGCCACTTCCTCCTCGCCGAGGTAGGCGGCGATGACGCGCGGATCGTTCTGGACCTCCTCGGCGGTGCCGTCGGAGATCTTCTTGCCGTAGTCCAGCACGACGATGTGGTCGGAGATCCGCATGACGACGCTCATGTCGTGCTCGATCAGCAGGATGCCGACGCCCTTCTCCGCCCGCAGCAGCAGAAGCAGGTCGTTGAGCTCGGCCGACTCCCGGGGGTTCAGGCCGGCCGCCGGCTCGTCCAGGCACAGCAGCACCGGGTCGGAGCACATCGCCCGGATGATCTCCAGCCGGCGCTGCGCCCCGTACGGCAGGTTGCCGGCCTGCCAGTCGGCGACCTCGACCAGGTTCGCCAACTCCATATAGTGGCGCGCCTTCTCGATCGCCGCGTCCTCGGCATGGCGGTAGTTCGCGAGGCCGAGCAGCCCTGCCACCGAGTACCAGCTCGCCCGCATCAGGCTGTTGTGCTGGGCGACCAGCAGGTTCTCCAGCACGGTCATGCGCGGGAACAGCCTGATGTTCTGGAACGTCCGTGCCACCTTGGCGTCGCGCCCGATCCGATAGGCCTCCAACCGCTCCAGCAGAAAATGCTCGCCGTCGGCGCGCTCCAGCAGCAGCCGGCCGACCGTCGGCTGGTAGAACCCGGTCAGGCAGTTGAACACCGTGGTCTTGCCGGCACCGTTCGGCCCGATGATGGCGGTGATCTCGCCGTCCCAGGCCGTGAAGCTCACGTCGTCGACCGCCGTCAGGCCGCCGAACCGCATGGTCAGGTGCTCGACCGTCAGAAGTGCGCGCTTCATTCCGCGACCTCCCCGGCCGCGACCGCTTCACGGGGCGCCGGTCTCCCGGGCGGTGACCGGTCGGCCAGCAGCACCGACGGCTCGCGATGCGACAGCAGGCCCCGCGGCCGCCAGATCATGATCATCACCAGGCCGGCGCCGAACGCGACCATCCGGTACTCCGCGAGGTCGCGGAACACCTCGGGCAGGCCGATCAGCAGGACCGCCGCGAAGGCGATCCCGACCAGCGAGCCCATGCCGCCCATCACCACGATCGCCAGGATGATGGCGCTCTCGATGAAGGTGAAGCTCTCCGGGCTGATGAAGCCCTGGCGGGTCGCGAAGAACGCGCCGGCGAACCCGCCCAGCGACGCCGAGATGCCGAAGGCCGCCAGCTTGACCGTCGTCCGGTTGATGCCGAGCGAGGCGCAGGCGATGTCGTCCTCGCGCAGGGCCTCCCAGGCCCGGCCGATCGGCAGCTTGCGGATCCGCATCGTGAACACCGCCACCAGTGCCGCCATCACGACGATCAGGTAGTACAGGAAGATGACCCGGTGCTCCGAGGAGTACTCCAGGCCGAAGTACTCGTGGAACGCCGGCAGCCCGTCATGGCCGCGCCGGGTCATGGTGGCGAGGCCGAAGAAGTCCGGCCGCGGGATGCCGGAGATGCCGTCCGGCCCGTTGGTGACGTCGTACCAGTTGATCAGGATGATCCGGATGATTTCGCCGAACCCGAGGGTGACGATCGCGAAGTAGTCGCCCCGCAGGCGCAGCACCGGGAACCCGAGGATCAGCCCGAACGACGCCGCCAGCAGCCCGGCGAACGGCAGCGCCAGCCAGAAGCTGACCCCCAGGTACTGGGCGCCGAGCGCGTAGGAATAGGCGCCGACCGCGTAGAACGCCACGAAGCCGAGATCGAGCAGCCCGGCATAGCCGACGATGATGTTCAGCCCCCACCCGAGCATGACGTAGGTCACGATCAGCGTGCCGACATCCATGACGTAGCGGTTGGAGAACGGCATGAACGGCAGGGTCAGTGCGAACAGCACCGCGACGGCGGCGAATACCCGTACCAGCTTGCGGACCTGCTCGCCGATCGACTCCGCGCGCGCATCGCGCTCGGCCTTGGTCATCGGCGAGTTGCGCCGGCTGATCTGCACCACCGCCCGAATCGCCAGGACCGCGCCGCCGACCCCGATCAGGAAGGCCAGCGTGTAGCTCGGCGAGATCGCGGGCCAGCGTTCCAGCCCGAGAAAGCCGGCGACGGTATCGCGGAACAGGTCGAGCAGCCCGATGATCGCGGCAATCGCGCCGCCGTTCGCCACCCAGACCTCGCGGCCCGGCGTCCGCAGCAGGATGATCCCGAGCCGGCCGAGCACCAGGGCGACGACGATGAAGGCGGTCGCGGCCCAGCGGCCCTGGAGCTGCAGCCCGCCGACGTCGTCGATCGTCTCGAAGCTGATCAGCGGGATGGTCAGGGCGAGGCCGATCAGGGCGGTGAAGCCGAGTTCCTTGAGCAGGGAATCGCCGGCCGTCCCCGTGATCGCGGCAATCGAACGGCTCATGTCACACCTTCTCGACTTCAGGACGGCCGAGCAGGCCCTGCGGGCGGAAGATCAGCACCAGGACCAGGATCGAGAACGCCGCGACGTCCTTCCATTCGCTCGAGAAGTACCCGGCCCACAACGCCTCGATCAGCCCGATCAGGATGCCGCCCAGCATGGCACCCGGCAGCGATCCGATGCCGCCGAGCACGGCGGCCGTGAACGCCTTCAGGCCGGCCAGGAAGCCGAGGTAGAAGTCGACCACCCCGTAGTACAGCGTGACCATCACCCCGGCGACCGCCGCCAGCCCGGCTCCCAGCACGAAGGTCAGGGAGACGGTGCGGTCCACGTTGACGCCGAGCAGCGCCGCCATGGTCTTGTCCTGCTCGCAGGCCCGTTGCTGCCGGCCCAGCGAGGTGGTGTTGATGAAGTGCGTGAACCCCGCCATCAGGACCAGGGTCGTCACCACGATCATGATCTGCAGGTACGACAACTGAACCGTGAAAGTCCCGTCCTGCATCACGGTGAAGCCGCCCTGGATCATCGGCGGCACCGGCTTGTTTCGCGCACCCTGCAGAAGCTGCACGTAGTTCTGCAGGAAGATCGACATGCCGATCGCCGAGATCAGCGGCGCCAGCCGGAAGGAACCGCGCAACGGCCGGTACGCGACGCGCTCGACCGTCCAGCCATAGGCCGCGGTGATCACCATCGAGAACAGCAGAACCAGCATGATCGCCACGACCAGCGGCAGGTTCGAGAACGCCGTAAAGGCGATGACCGCGACGAAGGCACCGATCATGTAGATCTCGCCATGGGCGAAATTGATCATGCCGATGATGCCGTAGACCATGGTGTAGCCGATCGCGATCAATCCATAGATCGACCCGAGCGTCAGCCCGTTGATCAACTGCTGAAGCAGATACGCCATATTCCCCCGATCCGGCGGTCCGGTTCCTGCGGGAGCGCATTCGGAGACGGTCCACGGCCGTCGTCGACTGCGTTCTCGTCCTGTCCGAGCCTGCCTGTTCCGAGCGCTTCCCTGCGTGGTCCCGCGATTGTCGCGGTGACGCGCCTTCGCTCCTTATTAGTCCAGCCACGCGCCGGGATAAAGCCGGCTTGAGTGCTTCACGCGACCATACGGTCAGAAAAATGGCTGGAGGGCGTCCCGGCTTGGTCTTAGCCTTCTCGGCAGAAGGTTGCGGGCCGACCGGCGGTCCGCGGAGCATCGATGGAGTAGACCTTGAAAAAGCTTCTGACGGGCACCGCCCTGGCTGTCGCTCTCGCTTCTGCCCCGCTTGCCCCCGCGGCCGCCGAGTCCAGCCTGAGCGGCGCGGCGCTGACCACCGTCTCCGCCGTCGCCGGCGCCGCCGCCGGTGTGGTGCTGGTGCCCTATCTGCTGCCGACCGCGGCCCCGGCAGTCGCCGGCGCCTATACGGTCACCGCCTCCGCCGTCAACAACGCCCTGGTTACGCTCGGCAACGTCATCGTCACGCAGCCGCAGGTCGCGGGTGCGGTGATCGGCATCGGCGCCGGCATCATCGTCGGCGACTACCTGTTCAAGTAGCCCCTCGCGAGGGGCCGGTCAGCGGGCTTTCAGCACCATCTGCGTCTGGGTGGTGAGCGATACCAGCCTGCCCTCGTCCGTCTCGATCCGGGTCTGCCACACCTGCGTGCGACCGCCCCGATGCACCGGGGTGGCGGTCGCCAGCAGCCGCGATCCCTCGGGCGCCGCGCCGAGGAAGTTGGTCTTGCTCTCGATGGTCGTCGTGCCGTCGCCCTCGGCGAGGTTGGCGACCGTGGCGACCGCGCCCACCGTGTCGGCGAACGCCATCAGCGCTCCGCCATGGGCGATCGCCGGCCGGGTGCACAGGTCGTCGCGCACCGTCAGCTCGGCCGTCACCCGCTCGGCCTCGACCTCGGTGAACCGGATACCCATCAGGCGGGCAAACGGCAGCAGGCGGGCATTCGCCTCATCGACCGTCAACGGCATGGCGCGTCCTCCGCAAACGATGTCCGCCGCAGTCTAGCCGCACAAACGAATCGCGCGACTACCCGTGGGGTAATCGCGCGTCGGATCGGAGCCAGGCCGGAAATCTCCCCAGGGTCAGGGCAGCCAGTCGGCGATCACGAACGGAACGCGCTGGCGCGGCACTTCCGGATGGTGCCAGGAGTAGACGATCTCGGCCGCCTCGAACGCGACCCGCTCGTCCGCCCCACGGCCCTTCAGGGTCGCGTAGGTACGCAGGACCGCCTGACGGCAGGCCGCCGTGACCGGGCAGTTCGGCTCGACGTAGTCGGGTTCGACCATGGTGACCGGTCCCTCGCTCAGTGCTTCTTCTTGCGGCGCACGCCGAACAGCTCGAGATGGTGGTCGACCAGCTCGAAGCCGAGATCGTGGGCGATCCGCTTCTTCAGGTCCTCGAGTTCCTGGTTGTAGAACTCGATCACCTCGCCGCTCTCGACGTCGATCATGTGGTGGTGGTGGTCCTCCGGCCCCGACTTGCGCTCGTAGCGGGCCCGGCCGTCGCCGAAGTCCCGCTTGGAGACGATGCTCATCTCCTCGAACAGCTTCATGGTCCGGTAGATGGTGGCCAGCGAGATCGACGAGTCGATCGCCTTGACGCGGTCGTAGAGCTCCTCGGCGTCGGGATGGTCCTCGGAGTCCGAGAGGACGCGGGCAATCACCCGCCGGGGCTCCGTCATACGGAGCCCCTTCTCGGCGCACAGCGCCTCGATCCTCGACAGCACGCCGAGCTCACCCACCGCTTCGTCCTCTAACGCCACCGTCGCGTCCTCAGTTCACGCCGACGCTCTGGATGACCTCGGCCTTGCCGTGCGCCGTGTCGAACTTCAACCGCTCGACGGTCTCGAGGTCGGTGCCGGTGACCCGCACGAACCGCGCCCCCGCCGGGTAGTCGATGGCATGGATCGCGCCGACGTCGTACAGGCCGGCATGGCCGGGCGTCAGCCGGTAGGTCTTGACGTGCTCCAGCTCGGCATCGCCGGCGCCGCTCTTGCCGTCGACCCGCCGGTACTCGCTCATGTCGGTGTACTCGGTCGCCTGGCCGTAGATCGCCCAGGAAGTGCCGTGGTTGTGCGGCGGCGACTTGCGCGCGTCCTTGTTGACGTGCGCCAGCACGACGAAATCGAAGTCCGGATCGCGGTAGATCTGGTGCGTCCCGAACTCGGCGTCCGGTCCGCAGACCGAGTTCACGAACTCCTCGTTCTTCAGCAACGCCTCGAGGTTGCGGCGGATCGTGTCCTTGCCGCCAGGGCCCGGGTCCGCGCGAAGAGCGGCGTTCGCGTCCTTGCAGAATTGCTCGAAAGTATAGGCCATCTGCCTGCCTCCGGTCTTATCGACTGCCTTGTTCAGCGACAATCTACGCCACCGGTCCGGCCACGACAACGCCGGGGCGCCGCGTCGCGGCGTCACGCGGACAGCAGGCGCTCCATCCGGTCCCGGTAGGCCTCGACCGGGGCGACGACCAGCCCGTCCACCTTGCCGCAGTCGTCCCATTCCCGGACCCGGAGGGCCGCCTGCAGGTGGGGGCCGGCCGCGAACGCCCGCACCTCGTCCGGCGACATCGGCCCGCCCTGATGGGCGAGCGTGTGGGTCGACGCCGCCGACAGCCGGGCCGCGTAGTCCGGATCGACCGCCACCCGGTAGCGCTTGGCGGCGACATGCATCCGCACCGGCGCCACCACCGCCTCCGGGAAGTGCCTGGCCAGGAACGCCGCGCCGCCCACGTCGTGACGGTGCACGCCGTAGCCGTCGTCCGGCTCCTCGATCAGGTGGCCGATGTCGTGCAACAGGGCGGCGATCACCAGGGTATCGTCGGCCCCTTCCCGGTCGGCCAGCGCCGCGCACTGCAGCGCGTGCTCGGCCTGGGTCACGTCCTCGCCATAGGGCTCCTGCCCCTTGGTCTCGAACAGCTCGATGATGTGATCGACGACGGCGCTCATGACGGGACGATAGCGCTCGTCTCCGAGGTCGTCGATACTTCCCGCCGCCCCGCCCCCGGAGGATGACGACGATGACCGAAAGGGCCCCGCGGATCGCGCTGATCCACGCGACGCCGCTGGCGATCGAGCCGGTGAACGAGGCGTTCCGGCGGCTGTGGCCGGCGGCGGAGGCCCGCAACCTGCTGGACGACTCCCTGGCGCCCGACCTGGCGCGGACCGGGCATCTCGACGACGCGATGGTCGATCGGTTCCGGCGTCTGGCCGCCTATACCGTCGACTGCGGCGCCGACGCGATCCTGTTCACCTGCTCGGCCTTCGGCCCGGCCATCGAGCGGGCCGCCCTGGACCAGGCGCCGCGCCCGGTCCTCAAGCCGAACGAGGCGATGTTCGCGGAGGCCATGGGCCTCGGACGCCGGATCGGCATGGTCGCCACCTTCGCGCCGAGCCTGCCGCCGATGGAGGCCGAGTTCGCTGCCATGGCCGCGGCGGCCGGATCCCCGGCGCGGCTGGAGACGGTCTGCACCCCCGACGCCATGCCGGCCCTGGCCGCCGGCGATACCGCGACCCACGACCGCCTGGTGGCGGAGGCGGCGGCGACCCTCGCGCACTGCGACACGGTGCTGCTGGCGCAGTTCTCGATGGCGCGGGCCCGCGACGCGGTGTCCGAGCGGGTCGCGGCGCCGGTGCTGACCAGCCCGGACAGCGCGGTCGACGCGCTGCGAAACCGGCTCGCGGCCGCCTGACCGCCTACACCCGGGTGTGCGCCGGCTGGCCGGCCACGCCCTTGTAGAGCACGCCCTGGCGGAACTCCATGATCCGCTTGTGCTCGGCCCGGGCCGCCGCGTCCATGTCGGCGACCGGCGGCTTCTCGTGGATGAAGTTGCCGTAGCGGTCCTCGCCCCGCACCAGCAGGGCCGAGTCCTGGTCGCCGTTGATCTGCCGGACGTAGGGCGGGACGTAGCGGATGGCGACGCCGATCCGCCGGTCGTCGCTGCGGTTCGGCTCCGAGGCGTGCGCCGCCAGCACATGGTGCAGCGAGATCTCGCCCGGTTGCAGCGGCATCGGCACCGCCTCGTCCTCGTTGACGTCGACCGCGAGCTCCTGGCCGCGGGTCAGCAGGTTCTCCTTGGCGAGGGTGTCGCGGTGCTCGATCTGGTTCCAGGTCTGGCTGCCGGGGATGATCTTCATGCAGCCGCTGAGCTCGGTCGCCGGCGACAGCGCCAGCCAGGCGGTGACCACGTCCGGCTTGTCGAGCCCCCAGTAGGTCGCATCCTGGTGCCAGGAGACGAAGCCCGGGTTGTGCGCGTCCTTCACGAACAGCGACAGGCCCCAGCAGAACAGGTCCGGCCCCAGCACGTCCTCGACCGCGTCCAGGATCCTGGGATGCATGGCCAGCTCGGCCGCCCAGGTCTGCAGCAGGTACAGCTTGGCGCCCTTGGACAGCTCGTACCAGCCCCCCTGGGCCGCCTCGTAGGCCTCGAACCGGCGCCGGTACGCGGCCGCCATGTCGTCGCCCATCACCCGAAACGGCGAGGCATAGCCGTCCCGGTGGTAGGCCGCGATCTGATCCTCGGACAGCATCTTGCCCATGCGTTCCCTCCCTTCGCCGGCTGAACCGGTCTCAACCACCTGCCGAGCCTAGAACCGCGCTTGCGGGGTCGCAAATGATCGGTTTTCCTTGTTCGACTGAATTCGGCTCAGGTGACGATGTCCGATTTGCCGCCCTTGCAGGCCCTGCGCGCATTCGAGGCGACCGCCCGCCGGGCCAGCGTCCGCGACGCCGCCGAGGAGCTTCGCATCACCCCCTCGGCCGTCAGCCACCGGCTGCGCGCGCTGGAAGCCGGGCTCGGCGTGAAGCTGTTCCATCGGTTGAACCGGCGTCTCGTCCTGACCGACGCCGGCACCGTCTATCTGTCGCGGATCGCCCCCGCCTTCGACGCGTTGCGGGCGGCGACCGCGGAGATCGCGGTTCGAGGCAACGCCGACTCGCTCGCGATCACCGCCCCGCCGAGCTTCGCCGAGATCTGGCTGCTGCCCCGGCTCGGCCGGTTCCTGGCGGCCCACCCGGATATCGACCTGCGGATCGAGGCGTCGTCGCGCCCGGTCGATTTCGCGCGCGAGCCGGTCGACGCCTCGATCCGCTACGGCCGCGGCGACTGGCCCGGGTTGGTCGCGCGCCGGCTGATCCAGGAACGGCTGGTGCCGGTCTGCGCCCCTGCCCTGCTCTCAGGCGCGGTCGGCCTCGCGACGCCGGCCGACCTCGAGCGTCACACCCTGATCCATTCCGACCAGCGGCTGACGAGTTGGACCGCCTGGCTGCGCAGTCACGGCTACAACGACGCCAGGGCCGCCCGCAGCCTGCGGTTCTCGCAATCCGCCCATTCGCTGCGCGCCGCCGCCGACGGCCTCGGCGTCGCCCTGGAGAGCCGGGCGATGGCGGCTGCGCATCTGGAAGCCGGCACGCTGGTCGAGCCGTTCTCCGGCCTCGCCCCGGCCGACGACGGCTCCGCCTACCATCTGGTCACCAGCCCGGACCGCGCCCTGCTTCCGACCGTCCGGGCGCTGGACGCCTGGCTGACCGCCGAAGCCGCCGCCTCGGCGATCTGAGGGGTTGCCCCGCCGCGCGGGATCGCCCAAGAGTCCGGCGACTCTCATCGGACACGGCTTCCCGCATGCAACCGGCGCTGCCGCGATCGCTCGATTCCGCCGCCGACCGGGCGGCCCTGCTGGCCCGCCTCTCGACCGGCCCGTTGCTGATCGGCCTGGATTTCGACGGCACCCTGGCGCCGATCGTCGACCGGCCGGAGGGTGCGGGAATCGACGACGCCATGCGCGCGCGGCTGGCGACCCTCGCCGGCCTGGTGCCGACCGCCGTGATCAGCGGTCGCGACCTCGACGACCTGGGCGGTCGGGTATCGGTACCGGGCGCGATCCTGGTCGGTTCCCACGGCATCGAGATCGCCTACCCCGGCAACGGCGTCGAACGCGCACCCGGACTGGCGCACAGCGATGCCGGGCTCGGGACGCTGATCGGGGTCCTGCGCAGCGCCACCGCCGATCTGTCCGGCGTGCTGGTCGAGCCGAAGCGCCACTCCGTCGCCGTCCACTGGCGGCTCGCCGGGCCGCGCGAGGAAGCGGCCGTGGAGCGGATCGTCGAGGAGGCTTCCGGGTCGTTCCCGGCATTCCGGATCGGCCGCGGCAAGAAGGTGGCCGAGTTCCGCCCGGCGATCGAGCGGGACAAGGGCTCGGCCATTGCGCTGCTGCGCGACCACGCGGCGGCCGGCGGCGAGGTGCCGGCGGTGCTCTACATCGGCGACGACGTCACGGACGAAGACGCGTTCCGGGCGCTCGATCCCGGGAAGGACACCGGAATCCTGGTCGCCGACCCGCCCCGGCCGAGCGCCGCCGGCTGGTGCCTTCCTGACACCGACGCGGTCGCGGCCTTCCTGGAGCGGCTGATCGAGGCGCGGCGCCGCCTCAGTCCATGAGGCAGCAGGAAACCAGGTCGTCGCCGCGATAGAGGGCCGCCGCGAAGCGGTGGTTGCCGTCCTGGATCAGACCGTCGCGAATGGTGATCGAGCAGCGGTTCGGCCGGATGTTGCGGATCAGCCAGGCGATGCGGCCGGCATGCTCGGCGGCCGGCACCGGCTTGTTCGGGTCGCGGCTGTCGTCCGGCTCGATCAGGTGGTCGTTGGCCAGGTGATGCTCGATCAGACCGTCGTCGACCGTCACGTCGCCGGCCCAGCGCGGGTAGCCGGTGACCCCGGTCAGTTCCATGACCTCACGAACAGGCAGGGTCGCGAGTCGGATCGCCATCGGCGGCCTCTCTCCGGTACGTAGAACCACGGTAGGGAACACGCCGGCGGGCCGGACAATCCCAATGTCTGGAAACGTCACGGAGGCCCCACCCCCCGGCGGCGACCTCCGTGACGACGCGGCGTATATACGGATTCGTTTTGCGTCGCAACAACGCCAAAACGACAACCGGTGTCGCCGCTGGACGATCAGCGTCTGCGAGGAGTTCCTATGTCTCGGAGCAAGCCAGCCGCCCTCGCCGGGCGGCTTTTGTTTCGGCGCCGCAGAAGCGGCCGTGACCACGGATGCCCCGCATGACTTCCGGGATCGAGAACCAGGCCCTCGCCGTCGATCCGTCGGTCCACCCGGCGGTACTGGTCGTGATGTTCGTCGCGTTCCTGATCGGCGCGATCGGCCCGTTCGCGCTGTGCGTGATCGGCTCGATCCGCGACGAGCGGGCGATGCGCCGCTACGCTGCCGGAGCCCGGACCGCCGAGGAAGCCGCCATCGCGGCCGCGGCCGTGAGCAATCCGGTCGACCCGGACATCCTGCCGGCTGCCGTCGCCCTCAATCCGGCGGCTCTCGACATGGACGGCCTCGACCCCGCCAACGACGATGTCGACGGGGCCGCCGTCCGCGCGGTCAGAAGCTGAGGCGCACCATCGACACGCCGTAGACGGCGTCGCTGTCGGTCCCGAAGCCGCTGCGATCCTCCAGGTTCGCATAGCCGAGCACGCCGACCACCGACACGCCCGGTCCCAGGTCGTATCCGGCTTCGAGCTGCACGGTGTCGTAGGACGCCTTGCGGGCGCCGCTGCCGCCGGTATTGGCCGTGGTCGAGCCGTCGCGATCGCCGAAGAACCCCGCGAGCGACACCTTCCAGGGTCCCGGCGCGTAGTTCAGCCCGACCGTCCAGCCGGTGCTGTCGCCGGTCGAAGTGTCGTTCTCCGAACCGGCGACCGCCGCCGCCAACGTCCAGTCGCTCCACCCGACCGACAGACCGGCGTTGTAGGCGGTCGGATCCGAAGCCGTGGAGGAGTCCGCGGCCTGCACCATGCCCCAGCCGAGCGAGGCGGCGAGCGCGACCGGCCCGAGTTTCCCGGAATACTTGGCGCCCAGGCTGAAGCCGTCATGCACGGCGGCCGATTTGTCGACGGTCGAGTTGCTGTCCTCCGCCGAGTCGGGCAGCCAGCTCGCGCCGAGCTGGAAGCCGCCGAACTGCGGCGTGATGTAGGTCAGGCGGTTGGCGTCGTTGACCCTCCCGGGCTCGACGTAGGTCGACCCGAACGGACCGCGGAATATCCCGGTATCGCCACCGACACCGGTGAAATCCACCCATTCCACGTTGTCGCCGGAGTTCAGGCCGAATCCGAAGTCCTTCGGCGCCACGTGCAGCAGGTACTGCGCCGAGTTCTCCGAGCCGACGATCAGCTTGCCGAACGAACCGGAAGCGGTGAGATAGGATTCGTCGATTTGGTCCGAGGAGGTATTGCCCTCGAGCTGGACGTTGATCCCGAACTCGATGCCGTTGTCGAGCGTCGTCGAGCCGGTGAACCAGATCTCGGTGTCCGACTTCACGTCGAAGCCGGTGACGTCCTTGCCCGGCACGTCCTGATCGGTATAGCCGACGAACTGCTCCATGTAGCCGCCGACCTTGACGTGGATCCGCTCGGCCGCGAAGGCCGGAGCACCTGCCAGTACCGATCCGACGACCGTCAGTGCCGTCGTCGCTAGAAGTCGACCCCGCATCGGGTTCCCCCTTCCCATCTCGCTGCGTCCGAACATCGCTCGCAGCAATGCCGGCCTGTCGCCCGATGTTACAGCCTGCGCGGCAGATATGTCGCCAGTCCCGCGGTGCCGATCATCAGCGCGCCGAGCGCCACGAACACCGACCCGATCGGCAGGACCACCAGAAGGCCGGCATAGATCGCCGCCGGCAGCAGCTGCGACATCTCGATGTAGGTCCTGAACACCGAGGTCATCTCGGAGCGCTCGTAAGGGTGGACCGAGCGCAGGAACGGGATGTTGCCGAGCGCGTCGAGCGTGACCGATCCGAAACAGGCGACGAAGAAGATCCCGGCCAGCACCATCGGCGGCGGCTGCGTCAGCCCGGCCAGGATCGCCAGGGCGCCGGTGAAGATCAGCGCCCCGACGATCATCCGCCGGATGCCGAACTTCGCGCCGAACCGGCCGGCGATCGGCGCCAGAAACAGGATCCCCTGCCCGCCGGACAGCATGGCGGCGGCCAGCATCTCGTCGCCGCCGGTCTTCACGATGTAGAGCGGCGGGTAAACGAAGAACGTGGTCCAGAAGGCGCTGCGCGCGAACGGGATCACCCAGGCCAGCCGCAGCCGCGGCTGCAACGCGAACCGGCGGATGTTGTGCCACGGCATCGGCGGCTTGCGGGTCGCCGGCGCCACCGCCGGGTTCTCCTGCATCCGCAGGATCCAGAAATAGGCCAGCGCCAGCAGGGCGAACACCGCGCTCGGCACGCAGACCGCCAGCAGGCCGACCGTCTTGTACAGCCAGATCCCCAGCCCGGGGCCGACGAACCACGCCACCCCCATGAAGGCAAGCCGCCGCGGCTCGGCCGTGACGAAGTCCTTCCGGCGGATGTAGTCGAGGATATAGAGGTTCAGCGAGATGTTGACGCACACCACCGCGAGGGCGCGGAACTGCAGGGCCGCCACGAACGGCAGGGCGGCACCGGCCAGCATCAGCAGCGGCGCGACCACCATGAACAGGCAGCCGGCCGAGAACACCCATTTCCGGCGCACCGCCCGGATCACCAGCGGTACCGCGAAGCTCGCCAGCAGCGCCACCACGCCGATCACGGTGTAGGCGACCGAGACGTTGCGGGCCGACCCCAGCAGCTCGTAGGCCTCGAGCGGAATGATCCCCGCGATCAGCGCACGCGAGAACGCCTCCGTCGCCGACAGGATCGCGAAGACGTTCGCACCGGGTCTCTCGACGACCCGGAGCCACATGGGGAACCGGATTTCCATGGTAGGAGATTACCCGCGCCGGGTCGGCCTACTACCCCGAATTTGCCTCGATCGAGCCATACAGGCGCAAGAAGACACCGGTCGCGTGCGCCGCCCTTGCTGCGATCTCGGCCGACGGAGGCGTCGGGGCGATGCCGAGCAGACGTCGGACCTGGGTGTCCCCGAGCAGCAGGCCCAGAAAGTCCTCGGCCGCGCGTTCCGGATCGGCGAACCTTAGCCGGTTCTGCTCGGCATGACGCCGCAGCAACCGCACGAACCCCGGTAGCACCGAGTCTCGGCCGGCCGACGCCAGGGTGCGCGCCAGTGTCGGGTCGCTCGCCGCCTCTGAGACGGCGGCGCGGTTGATCGCCACGGCATCGTCGCCGAGCAGCAGCCCGAGAAGTGCCTCACCGAAATCCGCCAGGGCCTGCTCGACTGGCAGATCGCACTCCAGATGACGGTCGACCACCGCTCCGACCGCAGCGGCGTTGCGGCGGATCAGAGCGTCGAACAACCCCGGCTTGTCGCCGAACCACGTATACAGCGTCTCCTTCGACGCCGAGGCGCGGCGTGCCACCTCCAGCATGCTGGCATCGCGGTATCCGCGCTCCACCAGCACCGCCAGTGCGGCGTCCAGGATGTCGTTCCGGCGCCTCTCGCGAGCTTCCGCCTTCATTGATGCACTCCGTATCGCGGGCTTGACAGAAACCGTACCTATAAGTACGGATCAGTCAAGCGTACCCACAAGTACGGCAACGGAGAGAACCCATGACCAGCGTCCCGCAGGCCCCCGCTTCGACCGCCACGCGTGCCGCGATCGCGGCCCTCCTGGTGTTGACCGCCGTCATGCTCGCGGCCCTGTTCACCCGCACGCCGCCGCACCCGCCCTTGACCGTGCCACCATTCGCCCTCGCCCCGTTCCTGGGCGCGTCGCTGGCGATCGGGACCGCGGCACTTTGGCTGTCGGGCGGCACCAGGGCCGGTCGGGCGCTGGTGCTGCTGTTCGTCGCCACCGCGCTGGTGTCTTTCGGTCCGCAGAAGTATCTCGACCCGGCGTTTCCCCAAATCTGGCCCGCAGTGATCACCGCCCAGGCCGCGGTCGCGGTGCTGCTGGCGCAGAGCGTGGTGGCTTGGCGCGCAAGCCGACTCAGCGACGACCGGCACGACGGTCGGCGAACCCGAACGGCGCCGCGCCGCAGCTCGTGAAGCCGCTGCCCTCGACCCGGCCGCGGTAGGTCGGCCCGAAGGTGTACGGGAACACCGGCCGCAGCGCCGAGTCGACGGTCAGGTGATAGTGGTAGCCGATGCCCCCGTGATCGTGGCCGTTATGGCTGTCCAGCGCCTCCGGGCCCGAGGCGGAGCAGGCCGCGTCGAAGTAGAAATCCTCGTAATAGGCACCGACCGCCAGCGACACCGGGTTGTCCGAGAACATCGAGCGCACCCCGGTCGCCCCGACGTCCGGGGCCGGCGTCACCGGCCGGGTGCCCTTGGACGGATCGGCGTTGTCGACCAGCACGCAGTCCCGCGCGCCGGTCCGGCCGCAGCCGGTCGGACTGCCTGCCGCATAGTCGCGCGGCAGCCAGCACGACCTCGCCCGGACGCCCGCCGCCTGCCACGGGCCGTGGATAGGATAGCCGTCGGCGGCGTAGCCCCAGACCGGCGAGTGCCGGTCGCCGCGGTCGCCCAGCCGCTCGGCGAGGCACTGCGAGTAGCCGTGGTGGTGGTACATCCCCTCGGCGGCGTGGCCGTCGCAGACGTCGGCGTCATAGGCCTCGAACACCGGCGCCGTGTTGTGCCACACGCCCTGGTTCCGGTAGCTCTGCGCGTCGGACCAGTTGAACAGGGCGACGCCGTTCAGGAACAGCCCGACGGCCGACAGGGTGGTGTGGCAATGCCCCTCCCCCGGCACCGGCTCGTTGGGCAGATCGATGTCGGTGACGTTGGCGGCGGCGCAGAACGTCCCCGGCGGCCAGTAGCCCCGGCCGTGCCCCTCCGCGCATTCCCCGCCGGTGTAGCCGATGTCGTCGCCGAACCCGACCGACGCGCCCGGCCGAGCCAGGATCCCGGCCGGAAAGTCGCGCCCGAAGCGCGGCCGGGCTCGCAGCCTGTCCAGCAGCTCCGGCATGACCCAAACGGTGTAGTCCGGAATGAACTGGGTGGTGACCCAGGTGACGCGGTCCCCGACCGAGACGCCGAGGACGTTGGTCCCCGCCGGCGCGCCCAAACCCTCGACCGGTCCCTGCGGCATCGGCGGCGGCGGTGCCACGCCAGGAGGCAGAGCGATCCCGGGCGGCGGTCCTTCCGGTGCCCGGACGACCATGCGGGCGGAGCGGGCATCGTCGGTGTTGCGAAGCCAGGGGGCCCGCGCCGCCGAAGACTCGTGCGCCGTCGACGCCGACGGGACGGCGAGGCAGACTGCGGCGACGAGCATCGCGGTCCGCATCGGTTCCACGAGCCGGCAGACGGCGGTCACGGCGACGGCACTGCTGACAGGTTCGCGCACACCATCGGACTATCCTGCCCGTCGCGGCGCCGCCCCGCCATTCCCGAAGCCCAGACACGGCGAATCCGACATGACCTATGACGACTTCAACGCCTTCTGCGCCTCGTTGCCGGTGAGCACTCATGTGGTGCAGTGGGGTGGTTCCGACGTCTGGAAGGTCGGCGGCAAGGTGTTCGCGATCGGCGGCTGGGACGGCGGCGGCGAGCCCCGCTTCACCTTCAAGGTCTCCGACATCGCCTACGAATTCCTGAAGGAGCAGCCGGGTCTCCGCCCGGCCCCCTACCTGGCCTCGCGCGGCATGAAGTGGATCCAGCACTACGACCGGCCGGGGCTGAGCCCGGAGGAGCTGCGCGACTACATCCGCGAGTCGCACCGCATCGTCGCCGGCGGGCTGACCCGCAAGCTGCGCCGCGAACTCGGCCTGGAACCGGGCTGACTCCGCCCGTTCAGCTGCCGATCCTCGACAGGTCGAACGGCGTGGTCTGGTAGATGTAGTTGATCCAGTTCGAGTACAGCAGGTGGGCGTTGCCGCGCCAGGTGTTGACCGGCGGCCGCGACGGGTCGCCGTCCGGGTAGTAGTAGCGCGGCATGGCGATCCGGTCGCCCTTCTCCAGGTCGCGCCGGTACTCGGCGTCCAGGGTCGTCGAGTCGTATTCCAGGTGGTTGAACATGTGCACGTGGCGGAGCCGCCGGTCGTGCACCAGGCACAGCCCGGCCTCGTCCGACTCGATCAGGACCTCGAGGTCGTCGTGGCCGGCGAGATCCTCGCGCCGGTTCTCGGTGTGCCGCGAGACCGGGATCCGGATCTCGTCGTCGAGCCCGCGCATCAGCAGCGAGGTGTGATCGAGCACCCGGTGCGGAAACACCCCGAACCGCTTCTCCGGAAGCTGGTGCTTGGGGATCCCGTGGAAATGATAGAGCGCCGCCTGTGCGCCCCAGCACAGCGCGAACAGGCCGTGCACATGGGTCAGCGACCAGTCGAAGATCCGCCGCAGCTCGTCCCAGTAGACCACCGCCTCGAACGGCAGCTGCTCGATCGGCGCCCCGGTGACGATCAGCCCGTCGAACTTCTCGTCGCGGATCTCCTCCCAGGACCGGTAGAAGTCGATCATGTGCTCGCGCGGCGTGTTCTTCGGCACGTAGCCCGACGGCGCGAACAGCGTCATCTCGACCTGCAGCGGCGTGCCGGCCAGGACGCGGGCGATCTGCGTCTCGGTCTCGATCTTCTTCGGCATCAGGTTCAGCAGCGCGATCCGCAGCGGCCGGATGTCCTGCCGGATCGCGTCGGTGTCGCGGATGATCAGCACACCCTCGTGCTCGAGGGTCTCGCGGGCCGGCAGGTCGTGGGGGATCTTGATGGGCATCGTCGGGCTCGAAAAATGGGAAACGGTCGTCCGAAAGCCGCCGCTGGCGGCGTCCGGCCCGCTATCCAGGGTCGCCGGCCGCCTCGTGACCGTTGCGCCGGGCCGCCAGGATCGCTTGTACCAGATCTTCCGGCACGGTCTTCAACGCCTCTTCATCGGCTTCGCGCAGGGATTCGCCGGCCATCCGGCGCGCCCGATCGTAAGCCTTCAGATAGCGGTGACAGTGCGGACACAAAAGGGTGTGCAGCTCGATCTGCCGCTTCGCCAACGGCCCGAGATTGCCGTCGAGATAGTCGACCAGCCCCCGGTCGAACTCCTCGCAGGTCATGGCGCCGTGCAGGCCCCACGACATCCAGTGGCGAATCCGCTGCCAGAGCCCGCGCCGTTCGTTCATTCCGTCGCCACCCGCACCCGTCTGGCTCATGCCGAGACCTCTCCCGTCCAGATCGGCTCGATCAGGCTCTTCAGCGCCGCGCGGGCGCGGTGCAGCCGAACCTTCATCGCGCCCTCGGCGATGCCGAGCGCTTCAGCGGCCTCTCGGGTGCTCCAACCTTCGAGGTCCCGGAGTATCAATGCCGTCCGGTACCCATCAGGCAACATGTCGATCTTCGCGCGCACGAATTCCCGGATTCGGCGGCGCTCCAGCTCGCTTTCCGGGTCGTCGTCCGGCACCTCGACCAGGTCCCGCCGCCAGCCGTCGGCGTCGAAGGTCGGCAACAGGTCGTCGATCGGCGTCTCGGCCAGCCGCCGTTCCTTGCGCAGGCGCATGAGTGCCGCGTTGATGGTGATCCGGTTCAGCCACGCCCCGACCGAGGAGCGCGGCTCGAAGCTGTCGATCGCCCGGAACGCCGACAGGAACGCCTCCTGCACGCAGTCGTGCGCCGTCGCCTCGTCGCGCACCAGACGCCGGGCCGCCGCCAGCAGCCGGCCGGTCTCGCGCCGGACCACGAGCTCGAACGCGCGCTCGTCGCCGGCCTTCAGCCGGTCGACAAGTGCCGCCTCGTCCTCCGGGTCGTGCTGTCCGGTCCCAGACCGCTCCACGCCTTCGCCTCCCTGCCCCGGCCGGAGCATCGCAGCGCCGCGCCATTGCGCCAAGTGTCTTGCCGCCGCGATCCGCGCCCGACTTGATCCATCGCAAGGACGACGCCGGCCGTAACGCCGATAGTCCGGTCTCGCAAGGCAGAACGCTGCGATTCTGGAGACACGCATGCTCGACCTGACCGTCGCCGGAAAGGCCCGCCCGGAGCCGGAAGCGCCGACGAGCACCGATGCCGAGGCCCGTCGGCATGCCCTGCGCGCACTGCCGGCGCCAGAGCCGTCTGCCGGCCTGGTCGCCTACTACCGCGAGCGCGACCTCGCCCTTGAGGCGTCGCCGAAGAAGCGCGCGAACTACGAGCGCTATCTCGCCCACAAGCGCCGCGAAGCCGAACCCGACTACCTGCCGATCAAGCTCGACATCGAGAACGTCAGCCGCTGCAACTTCCGCTGCATCATGTGCAGCGTCAGCCAGTGGCACAAAGGCAAGCGCGCCGACGACCTGCCGCTGGAAGCGTTCGAGCGGCTGATCGACGAGCAGTACGGCCTGGTCGAGATCAAGTTGCAGGGCCTGGGCGAGCCGACCATGCAGCGCGAACCGTACTTCGACATGATCCGCTATGCCCGAGCCCGCCACATCTGGGTGCGGACCACCACCAACGCCTCGCTCCTGCACCTCAAGGACAACTACCGCAAGCTGGTCGACGCCGACCCCAACGAGATCCAGATCTCGATCGACGGCGCCACCAAGGCGGTGTTCGAGAGCATCCGCCACGGCTCGGTGTTCGAGCGGGTCGTGGAGAACTGCAAGCTCCTGAACACCTACTGCCGGGAGCGCGGGGTGGTGCGAACCAAGATGTGGACGGTGGTTCAGCGCGCCAACTTCCACCAGCTCGCCGACCTGGTCCGGCTGGCGGCGGAGCTCGGCTTCAACCACCACACCTTCTCGCTGGAGCTGGTCGACTGGGGAATCGCCGAGTGGCGCGCCGCCAACGATGCGGTCAGCGTCGAGGACCAGCTCGATCCGGACGTCCTGCTGGACCTCGTCGACCTCGGCGACAGCCTCGGAGTCGAGGTGCGGTTCTGGAACACCACCGACAAGTACTCGGCGGACGCGCCCGAGACCCTGTGCCCGTGGCCGTTCGAGCGCGCCTTCGTCTCGTCCGACCTGCGGGTGGTGCCGTGCTGCACGATCGGCAACCCGGACGTCTACCAGATCGGCGCCGCACTCGATCGGGAGGATCCGGAGAGCTTCACCCGGCACTGGCGGGGCGAGGACTTCGTGGCGTTCCGCAAGGCGCACCTGGAGGGCCGGATCCCGGACATCTGCAAGGCCTGCTACGCCGACCCGGAGTAGCGAAGCGCCCGCCAGCGTGACACTCTGCCGCCCGGAAATCGGCAGATCGCGAGGGCGTCATGAACGAGATGACCACCGTCGGCTTCACCGAGATGAAGCACGGCACCCGGGCCGACTACGAGCTGCTCGCCCGCCACGAGGACGAGTACGCGGCCGGTACCGCGGACCGGTTGCTCGAGCAGCTGCGAAAGCTCGCCGACGGCCTGTCCGGCTACCGGATCAGCCGGTTCGGGCATTCCATCCAGTCGGCGGCCCGGGCCGAAGCCGACGGCGCCGACATCGACTGGATCGTCGCCGCGCTGCTGCACGACATCGGCGACGAGTTGGCGCCGCACAACCACGACAGCATCGCCGCCGACATCATCCGCCCCTACGTCCGCGAGCAGGTGAGCTGGGTGGTCCAGCACCACGGCATCTTCCAGATGGTCTACTACGCCCACCACTACGGGCGGGACCCCGAGGCCCGCCGGAAATACGCCGATAACCCCTACTACCAGGACGCCGTCGACTTCTGCGAGCGCTGGGACCAGGCGAGCTTCGACCCGGACTACGAGAGCCCGCCGCTCGAGCACTTCGCCCCGATGGTCCGCGAGGTGTTCGCCCGCCCGGCCTGGGACGAGACGGTGCTGCGCAAGGGCGAGCGCGAGCCGCTGGTGCGGTAGGACGGCGGTTCGATGCGGATCCTTGCGGAGATCCTGGTCCAGTTCCTCCAGCACTGGATCCTGCGGCGGTTCCCGGTCCTGTTCGACGTGTTCCTCGTATCGTCGGCCGCGGCGGCAATGATCGCCGGCGTGGCGGCGTTCCAGGCCGACAGCGCCGTTGCGGGCACGCTCCTCCTCGCCGGCGGTTTGATCGCCGCAGGGGTCGCCGTCCTGTCCTGCCGCGCGCGGTGGCGAGCCAGGAGTTCGAACGGCTGAGATCCGTGACGCGGGGTCCCGGGTCGCGCTTCGCTTGCCCGGGATGAGGACCAAGAAGGGTGCACGCAACTCAGCCTCATCCCGGCCCAAGCGCAGCGGAGAGCCGGGACCAACGTCTCGGCCGGCGACGTGCACCGCCCTGCCCGCTACGCCACCGTCACGCCGCCGCGTTCCAGCCGCGCGAGCTTGTCCGGGTTGCGCATGATGTAGATGCCGTCGACACGGCCGACCGCGTCGTAACCGAAGCTGACCGCCGCCACCACGCCGCCGTCGCCATCGAGCAGCAGCGCGCCGAGGCCGCCGTTGATCTCGGCCGGCTGCCACCGGTAGGCGGCCCAGAAGTCCCGCAATGGCCCGGTGACGAAATCGAGCACGCGCTGCGGGCCGCTCAGGATCTGCCCGACCGCCGTCGCCTTGCCGCCGCCGTCGGCGCTGAGCGCGATGTCGTCCGCCAGCAAGGCAGAAAGCCGGTCGGTGTGACCGGTGTCGAGGGCGCTGCGGAACGCCGCCAGCAGCGCCTCCTGGCGTTCTGCCGAGGCCACGTATCGGGTTGCCGGGCGTTCGATGCCTGCCCGCGCCCGCGACACCAGCTTGCGGCACGCCGGCTCCTGCACGCCGAGAACCGCCGCAACCTCTTCGTACGGCCGGTCGAAGATGTCATGCAGCAGGTAGGCGGCCCGCTCCTTCGGGCTCAGCCGTTCCAGCAGCAGCAGGAACGCGGTCGACAACGACGACGCCAGCTCGAGCGACGACTCGGGCGTCTCGTCGGTCGCCGTGTGCACCGGCTCCGGCAGCCAGGTGCCGACATAGTCGACACGCTGGCGCCGGGCCGCCTTCAGCAGGTCGAGGCAGCGCCGGGTGCAGACCGCGGTCAGCCATGCCGCCGGGCTTTCGATCGCCGCGTGCTCGGCGTTCCGCCATTTCAGGTAGGTGTCCTGGACCGCATCCTCGGCCTCGGCCAGCGAGCCGAGGATGCGGTAGGCCAGCCCGAGCAGCCGCCGGCGGTTGTCCTCGAACGGGACGGTATCGTCGGGCAGCGTCATGTCAGTGCGCCGAGACCTGGATGCGGTTCCACAGGTTGATCATCGCAACGGTGGCGGTCAGCGCGCCGATCTCCGGCTCGCTGAAATGCTCGCGCAGCTCGGCCCGCAACGCCCCGTAGTCCGTTCGGCGATCGATCGAGGTCAACGCCTCTGTCCAGGCCAGGGCGGCGCGCTCGGCGGCCGTGAAGTCGCCGACGTGGTCCCAGACCACCACGCGGTCCAGGCGGTCGCTGGTCTCGCCGTCCTCGCGCGCCTCGCGGGTGTGCATCTTGACGCAGAAGGCGCAGCCGTTGATCTGCGAGGCCCGCAACTGCACGAGGTGGTGGACGGTGCGGTCGAGTCCGCCGGTGTCGATCACCGGATGCACCTGCGCGAAGGCCCGCAGGATATCGGGAACGGCCTCGACGTAGTTTACGGGGCGGGTCGGGTTCATGAGTGGCTCCATCATCCGAAACATACCGATACCTGCATGACGATTGGACCGGCCCGTGTGTGACATCGTCGACGCACGCTTCGGAGTTCATGCCGCGGACATGCCGCGGACATGTCGCGATCCCACCTGCTTCGGCGTGGACGGCACGGATGGTCCGTCGCCCCCACCTCAGACGAGAGGATCGGTGTCATGAACACCCGTATCATTCTGCCGGTGGCCGCCGGCCTGATGCTGGTCGGCAATGTCGCCTTCGCCCGCGGGGACTTCCCGGCTCCCGAGCCGCATGACGGCCAGGGCATCGTGCAGGCCGAGGCCGCGCTCGCGCCGTACGATCACTGCATGGCGCTGCAGAAGCAGTTCGACGAGGCCGCGAAGACCCACGGCACCGCCGCGAAGGCTGGGGATGCCAAGGCGCTCCGCGCCTCGGCCGGCAAGCTGTGCGGCGGCAACCAGTTCCAGGAGGGCATCCGGGACATGCGCCTGGCGCTGTTCGACATCGGCGTGACGCCGCAGAGCTGACGAGCCGCGACCGGCCGACGCCCCGTACCGGAACACCGACCGGGGCGCCGGCCGTCGCCGCCAACGCGGCGCCACGATCCCACCAACATCCCGACACCTTTCGGTCGCGCAATCCGGTTCGTGGATGGCACGGATGGTCCGTCGCCCCCACGTCTCAGGAAAGGACCTGGTGTCATGAACACCCGCTTCATCGTGCCGGCCGTCGCCGGCTTGATGTTGTTGAGCCCTGCCGCCTTCGCCGCCGGTTCCGCGTCGGCCCCGCAGCCCCAGGGCGGTGCCACGAAGGTGTCGGCCGCCGATCACTGCATGGCTTTGCAGAAGCAGTTCGACGAGGCCGTGAAGACCCACGGCAAGGCCGCGAAGATCAAGACCGCGCGCGAGCTGCGCACCGAGTCAGACAAGCTCTGTGCCAGCGATCCCAAGGCCGGGACCAGGAAGATGACCCAGGCCCTGCGCGATCTCGGCGTGAAGCCGAAGGGCTGATCCGCGAGGGCGGCCGGCGCCCGCGACAGGACGCCGGCCGTCGCCGCATTCCGCCCCTGAGTCCCACCTTCATTAACGCGAATTCATGAAACCGGCCAACGAACGCCAAAATCGGGCACCAGCTAGTTCCGGCGTGGGAGGAGCGGATGGTCCGCCCCCACGATCCAGGAAAGGATACGGTGCCATGTACGCCCGTTTCGTCACGCCGGTGGTTGCCGGCCTGATGGTCCTCAGCACTGCCGCCTATGCCGCCGGTACCGGCTCGCAGGTCGAGCAATACGGCAGGGGTGGCCAGATGAGAGCCGCCACCCTGATCGAGCCCTACGATCACTGCGTGGCGCTGCAGCAGCAGTTCGACGACGCCATGCAGGGCGGCAGCAAGACCGCCATGACCCAGCAGGCCAGCGAGCTGCGGACCGACGCCGGCAAGCTGTGCGGCGGCAACCAGCAGGAAGCCGGCATCAGGAAGATGCAGCAGGCCCTCGCCGACATCGGGGTGACCCCGAAGCCGATGGACTGATGCGAGCCACGCGACCGGCGCCTGCCCGCGGGCGCCGGTCAATTCTCGGCGTAGTGCCGGAGCCTCTCGGCCAGCGCCGCCGGCAGCGGCAGCCCGCGAACCTCCGGGCCCGTGCTGGCATAGGCCAGGACCTGGACCATCGCGAACTTCTCCGCGCCGGCCACCGACCCGACGACCGCGACCGTGAAAGCCTTGGTTCCGACCTTGAGGACCCTCAGCTCCAGGTCCAGCGCATCGCCCTGGAACAGCGGTCCCTTGAAGTCGACCTCGAGCCGGACCGTCGGCACCCCGCGCTTCTCCCGGCCGTGCATCCGCGGCCAGGGACAGTCGAGGGCCTCGGCGAAGAAGTCCTCGACCAGCCGGTTCACCATCATCAGCATGCGCGGGTAGAACCCGATGCCGGCGGGATCGCAGTCCTCGAAGCGGACCGGCACGGTCTTGCGGAAGGACGCCATCCCGGTCAGTCCGGGTCGGGAATCAGGGCGGTCGCCTCGATCTCCAGCCGCGCCGCCGGTTCGACCAGCCCGCTGACACCGAGCACCGCCATGGCCGGGAAGTTGCGGCCGATCACCTCGCGATAGGCCGCCCCCAGCGCCGGCAGGCTGCTCCGGTACTCCTCGAGATCCACCACATACCAGGTCAGGCGGATCAGGTGCTCCGGCCCGGCACCGCCGGCGGCCAGGATCGCCACGATGTTCTCGAAGATCTGCCGGGCCTGGGCGACGAAGCCGTCGGCGAACCGCTCCTGCGAATCCCAGCCGACCAGCCCGCCGGTGACCAGCACCGTGCCGCGCCCCATCATGCCGTTCGAGTAGCCCCTCGGGCGCGGCCAACCCTCGGGATTGAGGGTCGTCGGACGATCCGGCCCCGGTACCGGCTTGCGCAGATCCATGCGATCTCTCTCCTTCTCAGGCGGCGCCGCGCGCCTGCTGCTCGGCGATCATGCGCAGCTCGAAGCGGCGCAGCTTGCCGGTGTCGGTCCGCGGCAGGGCGCCGACATACTCTATCGCTCGCGGGTACTTGTAGGGGGCGATCTCGGCCTTGACGTGGTCCTGCAGGGCCCTGGTCAGCGCCGCGTCGCCGATATGCCCGGGCTTCAGCACCACGAACGCCTTCACGATCGATCCCCGGTCCGGGTCCGGCTGGGCGACCACCCCGCACTCGGTGATCGCCGGGTGCGACAGCAGGGCCGCCTCGACCTCCGGTCCGGCGATGTTGTAGCCCGACGACACGATCATGTCGTCGGAGCGCGCCTGGTACCAGAAATAGCCGTCCTCATCCATCCGGTAGGTGTCGCCGGTCAGGTTCCAGCCGTCTTGAACGTAGTTGCGCTGGCGATCGTCGGCGAGATAGCGGCAGCCGGTCGGGCCGCGCACCGCCAGCCGGCCGACCTCGCCCGGCGGCAGGGTCTCGCCGTCCGGGCCGACGACCCTGGCCTGGTACCCCGGAACCACCTTGCCGGTCGCCCCCGGCCGGATCTCGTCCAGGGTCGCGGAGATGAAGATGTGCAGCATCTCGGTGGCGCCGATGCCGTCCTGGATCCTGATGCCGGTCGCCGCGTACCAGTCGTCCCAGGTCGGCTTCGGCAGGGTCTCGCCGGCCGACACGCACTTGCGCAGGCACGCGATGTCGCGCCCGGCCAGCTTGCCGAGGATCGCCCGGTAGGCGGTCGGCGAGGTGAAGCAGACCGTCGGCCGCCAGGTCTCGATGGCGTCCAGCAGCTGGTCGGGCGCCGCCTTCTCCAGCAGCACCGCCGACGCGCCGACCCGCATCGGGAAAAGCACCAGCCCGCCGAGCCCGAAGGTGAAGGCGAGCGGCGGCGAGCCGATGAACCGGTCGTCCGGGTCCGGCTGCAGCACATGCTTCGAGTAGGCGTCGCAGATCGCCAGCATGTCGCGGTGGAAGTGCATGGTGCCCTTCGGCTCGCCCGTCGTGCCGGAGGTGAAGCCGATCAGGCAGACGTCGTCGCGCGCCGTATCGACAGCCTCGAAGCTGTCGGGCTTGCTCGCCATCCGGGCCTCCAGCCCGTCGGCCCCGCCGGTCGAGAAGTAGGCGACCCGCTTCAGCCGCGGGGTGCGGGCCAGGGTCTTCTCCATCTCGTCGGCCAGCCGGGCGTCGCACAGCGCCAACGCGATCTCGGCCTTGTCGACGATCTTGGCGAGCTCGACCGCCCGCAGCAGCGGCATGGTGCAGACCGCGATCCCGCCGGCCTTGATCACGGCGAACAGTGCGGCGGTCATGGTCGGGTTGTTGGCCGAGCGGATCAGCACCCGGTTGCCCGGCACCATGCCGAGATCCTCGACCAGCACCCGGGCCATCCGGTTCACGGTCCTCTGGAACTCGGCATAGCTGATCGGGCCGTCCGGCGTGACGAACAGGGTGCGATCGCCCCGCCCCTCGGTCACGTGCCGGTCCAGGAACTCGACCGCGCAGTTGATCCGCTCCGGATAGCGCACGTCCTCGATGTCGAAGAGGAAATCGGGCCACTGGTCCTTCGGCGGCAGGTTGTCGCGCGCGAAGGTGTCGACATGTGCGGTGTAGTCTCCCATCCCGTCGTCTCCCGTCACACAGCCCAAACCACGCTTCCCGGCCCGCGCCTCCGCTCAGGCCGTTCCCCCTGCCCGCGCGTCCAGCATCTGGCGCGCGATCACGATCTTCTGGACCTCGCTGGCGCCCTCGTAGATCCGCAGGGCGCGGACCTCGCGGTACAGCTCCTCGACCTTCACGCCCGAGGTCACGCCGAGCCCGCCATGCATCTGGACGGCCCGGTCGACCACGCGCTGCGCCGCCTCGGTCGCGAACAGCTTGGCCATCGACGCCTCGCGGGTGACCCGGGCGGCGCCCGCGTCCTTGGTCCAGGCGGCCCGGTAGACCAGCAGGGCGGCGGCATCGACCTCGGTCGCCATGTCGGCGAGTGCCGCCTGGGTCATCTGCAGCTCGGCCAGCGGCGCCCCGAACATCCGGCGGCCGGCGGAGCGGTCGAGTGCCTCGTCGAGCCCGCGCCGCGCCAGGCCGAGCGCCGCCGCACCGACCGTCGCCCGGAACACGTCGAGCGTGCCCATCGCCACCTTGAAGCCCTCGCCCGGCTTGCCGATCCGGTTGCCGACCGGCACGCGGCAGCCGTCGAACCGCAGCCGCGCCAGCGGATGCGGGGCGATCACCTCGATCCGCTCGGCGATCTCCAACCCCGGCGTGTCGGCGTCGACCACGAAGGCCGACAGGCCCCGCGCGCCCGGCGCCTCGCCGGTGCGGGCGAACACCACGTAATGGCCGGCGATGCCGCCGTTGGAGATCCAGGTCTTCTCGCCGTCGAGCCGGACATGGTCGTTGCCGTCCGGCATGGCGGTGGTGGTCATCGCCGCGACGTCGGAGCCGGCCTCCGGCTCGGACAGGGCAAAGGCGGCGATCGACCGGCCCGCCAGCACCGGCGGCAGCCAGCGGTCCTTCTGGGTCGCGCTGCCGAACAGCGAGATCGGGCCGGTGCCGAGCCCCTGCATGGCGAACGCGAAGTCGGCGAGACCGGCGTGATAGGCCAGCACCTCGCGCGCCAGGCAGACCGAGCGCACGTCGATCCGTTCGTGGCGGCCGCCATGGCTGCCCGGCATCACCAGGTCGAGCCAGCCGGCGCCGGCCAGCGCCTCCACCAGCCGCCGGCACGAGCCGTCGACGTCGTGATGGTCGATCAGGTCGTCCACGGTGTCGGCCGCCCAGGCGTCGAGACCGTGCGCCAGCTCGGCGTGATGCGGATCGAAGAACGGCCAGGCGAGGAAGCTGCGGTCGGCCATGTTCAGCCCTCGGTCGTCGGTTGGCGGCGGGTGGGTTCCGGCTCGTCCGCGCCGCGGGCGGCGCGTCCGTCCGGAATGACGTCAGGGGGAAGGACTCCCAACGCCCACTGCTCCCCGACGTCATTCCGGACCGGGCCGCCGAAGGCGGAACGGAGCCGGAACCCACGAAGCGACGAACGGCCTCCCGCGATCGTTCCCGCGTCCCGGAACAGTGGAGCCGCCGCCATCGTCAGTTCCCCTCGAACTCGGGTTTCTGCTTGGCGGCGAAGGCGTGGAAGGCGCGGCCGAAGTCGCGGGTCTGCATCAGCATGCCCTGCGCCAGGGCCTCGGCGTCGATCGCTTCGTCGACCCCCATCGACCACTCCATGTGCAGCATCTTCTTGGTGATGCCGTTGGCGAAGCTCGGTCCGTCGGCCATGCGCTGCGCCAGCTGCTGCGCCGAAGTCAGCAGCTCCGCCGGTTCGACCAGGCGGTTGAAGAACCCCCAGCGCTCGCCCTCCTCGCCGCCCAACGAGCGGCCGGTGAACAGCAGTTCGCTGGCGCGGCCCTGGCCGACGATCCGCGGCAGGATCGCGCAGGCCCCCATGTCGCAACCGGCCAGCCCGACCCGGTTGAACAGGAACGCCACCTTGGCGCCGGCCGTCCCGATCCGCATGTCGGAGGCCATCGCCAGGATCGCGCCGGCCCCGGCGCACACCCCGTCGACCGCGGCGACGACCGGCTGCGGGCAGGCCCGCATCGCCTTCACCAGGTCGCCGGTCATCTGGGTGAACTCCATCAGCCCGACCATGTCGCGGTCGAGCAGCGGCCCGATGATCTCGAACACGTCGCCGCCGGAGCAGAAGTTGCCACCGGCGCCGGCGATCACCACCGCCTTCACCTCCGGCTCGTACTGCAGTGCCCGGAAGAAGTCCCGCAACTCGGCGTAGGATTCGAAGGTCAGTGGGTTCTTGCGATCGGGCCGGTTCAGGGTGACGGTCGCGACCTTGCCGTCGACCTCCAGCTTGAAGTGCTCGGGCGTGAACTCGCGGACCGGCAGGACCGTGGCGTTGGCGTGCGTCATGTCTTCACCGCGTTCTCGATGCTGCGCCGGACCGAGCCCTTGGCCTTGCCGAGCAGCGTCATCAGGGTCTCCACCTCCTCCGGCGCGAGGTCGGCGAACAGGTCGGCCACCCAGTTCTCGTGCTCGGCCGCCATCGCGGCGAACGCCCGGCGGCCGGCCTCGGTCAGGCTGACGTAGTGGGCGCGCCGGTCGGTGTCGGACTGCCGGCGCTGCAGCAGGCCCTCGGTCATCAGCCGGTCGACCAGCCCGGTGACGTTGCCGTTCGACACCATCATCCGCTTCGAGAGCTCGCCCAGGGTCATGCCCTCTGGCCTCCGCTCGAGCTGCGCCATCAGGTCGAAGCGCGGCAGGGTGATGTCGAACCGCTCGCGCATCCGGCGGCGGATCTCGGTCTCGATCATGGTCGTGCAGGTCAGCAGTCGCAGCCACAGCCGCAGCTCGGCCTTGTGGTCGGCATGGTCGCCATGCGCGCGGCTCTCCGAGTCCAGGTGCAACTCGGCAACAAGCGTTTCCGAAGCTTCTGCGCTCATCGTCACCTCACATGATCTCGCCGCCGGCGACCGCGATCGCCTGGCCGGTCATGGATCCGGCCCCCGGGTCGGCCAGCCACACCACCGTGCGGGCCACCTCGTCCGGCTCTATCAGCCGGCGCTGGGGATTGCCGGCGACCATCTCGGCCACCAGGGCCTCGGCCGGCTTGCCGGTCCGCTCGGCCAGCCGGGCCACGCTGTCGCGCACCAGGTCGGTGTCGGTGTAGCCGGGGCAGACCGCGTTGACGGTGACGCCGCTGCGCGCGGTCTCCAGCGCCAGCGACCGGGTCAGGCCGACGACCGCGTGCTTGGCCGCGCTGTAGGCGGACACGTAGGCGTAGCCCTTGAGGCCGGCGGTGCTGGCGACGCTGATCACCCGGCCCCATCCGCGCTCCAGCATGCCGGGCAGCACTTGGCGGGTCGCCCGGACCACGCTGGTCAGGTTCAGCGCGATCATCCGCTCCCACAGGGCATCATCTGCGGCCGTGAACTTGGCGGTCTCGGCGGCGCCGGCGTTGTTCACCAGGATGTCGATCGGGGCGATGGCGGTTTCGGCTTCGGCGATCGCGGCCTGCAGCGCGGCAGCGTCAGTGACGTCGGCGGTCACCGCCATGCCGGCGGTCCCGGCGGCCACCGCTTCGAGCGCCGTGCGGTCGCGCCCGAGCACCGAGACCCGGGCGCCGGCGCGCGCCAGCGCCGTGGCGATCGCGGCCCCGATGCCGCGGCTGCCGCCGGTCACCAGCGCATGGCGCCCGTCCAGGATCATCGCCTCGGCCTCCGTCGAATTTGTTTGAAGCCTAAAACTTTCATCCCTGAACGACAAGCCGGAGGAACGGTTGCCGGGGAGATATTTTAAGCTTAAAGTTTTTTTAGCACCTCGCCCGCGACCCGGACGAGGCCACCGGAAGCCAGCGCTGCGAGGCAAGCCATGCGCATCTCGGTCATCGGCGGCGGACCCGCCGGCCTGTACTTCGCCATCCTGATGAAAGCCGCCCGCCCGAGCGCCCGGATCACCGTGTACGAGCGCAACCGGCCGGACGACACCTTCGGGTTCGGCGTGGTGTTCTCGGACGAGACCCTGGCGACCTTCGAGCGCTACGACCCGGAGAGCTACCGGCTGATCACCGAGCACTTCGCCTACTGGGACGACATCGAGATCCACTTCAAGGGCACGGTGCACCGGATCGGCGGCAACGGGTTCTGCGGCTGCTCGCGCCCGACCCTGCTGAAGCTGCTGCACCAGCGCTGCCGGGCGCTCGGCGTCACCCTGCTGTTCGAGCACGAGGTCACCGACATCGACGCGCTGATCGCCGACAGCGACCTGGTGGTCGCCGCCGACGGCATCAACAGCGCGGTCCGCAAGAAGTTCGAGAGCCACTTCCGGCCCTCGGTCGACCTGCGCCCGAACCACTTCACCTGGATGGGCTCGGATCGGCCGCTCGACGCCTTCTCGTTCTTCTTCCGGGAGACCGAGCACGGCCTGTTCGTGGCCCACACCTACCAGTACGAGCCGGGACGCAGCACCTGGGTGCTGGAGACCGACCCGGAGACCTTCAAGCGCGCCGGCCTCGGTGCGATGGACGAGGAGCAGTCGGCCCGCTTCCTGGAGGGCGTGTTCGCCGAGGAGCTGGCCGGCCACAAGCTGATCACCAACCGCTCGATCTGGCGCAACTTCCCGACCATCCGCAACGCCCGCTGGGTCAAGGACAACGTTGTGATCCTGGGCGACGCCAAGGGCACGGCGCACTTCTCGATCGGCTCCGGCACCAAGCTGGCCATGGAGGACGCCATCGCCCTGTTCGAGGCGTTTCAGGCCGAGCCCGACGTCACCGGCGCGCTCGCCCGCTTCGAGTCGCAACGGCGCGAGGACGTCGAGAAGACCCAGCACGCCGCCGAGGTCTCGCTGGTCTGGTTCGAGCACCTGGACCGGTTCTGGCACATGGACCCGCTGCAGTTCGCGTTCGGGCTGATGACCCGCTCGAAGTCGATCACCTACGACAACCTGCGCCTGCGGGCGCCGGCCTTCGTCGACTCGGTCGACCGCATGTTCGCCGGCAAGGTCCGGGGCGAGCTCGGCTTCGACATCGACACCAGGCGCCCGGTGCCGCCGATGTTCCAGCCGTTCCGGTTACGCGGCCTGACCTTGGCGAACCGGCTGGTGCTGTCGCCGATGTGCCAGTACTCGGCGGTCGACGGCTGCCCGACCGACTGGCACATGGTGCATCTGGGCGCCCGCGCCCTCGGCGGCGCCGGGCTGATCTACACCGAGATGACCGACGTGTCGGAGGAAGGCCGGATCTCGCCGGGCTGTGCCGGGATCTACACCGACGCACACGAGGCCGCCTGGAAGCGCATCGTCGACTTCGTGCACGCCAACTCGGCCGGGAAGATCTGCCTGCAGCTCGGCCACGCCGGTCGCAAGGCGTCGACCAGGCTGATGTGGGACGGCATCGACGAGCCGTTGGAAAGCGGCAACTGGCCGATCATGAGCGCCTCGCCCCTGCCCTACTACCCGCACAGCCAGGTCCCGCGCGAGATGACCCGCGCCGACATGGACAAGGTGGTCGCCGACTTCGTCGCAGCCACAGAGCGCGCCGAGCGGGCCGGCTTCGACATGCTGGAGGTTCACGTCGCCCACGGCTACCTGCTGGCCTCGTTCGTCTCGCCGCTGACCAACCGGCGCACCGACGAGTACGGCGGCAGCCTGGAGAACCGGCTGCGGTTCCCGCTCGAGGTGTTCGACCGGGTACGCGCCGCCTGGCCGGACGAGAAGCCGATGTCGGTCCGCATCTCGGCGACCGACTGGAAGGAAGGCGGCATCACCGGCGACGACGCGGTCGCGATCGCC
>Ga0070728_10000976_pt1 | contig 47713 bp, 36 predicted proteins | sample tdDd471_FD_66723 | JGI IMG/M metagenome (GOLD analysis project Ga0070728, IMG submission 66723) | Marine sediment microbial communities from the Atlantic coast under amendment with organic carbon and nitrate - tdDd47.1 | ecosystem: Environmental > Aquatic > Marine > Coastal > Sediment | place... | reverse complement strand
CGAGCGGCAGGATCAGGACGGCGAGCAGGGCGCCGACGAGCGAGAGGCGAAGAAGCTGGGCCATGGGCGGAAAATCCTCGACGGTTTCCGCCTAACATGTTCGTTCCGGACGGTATTCACAAGGCCGGGCGCCGCCCGTCCGGGGCCGGATCACAAAGTTATGAAAGGGCGCGGCCCCGATCGCGGGCCCCTATCGGTCCTTTTCGAGGGCGTTCAGGATATCGTCGGCGCGCAGCCAGGCGGGGGATCCCTCGGGCAGAATGTCCAAGGCCCGTCTCGCCTGGCCCTTGGCCGTCGCGCGCTCGCCGCGCAGCAGCGCCTCTTCGCCCAGCGCCAGGGCTGTCATGCCCATCCGGCCCGCCCGCCCATGGGCGGTGGCGAGCAGGCGCCAGGCGAACGGGTTGTCGCGTTCCGACCGAAGGGCGCCGTCGAGGCGGCGGATCGCTTCCTCGTTTCCTTTTGGGTCGCGGGTTTCCAGCAGGGCCTGGGCATAGCCGATGGCGATCAGGGCCGCGTTCGGGGCGAGGGCGACCGCGCGGGCGTAGGCCGGAACCGCGTCCGCGGCGCGCGCGTTCTCGAACAGGATCTGCCCCTTCAATTCGTGAAAGAAGGCGTTGTCGGGCTCGGCGGCGATCAACCCGTCGGCAAGGGCGAGGGCGTCCGCCGGCGCCGGGCGCCGGTGATAGGCGATGGCGCGCGCGATACGGGCGTCGATGGCGTCGCCGTCCTTGTAGCGGTCCAGGGTGCGCGACGGCGGGTTGAGAAAGCCGAACAGCTTGGCGCGCATCCTGTCATGGGCGTCGGCCAGGACGGGGTCCGGCGGCCGGTCGCTGTGCGGCGAATTGTCGACATGACGCGCGATGACCGCCACCCGCTCGCGGCTGAGGGGGTGGGTGCGGACATAAGGGTCCTGGCGCGCCGTGGTCAGCAGTTCCTGTTCGCCCAGCACCTCCATGAACGCCAGCAGGCCCCGGCTCGAGATCCCGGCGCGGTCGAGAAAGTCGAGGCCGGCGAGGTCGGCGGCCGATTCCTGAGCCCGGCTGTAGGACAGGAAATCCTGGGTCGCGAGCTGCTGGCCGCCGCTGATCAGCGCGCCGGCCGCCTGGGAATCGCCGGTCGCCACGGCGGCGGCGGCGCCGAGGATCCAGCCGATGATGGCCTGGGTCGATGCCTGGCGCAGCTTCTCGCGGGTGCGCGTCAGATGACCGCCGGCGATATGGCCCAGCTCATGGGCGAGCACTCCGATCACCTGGTCGGGGCTTTCGGCGCGCATCAGCAGCTCGGTGGTGACAAAGATATTGGCGCCGCCGGAAACGAACGCGTTGAGTTCGTCGCTGTGCACGATATAGACGCGAACCGTGCCCGGCGCGTAGCCGGCGGTCCGCAGGAGTGGCGCCGCATAGCGGCCGATGGTATCTTCGATCTCAGCGTCGCGGATAAGCTGGATACGTTCGGCCCGCGCCGGGCTCGCGACCAGCGACGCCAACGTCAACGACGTCAACGACAACAGCGTGACGGCCATTAGCGCGATTCGGCGGAAAATGATCTTCATCTCGGGTCGGCTATTGCCAAGGTCAATTGAAGGTAGGAAGCGACGCGGGTGGCGTCAATGCGGGCTCATGCTCGGCTTGGCGCTGGCCCTTGGCGCCTGCGGCGGTTCGGATACGCCGGTCGGCGAGGTCGGGGCGGTCGAGGGCTTCCTCGGCGGGGTCGCGACCGACGAGCCGCGCGCTGCGCTGATCGGCCGCGAAACCTTGTCGGCCGGGGGCACCGCCGCCGACGCCGCGGTCGCCATGTATTTCGCCCTCTCCGTGACCCTTCCCGATTCGGCCGGGATCGGCGGCGGCGGGGTCTGCCTGGTGCATGACAACGCGGCCGAACGCACCGAGACCCTGGAGTTCTTGCCGCGCGCGGCGGCCGGAGGGACCGTGTCGGTGCCCTTGAATCTGCGCGCCATGTTCGCCCTGCACGCCAAGTACGGACGGCTCAATTGGGGACAGCTTGTCGCCCCGGCCGAGAACCTGGCCCGGTTCGGCGAGCGGGTCTCGCGCGCCTTCGCCCGCCGGTTGGCCATGGACGAGGCGCGGCGGCTGGCCGAGGATCCCGAAAGCCGGCGGATCTTCATCGGCGCCGACGGCAAGCTGCCGGCCGAGGGGACGCTTTTTCGTCAGCTCGATCTGGCGGCGCTCCTGACCCAGGTTCGAACAAGGGGCCCCGGCGATTTCTATGTCGGCGGCTTGGCCCGAAAGGTCGCGGCGGGCTCGGCCGGGGCGCTGTCGGTCGCCGACCTGAACGGCGCCGTGCCGCGTTGGAGCGGAACATTGGCGCTGCCCTTGGGGAACCGGACCCTGCATCTGGCGCCGGGACCGGCGGGGGTTCTGCAAGCACAGGTCTGGCGCCTGATCGCCGACGACGACGCCTACGAGGACGCGCCGGCGGCCGGGCGGGACGCGGTGCTCGCCGCCGCGTTGGGCCGCGCGTTCGACCGGCGCGGCGAATGGCTGGAGACGGACGGGACCCTGCGGGTCTCGCCGACGGCGTTGATCGATGACGACTGGATCGCGCGCCTCCGCGCCAGCGCGACCGGCGCGGCGGCGGAGACCGCCGCGCGCGGCGGTGGCGCCAGTCTCGTCGCGATCGACCGGGAAGGATCGGCGGCGGCCTGCCTGTTCACCATGACCGCGCCCTTCGGCACCGGCCGAACGATCCCCGGTACCGGCGTCCTGCTGGCGCCGGCCCCGGACGCCGCCAGCGGCGATCTGCCGATGCCGATGCTGGTCGTCAACGCCAATGTCAACGAGGTCTTCTTCGCCGCCGCCGCGAGCGGCGGCCCGGCCGGCGTCGCGGCGCTTCTCGATGGCTCGGCGCGGGCGCTGATCGCCGAAACCTCCCTGGCCCAAACCTTGGCGGCGCCTCGCGCCGGTGGCGGCGAGGGGGGACGGGTCAACGCCGCCCATTGCCCCGGCGGCCTGCCGGTCGCGCCCGAGACCTGCGCCGTCGGCACCGATCCGCGCGGCCTCGGCCTCTCGGCCAGCGCCGATCAATAGACGCCCGGCCGCGGGAAGGAGAGCCCATGGCCCTGAAGGTCGCCCGGCGCGGCACGATCCCGCCTTTCATCGTCATGGATGTGATGCGCGCCGCCAACGCCCGCGAGGCGGAAGGCGCGAGCGTCCGCCATCTGGAGGTCGGCCAGCCCTCGACGCCGGCGCCGGCAGCCGTGATCGCGGCCGCGCGGACGGCCCTTGAAAGCGACGTGCTGGGCTATACCGAGGCGCTGGGGATCGCGCCATTACGGGCGCGGATCGCCCGTCATTACGCCGAGACCTACGGCTTCGACCTGCCGGCCGAGCGGGTGGTCGCGACCACCGGATCGTCCGGCGGTTTCCTCTTGTCCTTTCTCGCCGCCTTCGACGAGGGCGACCGGGTGGCGCTCGCCGATCCCGGCTATCCCGCCTATCGCAATATCCTGACGGCGCTCGGGATCGAGGCCGTCTGCCTGCCGGCGACGGCGGAGACCCGATTCCAGCCGACCGTCGATCTGCTCGCCGCCCTGGACCGGCCAGTGGACGGGTTGATCGTCGCCAGCCCCTCGAACCCGACCGGCACGATGCTGAGCCGCGACGACCTTGCCGTTCTGGCCGCCTATTGCGCGGAGGCCGGCATCCGCCTGGTGTCGGACGAGATCTATCACGGCATCACCTACGGCCAGGACGCGACTACCGCGCTGGCGGTCAGCGACACGGCGATCGTGATCAACAGCTTCTCGAAATATTATTCGATGACCGGCTGGCGGCTGGGCTGGATGGTGGTGCCCGACGACATGGTCCGCGCCGTCGAATGCCTGGCCCAGAACCTGTTCATCTCGCCGCCCAGCTTGTCCCAGCATGCCGGCGTCGCCGCCTTCGACTGCGGCGCGGAGCTGGACGCCAATGTCGCCCGCTACGCGCGCAATCGGGAGATCCTGCTCGCCGAGCTGCCGAAGGCGGGGCTGACCCGGCTGGCGCCGGCGGACGGCGCGTTCTACCTCTATGCCGACGTCTCGCACCTGACCAACGACAGCCGGCAATTCTGCCAGCGGCTGCTGCGCGAGACCGGCATCGCCGCGACCCCGGGAGTCGACTTCGACCGCGACCGGGGCCACGGCTATGTCCGCTTTTCCTTCGCCGGGGCGACCGAGGAAATCGAGGCCGCCGCCCAGGGCCTGCGGGCCTGGCTGGCCGGCGCGGGCGCGCCCGCCGCCGACTAGCCGTTTTCCGCGTCGCCCGCCGTCGCGCGCGGGTCTATTCGGTGACCCGCCGCCACCAGCCCTTTCGCTTGGGCGCCGATGGCGCCGCCGGCGCTTCAGGTTCGGCGGCGGCGAGGGCGGGAGCGTCTGCCGGTTCGTCCATCGCCGGATATTCCTCCGACTGTGCCGGCACCGGTTCGGCGGCGGCCAGGGGCTCGGCCTCGAACGGTTCCTCGATCGCGGGCGCCGCGTCGGGACCGGCGGGTTCTTCGGACGAGCTCTCGGGAGCGGGTGCCGTTTCGGCGGTGTCCTCGGCCGGCGCCTTGCGGGACCGGCGGGAGCGGCCGCCGCGCGCGCGCTTTCCCTTCGCCTTGGGCGCGTCGGTCTCGTCCTCGCCGGTGTCCGGCACCGCCTCGGCGGGCGCGTCCTCTGTGTCTTCCGGCTCGGCGGGCGCCGTCTCGGAAGAGGGCGCGCGATCGGTATCCGCAGGCGCGGCGTCCTCGGTCGCCGTCTCTTCGCCGCCGGACTCCCCGGATTCCGTTGCCGTTTCCGGCGTTTCGCCGGCCGCTGACTCGCTCCGCTTGCGCCGCCGTCCGCCGCGCCGGCCCCGGCGGCGCTTGCGCCCCGACGCCTCGCCGCTCTCGGAGTCGCCCTCGGCGGCCGTCTCGGCGGCCGTTTCCTCGGCCGGCTCGGCGGCGGCATCGGACGTATCCTTACGCCGCCGGCGGCGCTTGCCGCGCGGTTCCTCGGTCGCCGCTTCCTCGACGGCATCGACCGCGGCGGACGGGGCGTCGCCGGTCGCCGCCTTGATCCGCTCGATCCGATAGTCCGGGGGAACCAGGCCGTCGTCACCCTGAAGGAAGGCGCGCAGTCCGTGGCGGCCCTCGATCTCCGCCAGCGCGTCGCGCTTCTGGTTGAGGACGTAGAGCGCGACCTGGGTCGGCACATGGACCGCGATCTCGGCATTGCGGCGGCGCTGGCCTTCCTCCTCGATCGCCCGCAAGACATGCAACGCGGTCGATTCGATCGACCGGACATGGCCCATCCCCTTGCAATGGGGGCAGACCTCCATGCTCGCCTCGATCAAAGACAGGCGCAGGCGCTGGCGTGACAGCTCCAGCAGGCCGAAAGCGCTGATCCGGCCGACCTGGATGCGCGCCCGGTCATGGCGCAGGGCGTCCTTCAGCTTGCGCTCGACATTGCGGATGTTGCGGCCGTCTTCCATGTCGATGAAGTCGATGACGATCAGGCCGGCCAGGTCGCGCAGGCGCAACTGACGCGGCACTTCCGCCGCCGCTTCCAGATTGGTGCGGTAGGCCGTGTTCTCGACATTGCGCTCGCGGGTGGAGCGGCCCGAATTGACGTCGATGGCGACCAGGGCCTCGGTCGGGTTGATGATCAGATAGCCGCCCGATTTCAGCTCGACCCGGTCGCCATGGATGGCATCGAGCTGATTCTCGACCTGATAGCGTTGGAAGAGGGGGGTGCCGGTTTCCTTGTAGGGCTGCACGCGCTTGGCATGGCTGGGGATCAGCATGCGCATGAAGTCCTTGGCGGTTCGGTAGCCCGTATCGCCCTCGACCAGGATTTCATCGGTGTCGCGGCTGTAGAGGTCGCGGATCGAGCGCTTGATCAGGTTCGCTTCCTCGTGGATCAGCGCCGGCGCGTGGGCTTCCAGGGTCGCCTCGCGGATGCTCTCCCACAGGCGCAGCAGATAGTCGTAATCGCGCTTGACCTCGGCCTTGCTGCGTTCCATGGCGGCGGTCCGCAGGATGACGCCGACGCCTTCCGGCAGGTCCAGATCGCTCATGATCGCCCGGACCCGCTTGCGGTCGGCGGCGTTGCTGATCTTGCGCGAAATCCCGCCGCCCCGATTGGCGTTGGGCATCAGGACGCAATAGCGCCCGGCCAGGGACAGATAGGTGGTCAGGGCCGCGCCCTTGGTCCCGCGTTCCTCCTTGACCACCTGCACCAGCAACACCTGGCGGCGCTTGATGACTTCCTGGATCTTGTAGCGGCGGGGCGATCTGTGGCCGGTCGCGACGACCTCGTCCAATTCATCGCCGCCGATCTCCTCCGGCCCCTCGGGCGGCCCGTCGTCATCGCCGGCCGAGTCGTCCCCCGACTCGGCCGCGCCCGATTCGTCGACGCCCGACTCGTCGGCGCCCGTTTCGGCCGCTTCCGCGTCGTGGTTATCGGTCTCGTCGGTGGGACCGGCCGTTTCCGGCCCGCTGTCGTCCTCGCCGTCGTCTTCCCGCGCCTGTTCGGCGATCAGGGCCTGGCGATCGGCGATCGGCAGTTGGTAATAGTCGGGATGAATCTCGCCGAAGGGCAGAAAACCGTGCCGGTTGCCGCCGTAATCAACGAAGGCGGCCTGGAGGGACGGTTCGACCCGAATGACTTTCGCGAGATAGATGTTGCCTTTGAGCTGCCGGCGCGACGAGGCTTCGTAATCGAACTCCTCAAGCCGGTTTCCGTCGATGACGACGACCCGGGTTTCCTCCGGATGCATCGCATCGATGAGCATGCGTTTCGACATGTAGGGATATACTCCGATAGACGGCCGCCACCGGCGCCATGCGCCGAGAGGCCGTGCGTGTTCGTGGGCTGGAAACCGGAGACGATCGGAACGTCCGCGTCGCGTGGACGCGGGAGTCGCCGCCTGCGTAGGACATTGGCTTGTGCGGGAACGAAATCACGATTCGCCGGTTGCCGGTTTCGAGCTAACTGTCAAACTCCTGCGGGCCCGAACGGCCCGCTTTTCGGCGACGGGACGCGAAGGGCCCCGTGCCCCTGATCCGACGGTGTCCTCACCACAATCTTCGGTCGTCGAACCAGCAATAACGCCCCTAACATAGCCATTGGGGGAAGCGACCACAATGTTTACTAATGACGGTCGGCGTTTACCTAATGACGGTCGGTGCCGCGACGGCATCGGCGAACCAGTTCACCATTGACCCGCGGCCTCTGCTCGGCAATATATCTCGTAGGCTTGAAGGAGCCAAACCGCAAGATGTACCGTTTTTCGACGCCGGCAAGGTCCGAGGCGCGCGGGATCGCGATGATGGCGGTCCTCGCGATTCTGCTTCTGCTGCCGGCGGTGGCGACGGCCCGGCCGGCGGCGACCGCCCTGCGGATCGGCGATCATCTGACGATGACCCGTTTCGTGCTCGATTTCACCGAGAAGGTGGAATACCGGGTCTTCACCCTCGCCGATCCCTACCGGGTCGTGGTCGATCTGCCGACGGTGGAATGGCGGCTGCCCGACGCCGCCGGACGCCAGAAATCCCGCCTGATCGACGGTTACCGCCACGGGCTGTTCACGCCCGAACGTTCGCGCCTGGTTCTGGACATCAAGCGGCCGGTCGCGGTGAAGAAGGCGTTTCTGCTGGAACCGACCGGACCGCACGGGTACCGGTTCGTCCTCGATCTGGAAGAGACCGACGCGGCCCAGTTCGCGGCCAACCTCCGCGCCCGAGGGCCGGCAGCCGATCCGAAAAAGGCGGAGCCCCCCGTCGACAAGCCGCGACGCCGCGCGGGCGACCGCCCGTTGGTCGCGATCGATGCCGGGCATGGCGGCGTCGATCCCGGCGCCATCGGCGCGCGGGGCACCTACGAGAAGCGGATCACCCTCGCTTTTGCCAAGGAGCTCAAGCGCCAGTTGGAGGCGACGGGCCGGTTTCGCGCCATGCTGACCCGCGAGCGCGACATCTTCGTCCGCCTGCGCGAGCGAATCGCCATCGCGCGCGGCGCCGGCGCCGATCTCTTCGTGTCGCTGCATGCGGATTCCCTGCGCAGCCGCCGCGCGCGCGGGGCCTCGGTCTATACCTTGTCGAACAAAGCGTCGGATAAGGAAGCCGCGGCCCTGGCCGCCAAGGAGAACAAGTCGGACCTGATCGCCGGGATCGACCTGACTCACGAAAATCCGGTCGTCGCCAATATCCTGATCGACCTCGCCCAGCGTGAGACCATGAACGAATCGGCGCGATTCGCCAAAATGCTGATCCGCGAGATGGGCCGCGACATGCGTCTATTGCGCAACACCCACCGATTCGCCGGCTTCGCGGTTCTCAAGGCGCCCGACGTGCCCTCGGTGCTGATCGAGCTCGGCTATCTGTCGAACCCGACCGAGGAAAGGCTCCTCAAGACCGCCGCCTACCGCGAGAAGGCCGTCGGCGCCATCGTCCGGGCCATCGATTCGCAATTCCATCCCACCCGGGCGGCGCGCCGGAACTGACCTGCGCGGGGGCCTTGCGCCGGTCACGGGAAAGCCACATTCTCGCCGTAGACTGTCATTTGGCGCAATCCGCGGTCGGGGCCGCGGCTTAAGCGAGGAGGACGAGAAGGCGTGGCGCGCTTCGCGATTTCCTGTCTGGCGTTCGCCCTATTTCTCGCCGTCGCGGGGGGCGGGGGCGTGCTGTACCTCCTGTACGCCTACGGCCGCGACCTGCCGGACTATCGCCAGCTCGCCACCTACGAGCCGCCGGTCGCGACCCGGGTCCATGCCGGTGACGGTCGGCTGCTGGTCGAATACGCGACCCAGCGCCGGGCCTTCGTGCCGATCGCGGCGATCCCCAAGCCGGTGATCAAGGCGTTTCTCGCCGCCGAGGACAAGAATTTCTACACCCATCCGGGCATCGACTTCCTGGGCGTCGCCCGGGCGGTCGTGGTCAATCTGATCAATGTCGGGCGCGACCGACGCCCGGTCGGCGCGTCGACCATCACCCAGCAGGTGGCGAAGAACTTCCTGCTGACCAACGAGGTTTCGTTCACCCGCAAGATCAAGGAGGCGATCCTCGCCTTTCGCATCGAGCGGGCGCTGGACAAGGACCGGATCCTCGAACTCTATCTGAACGAGATCTATCTCGGCCTCGGTTCCTACGGGGTCGGCGCCGCGGCGCTCAACTATTTCGACAAGTCCCTGGACGAGCTGACGATCGAGGAAGCCGCCTATCTTGCCGCCTTGCCCAAGGCCCCCAACAACTACCATCCCCGCCGCAACGCCGAGGCGGCGCGGGCCCGGCGCAACTGGGTCGTCGGCCGCATGTTCGAGGAGGGCTTCGTCACCGCCGAGGAAGCGGTCCGCGCCCGCGCGGCGCCGCTCAGGACCCGACAAGGCGGCGGCGCCGACATGGTCGCCGCCGCCTATTTCGCCGAAGAGGTGCGCCGCGATCTGGTCGAACGCTATGGCGACGCGGCCCTGTATCGCGGCGGCCTGTCGGTGCGCACGACCTTGGATTCGCGCTTGCAGGGAATCGCCGACCGGGTCTTGAGGGTCGGCCTCGAAACCTATGACCGCCGCCATGGCTGGCGCGGCGCCTTGGGTTCGGTGGCCGGCGCGCCGGACATGATCGGGGCGCTTGCCGACCTCGCGCCGCCGCCCGGACTGGACGATGCCCGGATCGCCGTCGTCACCGATCTGACCGAGGACGGCGCCGAAATCGCCTTCGCCGATATCGGCCTCGGCCGCGTTCCCACGACCGAGATCGGCCGCTGGCGGCCCTGGATGGAAGGGCAGAAGGTGGGCGCGCGCTTCCGGCATCCAAGGGAGATGCTGGCCGTTGGCGACGTGGTGGCGGTTTCGCCCTTGACCGACGCCGAGACCGGGGCGGCGCGGGAGGGTCTCTTTCGCCTGCGCCAGATGCCGGAGATCGACGGCGCCGTGATCGCCCTCGATCCGCATACCGGGCGGGTGCTCGCCATGGCCGGCGGGTTCAGCTTCGAGCGCAGCGAGTACAACCGGGCGACCCAGGCCCGCCGGCAGCCGGGATCGGCGTTCAAGCCCTTCGTCTATCTGGCGGCGCTCGCCAATGGCCACACGCCGGCGACGATCATCCTCGACGCGCCCTTCGTGATCGATCAGGGGCCGGGGCTGCCGAAATGGAAGCCCGCCAACTACACCAAGAAATTTTACGGGCCGAGCCCGATGCGGCTGGGCATCGAGAAATCGCGCAACCTGATGACCGTGCGCCTCGCCCAGGATATCGGGATGGAGGCGGTCGCCGAGGTCGCCGAACGGTTCGGCATCGCCGAGCGCCTGCCGCGGGTCCTGTCCATGTCGCTCGGCGCCGGCGAGACCAGCCTGATCGACCTGACGACCGCCTATGCGATGCTGGTCAATGGCGGCCGCAAGATCGTCCCGACCCTGATCGACCGGGTCCAGGACCGCCACGGCCGGACCGTGTTTCGCCACGACAAGCGGGACTGCCCCGACTGCCGGTCCTCGGTCTGGACCGGGACGGGCATGCCTCAGCTTCCCGACGACCGGCCGCAGCTGGCCGACCCGGCCGCCGCCTATCAGATCGTGTCCATGCTGCAGGGGGTCGTCGAGCGCGGAACCGGCCGGCGGATCCGGGCGGTGGGCAAGCCCCTGGCCGGCAAGACCGGCACGACCAACGACAGCCAGGACAGCTGGTTCGTCGGCTTCTCGCCGGACCTGGCGGTCGGCGTCTATGTCGGGTTCGACACGCCGCGCAGCCTGGGCAAGGGCGAGAGCGGCTCCAGCGTCGCCGCCCCGATCTTCCGCGACTTCATGGCCGCGGCCCTGGCCGAGGCGCCGGCGATCCCCTTTCGGATCCCGCCCGGCGTCCGCCTGGTGCGGATCGATCCGCGCACCGGGGCGCTGGCCGCCGCCGGCGCCAAGAACGCGATCCTGGAAAGCTTCCGCGCCGGCAGCGAGCCGCGCGCCGGCGAACCGCCCCGGCTTTTAGGGCTGGTGTCGGCGCAAACCTCTCCCGCCCGCGGCGCCGGCGGCCTATATTAGCCCCTTCATTCGGCGCGCCCCCGGATCGGGCCGCCGCGAACGATAGGAAGAGGATCGAGCATGCGCGCCGAAATCGAAGCGGTCGCCGGGGAGATACGCGATTCCCTGGCGCTGCTGAGGAGGTATCTTTGACTGGGACAACGCCCTGGCGCGCCTGGATGACCTGAACGCCCGCGCCGAAGACCCCGACCTTTGGTCCGATCCCGAATCCGCGCAGCGGGTGATGCGCGAGCGCACCCGACTGGACGATGCCATCGGCGCCTGCCGGCGGCTGGAGCAGGAATTGGCCGACTCGATCGAGCTGATCGAGTTGGGCGAGGCCGAAGACGATGCCGAGGTCGTCGCCGAGGCGGAGGCGGCCCTGGCGGCGCTCCGCGACGAGGCGGCGAAGCGACGGCTGGAGAGCCTGCTGTCCGGCGAGGCCGACGGCAATGATTGCTATCTGGAGGCCCATGCCGGCGCCGGCGGCACCGAATCCCAGGATTGGGCCGAGATGCTGCTGCGCATGTATGTCCGCTGGGCCGAATCCCACGGCTATAAGGTCGACTGGATCGAGGAGAGCGCCGGCGAGGAGGCCGGGATCAAGTCGGCCAGCATCCGCATCAGCGGCACCAACGCCTATGGCTGGCTGAAGACCGAGAGCGGCGTCCATCGCCTGGTCCGCATCTCGCCCTTCGATTCCAGCGGCCGGCGCCATACCAGCTTCGCCTCGATCGGCGTCTATCCGGTGATCGACGACAGTATCGAGGTCGATATCCAGGACAAGGACTTGCGCATCGACACCTATCGGGCGTCGGGCGCCGGCGGGCAGCATGTCAACCGGACCGACAGCGCCGTGCGGATCACCCATATCCCGACCGGGATCGTCGTCCAATGCCAGAACGACCGCTCCCAGCATCGCAATCGGGCCGCGGCCATGGCGATGCTGCGGGCCCGGATCTACGAGCTGGAATTGAAGAAGCGCGAGGCCGAGGCCATGGCCCAGCGCGAGGCCCAGACCGAGATCGGCTGGGGCCACCAGATCCGGTCCTACGTCCTACAGCCCTATCAGATGATCAAGGACCTGCGCACCTCGGTGGAGACGGGCAACGTCCAGGCGGTCCTGGACGGCGATCTGGACCCGTTCCTGTCCGCCTCCCTGGCGGCGCGGATCCAGGAGGGCGGCGGCACCGACGAAGCGGCGGAGTAGGGCGGGCGGCTTGTCCGGGGCTACAGGGCCTTGACGGCCGCCAGCACCGCCTCGGCATGGCCGGGAACCTTCACCTTGCGCCAGACCTGGCGCAGCTTGCCCGTGTCGTCGATCAGGAAGGTCGCCCGCTCGATCCCCATATATTTGCGGCCGTACATGCTCTTCTCGACCCACACGCCGTAGGCCTCGCAGATCTTGCCGTCCTCGTCGGAGACCAGGGTGAAGGGCAGGTCGTGCTTGGCCTTGAACTTGTCGTGGCGGGCGACGCTGTCGCGCGAGACGCCGACGATCTCGGCGCCGGCGGCGGCGAAGTCGCCGCGCGCGTCGCGGAAGGCGATCGCCTCCTTGGTGCAGCCCGACGTGTCGTCCTTGGGATAGAAGTAGAGCACCACCTTCTTGCCCCGCAGATCGGCCAGTTTCAGGCTGCCGCCGCCGTCCGTCGGGGCGGTGAATTTCGGCGCCACCTTTCCGATTTCCGCGCTCATTTCTTTTTGTCCTCCTCTTGGTCGCCCGCCGCCGGCGGCGGGCCGATCAGCCGCGCGAAGATCGCCGCCGCTTCCTGGGCCGTGGATAGCACGCATCGCCTGAGGCCGGCAAAGTCCGCCGCCCCCGTCTCGGCGCCGGCCCGCAGAAGGGCGTTGCGCAGGCCCTCGGCCGCCTTGCTTTCGTCGAAAAAGCCCACATTGACCAGCCGCAGCATGTTCTGCAACGACCGCCACAGCCGGGCGGCGCGCGCCAGCGCCTCGGCGTCGCCCGGCGCCAGAAGCCCGGCATCGGCAAGGGCGGCGAAGGCGGCGAGGGTATCGCCGGCCAAGCTCTCGGGCCGGTCATGGGCATGGCGAAGCTGTAGATACTGGGCGAGGAACTCGACATCGATCAGCCCGCCCGGCACGTATTTCACGTCCCAGGGCGAATCCGGGCGGTGCTCGGCGGCGATGCGCCCGCGCATCTTGGCGATGTCGGCGCGCAGGGCCTCGGGGTCGCGGCCGGCGGTCAGAACCGTTCGGACGGCGGCGGCCAGGCGGTCGCCCAAGCCCGGCGGGCCGCACACGACGCGGGCGCGGGTCAGGGCCATATGCTCCCACGTCCAGGCGGTCTCGGCATGGTATTTGGCGAAGGCCTCCAGGCCGATGGCGATCGGGCCGTCCTGGCCGAACGGCCTGAGGCGCATGTCGATCTCGTAAGCGCGGCCCTCCGCCGTCTGGGCGGTCAGGGCGGTGATCAGCCGCTGGCTGAGGCGGGAGAAATAGACCGTCGGGACCAGCGGCCGATCGCCGTCCGAGGCCTCGTGGCCTTCCGGATTGTCGTAGACGAAGACGAGGTCGAGGTCGGAGCCGATCGACATCTCCCGCGCCCCCAGCTTGCCGAGCGCCAGCACCGCCATGCCGCCGCCGGCCAGGCGGCCATGGACGGCGGCGAATTCCTCCTCGGTCTGGCGCAACAGTGTGCGAATTGCGATATCGGCGGTGTCCGACAGCCAGGGACCGGCCTCGATCGCGTCGGCGGCGCCGCGCAGAAGCTGAACGCCGACCCTGAAGATCTCGTCCGCGACCCAGCGCCGGCAGATGTCGAGTACGTCCTGATAGTCGCGCGCCTGGATCAGGGCGTCGTCGAGGTCGGCCTGACGGGTCGCCGCGTCCGCCGGAGGGGCGAAGAAGGCGCGGGTCAGCACCCCGTCCAGAAGGATCGGCCGGCGGCCCAGCGCTTCGGCCAGACGCGGCGCCGAGCCGGCGATATCGGCCAGGAGATCGAGGAGCTCCGGGTTCGAGTTCAGCAAGGAGAATATCTGAACCCCGGACGGAAGGTCGCTCAGGAAGTCGTTGAATTTCAACAAGGCCGCGTCTGGATCGGCGGTCCGCGCCAGGGCGGCGAGCAGGCCGGGCATCAGCGCCGTCAGCAGCTCGCGCGCCCGGGTGCTGCGGGTCGCCCGGACATGGCCGTGATGCCAGGCGCGAACGACGCCCGAGATCGCCGGCCCGTCGCGAAACCCCATTTCGGCCAGGGTCCGCAGGGTGTTCGGATCGTCCTCGACCCCTGTAAAGACCAGGTCCCCCGCCGCCGAGGACAGGGCCGGCTCGGCCTGGAACAGGGTCGCGTAATGCTCGCGCACCCGGGTCAGATGCTCCAGCAGGGTGGCGCCGAATTCCTCGGCGTCGGCATGGCCGAGGAAGGCGGCCAGCGCCGCCAGGTCGTCCGGGTCTTCGGGCAGGGTCTGGGTCTGACGGTCGTCGATCATTTGCAGGCGATGCTCGACGGTTCGCAGATAGCGGTAGGCCGCGATCAAATCGTCGCAGGCGCCGGCATCGGCGTGGCCGGAGCGGGCCAGCGCCGCCAGCCCGTCCAGGGTTCGCACCTGGCGCAATTCCGGCTCGCGCCCGCCCCAGATGAGTTGCTGGGTCTGGGTGAAGAACTCGATCTCGCGGATACCGCCGGCGCCGAGTTTGATGTTGTGCCCGGCGACCGCCGGCGGCCGGGCGCCGCGCTGGGCGTCGATCTGGCGCTTGATCGACTGGATGTCCTCGATGGCCGCGAAATCCAGGTTCCGGCGCCAGACGAACGGGCGCAGCCGGGCCAGGAACTCGGCCCCGGCCTCGACATCGCCGGCCGCCGGCCGGGCCTTGATCATCGCCGCCCGTTCCCAATTCTGACCGACGCTTTCGTAGTAGGTCTCGGCGGCAAGGACCGACAGGGCGAGCGGCGTCGAGCGCGGATCGGGGCGCAGCCGCAGATCGGTGCGGAAGACATAACCGTCGGCGGTGCGTTCGGCGATCAACGGCACCAGGTTGCGGGTCAAGCGGACGAAGAATTCCTGGGGCGCCTCGACCCCGGCGCGGGCCGCTAGATCGCTGTCATAGAGGACGATCAGGTCGATATCGCTGGAATAGTTCAGCTCCCGCGCCCCCAGCTTGCCCATGGCGAGGATGAACAGGCCCGAGCCGTCCCAGGCCCGGTCCGGGTCCGGGGGCGCGATCTGGCCGCGCGCCGCCGCCTCGCGCAACAGATGGGTCAGCGCCGCCTGCAAGGCCGCGTCCGCCAGCGCGCTCAGCGCGCCGCTGACCTGTTCCAGCCGCCACACCCCGCCGATATCGGCGATCGCGATCGACAGGGAGGCGCGCCGCTTGGCCAGGCGCAGCGCCCGCATCAGGCCGCCGCGGTCGTCGGCGCCGGCCGCGGCGACCTCGGCCAGGACCGTCTCGAAGGCGGCCTCCGGGCCGCGACGGAGGAGGTCGCGCAGGAACGCCGGTTCCAACAGCACGGCTTGCCCCAGGAAGGGGCTGTTGCCGAACAGACTGTCGAGCAAGGCAGCGCCGGCGGGCTGGGCGACCAGCGCGCGGGCGAAATCGGCGATATCGGACTTATCGTCGCCGCCGACCGTCTCCAGCCAGCGCGCCCGGCCGACCTCGGCGCTTTCGGGCCGTCCCGGATTGGGAAGCGACCGTAAATCGTCTAAAAAGGGAAGTATCGTCATGGCCCGCCTTCGCTTCCGCGCACAGTGCGGAAAGCGCGGTCGCGGGTCAAGCACAGCCAGGCCGGGAATCCGTGATCAGTCGCACGGCTCGCATCACCGTCGAAATCGTCGCGGCCGTCGTGGCCGGGACCGCGATCCTGCTCGCCATCGCAGTCTGGCGGCTGTCGACCGCGCCGGTCTCCCTGGACTTCCTGACGCCGTCGATCGAACGGGCCCTGTCCGCCACCGACGGCAGCTTCGCGATTCGCTTGGACCGGACGGTTCTGACCTGGGGCGGCTGGGACCGGACGCTGGACATCCGAGCGCGGGGCGTGCGCGCGCTGGGCCCGTCGGGCGCGGTCCTGGCGACAATCCCGGAACTGTCGGTCAGCCTGAGCACCCGCGCCCTGGTCCGAGGGCTCGTCGCTCCGACCCGGATCGAGGCCCTCGGCCCCAAGATCCGTCTCCTGCGCGATACCGACGGCCGGTTCGAGTTTTCGGTCGGCGGCGAGGCCGACAAGGGCACCGGGGTCGTCGAGGCGACCCTCGCCGGGCTGCTGGCGCCGCCCGATCCCTACCGAGCGGTCGGCTATCTAAGCCGGATCAGCGTTCTCGCCGCGGAGATCCATATCGAGGACCGGAAGCTGGCGACCTCCTGGCACCTGCCGGCCGCCGATCTCACCTTGCTGCGCGACGCCGACGGCCTGCGCGGCAATCTTTCCTTCAACGCGGACATCGACGACCAGACCCCGCATGTCGATATCGACCTCGCCTACGATCGCGGGGCGGCGGCGATCGATTTCGAGGCGCGGTTCCAGGCGCTGGATGCCCGCCTTCTAGCCCGGCTTCCGACGTTTCCGGCCTTCCTCGACGGGGTGGGGACGGCCTTCGACGGGTCCGTTACCGGACGCGTGGGTCTCGACGGCGACATCGGCGGCGCCCAATTCGACCTCGCGGGTGGGCCCGGCCGGCTGCGCCTGCCGGCGCCTTTCGACCTGGACGCGGCGATCAAGGCGACCCGGTTTCGGGGACGGGTCGCCGACGGTTGGCGCCAGCTTCGGATCGACGAGGCCTTCGTCGATTTCGACGGGCCGCGCGTCTCGGCGACCGGCTTCGCCGACGGTCTGGGCGGCGAGGCGATCGTCGAATTGCGGGCGACCGTCGGCGATCTTCCCGCCGATCGCTTGACCGAACTGTGGCCGCGCGGCGTCGCGGTCAATGCCCGCCGCTGGATCACCCGCAACATCCATGCCGGGCGCCTGGAAACCGGCAGATTGGAACTCGCCGCCTTTCTTTCCGGGACCGATTCCGAGGCGACGCGGCTCAAATCGCTTGCCGGCGGCTTTACCTTCACCGATCTCGAGGTCGACTATTTCCGGCCCCTGCCGCCCCTGCGTGGGGTGACGGGGACGGCCAGCTTCGGCCCCGACCGGATCGACTTCCAGGTCACCGGTGGCGGCGTGGAGAGCTTGACCGTCGAGGACGGCCGGGTGCGGATCACCGATATCGGCGGCGCCGACGAGCTGTTGGCGATCGACGCGGTCCTGCGCGGCGAGGTGCCGGTGGCACTGGCGCTGCTCGACCGGCCGCCGCTGGAACTGATCGCCGGCTACGGGATCGATCCCCGGACAACCGCGGGCATGGTGGCGGCGCGCCTGGCCTTCCGGTTCCCGCTCCTGGACGATCTGCGCCTGTCCCAGGTCGAGATCGCGGCCGCCGCCAACGCGCGCGACGTGGCCTTGCCCGGCCCGGCCGAGGGGCTGGACATCACCGACGGCGACCTGACCCTTCAATTGGACGGCAAGGGCATGGACATCGTCGGGACCGCCCGGGTGGGACCGGCGTCGGGTCAGGTGTCCTGGCGGGAAAGTTTCGACCCCGGCACGGTCATCCGCGGCGAATATGGCTTCGCCGGCATTCTCGACGATGCCGCGCGCGCCGCCTTCGGGCTGGACACGGCGCCGTATCTTCGGGGCCCGGTCGAAGCCGAGCTGATCTACAGTCTGGGCTCGGGGGGGCGGGCGTCGCTGGCCGCGGCGCTAAACCTCGGCCAGGCCGCCCTCGATTTGCCGGAACTGGCTTGGCGCAAGCCGGCGGGCGTCGCCGGATCGGCGCGGACGCGGGTCAATTTTCGCGACGGCCGGCCAACGGCCTTTCCCGCCTTCACCCTGCTCGCCGGAGATTTGGATGTGGCCGGAAGCGGGCGCCTGGACGGGGACGGGCGCCGCCTGGACGAAATTCGCCTCGACCGGCTGCGCTACGGCCGCACCGATTTGGCCGGCACGGTCCGCGCGCGCGCCGACGGCGGCTTCGACCTCGACCTCGCCGGCGCCGCCTTCGATGCCGCGCCCCTCATTCGCGGTCCGGACGAGGGGCGCACGGCGCCGGGACGTCCGTTCGCCGTCCGGCTGCGGCTCGACCGGGTCTGGGTCGGCGACAGCGACGCGATCGACGCCGTCGCCGGGCGCATGAGTCATGACGGGGTCGACTGGCGGGAGATCGATCTCGACGGCCGCCTCGCCGGCAAGGAATTCGCGGCGCGGCTGGTGCCGGAGACCGGGAAGCGGGTATTGGCGCTGCGCGCCGGCAACGCCGGGGCCGCCTTCAAGGCGATCGGCATTACCGAGAATATCCGCGGCGGCACCCTGGAGGTCACCGGCAGCTTCGACGACACCCGACCGGGCAGCCCCCTGACCGCCCGCGTCGAGGCCAAGGATTTCCGCTTGGTCCGGGCACCGGTCATGGCCAGATTACTGAATATCGCCTCGATCACGGCGCCGCTGACCTTGTTGGAGGGAGAGGGAATCCGCTTCACCCGGATGGAGGCGCCCTTCCGCCTGGAAGGCGACCGGCTGAACTTCTCCAAGGGGCGGGCCTACGGCAACGCGCTGGGCATCACCGGCGAGGGGCTGGTCGACCTGGCGGCCGACTCCATCGATGTGAAGGGCACGATCGTGCCCGCCTATACGGTCAATCGCGTGCTCGGCGCCATCCCGCTCGTCGGCGGCCTGTTGACGGGGGGCGAGGGCGAAGGCGTCTTCGCCGCCAACTACGCCGTCGGCGGAACGCTGGACGACCCCAAGATCACGGTAAACCCCCTATCCGTGCTGGCGCCGGGCTTCCTGCGCAACCTGTTCGGAATCCTGGAAGGCGGCGGCGGCAAGCCGCCGACCGTACCCGAATCGACGGACCGGTAGCCGCCGGCCGGCGCGGACAGCGGGTTAGACCGCGCGCACCAAGGCGTGGCGCTTCTTGCCCGCCGACAGTTTCAGGACCCCGTCGCCGTCCAGATCGGCGGCGGTGATCAACTGGGTCTCGCTGGTGACGACCGCATCGTTGAGGCGGCCGCCGCCACCCTTGATCAGCCGGCGCGCCTCGCCATTGCTCGACGCGAGGCCGGCGTCGCGGAAAAGCTGGAAGGCGGGAATGCCGTCCGCCAGCACCGCCCGCGCCAGGTCGACGGTCGGCAGGTCGGTGCCGCGCGCGCCTTCCTCGAAGGTCCGGCGCGCCGTTTCCGCCGCCGCTTCCGCCGCCGCGTCGCCATGGCAAAGGCGGGTCGCCTCGACGGCGAGGGTCTTCTTGGCGTCGTTCAGCTCCGCGCCTTCAAGGGCCTCCAGCCGCGCGATCTCGTCCAGCGGCAGGTCCGTGAAGAGCCGCAGGAAGCGCCCGACATCGGCGTCATGGGTATTGCGCCAATATTGCCAGTAATCGAAGGGCGCCAGCCGGTCGGCGTTCAGCCACACCGCGCCTTGCGCCGTCTTGCCCATCTTGGCCCCCGACGCGGTGGTGATCAGCGGCGAGGTCAGGCCGAACAGGGTGCGCTGGTCGACCCTGCGGGCCAGATCGATGCCCCCGACGATGTTGCCCCACTGGTCGGACCCGCCCATTTGCAAGACGCATCCGTGGCGCCGGGCGAGCTCCAGGAAGTCGTAGGCCTGGAGCACCATGTAGTTGAATTCGAGGAAGCTCAGCGGCTGTTCGCGCTCCAGCCGCAGCTTGACGCTGTCGAAGGACAGCATGCGGTTGACCGAGAAATGGCGCCCGAAATCGCGTAGGAAGGGGATGTAGGCGAGATCGTCCAGCCAATCGGCGTTGTTGACCATGAGCGCGTCGGTCGGACCGTCGCCGAACACGAGATAGCGTTCGAAAATCCGGCGGATCCCGTCGATATTCGCGGCGATCCGCGCGTCGTCCAGTAATTGCCGGGAGTCGTCCTTGCCCGACGGGTCGCCGACCTTGGTGGTGCCGCCGCCCAGCAGCACGATCGGCTTGTGTCCAGTCCGCTGCAACAGGCGCAGCAGCATGATCGGCACCAGGCTGCCGACATGCAGGCTGTCGGCGGTGGCGTCGAAGCCGATATAGGCGGCGATCGGCCCCGCGGCGGCGGCGGCGTCCAACGCCGCCAGGTCGGTGCATTGGTGCAGATAGCCGCGCGCCGTGACGGCGGCGAGAAAATCCGAAGTGAGCGCTGTCATGGGGCGCGCCGGCCCTCCATGGGTCGATGAGGCGGGGGTCGATCCGGCGGGGACCGCGTGGCGGAGCCTGGCGGCCGCGCGCCGCCGAACGCGCCGCTTGCCGGGGGCGCTGTCCTCTAGCACAATCGCGCGAAACCGACAACCGGCGCCGGGGCGAGCAGCGCCCCCGGCGCCATGCAGGCCGACCACCGTCGCGCCGCCCGGAGGGACCGTGCCGCATGCCCGACCGAACCTACACCGCGATCGGCTTGATGAGCGGCACCTCCATGGACGGGATCGACGTCGCCTTGATCCATACCGACGGCCGCGACGCGGTCAGTTTCGGCCCGGCAACGACCGTCGCCTACGATCCCGCGTTCAGCGCCCGCCTGCGCGCGCTCCCCGGCGACGACGACGCGCGCGAGAACATCGCCGACGCGGCGCGGGCGCTCACCTCGCGCCATATCGAGGCAGTCGATTTGTTTTGTGAGAAATTCGATATAACCCGCGAAAATATAGACCTTATTGGATTCCACGGGCAGACGATCCTGCATCGGCCGGAAGAGGGGCGGACCTGGCAGATCGGCGAGGGCGCGTTGCTCGCGAATCGGACCGGCATCCCGGTCATCGACGATTTCCGCGGCCGCGACGTCGCGGCCGGCGGCCAGGGCGCGCCCCTGGCGCCGGCCTTTCACGCGGCGTTATGCGCACCTCTTCCCCGCCCGGTCGCGGTGCTCAATATCGGTGGCGTCGCCAACGTCACCTGGATCGGCGCCCATCTCGACCTGCGCGGCGGCGACGGGCTCCGCGCCTTCGATACCGGGCCCGGCAACGCCTTGATCGACGATTGGATGCAGGCGCATGGCGGTGCCGCGATGGACGCGGACGGCGCCTTGGCGGCGCGGGGCCGGACCGACGACGGTGTCCTGGCGCGCCTGCTGGTTCATTCCTATTTCCGCGATCCGCCGCCCAAGTCCCTGGATCGGGACGATTTCGCCGCCGCCGCGCGCCGCGCCACCCGCGGGCTGGACGCCGCCGACGGCGCCGCGACCCTGACGGCCTTCACCGCCGCGTCGGTCGCCCTGGCGGTGGACCATCTGCCCGACGCGCCGCGTCGCTGGATCGTAACCGGCGGCGGGCGGCGCAACCCGACCCTGATGGCGGCGCTGCGCGCGCGGCTGGCGGCCGACGTCGTCACGGCCGAGGATTTACATTGGGACGGCGACGCCCTTGAAGCCCAGGCCTTCGCCTATTTGGCGGTCCGCAGCCTGCTCGGGCTGCCGCTGACCTTTCCGACGACGACCGGCGTCCCGCGACCGCTTACCGGCGGCGCACGCCATCTTCCGGAGACGGGGTAGGGCCGACCGATCCGGCGCGGACCCGGCGGCGCCGCGCGATCAGGAAGCGGCGGCCTCGGCGCGCGGCGCCAATGCCTTGTCCAGATAGGTCTCGATGACCGCGCCGAGGGCGTCGAACTTGCCCTCGAAGAAATGATCGGCGCCCGGAACCACTTCGTAATCGACCGTGATCCGCCGTTGCAGGGACAGCTTCTGCACCAACTTCGCCGCGTCGGCCTCGGGCACGATGGCGTCGTCGGCGCCATGCACGATCAGCCCCGAGGCGGGGCAGGGCGCGAGGAAGGAGAAATCCGATAGGTTGGCCGGCGGCGCCACCGAGATGAAGCCTTGGATCTCGGGCCGGCGCATCAAGAGCTGCATCCCGATCCAGGCGCCGAAGGAATAGCCGCCGACCCAGCACCCGCTCGAATCCGGGGTCAGGCTCTGCATCCAGTCCAACGCGGCGGCGGCGTCGCTGAGCTCGCCCTGGCCGTTGTCGAAGCTGCCTTGCGACCGGCCGACGCCGCGAAAATTGAACCGCAGGACCGAGAAACCCCGCCGGGCGAACGCCTGATACAAGGTGTAGACGACCTTGTTGTTCATGGTGCCCCCATATTGGGGGTGCGGGTGGAGGAACAGGGCGGTGGGTGCGGTGGGGTCGCCGCTGTTCTGAATATAGCGCCCCTCGATGCGGCCTTCCGGGCCGTTGAAAATGACCTCGGGCATGTAAATCCTATCCGTTCACCGGCAAGGCGGCGTCCGCGGGGCCGGGTCGCGCCGGGGTGGCACTCGGCCTCCGTGGAAATTGTTGACTCAACAAGTCGGACATATTACCTAACAGCTGCGAGCGATTGCGGCGCTATCCTCCTCGGCCGTTTATCGAGGAACATCGCACCTTCGTCCGCGTCGGAAGCCGACCGTCCACCCAGTTTAATAGGTTGCGAGGGGCAGAATGTTCAAGGGCCTTCGTGAAGAGATCGATTCGATGATGCGCCGCGACCCGGCCGCTCGGTCCCGCTTGGAGGTCGTTCTCTGCTATCCGGGCTTTCACGCGCTTCTGTTCCACCGCATGGCGAATTGGCTGTGGCGCAAGGACTTTCACGTCACCGGCCGGTTCGTGTCTCATATCGGCCGGGCCCTGACCGCGATCGAGATCCATCCGGGGGCCACCATCGGGCGGCGCTTCTTCGTCGATCACGGCGCCGGCGTGGTGATTGGCGAAACCGCCGAGATCGGCGACGACGTCACCCTCTATCAGGGAGTGACCTTGGGCGGGACGTCCTGGGAGAAGGGGAAGCGGCATCCGACTCTGGGCAACGGCGTCATCGTCGGGGCCGGCGCCCAAGTGCTGGGGCCGATTACCCTGGGCGACAACGCGCGGGTCGGGGCGAACGCGGTTCTCTTGAAGAACATCCCGGCCGGGGTGACGGTGACCGGGATTCCGGCGCAGGTCGTCGCCGGCCGCCCGCGCGACGCGGACGAGAAGGACGATTTCGCCGCCTACGGCACCCCGTCGGCGGATCTGCCGGACCCGGTGGCCAATTCGCTGGAGGGGCTGCTGCGCGAGGTCACCGAGCTTCGCGTCCGGGTCAAGGAGCTCGAAGACCACCAGGAAGAAGCGAAGTCCATGACCTCCGGCTATGGCCCGGCGCTCGCCGCCGACGACGAGTCCGCGCCTGCCGGCAAATCAAAATGTTGACGCGTTTCCAAATCGGGGAGAGGTGAGTTGAAACTTAGCACCAAGGGCCGGTACGCGGTCATGGCGATGGTGGAACTGGCGGCGCGCAAGGCCGGCGACACGCCGACGACCCTGGCCGAGATCGCCAAGAGCCAGGAGATTTCCCTGTCCTATCTGGAGCAGCTTTTCGGCCGCCTGCGCCGCGGCGGACTGGTCAACAGCGTGCGCGGACCGGGCGGCGGCTACACCCTGTCGCGGCCGTCCGACCAGATTCGCATTTCCGAGATCGTCCATGCGGTGGACGAGACCTTGCGCGCGACCCGCTGCATGGGGAACCCCGAGCTCGGCTGCCGCAAGGACGGCAGCCGCTGCCAGTCCCACGAGTTGTGGGCGGCCCTCAGCGACCAGATCCGGTTCTTCCTCGGCTCGGTATCTCTCGCCGACGTGGTCGAAAAACGGGTGATCGGCGGCGGCGCGCCGCTGGCCGCCCAGGCGGCGAGGGCGGAGATCGCGGCCGAGTAGCCGCGCCGCCGGTCATGGCGCCCTCCCTCTATCTGGACCACAACGCCACCGCGCCGATGCCGGCGCCCGTCGCCGAGGCGATGGCGGCCGCGTTCGAGACCTTCGGCAATCCGTCCTCGGTCCATGGGCCGGGCCGGGCCGCGCGGCATCTGATCGACGAGGCGCGCGAGACCCTCGCCGGTCTCCTCGGCGTCGATCCCGCCGGCATCCTGTTCACCAGTGGCGGCACCGAAGCCAACAATCTGGCCTTGCGCGGCACCGACCGCCGCCGGCGGCTGGTCTCGGCGGTCGAGCATGCCTCGGTCCTGGACGCGGCCGCGGCCGACCGCGTGCCGGTCGATTCGCGGGGCGTGATCGACCTCGCGGCCCTGGACGCGGCCCTCGGCGCCGAAGACGGGCCGGCCCTGGTCTCGCTGATGCTCGCCAACAACGAGACCGGCGCGATCCAGCCGGTCGCCGAAGCCTCCGTCCTGGCCCGCCACCACGGCGCCCTGGTCCATTGCGACGCGGTCCAGGCCCTCGGTCGCCTGCCGATCGACCCGGTGGCCCTGGGCATCGACCTGATGAGCCTGTCGGCCCATAAGATCGGCGGGCCGAAGGGCATCGGCGCCCTGGTCCTGGTCCGCGATCTGGCCCTCGATCCGATCCTGCGCGGCGGCGGCCAGGAGTTGGGGCGCCGGGCGGGGACCGAGAATTTGCCGGGAATCGCCGGTTTCGCCGCCGCCGCGCGCCTTGCGGTCGCGGCGCTGGACGACATGCCGCGCCGCGCGGCCTTGCGCGACCGCCTGGAGGCGGCGGCCAGCGACCGGGTCCCCGGCCTGCGGATCTGGGGCGCCGACGCGCCCCGGATCGCCAACACCAGTTGCCTGGGCGTCCCCGGCCTCCCCGGCGAAACCCAGGTGATGGGCCTCGACCTGGCCGGGATCGCCGTCGGCAGCGGGGCGGCCTGCTCGTCGGGCAAGACCGCGCCGTCCCATGTGCTGCGCGCCATGGGCGCCGACGCGGACGACGCGGCGAGTGCGATCCGGGTCAGCCTCGGCGCCGAGACCAGCGCCGCCGATCTGGACCGCTTCCTCGCCGCCTGGAGCGATCTGTGCGCGCGGGCGCGGACGGCCAGGGGCGCGGCCGCATGAGCGCCCGCCCGCCCGTCTATCTGGACCATCAGGCGACGACGCCGCTGGACCCCCGGGTCCTGGAGCGAATGCTGCCCTACCTGTCGGAGCATTTCGGCAACCCGCATTCCCTCGGCCACGCCTTCGGCTGGCGCGCCGAATCGGCGGTCGCCCAGGCTCGCGAGCAGGTTGCCGCCCTGATCGGCGCGGCGCCGGACGAGATCGTCTTCACGTCGGGCGCGACCGAGGCCAACAACCTGGCCCTCAAGGGGCTGGCCGAGGCGTATCGCGGCCGCAAGGGCCATCTGGTGACCAGCGCCGTCGAACATAAATGCGTGCTGGAATCCTGCCGCCATCTGGCGCGCCAGGGCGCGACCGTGACCGTTCTGCCGGTCGATTCGCGCGGCCGGGTCGATCCCGGCGCGGTCGCCGCCGCGATCGGCGACGACACCCTCGCCGTGTCGATCATGGCGGCCCAGAACGAGATCGGCACCCTGCAACCGATCGCCGAGATCGGCGCCGTCTGCGCGGAGCGGGGCGTGATCTTCCACACCGACGCGGCCCAGGCCGCCGGCAAGATCCCCCTCGACGTCGCCGCGATGGGAATCGGGCTGATGAGCCTGTCCGCCCACAAGATGTATGGGCCGAAAGGGATCGGCGCGCTCTATGTCCGGCGCCGGCCGCGAGTCCGGCTCGTCGCCCAGATGGACGGCGGCGGTCAGGAAGGGGGGCTGCGCTCCGGCACCCTATCGCCGGCCCTGTGCGTCGGATTCGGCGCCGCCTGCGCGTTCGCCGCCGTCGAGATGGCCGAGGAAGCGGCGCGGCTGACCGGGCTGCGCGACCGCCTCCACCGGAAGCTGACCGAAAGCCTCCCCGATGTCGACCTGAACGGCGACGCCGAACGGCGCCTGCCGGGCAATCTGAACATCGCCTTCGGGGGCGCCGACGGCGAGGCGCTGGTCGCGGCGTTGGGCGACGTGGCCCTGTCGACCGGATCGGCCTGTTCCACCGGGTCGGTCGAGCCGTCCTACGTGCTGGCGGCGCTGGGGCTGGACCCGGACCGGGCCCGCGCCTCGGTGCGGATCGGGCTTGGGCGATTCACGACCGAGGACGATGTCGAGTACGCCGCCGAGCGGATCGTCGCGGCCGTCCGCGCGGCGCGCGACGGGACCGCGATCCGCGCCGGCGCCGCGCCATAGGCAAGCGGGACCGTAGCTGCTACAAAGGCGCCGCCGCGACCCGCGCGGCCCCTATCGACAATAACCAGACTCCCCGACCGATGCCCAAAATGACCTTCATCGCGCCCGACGGGACCCGCCGCGAGGTGGACGCGCCCGTGGGGATCTCCGTTCTCGAAATCGCCCACCGCAACGATATCGACATCGAAGGCGCGTGCGAGGGCTCGCTCGCCTGCTCGACATGCCATGTCGTCGTCGATCCGACCTATTTCGCCAAGCTTGAAGAAGCGAGCGAGGACGAGGAAGACATGCTGGACCTCGCCTTCGGCCTGACCGCGACCTCGCGGCTCGGCTGCCAGATCATCATGAGCGAGGAGTTGGACGGGCTGGTCGTTTCCCTGCCCGAATCGACCCGCAACATGCTCCTGGAATAAGCGCCCAAGCGGCGCGGTTTTCCAGACCGGGACGGGGGCCTATATAGGGCCCATGAATTCCCTCGGTTTCGACAAGTCCGAATCGGCGACCCGAGTCGTCGTCGCCATGTCCGGCGGGGTCGACAGTTCGGCCACGGCGGCGCTGCTGAAGGACGCCGGCTACGACGTGGTCGGCGTGACCTTGCAGCTCTACGACATGGGACGCGCCGGCCAGGCGGCGCCGGCGCGGCGCGGGGCCTGCTGCGCCGGCCAGGACATCCACGACGCCCGCAAGGTCGCGGCCAGGCTGGGCATTCCCCATTACGTGCTGGATTACGAACGGCGCTTCGACGACGCGGTGATCCGCGACTTCGCCGAGTCCTACGCGGCCGGAGAGACGCCGGTCCCCTGCGTCCGCTGCAACCAGACGGTCAAGTTCCGCGACCTGTTGCAAACGGCCCGCGATCTGGGCGCCGACGCGCTGGCCACCGGCCACTACGTCCGCCGGCGGATGGGGACGGGGGGCGCGGAGCTGTTGCGCGGCGCCGATCCCGGCCGCGACCAGAGCTATTTCCTGTTCGCGACCACCGCCGAGCAGCTCGACTTCCTGCGCTTTCCCCTGGGCGATCTGGACAAGGGCGCGACCCGGCGCATCGCCGCCGATCACGGCCTCGCCGTCGCCGACAAGCCGGACAGCCAGGACATCTGCTTCGTGCCCAACGGCCGCTATGCCGACATCGTCGCCCGCCTGCGCCCCGACGCCATGGAGCCGGGCGAGATCCGCCATGTGGATGGCGGCCTGCTGGGCCACCATGACGGGATCGCCCGCTTCACCGTGGGCCAGCGGCGCGGCCTGGATGTGGGTGGCCGGGCCGAGCCCCTCTATGTCGTTCGCGTCGAGCCCGCGACCCGGACCGTGATCGCCGGGCCGCGCGCGGCGCTGCTGCGCGACCGGCTGCGCCTGCACGGCGTCAACTGGCTGGACGGGGCAGCGACGGGAAAGGGGCGCGAGGTCGCGGTCAAGCTGCGCTCCGCCCAGCCGCCGGCGGCCGCTCGGGTGACCGTGACGGGCGATACGGCCGAGGTCCGCCTCGCCGAGCCCCAGTCGGGTGTGGCGCCGGGCCAGGCCTGCGTCTTCTATGACGGCGAGCGGGTGCTCGGCGGCGGCTGGATCGCCCGCGAGGAAGAGGACGCGACAGGCCCCGCCGCCCACGCTTGACAGGCCCCGCCGCCGCGCCCTATAGGCACGGGTCCGCGCACCGCGCGGCACGCTCTGGGGCGGAGTAGCTCAGCTGGTTAGAGCAGCGGAATCATAATCCGCGTGTCGGGGGTTCGAGTCCCTCCTCCGCTACCATCGAAAAAGCCCGGTAACCTCCCAAGAGGACCGGGCTTTTTTCTTGCGATCGCGCGGCTTCTCGGGGCCGCCGCTGTCCCGCCGGCGTTATTTCCGGACCGCCGTGCCGGCAACCGGTTCGAAGCCCTCGAACCGGGGCGGCCCCAGATACATCGGCGGGGCGTCGTCGTCCTTGCGCGCGCCGGCGCGGGCATGGGCCTTGCGGAAGGCCTCCGACCCGGTCCAGGCCTCGAAATCCGCGCGGCTTTTCCAGACGGTGTGCGAGACGAACAACGTGTGATCCTCGGCCTCGGGACCGCGCAGCAGGTGGAATTCGACGAAGCCGGGCATCTCGGTCAGGTGGCTGTCGCGCGACGCCCAGGCCGCTTCGAAATCGGCCTCTCGGCCCTTGGCGACCTTGAACCGGTTCATGGCGATAAACATGGTTAACATCGTCCCCCGTTTTCCTAAGTCTGTTCCGCTCCGGTCCCCGCCGGAAGGCCCCGAAAGGGGCCGGCGCTAACGGTTTTGGCGCTTCCGTCGCGTCGCGCCAACGCCGGCGAGCGCGACCAGGCCGGCGCCGAGGATCGCCAAGCTACCAGGTTCCGGCACCGCCGTCGCCGCCGACAGGGCGACCGCGTCCAGCAACAAGGCCGAGCCGACATCGTCGTCGCCGTCGTCGAGCACGCCGACGGCCAGGGTGTAGAACCCGCCGACGGCGAAGGTGTGCGCGAAGGTCAGATAGCCGGTGGCGAAATCGAAATGACTATCGGCGCCCGTGCCGGGATTGATGATCGCCGAAGCCGGCGTGAAGATATCGGCCAGCTTGGCGAGGACGCCGTCGGCGCCCAGCAACGAGACGAAGGCGAAATCGTTCGCGGCCTCGCCGCCCAGGGACTGTTCCTCCGACAGGAAGTTGAACCGGAAGCTGAGCGTGTCGCCGGCGGCGACGCTGAAACTCTGCTTGACCGCCGCGCCCTGTACCGGCCCTTCGTCGCCGAGCGGCGCGAGGGCGCCCGCCGACAGGCCGGCGAAGGCTTCCAGGCTGGAGACGTCGACCGCCGGCCCGGCGCCGCCGTTGAGGATCGGCTCGGAGCTTTCGCTCTGTACCGGATGATGGGTGGTCATCAGGGCATGCCGGATCCCCTCGTCGGGTGCGATTCCGAATCCGGCCTGCTTGATGCCCGCGTCGCCGATCCCTGTCCATCCGGCGCCGCCGGATTCGAAGCCGCCATTGACGACCGTGGCGGTCGCTTCCCCCGTCCAGACCGCCGACGACAGGGCCGCCACCGCGGCAATCCGGGCAAACGCCCGAATCGACCGGCGACTGGAAACCCGAAACCTGGCGATACGGCAAATATGTGCACGCACCATCTGTACTCTAACTCCTTGGCAAGGACATCCGCGGCCGGACCGCGAATCGACGCGCGAAAATAGCCGACTCGACCCGGCGGCGGAACCACGGACCGCGCGCGATCCGGCATTTTCGAAAAGATTGTCGGGTACCGTCCCGACGGCCCGCGCCCCGGCCGACAGGCGATTCCACCGGCGTTCGGGCGGAAGGGCTCAGGCGTCGATGCTACAGGCGAGCGTCCGCCCGATATGGGCCATCGGCCGGCCGCTTTCGGCCCGCCAGGCATTGAATGCGGCCTGAACCTTGGCGAAATCCCCTTTCGGCAGGGTGCCGACGGTCTTCGGCGCCTTGTCGATGACGCCGGCGGCGACGAGGGCGGCGCAGACATCCGGGTTTATGATGAAGGAATCCTTGCCCATATGGCGCAGGAAGGCCTGGCCGGTGAACCCGCCCAGGCGACTGCCGCGCTTCTTGAGGACCTCGAGCAGGCCGATATAGTCCTCGTCCGGCCAATCGGCGAAAAATCCGGCCGCCGAACCGTGTTCGCGGGCGAGATCGACCAGGAAGACCGCGTTCTCCCGCGTCGCCTCGATCTTGCGGCCGTTGCGGACGATCCGGTCGTCGGCCAGCAGCGCGTCCAGATCGCCGTCCGACATCATGGCGACCCGCCGCGGGTCGAAACCGCCGAACGCGGCCTCGAAGCCCGGCCATTTATCCTCGATCACCTTCCAGACGAACCCGGCCTGGAAGATCCGCTTGGCCATCCCCGCCAGCCAACGGTCGTCGGGAATGGCGCGCAAGGCATCGGCGCTTTTGACCTCGGGCATCAGCGCGTCCAGCGCCGCCTCGCCGCCCTTGCGCGCCGCCGCGCGTGCCCGGATGGTCGCGAAATCCTCCATTGGGCGAGTATCCTCCGCGGCCGAAGCGCTGACAAGGCGCATGCGCCTTGGAAAATCGGCGCCGCCCCCCTAGGCTCGGCGCGGTCGGAAAGGACGGATTCGGGAAGAGGGGGCGGGGTTGTTCCTGCGACGGAGAAAACGCCGGCTACGCAAGAGCCGCGAGGGCAAGATCGTCCGGATTCTGGACGCGTTCGCCATCGACGCGGTCTGCGATATCGGCGCCAATATCGGCCAGACCCGCGATTCCCTGCGCGCCGCCGGTTTTCGCGGCCGGATCGTATCCTTCGAACCGGCGCCGGAGGCCCATGCGACGCTGGTGTCGCGGGCCCGCCACGATCCGGCCTGGGAGATCGCGCCGCGCATGGCTCTGGGCGCGCGGGCGGGCGAGGAGAGGCTCAATCTGGCCGAAAGCAGCGATATGAGCGGTTTGCGGCTCCCGACGACGGACCTCTTGGCCGCGCTACCGGGGGCGCGGGTCCAGGGGCAGGCGCCGGTTGCGGTCGCGCCGCTGGATTCGGTATTCGATGCCCATTTCGCGCCTTCGGAGCGGGTGTTCGTGAAGATCGACACCCAAGGCCATGAACGGGCGGTGCTGGACGGCGCGGCGGAAAGCTTGACGCGGATCGTCGGGCTTCAGCTCGAACTCTCGCTTCTGCCCCTCTATGAGGGCGAGGAGACTTATCTGTCCTTCCTCAACGACCTGCATGGCTGGGGATTCGCCCCCTATATGCTGATCGAGACCAATTTCTCCCAAGCTCTCGCCCGGCAGTTGCAGATCGACGCCTTGTTCATGCGCGGGTCCCCGCCCGGGCGATGAAGCAATCCAGGCCCTGGCCGCGCAGGGCGGCGCAGAGCCGCCGCGCCGCGTCCTTTCCGGTCGAAACCGCGGTTCTGATGCGGAAGAATACGCCCTTGGCCCCCAAATCCGCGCGGTCGACCTCGATGGTCGCCCGCGCCAACAGATCGGCCGCCCGCCCGGATAGCCGGGGCAGGGCGGTCCGGGCCATCGCGGCGCTGCGATAGGCGGCAATCTGCACGATATAGCCGGAACCGGAATCGGCCTCCACCCCTCGCGCCGCGCGCGGCCCCGGCTCGGGGGTTTTCAAGGCTTTTTCCCGGGAATCAACGGGACGCGGCATCTCGTCAGCGGCCTCGGCGGTCGGTTTCGGCGCCGATTCCGGCGGGACGGCCGGCGGCCGGTCGTCATACCCCGCCAGATCGGCGGCCGTGACCGGCGAAAACCCCAGCCGATCGGTCGCGGGCGAAACCCGGTGGCGCATCGGTGTGTCCGGGGCGCCGACAGAAGCTAGTATTACGGTTGGGCTTTGGCTTTTAATAGGCTGATATATATGATTTTTCTTGTCCGACTTAAAGTCATTCATGAACGCCTTCAAGGGGTTGTTCTCGGGCGCGGCGCGGCGCGCCAGGCGTCGCTCGCCCAAGCGGGCCAGTCCCTTCTTCGCCGCGATCGAGGCCGGGTCCCGGTCGAGGGCGGCGCGGAAGGCGGTTTCCGAGTCACCCGCCCGCCCTTGCGCGGCGAGCAGGGAGCCGAGGCGGGTCAGGGGGCGCGGATCGTCGGGGGAGAGGGCCGCGACCCGGCGGTAATGGGCCGCCGCCGTCCGCCAGTCGTCATGGGCGGCGGCCATGTCGGCGACCCGCAGCATGGCCCGCGCGAGGCCGCCGGGCTGGTCGGTCGGGAGACGCCCGGAGGCCGCGCTGGCCGTTATGTCGGGCGCCGCGGACAACGGGAACCAGCCGGCGCAGCCGCCGAGGAAGAGGATCAGGCCAAACGCGGACAGCCGCACGGGCCGACAGGAGAGGGTCATGGCATCGCTCCTTATCGGGTCCCGCTAGGTCCGAGTCGCAGTATCGTGGCGACCTCTTAAGATTCCGTGAAGGCCCTGTGGGTTCTTGGTGGCGGTGCCCCGGCCCATGCTAGGCTGGCGGGGCCGAGAACCGGGGAGGGAAGGGTGCCCGTCGAGAAGCCTTGGGCGAGCGACGACAATATCGCCCTGTTCACCGATCTGTACGAACTGACCATGCTCCAGGCCTATTGGCGCGAGGGCATGACCGACGAGGCGGTGTTCAGCCTGTTCGTGCGGCGCCTGCCCGAGACCCGCAATTTCCTGCTCGCTTGCGGCTTGGCCGACGTGCTCGCCTATCTGGACGGCGTGCGGTTCAGCGATGCCAGCCTCCGCTATCTCGCCGCTCTCGGCGGTTTCGAGGCCAAATTCCTTGCCTGGCTCGCCGATTTCCGCTTCACCGGCGATGTCTGGGCGGTGCCCGAGGGAACGCCGGTCTTCGCCAACGAGCCGATCCTGGAGATCGCGGCGCCGCTGCCCGAGGCGCAATTGGTCGAAACCTTCGTCATGAACCAGATTCATCTGGCGACGGTGCTCGCCTCGAAGGCGGCGCGGGTGGTGGCCGCCGCCCAGGGCCGCCCCGTGGTCGATTTCGGCCCCCGGCGCATGCATGGCACCGACGCGGCGATCAAGGGCGCGCGCGCCTTCCATATCGCCGGCGTCGCGGCGACCTCGAACGTCCTTGCCGGGCGGCTTCTGGGCCTGCCGGTAACCGGGACCATGGCCCATAGCTATATCCAGGCCCATGACGACGAGGCCCAGGCGTTCCGCGCCTTCGCGGCCCTGTATCCGGAGACCGTGCTGCTGGTCGATACCTACGACACCCTCGCCGGCGTCGACCGGGCGATCGCCCTGGCCCGGGAACTGGGCGACGGCTTCAAGATCCGCGCCCTGCGCCTCGATTCGGGCGATCTGGCCGGGCTCGCGGTCGAGACCCGGCGGCGGCTGGATTCGGCGGGCCTGCAACGGGTGGAAATCTTCGCCAGCGGCGGCCTGGACGAGAACGCCATCGCGGCGCTGGTCGCAAAGGGCGCGCCGATCGACGGGTTCGGGGTCGGGACCGGCATGGGCGTCGCCGAGGACGCGCCGGGGCTGGATATCGCCTACAAGCTTTGCGCCTATGCCGGCAAGGGGCGGCTGAAACTGTCCCATGGCAAGCCGATCCTGCCCGGCCGCAAGCAGGTCTTCCGCGCCGGAACCGACAACGGCGCCACCGGCGACGTCATCGCCCGCGCCGAGGAGAACTTGCCCGGCCGGGCGTTGTTGGCGCCCGTGATGCGGAAGGGAAAGACATGCCCGGGCGCGGTGCCCGACCTGCCCGAGAGCCGCGCCCGGGCGGCGCGCGAAATCGCGGCCCTGCCCGACGCCGCGCGCGGCCTGGAACCCGCCGCGTCGCCCTATCCGGTCGCCGTCAGCCCGACGCTGGCCGAGTACCGGCGGGCGGTCGCGAAATCGGTCGGCGGGTAGGGGGCGGGCGCCGCGCGCCCTTGGATGCGGGGCGGATAGGGGGTATGTGTGGGCGGCGGCCCTCCGGCGGGCCGTTCGGCGGAACCGGAAAGGATGTTTCGGGACAGATGCAAGGCCATCCCCAGGAGGTGACCTGCGGCGATTTCGTCATCGCCTATATCGTCACCGCCGCGCCCTTCTTCGAGAATTGCTACCTGCTGCGCCACGCGCCCTCGGGCGAGCAGATCCTGATCGATCCCGGCATCGGCGCCGACAAGATCCTGGCCAAGGTGCGCGCGGACGGGGATTCCCTGCGGGAAATCTGGCTGACCCACGGCCATCTGGACCATATCGGCGGCACGCGGGAGGTGCAGGCGGAAATGCCCGTGCCCTGCCGCGCCCATACCGACGAACAGTCCTTGATCGAGCGCCAGCCCGACTGGGGCGCGCAGATGCTGGGCACGCGGATCGAGATTCCGACCGATTGCCGGTACTATCTGGACGAGCCGATGCTCGCCTTCGCCGGCGCCGAGGCCCGGGTGATCCACACGCCGGGCCATACGCCGGGCGGGGTTTGCTACGTTTTCGACGGCTTCGCCTTCACCGGCGACACGCTGTTCCAGCAAGGGATCGGGCGCACCGATTTCCCGGGCGGCGATGCCGGCAAGCTGCGGGCCTCGATCACCCGGCTACTGGACGAGATTCCGCCGGAGACCCTGCTGTTCAGCGGCCATGGCGGCCATTGGACGGCGGGCGAGGCGAAACGCTGGTGGTCGGTCGTCGCCGGCGGGATCGCCTTCGTCTGAGGCGCCACCGGCCGTCAGGCCGAACCCGGCTCCCCGTCTTCCGGGGCCTTGGCGAAATAGAGCGAGATATCGTCATGGCCGGCCTGGACCGCCACGCGGTCGCCGGCCTCGACCAGGATCGGCCCTGGAAAGGGAAAGATGTTGTGCCGCCACGCCGCCGGGCGCACCTCGGGGTGCGGCGGGTTCGCATAGACGGTCTCTTCGTCCAGCCACAGCTTGATCCATTGCAGGACGCCAACGCAGGGGCCGGGGCGGGTGGTGGTGAATTCCAGAACGCGGCTTTCGGTGCCGCGGTAGGCCTGGCGCAAATCGAATTCGAACACGTCGACCGGATCGCTGAAGAATTCGCCGACCCGGGTCGTGAACAGATGCGGGTGGATGTTGGGGACGAAGCGGTTGAAGGCGCTGAGATCGAAGCCACTGACCGAGCCGACCGAGAACCAGGGCGCCAGCCGGTCGCCGCCCATCAGCGCCGCGACGGCGCCAACCTTGTAGGGAATGAGCCGCGCATCCGGCTCCAGCAGCGCTTGGCGGGCATGACGGGTGATTTCCAGGACATTTTCGCTGAGGAGCGAATCCGACAGCACCTCGGACACCAGAATATCCGCGCGCCGGGGCAGGTCGACCCCGACCACCAGGTCGGACGACCGCTTCGGAATGATCGTCACCCGGTCCGCATAGCCGTTCAGCCGGACGTTTTCCGACGCGGCTTCGGCCACCAGGGGGTTCTGCTCGCAGGCGATGACCTGTTTGGCGCCGGCGCGCGCCGCCATCATCGAAAGAAGCCCCGACCCGGCGCCGATCTCCAGGACCAGGCTGTCCGGCGTGACGGCCCGGCGGATGGCGGCCTCGTAGGCGTCGTTCCGGGCCGCGTCGTTCATCATCGGGAAATGCCAGCGCTCGACCTTCTCGCCATACAGCTTGCGCAGCAGGTTCTCGATCTCGAAGGAGCCGGGCCGCAGGGCCAGCGCCCGGCGCAGGGCGCGGATGGCGGCCAGCTGGTCGAACAGCCGCTCGTAGGCCTGGGCGACCGCGATGAGCCCGTCGGCGTCATTCTCGACGCCGGCGGCGACCCGGTCGATCTCCCGCCGCGCCGCGTCGACGTCGCCTTCCTCGCGCAGCCACTGCGCGAGCAGCAGCCGCACCGGCCCGTTGCCCGGCGACAGCTTCAAGGCCGTCCGCAGATGATCCATCGCCCGGATCCGGTCGTTCGAATCGTTCAGATGCTGGGCGAAGACGATGTGATTTGCCGGGTCGTTCGGCCCCAGAAGGACGGCTTTTCGGAACGCGGACCGGGCCCGCGCGGCGTCGCCGAGATAGCCGGCGGTCTGGCCGGACAGACGGTAATAGGGCGCGTTGTTCACATAGAGATCGCGGATCTGGATCAGGATGGCGTCGGCTTCGGGAACGCGTCCCTGGCGAAGCAAGCTCTCGGCTTCGACCAGGGTCCGGTCCATTTGCTGTCCGCCGAGTTCGCTGCCTTGATTATTCTTTTTCTTCTTTCCCATCCCTTGATGCTCCCTTGGGTACGCGGCAGAAACTCAAGGCCGTAGATACCATTCGCGCGCGCGGCCGAGCAAGCCTTCCGGCGACGGCATCCGCCCGCGTCGCGCGCGATCCTCGCCGGCAACGCCCCCTATAACCGATTGGAAATGTATGGTATTGACCGAACCGAGTAGCCGGGCCCTGTTTACGCCCGGTCCCGCAGCGCCCCAGCCGAGGGAGGGCAGGCTTGCACGACACCCGGACGGCCGCGCCGACGGCCGCGCATCTTGACAAGCGGACCGATCCCGTCCCGGACGGATCGAAACGGAAATTCTTCGTCGAGCTGATCAAGCCATCCCATTACGACGACGACGGCTATGTGATCCAATGGTGGAAGGCCTGGATCCCGTCCAACTCGCTGAGCGCGCTTTACGGGCTGACCCAGGACGCGGTGCGGACCCAGGCCCTGGGGCCGGACGTGGACATCGTCCTCAACGCCTATGACGAGACCAACATGGTCGTGCCGGTCGAGCGGATCGTCCGCCGCATCCGCAAGGGCGGCGGCGCGGGGATCGTCTGCCTGGTCGGCGTCCAGTCCAACCAGTTCCCCCGCGCCATGGACCTGGCGCGCCGCTTCCGGGCCGCGGGGATCCAGGTGGCGATCGGCGGCTTCCATGCCTCGGGCTGCATGTCGATGCTCAAGGAGCTGCCCCCGGACCTCCGGGAAGCCCTCGATCTGGGAATCACCCTGTTCGCCGGCGAGGCCGAGGGCCGGCTGGCCGATTTCTACGCCGACGCGCTGCATGGCCGGCTGAAGCCGATCTACAACTACATGCAGGACCTGCCGGGGCTGAACGACCAGGTGACGCCGTTCCTGCCCAAGGACATGGTCCAGCGCTATGGCGGCGCGGTCGCGTCCTTCGACGCCGGGCGCGGCTGCCCGTTCCAATGCTCCTTCTGCACCATCATCAACGTCCAGGGCCGCAAGTCGCGCTTCCGCGACGCCGACGACGTGGAGCGGCTGATCCGGGCCAATATCGCTCAAGGGGTCTGCCGCTTCTTCATCACCGACGACAATTTCGCCCGCAACAAGAATTGGGAGGCGATCTTCGACCGGATCGGCGATCTGCGCGAGGAGACCGGCCTGCCCTTCAGCCTGCTGATCCAGGTGGACACGCTGTGCCACAAGATCCCCAACTTCATCGCCAAGGCCAAAAGGGCCGGGGTGGCGCGGGTCTTCATCGGATTGGAGAACATCAATCCCGAGAACCTGCTCGCCGCCAAGAAGAACCAGAACCGGCTCACCGAATACCGGCGCATGATGCAGGCCTGGCGCGAGCGCGAGATCATCACCTATGCCGGCTATATCCTGGGCTTTCCGAGCGACACGCCGGAATCGATCGAGCGCGATATCGAGATCCTGAAGCGGGAATTGCCGGTCGATATCCTGGAATTCTTCTGCCTGACGCCGCTGCCGGGCTCCGAGGACCATCAGACGCTGACCGAGAAGGGCGTCTGGATGGACCCGGACATGAACATCTACGACCTGGAGCATGTCACCACCGGCCATGCCAAGATGTCCAAGGAGGAATGGCAGGGCATCTATCGCCGGGCCTGGGACATCTATTATTCGCCGGACCATGTGGAGACGCTGATGCGCCGGGCGCTGGCCAGCGGCAACAAGCCGGAGCGCATCTGGGCCCATACGGTTCAGTTCTACGGCTGCATCAATTACGAGAACGTCCATCCCCTGCAGGGCGGCACCCTACGGCGCAAGATCCGCACCCAGCGCCGCTCGGGCCTGCCGCTGGAAAGCCGGCTGGTCTTCTATCCCCGCCGGGTGGCGGAATTCTTCGGCACCTACGTCCCGCTCGCCGCCTATGCCTGGCGGGTCTGGCGGATCGCCCGGCGGGTGCGCAAGGAGCTGGCCGGCAAGACCTACACCGACAAGGCCCTGGCCCCGGTGACCGAGGCCGAGGAGGAAAGCCTGGAGATGTTCGGCCAAAGCGAGGCCGCCCAGGCCGCCCTCGCCAAGGCCAAATCCCGCCAAGCCGCCATCGACCGCGGCCGCGCCGCCTCCGCCGCCGCCCAGTAGAGGCAAAAACCGTTATGCCGCCGGCTTGCCGCGGGGGTGGCGGTAGCTGGTGGGGTGGCGGTCGGCGTTCTTGATGCCGAGGAAGTCCTCGGCGATCAGGATCCGCTGCACGGCCGGGGCGCCCTCGCCGATATTGAACAGCCGGGCATAGCTGGCGAGGCTCGAAATCGGGTATTCCTCGGCCAGGCCGTAGCCGCCGAAAATCTCCGACATCTTCGCCGCCGCCTGCTGGACGGCCAGGCCCGCCGCGTATTTCGCCTGGCTGGACAGGCGGTTGGCCGGCAGATCGGCGTCCATCGCGCGGGCCGATTCGTAGGTCAGCGCGCGGGCGGCCTCGACCAGGGTGACGCAGTCGGCGATATCGGCCTGGACCATCTGATAAGTGGCCAGCGCGCTGCCCCGCACCATCCGTTCCTTGGCGTAGTCGGCGGCGAGCTCGATACAAGCGCGGGCGATGCCGATGCCGCGCGCGGCGACCGAGACGCGCCCGGCCTGGACGGCGTGCATGGCGACGGCGAAGCCCTTGCCCTCCGCGCCGATCCGGTTCTCGACCGGGACGACGAAATCCTCCAGGAACACGGCGCAGCTTCGGAAGGATTTGGACAGGCCGACGAAATCGACCGGATCGGCGGTCCAGCCCGGATATTTCTTGGGCTCGACGATGAAGGCGCTGACCCCCTTATGGCCGGCCTCCGGGTCGGTCTTGGCGAACAGCACGCCGACATCGGTCTCGTTCGCCAGGGTCGCGAACATCTTCGAGCCGGTCAGCTTGTAGACGTCGCCGTCGCGCCGGGCGACGGTCTTCATGTTGCCCGCCGCGTCCGATCCGCCGCCGGGCTCGGTCAGCGACCACATGCCGACGGTCTTGCCGGCCAGAAGGTTGGGGATATAGGTGGCGCATTGCGCGTCCGTGCCCCCGACATAGATCGAATAGGGGCAGGTCATGCCTTGCTGGTTGTAGCAAAAGGCGAGGCTGGAATCGAGGCGGGCCAGCTCTTCGCAGATCACCGTCATCGCCAGGAAGCCCATGTCGCTGCCGCCCAGCGATTCCGGAAAGACCGGGCCGAAGAAGCCGCCGGCGCCCATCTTCGCCACCAGGTCGCGGGGGAATTCGCCCCGCTTCTCGTAGTCGGGCATGACGGGCACGACCTCGTCGGTCATGAAGCGGATGAAGCTTTCGCGGACCGCGCCGATCTCGTCGGGCAGCAAGGCGTCCATGGGGTCCTCCTTTTTTTGGTTTTTTGTGTCTTGCGCCGGTGGAGACTAGTCGAAGCTGCGCGGCTTGGCCCAAGGATAATGGGCGGGCATGTCGGTCGAGGGCTTCAGGGTGAAGTTGGCCGGGCGCTTCTCCAGGAAGGACGCGACGCCCTCATAGCCGTCCTGGGTCGCCTTCATCGCCGAGACGCCGTGGGATTCCAGCTTGTGCGCCTCCATCGGATGGTCGGCGGTCAGCATGCTCCACAGCATCTGCCGGGACAGGGCCACCGATACGGCCGACGTGTTGTCGGCGATCTCGCGGCCGATGCGCCGGGCCTCGGCCAGCAGCTTGTCGGCGGGCAGCACCTGGCTGACCAGGCCTTTCGCGCAGGCTTCCTCGGCCCCGATCAGGCGGCCGGTATAGACCCATTCGGCGGCGGTCCCGATGCCGACGACCCGGGGAAGGAACCAGCTCGAACAGGCCTCGGGCACGATGCCCCGACGGGCGAAAACGAAGCCGAACTTGGCGTTGTCGGCCGCCAGGCGGACGTCCATCGGCAGGATATGGGTGGCGCCGAAGCCGACCGCGGCGCCGTTGACCGCCGCGATCAGCGGCTTCTTGCAGTCGAACAGGCGCAGTGCCACCAGCCCGCCGCCGTCGCGCTTGACCCCGGTGGTGTGGTCGTCGCTGAACGACGCCTTGCCGTCGGCGCCGATATTGAGGTCGGCCCCGGCGCAGAAGGCGCGTCCGGCGCCGGTGACGATGATCGCGCGCACCGAATCGTCTTCGTCGGCGCGGTCGATGGCGTCGATGAACTCGCCGCCCAGCTCGCGGGTATAGGCGTTCAGCCGGTCCGGCCGGTTGAGGGTGATCGTGAGGAGCCCGTCCTCGATCTCGTAGAGAATGGTGTTGTAGGCCACGGTCCGTCCCTCCCTGTCGCCGCCCGTCGCCGGGCGGCCCTGTGTTCCGCAGATGGGCAGCATATGGGCGGAAGGCGTCGGCGAAAAGGGCCGGCAACGGAGGCGCCCTTGCGGGCGCCGCGGTCAATGGCTACCTTCACGCGCGAACGGCCATAATTCGGACCGAATCGGGCGTCATCCTGGACGCTCTCGACGGTCCGACGGCCCGCGACCGGCTCATCCGAGGAGACAGTTCGACCGATGCCTCCGACCGCACCCGCACCGGGACCCGCCGCCTTTGCCCGCCGCCTGGCCCTTGCCGCCGCCCTCCTCCTGGTATCGGCACTGGCCGTCGCCGGCGACGCGCGCGCCTTGGAAACGAAGGCCAAGCAGGCAATCCTGATCGACGCGTCGACCGGCGCCGTTCTGCTGGAGAAGGACGCCGATACGTCCATGCCGCCCTCGTCGATGAGCAAGATGATGACGATCTATCTGCTCTTCGATTCCCTCAAATCGGGCAGCCTGTCCCTGGACGACAGCTTCGCGGTCAGCCGCCGGGCCTGGCGCTGGGGCGGATCGAAGATGTGGGTGCTGGTCGATACGCGGGTGCGGATCGAGGATCTGATCCGCGGCATCATCATCCATTCGGGCAACGACGCCTCGATCGTCGTCGCCGAGGGGCTCGCCGGCAGCGAGGATGCCTTCGCCGACATGATGAACGAGCGCGCCGCCGCCATCGGCCTGGAGAACAGTCGTTTCGTCAACGCCACCGGCTGGCCGGCCGAGGGCCAGCACGTCACGGCGCGCGACCTCGCCAAGCTGGCGCTGCGCACGATCCGCGACTTTCCCGAGTATTACCACTATTACGGCGAGAAGAACTTTACCTACAACAACATCCGCCAGGGCAACCGCAATCCGCTGCTCTACCAGAATCTGGGCGCCGACGGGCTGAAGACCGGCCACACGGAAGCCGCCGGCTTCGGCTTGACGGCCTCGGCCGAGCGCAACGGCCGGCGGCTGATCCTGGTGGTCAACGGCCTGGAAAGCGAACGCGACCGGTCGCGCGAATCGGCGCGGCTGCTGGAATGGGGGTTCCGCGAATTCGACAATTATCCCCTGTTCACCGCGGGCGAGACGGTCGAGGACGCCGGCGTCTGGCTGGGCCGCGACAAGACGGTGCCCCTGGTCGTGGATCGCGACGTGGTCGTCACCCTGCCGCGCCGCGCCCGGCGCAACATGAAGGTCAGCGTCGTCTATGAAGGCCCGGTGCCGGCGCCGATCGCCAAGGGCGCCCAGATCGCCAGCCTGCGCATCGCCGCGCCGGGTTTCGAGACCATCGAGCTGCCGCTGCAAGCCGGCACCGACGTCGCTCAACTCGGCTTCGCCGGGCGGCTGGGCGCGGCGTTGAAGCAGCTCGTTTGGGGCCCCGCCAATTGAGCCGCCGGCCGTCCGGCGGTGGCCGATAGGATGGATCGCGGCCGGTTCATCACCTTCGAGGGCGGGGAGGGGACCGGAAAATCCACCCAGGCCCGGCTATTGGCCGCGACGCTGGACGATTGGGGCCACGACGCCCTGCTCACCCGCGAGCCCGGCGGCACTCCGGGGGCCGAGGCGATCCGCGAGCTGGTCGTGCAAGGCGCGGTCGACCGCTGGGACCCGCTGACCGAAGTCCTGCTCCTGTCCGCCGCCCGCCGCGACCATGTCGAACGGCTGATCCGGCCGGCGCTGGCCGACGGGGTGTGGGTCGTCTGCGACCGCTTCGTCGATTCGACCCGCGCCTATCAGGGCTATGGCGAGGGCATCTCCCTGGATGTCATCGACCGCCTGATCGGCCTCGCCGTCGGCGATCTGGTCCCCGATCTCACCTTCGTCCAGGACCTGCCGGTGGAAGCGGGGCTCGGCCGCGCCGCCGGGCGCGACGGCGATGCCGCCGGGCGGTTCGAGAAGTTCGACCGCGATTTCCATCGCCGGCTGCGGGACGGCTTTCTGGACATCGCCGCGCGGGAGCCCGCGCGCTGCGCGGTGATCGACGCCGCCGCCGAGCCCGAGGAGACCCATGCCGCCGTCCTGGCGGTCCTCCGCGACCGCTTGGGCGCCGGACCGCGAGACGGGCGATGAGCGCCGCCCCGCCGCCGCCACGAGACAATCCCGACCTGATCGGCCATGCGGACGCCGAGGCGGAGATCCTGGCGGCGCTGCGCGCCGGGCGGCTGCATCACGGCTGGCTGATCGCCGGCCCGCGCGGCATCGGCAAGGCGACGCTGGCTTATCGGTTCGCCCGCTTTCTCCTTGCCGGAACGCCCGAGACCGGCACCGATACCCTGCATATCGCGCCCGACTCGGCCGTCTTTCGCCGGGTCGCCGCCGGCGGCCATAGCGATCTTCTGACCCTGGAGCGGCGCGCCGACGCCAAGACCGGCAAGCTCCGGCGCGAGATCGTCGTCGGCGATGTCCGCGCCGTCGGGCCGTTCCTGGGGCTGACGGCGGGCGAGGGCGGGTGGCGGATCGTCGTCGTCGATGCCGCAGACGATCTGAACCGCAACGCCGCCAACGCCTTGCTCAAGCTGTTGGAGGAACCGCCCCGCAACACCCTGTTCCTGCTGGTCGCCCACGCGCCGGGCCGGCTGCCGGCGACCGTCCGCTCGCGCTGCCGGCGCCTCGATCTGGCGCCGCTGGACGACGCGGCGCTGGACCGATTCCTCGCCGACGCCCTGCCGGCGCTGGCGGAGGAAGACCGCCGGACCCTGGCACGGCTGGCGGAGGGCAGCCCCGGCCGGGCGCTCGAACTTCAGGAGGCGGGCGGGCCTGCCCTGTTCGCCGAGATGCTCCGCCTGATCGGCGCCTTCCCCGGCACCGACCTGATCGGCCTGCATGCGCTGGCCGACGGGCTGGGCCGCGCCGACGGCGAGCCGGCCTTCCGGGCGTTCCGTGACCTGCTCCGCTGGTGGCTGGCGCGGCTCGTCCATGCCGGCGCCAGCGGCCGCCTGCCGGCGCCCGCCGCGCCCGGCGAGGGCGAGCTGATCCAGCGGCTGCTGGGCGCCCGCGCCCTTGCGGATTGGCTGGAGGTATGGGAGAAGACCAGCCGCCTGCTATCACGCGGCGAAGCGCTGGACCTGGATCGCCGGCAGATCCTGCTCACCTGCTTCTCCGCCCTGGCGCCGGCCGGGTCGGCACGCTGAACCGTCCCCCGGCCTCCATCCCCTAGAGCGGAGCCGCCCATGTCCGGGCCGACACCCTATTACGTCACGACGCCGATCTATTACGTCAATGACGCGCCCCATATCGGCCACGCCTATACGACGCTGGCCTGCGACGTGCTGGCGCGCTTCATGCGCCTGGACGGTCATCGGGTGAAGTTCCTCACCGGCACCGACGAGCATGGCCAGAAGGTAGAGAAATCCGCCGCCGCCGCCGGCATGGACCCGCAGGAATTCACCGACCGGGTGTCGCGGAACTTCCGCGACCTGGCCGCGGCGATGAAGTTCAGCAACGACGATTTCATCCGCACGACCGAACCCCGCCATATCGCGTCGGCCCAGGCCATCTGGCGCGCCCTGGACGCATCCGGCCAGATCTATCTGGGCAGCTATGCCGGCTGGTATTCGGTGCGCGACGAGGCCTTCTACGCCGAAAACGAGCTGAGCGACGGCCCCGACGGGACCAAGGTCGCGCCCTCGGGCGCCGAGGTCGACTGGGTCGAGGAGCCGAGCTACTTTTTCCGTCTATCGGACTGGCAGGACCGGTTGCTCGACTTCTACGACCGTAATCCGGACTTCATCGCCCCGGAAAGCCGCCGCAACGAGGTGATCAGCTTCGTCAAGGGCGGCTTGCAGGACCTGTCGGTCTCGCGGACCAGCTTCGCCTGGGGAATCCCGGTCCCCGACAATCCCGACCACATCATGTATGTGTGGCTGGACGCGCTGACCAACTACATCACCGCCGTCGGATACCCGGACACGGAAAGCGAAGACTTTTCAACCTATTGGCCGGCAAACCTTCACATGGTGGGCAAGGATATCCTGCGCTTCCATGCCGTGTATTGGCCGGCCTTCCTGATGGCCGCCGGGCTGGAACCGCCGACGCGCGTCTTCGCCCATGGATGGTGGACCAACGAGGGGCAGAAGATCTCGAAATCCCTCGGCAACGTGATCGATCCGCACCATCTGATCGATCTCTACGGGCTGGACCCGGTGCGCTACTTCCTGCTGCGCGAGGTGCCGTTCGGCAATGACGGCGATTTCTCCCATCGGGCCATGGTCGGCCGGATGAACGGCGATCTCGCCAATGATTTCGGCAATCTGGCGCAGCGGGTGCTGAGCATGATCCAGCGCAATTGCGACGCCCGGGTTCCGGCGCCGGGGGCTTTCGAGGCCGCCGATTCGGCGCTTCTGGACCGGGTGGGCGGGCTGCGCGAGCGGGTGCGGGACGCGCTTGGCGGCCAGGCCTTCCACAAGGCGCTGATCGCCATCTGGGACGTGGTGGGCGAGGCCAACCGCTATGTGGACGACCAGGCGCCCTGGACCTTGCGCAAGACCGATCCGGCGCGCATGGCGACGGTGCTGTATGTCCTGGCCGAAACGATCCGCCGCCTGGCGCTGGTGACCCAGCCCTTCATGCCCGATGCCATGGCCCGGCTGCTGGACCAGCTCGGCCAGCCGGAAACGGCGCGCGGTTTCGCGGCCTTGGACAGCGCCCTGGAGCCGGGAACCCCGCTGCCCAAGCCCGAGGGGGTCTTCCCGCGCTTCGTCGAGGAGGCGGCCGATGGCTGAGCCGTTTCTGGTCGACAGCCATTGCCATCTGGACTTTCCGGACTTCGCCGACGACCTGGCGGGCGTGCGCGCGCGGGCGGCGGCGGCCGGGGTCGGCCGGCTGCTGACGATCTGCACCCATCTCAGCCGCTTCGCGCCGATCCTGGCGCTGGCGGAGGCCCATGACGAGGTCTATTGCACGGTCGGCGTTCACCCCCACGAGGCGGAAGGGGAAGGGATCGCCGATCCGGCGCCGCTGATCGCCCATGCGCGCCACCCCAAGGTCGTCGGGATCGGCGAGACCGGCCTCGACTATCATTACGAGCACAGCCCCCGCGCGGCGCAGCGGGAGAGCTTCCGCGCCCATATCGCGGCGGCGCGCGAGACCGGGCTGCCGCTGATCGTGCATACCCGCGACGCCGACGCCGACACGGTGGCGATCCTGCGCGACGAATCCGCCGCCGGCGCCTTCCCGGGCGTCCTGCATTGCTTCAGCACCGACCGGGCGGTGGCCGAGGCGGCCCTCGATCTGGGGCTCTATATTTCCTTTTCCGGGATCCTGACCTTCAAGAATGCCGACGATCTGCGGGCCGTCGCCCGCGACATTCCTCTTGACCGCCTGCTGGTCGAGACCGACGCGCCCTTCCTGGCCCCCGTACCGCACCGGGGCAAACGCAACGAGCCCGCCTTCGTCGCCCAAACGGCGGCCTGCCTGGCCGAGATTCGGGACATGGACGAAGCGGCGATCGCGCGGACGACGACCGAGAATTTCTTTCGGTTGTTCGAGAAGGTTGGCCGGCCCGCCTAGGCGCGGACAGCCTAGAAGCGGTAGCTGACCCCGAGCACGAAATCGTGGCTGGTGTAGTCGCCGGTCAGCTTGTTGCCATTGGGGTAGGGGCCGGACTGGACCTCGCCCATATCGATATAGCGATAATAGAATTCGACCCCCCAGAGCGGGGTGATGTCGTAGTTCAGCCCCGCGAGGCCGGACCAGGCCAGCCCCGTCGTCTCGGTTTCCTTGCCCACCGTCACCCCGGTATTCAGGTTGGTCTGGGCGGCGTCGTTGGCGTGGCGGTACCAGCCCAGCCCGGCACCGACGAACGGACGCAGGCGGCGTTGGGTCCAGAAATCCCAAAGGACATTGAACATGACCGTCTGGGTGGCGACGTCGTTGCGGAAGCCGAAACTGCTGCCGCCGCCGGTGGCGCGGGCGTCGTAATCGAAGCGGAAGCGGTGAATGACTTCCAACTCGGTGCGCACGGGCCAGCGGGTATCGGCCGCGAAGCTGTAGCCCACCGCGAGGCCGGCGCCGGCGACCAGATCGTCATGTTCGGATTCGCGCAAGGTCGTGCCCGGCACGGTGCCGCCATGGCTGCTGTCGTTGATCTGGGAATAGGCGCCGAGCGCCCGGGCCGAGACATAGAAGCCCGAATCCCCGCTCGCCGCTTGGGCCGGTCCGGTGCCTAGAGCCAAACCGGCGGCGAGGACAGAACCGCCGCATATCGACCGGATCGCGATTTTCATGTTCCGAGCCCCTTCTTGCGCGCGGCACGTTAGGCGGCGGACGCGCCTTTGGCAAGGGGCCAGGGCGACCGTCAGCCGTGACCGTCGGCGCCCGACCCGGCGCTTCTCGCCAGAACCCGATTGGCGGGCAGCGCGACGGTGATCCGGGTTCCCCGGCCAGGCGTGCTGGCGATGTCCAGGCTTCCATCATGCAGTTCGGTCAAGCGCTTGGTAAGCGGCAGCCCCAACCCGACGCCGTCATATTTTCGGTCCAGGCCGCTATCGACCTGCACGAAGGGCTGCAAGGCCCGCGCGACCTCGTCCTCGGTCATCCCGATCCCGGTATCGGCGACGGTCAACGCAATTCCGCCCGCTGTTCCGCGCGCCGCCGTCACCGAGACCCGTCCGCCGGCGGGCGTGAATTTGACGGCGTTGGAAAGAAGGTTAACCAGGATCTGGGTCAGCTTGCCCCGGCTGCCGCGCACCGCCGGGACGTCCGCCGGAATGTCCCGCTCGAGCGCCACCCCGGCCGTCGTCGCGGCGTCGGCGACCATGGCGACGGCGGCGCCGACCGTCTCGGCGATATCCACCTCATCCTCGGCAAGCTCCATTTTTCCGGCCTCGATCTTCGCCAGGTCTAGAATATCGTTGATCACCCCCAGCAGATGGGCGCCCGAATCCCGAACATCGCTCACATATTCCCGGTAACGGGGCGAGCCCAGCGGTCCATGGAGCTCCATGGCCATCGATTCGGAGAATCCGAGGATGGCGTTGAGCGGCGTCCGCAATTCATGGCTGATGTTGGCGACGAACTCGGTCTTTGCCTTGTTGGCGAGTTGCGCTTCGTCCAAGGCCCGGACCATGAGCCGCTGGTCTTCCTCCAGACGCTCGGCCATTCTGTTGAATCCGACCGAAAGACGCCGGAATTCGCGCGGCAGAAGCCGGCCGCCGGGCCGGACCCGGGCGTCCAGCCGGCCACGGCCGATGGCCGCGGCCGCCCGCAAGACGCCGCGCACCGGCTCGACGACCAACCCGGCCAGGAGCCAGGCGATCACCGCCGCCGTCACCAAGCCGGCGGCGGTGATCAGAAGCGCGACGACCAGCACCGATTCGGCGCGGGCCTCCAACTCGTCCAGGGGCTGCGGCACCATCACGCCCCAGCCGGTTCCAGGCGTCGTCGTGAATCCGCTGATCATGTCCTTGCGCACCGCCGGCGAATAGAATTGGCTGACACCGCTGTCGCCGGCCATCATCCGCCGGACGGGCGCGACCTGGGCCAGGTTGCGCATGTCGCGCCGCCAATCTTCCCGTGGATGGGCGATCACCGTGCCGTTTGCGTCGACGATCGCCGAATGGCCCTTGCGGCCGAAGGCGATCGCTTTCTGCAAGCGGACGATATAGCGGGTGTCCAGCGCCCCGACGGCAACCCGCCCGTCGGCGAGCCGCAGGGTGAGATAAAGGGTCGGCCGGCCGGACCTGTCGGGCAGGACCGGGCTGAAGACCGGCGCCGATCCGGCCTCGGCGATCAAGCCGCGCAGCGTTTCCGGCGCGGGAAGGGAGCCGGCCGCCGCGTCGCCGCCGACAGCGGCGCGGGCGGCCACACGCCCGGACGGCGCATAGGCCGCCACCGCGCGGAAATCGAATTTTTCGAGAAGGTCGCGGGAGATCTCCGCCGATTCCGCGAACCTGTCGGTCGTGACCTGATCGCTGAACACGGCGGCCGCATCCTGGGCATAACGTTCCAGCGCGGCGGTGATATTCTTGGC
>Ga0070728_10000972_pt1 | contig 47765 bp, 45 predicted proteins | sample tdDd471_FD_66723 | JGI IMG/M metagenome (GOLD analysis project Ga0070728, IMG submission 66723) | Marine sediment microbial communities from the Atlantic coast under amendment with organic carbon and nitrate - tdDd47.1 | ecosystem: Environmental > Aquatic > Marine > Coastal > Sediment | place... | reverse complement strand
CCCGCCTGAATGGCGAAACATTTATCAACACCTTTAAAGCTCTGGGCAATGTTCTCAAGATTTTCAAGACGCTTAAGATAGGTATCAAGAGACTCGCGACGCGCTCCAGGCCGTGATGCTGAAATGGCATCTGCAACCTGAACAAGTACCGCTTCAAAGGTCTCCTGTTCCCGATCATTGTGATGAGAGGCAATAACATTAACACACTTGTCTGACTCACCAAACTTTTTAGCCATCTCCGCACCAACCAGGGCGTGAGCACCTTCTCCCTCGACAACGCTTCCTTTTCCGATGTCATGAAGCAGACCGGCACGTTTGGCAAGCTGAATGTCGAGATTCATTTCACCCGCCATGATACCCGCCAGGTTCGCGACATCCTTGCTGTGATCGAGTACATTCTGGCCGTAGCTTGTCCGGTACCTCAGTTTCCCGATATGGTACAGGGCATCACTGCTGAGTCCCGGTATACCAAGCTCATAGGCTGCCTTTTCACCCTCTTCAAGCATTGATTCTTCGATTTCACTGGTAACTTTGTTAACCACTTCTTCGATCCTGGCAGGATGAATTCTTCCATTCTGGATCAAACGTTCAAGTGAAATCCGGGCAATCTCCCGGCGTACGGGATCAAACCCTGATATAACCACAACTTCCGGTGTATCATCAATTATCATGTCCACGCCGGTAAGATTCTCCAGGGTTCGGATATTTCTTCCTTCACGGCCGATAATTCTTCCCTTCATTTCATCTGAAGGTAGTGATACAGTGGTCACGGTACTTTCTGAGGTATGCTCTGAAGCGTTACGCTGAATGGCGGAGATAATGATATCCTTCGCTTTTTTGTCTGCGGTACGCCTGGCTTCTTCTTCGATTTTATTGATAAGCTTAGTGGATTCAAACTTCACTTCGTTTTCAAGGTTTTTCAGAAGGGCGGTTTTCGCTTCCTCCTGGGTCATTCCGGAAATTCTTTCCAGTTCCTTGTTGTGTCGTTCAAATTCCTGTTTAAGTTCTTGTTCTTTTTCTTTATTTTCCTGCTCTTTAAGCTGAACTATCTTCTCTGTTTTCTCAACTTCCCTGCTTCGGTCGTCAATGCTTTCTTCTTTTTGAACCAGACGCTTTTCAGATACCACCACTTCCTGGCGGCGTTCCCTCATTTCTTTTTCCATGAGGTTTTTTTCTTTCAATAGCTGGTCCTTTGCCTCGATAAGCAGTTCTTTCCGCTTATTCTCAGCATCTTTGACCGCGTCTTGTAGAATTCTATGAGATTTTGACTCTGCAGAGCTTAGTTTTATTCTGCCGAGATATGACCTGATTGCATATCCGATAACGGCAGTCACAGGGAGAGCACAGATGAGAATTATAATTGTCATAGTAAGCCCCCTTTTTTCCGGATTCGAGAACTGACGCCCTCTAAGCGGCAGTTTTCTCCGGTATATTAAAATCAGGGAGAAGGGATACTCAGGTCTGGAAAAAAACCAATCTGCAGATCTATTTCCCGGGCTTGGAGTATTTTTGTTGAATTTTTTCTGAAACGAATTGAGGAACCAGGCTCGAAGTGTCGCCATGATAGCTTGCCACTTCTTTTACCAGTCGGGAAGATACCAGTGAGGTTTCTTCGCGGGACATCATAAATATTGTCTCAATCTCCGGTGCCAGTTTATGATTTACAGCCGCAATAGGATTTTCATATTCAAAATCACTCACGGACCTGAGCCCGCGAATTATAAATGATATATTCCGCTCACGACAGTAATCAATTAAAAGACCGTCAAAAGCAACAATTTCGATATAGTCCCCATACTCCCTGCAACAGTGCTCAAACATTTCAAGACGCTCTTTAAATGAAAAGAGTCCTGATTTCTCACTGTTCCTGGCAATAGCAACGATAATCTTGTCGCATATATTCTTTGATCTCTTGATTATATCGAGATGACCATAAGTAAGAGGATCAAAGGATCCTGGATAAATGCCAATTCGCATAAAAAATTCTAACTTCTCCTGAAACACATATAATAATTAATATAGACTTCCTGTCAAGAATATTATCATTAGACAAAAATAAACGATAGCTATTAAAAATTTTATAGCTACTTACTGCTGCATGCCCGCATGAGACCTTAAAAGCGACGCCTTCAGGGGCCGACTTCCGGCATCATATCAGCCAGGACTTATCCAGCTGACTTGCGGGACAGAAGTCAGCCCGCCGGGGGGATTCAGGGGTGGGAAAAACGGGGGTAATTTTTTAATCTAAAAAAGGAAGTAAAAGCCCCCTTCTTTCACCGAATTTTGGTTGCTTTTTTCCAGCACCATGAAAAACTACCTGCATAAAAAATTGAACTAGGCTGCCTTTTGGGGCCGCCTTTAGAACTCTGGAGACATTACATGGAAAACTCACCCCTCAGCAGCGGAAAAACTTTTATGGTAAAAAATTTCCGTCAAAGCTTTATGCTTACCTGGCTGTTCCTTGGCGTTGGACTTATCCTCCTTGGTCTTTTTATGCTTCTCAGCTTTACGGTACCAAGAAAAAGCTATTTCTTTTTCTTCCTTCAAAATTTCGGCCTTTTCCTTGCCTTTGTAACCCTGCTTCTCGGCTATGCCGGGGTTTACCGAATCGTCACGGTCCCTGATGGTGCAGTAAAAATTACCCGAAACGCCGTGAAGACAACCTTTAAAAAGATCCATTATATTGCCGGTATCGCCTTTATTACCGCCATCATGATAACCCTCATCATTCTGATAGAAGCGGGCTTCTCGGTGATTTCCCAGATACCTGTGGCGGGACCGATGCTGATGGCCCTCTTCACCATCCCGATTCAGCTTCTTAATTTTGCAGTCATTCTCGCGGCGATTTTCATCTTTGCCATCTTCCCTCCCCTGGTGAGTGAAGCGGGAAGTATAAAGGATATTTTCATTGAGATGAAGATTTCCATAAAAGAACGATGGCTCAATGTACTCATCTACCTGATTATTTCCCTTTCTGTTCTCTTTTTCGCCTTTTTGATTCTTTTCTTTCTCATTAAATATAGCACCGGGATAACTCAGGCTGTTCAATGGAAAATCAGCGCCGCCTACCCAAAGATCCTGAAGGGCATCACCATGAAGTCTTACTTTACGGATATTATTTACAGTATCACCCCCCGGGCCTCAACCCTCGGAATGCTTAAAAATTCAGCAAAGGGGCTTTTCAATCCTGTTGCTGCGATCGGTTATATAACCGGTTTTTCATACCTGGTAGTTTTTACCTTTTTTGCCGCATTTCCCCTGGCTCTCTTTTTTAACATCTCGTCAATATTTTTTGGCCGGGTAAAAATAGACAAATAAAGGAAACTAAAATGAAATCACATCGCGAATACCTGACCTTTAATACCTCATCAAGGAGAGAATACCTGAATATAACCAGGGACGTTGATGAGGTCCTGAAAAACAGCGGCATCACCGAGGGACTCTGCCTGGTAAATGCCATGCATATAACCGCGTCGGTGTACATCAACGACGCGGAGAGCGGCCTCATCCAGGACTTTGATGACTTTCTCGAAAAACTTGTCCCCCATGAACCTTTAAGCCTCTATCGGCACAACCGAACGGGAGAGGATAACGGTGACGCCCATATTAAACGAACCATTATGGGAAGGGAAGTTGTTGTGGCCATAACCGAAGGGCAGCTCGACTTTGGACCCTGGGAACAGATATACTACGCAGAATTTGATGGAAGACGGCCGAAGCGGGTTATGGTAAAAATCATAGGTGAATAGTCATGGAACTGGTTGACGTTCACTGTCACCTCGAAAGCAGCTATCTGTATAAAAACCTTGATACAGTACTTCGCGACGCAGTAGATACAGGCGTTAAGAAACTGATAACTTCCTCTATCACCCCTGAACAGTGGCCTGTCTCCCTTGGTCTCGCGACCCGATACGAAGAAGTTGAATGCGCCCTCGGGGTTCACCCCTGGTATCTTGATGAATCTTTTTTCAGTTCCCTTGACCTGCTTGGAGATGAGGCTCGAAAGGGGGCCGTTGCCATTGGTGAAATCGGCCTTGATATCAAAGTTGACTTTCCTGCCCTTGACCAGCAGGTGCCATTTTTCGAAAAACAGCTGGCTGTCGCCCGGGAGCTTAACCTGCCGGTTATCATGCACTGCCGCGGGGCCTGGCAGGAGATACTGAAAAGCATTAAACGTGTCGGCATGCCGGAAGCGGGAGGTCTTCTCCACAGCTTCAGTGGAAGCCCTGAGATAGCCGAAGACTTTATCCCCCTGGGAATTTCATTTTCCATGGGAGGCATTTTGACCTATAGAAACAGCCGTAAGCGGAAAAATCTTCTTAAAAAAATATACCCCCGGCACTTTCTTCTGGAGACAGACAGCCCGGATATTCCGCCAGTTGAAGTCAGAACCGATCCCGCATCTCCCAATGTTCCCGCGAATATTATTTACAATCTCCGGGCTGCTGCGGATATACTTGAAAAATCAGCCGAAGAAATTGCCCGGGAGACCACGGCAAATGCTGTCAGAATATTCAATCTTGACATGAAGCGGCAGGGATAAGCCATGAACCAGTCAAGAACAGAAATCATAACAGGAAGTGAAGGTCTCGAAAAACTTCATACCGCGTCAGTTGCGGTATTCGGCCTTGGGGGCGTCGGGGGCTATGCCCTTGAGGCACTGGCCCGGGCGGGCATCGGTACCCTTCATATCTATGACTTTGATACTGTGGCGGCAAGCAACATCAACCGGCAGATTATTGCCCTTGATTCGACCATGGGCAGCAACAAAACAGAAGCGGCGGCAAATCGCCTCCTTTTGATCAATCCTGACCTGAAGCTCCATGTCCACCAGGTCAGGCTGACACCTGAAAATATCCCTGATATTTTCAGCAGTGATTTTCAATATGCTGTAGACGCGATAGATGATATACCGGCCAAGATTGAGCTTCTTGTTCAGCTTACTGAAAAGAAAAAAACATTCATCTCGTCCATGGGCGCGGGGAACCGCCTTGATCCCTCTAAGATACTGATAGATAATCTCTCAAAAACAAGCTACTGCCCCCTTGCAAAAAAAGTCCGCAAGGGACTTAAAGCCCGGCAGGTATACAAGGGTGTGCCGGTGGTCTATTCCACCGAAGAGCCGGTTCGAAAGAAAACCCACGAAGGGGGAGGTCCCGTGGGAAGCATATCATACCTTCCGGGGATCTTCGGACTCACTGCAGCAGGCTATATTATTCGGCGAATACTGGGAAAAATCAACTGAAGTCTTTCCACATAGTAATATATTATTTGAAGGTACCTGTCATGATGCAAGGCTGTTTTTTAAAACAACAACGATAGAATCATTATCTTCCATCTCAGTATAAGATGCAATGTGTAAAATGTCAAAATGAGGCTCAAAACTACGGCGCAGTTCGTCTCCCAGGTAATATTGAAAAAAAAGTCCCTCAAATTCTTCGGTCTTATCACCTTTCCAGAAAGAATGAAGCAGAATGCCGTCTTTATGAACAACTTCCTTCTGTCTTTTCATCGACTTCAGTAAGGCACCTTTTGTGAGATGATGAAGCACTTTATTAGAATAGATCGAGTCAAAGGTCCGGTCAGTTTCTATTGCAACGGCATCCAGGAGCAGCAGATCTGCCCCGGGGTTTACTTTTTCATACCGGTCAATAAATATTTGAGAAAGATCCGAACCGGTGACACGGTAATCTTCCTTTAACATATCGAGGTCTTTTCCCGGCCCCATGCCCAGTTCCAGTAGTGACGCCCCGGGATTGAGATATTTTTTTAGTATATCAATTAGATTCTTTCCATCATATCCATCAGCCATTTCAATGTAACTCTTTACATTTTTTTCATCATCAAAGAATCCCATATTGCCTCTCCGGGGTAGAGTTACCCCCTGCTCTTTTCAGGATAATATATTGACAAAGAGTTTCAAAAATGCAATATTTTTACCGGATACATCAAAAGAGAAAGGAGCATACCATGAGCGACAAGGTGATAATTTACGGCAAACAGGGATGACCCTATACAGATAAGGCCAGGTCGGCCTTCGGATCAGACGCTGAATACATCGATGTACAGAAAGATAAAACCAGTCTTAATGACATGCTGAAGTTATCAGGGGGACGGCGCCAGGTTCCCGTAATTGTTGAAGGAGAAAAAGTAACAGTCGGTTACGGCGGCACCTGAGGCGTATAATGCCTGCCGTGAGCAGGCACGATACTGTATAAAAAAAAGTTTATCCGGTTTTTTTAATTATCGACACCCCGTCCCTGAGGGGCAGAAGGGTTACCAGCAAATCCTTTCTTTTAAACACATACTCATTAAAAGCCCGAATAGCCTTTGCGTCGATATCTTCGGTATTCTCTTGAAGCACTTTTCCATACCAGAGGGTATTGTCAGCAACTATGATTCCCCTGTCAGAAAGCATCGGAAGTGTCGAGTCAAGGTATTCAATATAGTTCTCCTTGTCAGCATCGATAAAAACAAGATCAAAGGGGCCCCTGACATTCTTCAACACCTCGAGGGCTGTTCCATTATGGAGAGTTATCTTCTTCCCATGGGGAGACTTACTCCAGAAGCCCCGGGCAATTTCTATAACTGTTTCATCAAAATCAATAGTCACTACTTCACCTTCTTCGGGAAGATGCTCTGCCATGGCCAGTGCCGAATAGCCGGTATAACATCCTATTTCAAGAATCCGCTCTGCCGAGAGTGTTTCAGCAAGAAGCCCGAGAAATCCCGCTTCCAGTGGACCGATCAGCATTTGCGCGTCATCACGGTTATCTTCAGTAAATTTATAAATTTTTTCACATTCTGCAGAAGGAGCAGAACTCAAAAGAGTGCTGTATATTTCTATATTACGATCGGTTATCTCCATTGCGGCCTCACAGTAAATCAATATTAGCGCTTCAAAAACCTCGTGCCACTATTTGAGACTGGAACTCAGAAGAAGTTACTAATCCGCTACGGGGGGGGGGTAACCAGGCAGAGGTTTTTTTATATGCAGCAGGGCTATGAAACTGAAAAATTATTTTGTCAGATCCCGAGAATCAACTTTGCCATGGTAAAGTAAATGACAATGCCTCCCATGTCCACAAAAGTCGTCAGCAGAGGACTTGAGACGACCGCAGGGTCAACCTTAAGGCGAGTCGCCAGGAGAGGAATAAGGGCCCCAAAAATTGTAGACCAGAGTACCTGGAGGGTGAGACTTATTCCTATTACAAGTGAGACATTCATAAGGGTAAACGCCTCGGGTATTCCCGCCCCGGGGAAAAAATATACCCGGCCAAAGGTTATGAGGCCGAGACAGATGGACAACCCTAAGCTGATAAGAAATTCTTTCTTTAAAACCTTTAAAAGATCTCCCGGGTCAAGTTCGTTCAAGGTTAAAGAACGAAGTACTACGGTTGCAGACTGCGAACCGGTATTTCCACCTGCTGCATTAAGAAGGGGAATATAAAATGTAAGAATAATCAATGCCTGAAGGGTTTCCTGAAAGGCCTCGACGATCAATCCGGTCAAAAGACCAAAAAAAGCAAGTATTATCACCCAAAAAGCCCTCTTTTTAAAATGCACAAAAGCCGGCACTTCGAGGTAGCTTTTTTCCTCAACTCCCCCACTGATAGCCATCAGCTTTTCAAGGTCCTCTGTTTCCTCATCACGAATAATATCAATAGCGTCATCATAGGTAACGATTCCCGCCAGGCGTTCACTCCGGTCAACAATAGGAAGAGCAATGAGATCATATTCTTCAATCATCTGGGCAGTATTTTCCTGATCATCATCAGTATAGGCGTAGATGACCTCTTTTTTCATGATCTTTCCGATTTTCTGCCGTGGACGGGAAAGTATCAGTTTCTGAAGAGAAACAAAACCGATCAGTTTTTCTTCATCGCTGATAACATAGATATAATAAATAGTCTCTTTTGAAGGGGCTTCTTTACGGATTTTTCTTATGGCTTCTTCAACGGTCAAATTTTCATTCAGGGTGGCGCAGTCAGTTGTCATGATAGCGCCGGCCGTTTCTTCCCGGTAGGAAGTCAGTTTTATAATATCCGTTCGTTCAGGAATAGGAAGGTAAAGAAGCAGCCGGTCGGCTACATTTTTCTGCAGGTGCTGAAAAAGGTCAGCACGGTCATCAGGAGGCATCTCAGTAAGAAGTTCAGCGACATTTTTCTTCATGCTTCCTGAGACCATTTCAACCTGAACATCAATATCTATATATTGAAAAATATCTGATCGGAGGTATATATCAACCTGGTTTAAAAGACGCCAGATCTCTTCAGCTCTCATCATGCCCAGGTATTCAGCAATTTCCTTCGGATGGCTCTCTTCAAGAAAAGACTTGAGAATAGCAAACTTTTTCTTTTTTAACAGTTCTCGGAGTTCCGGGACAAGTATTGGATTTTTCATACACATGCTCCTGGGCAGATCCGGATAGCTGCCTCACTAACGCTCACGGAATTGGCAATAGATTTTGTCCCTCTAAGATAAAAGGGCAGTCCAGGGAAAGGAAGTAACAGCTCCCTGAACAGTGAAGATATTTCCCGCTCGACAATCCTGTCAACTTCTTTTAAAGAAGATAAAAGTGCCATGCAAATGGCAGGGCACTTTTTAACTACTGAACTACAGATTTATTGAAATTTTGCGCTCTTTTTGAGAAACTCAGACATGTTCTGGTCAGCATCCTTCAATGACTTATAGTGAGCTTGAGCAACAAACATCACGGTATCATAAAAAGCATTCAAATGAGGGACAACAAATTCCCGTTTCAGCTGATTACGAAGCGATGAAGCGGTAGTATTCTTGACATCCCCAAGTTTTTTCTTATCAAGAAACACCCTCCCCTTGTAAATATGTGTAAAAATCATGTCACTTACATCTTCCGTACCGGGAGACGGATCGACAATCAACACTTCAGTTGTTTCACCGCTGTTATAAAATCGTTCGTAAATTTTTGACTCAACCCTGGTAACCTTTCCCCCAGAGATAATAAACTTAATCGATTTTGTCCTGATACCAATAACATCCCCTATTCCGGCAATATTGTTAACTATAATATTAGTTTTAATAAAGCGATGCTTTTCAATTTTGATAAAATCTTTTCCCAGATCATAACTGGTTCGATACGGTATTATCCTGATATTTTTGGTATTTATAAGATCATATTTCGTAATAACATTAGAAATTTTATTATTTAAAAGGGCAATTTCACGATCCAGTTCTTTACCCTGCTGCTTCAAAACATCAGATTCAAGAACATATTTCTTTTTTGATGTTGTCTTCTGCTGAGTAAAAACCGGTACAGCAACTATAACAATAAGGGATATACAGAAAATTTTACATATTCCTCTCATTGGATTCTCCTTAATTTCGACATTTTAATGTACCATAGCATTTATTAAAGTTCCTGTCATTATAATTTTACCCGGGAGCGAAAAGTTTTTATATAAAAAAGGATATAAATTTCTTGCATATTTTGCCGTCTCCAGCTATGACATTGCAATATCAACAATCAGCCATGCAAACCGAATAGTAGAGAAAAAAAAATGCACAAAGTTCTTCTGGTAGATTTTACCGACTACAAAGATGAGTTAAAAGACCTTCTTGAAGCCAATTCTTATGAAGTTATTATCTGTGAAAATGCCTTTGATGCCATGTCAAAGCTAAAGGCTTACGACTTTGACCTGGTCATTTCTGAAGTTGAACTTCCCGGTGATAATTCCTTTGACCTCTACAACTATATGACCAGCAATTATCCTTATATTCCGACGATAATGATGACTGACAAAAACCTGGATAACTTTTTTGAGGATATTTTCAGAGAAGGCATTGGCAATGTACTCTGTAAACCGGTTAGAGAGAATGAACTGATAAACCTTGCAGCCAAACTGATAACGAAAAAGGATATATTCGGCATCAGTAATTTCATAAAGGTTACCGGACCGCTGCGGAGAATACGCATTTCGACTTCCCGGCAGATTCAAACGGCTATCAATACGCTTATTGATGAACTGATGGATTCTGGAGCTGAAATCGCCAATAAAATGGCCCTGAACCTTGTACTTAATGAACTTACTATAAACGCGGTATACCATTCCCATGGACTCACGGCAGAAAAAGAAATGCGTCAGACAGTAGTCCTTAAAGAAGATGAATTTGTTGAAATTCATTTCACGTGCAGTGAAGAAAAATTTGCCATTGCCATAACCGACTACAATGGAAGACTGACAAAGATGCGAATTCTCGACAGCATCAACAATGTTATCACCCAGGAAAACCTTCTCTCAGAAGCAGTTGAAAAAGGAAGTGATATTTCGGGTATGATTTCAGAAACGGGACGGGGAATCGACCTGGTGCGCAAGCTTGCAGGTGAATACTACTTTATAATAAAAAAGGATTACCGTACCGAGGTAATCCTTATATTTAACAGCCACCCGAAGCCCGGGGACGACTCACCCTTCTCTTCATTAAAAATCATTGAAGACAACGCGGAATAAGACCGCTTATCTACAGGTATACCGAAACACCGGCACGCATGGTTACACCCGACATGATCGCGTCATACATACCAGAATAACCGTAGCCACCGACCATCTGCTCAGACCATGAGTCCATAAAAAGATTAAACATAAATTTATACCCAACGGAAACAAAGTATGAGAACTGGCTGTTATAGTTTATCAAAACATCCACAGTTGCATTTGTATAGTATGATGTAGTTGAATCGGTCTTTTTCAGCTTACCCCCTGCCGGATACTCAAGATCAGGAGTTTCAAACATCGATTCTGTAATGTTGTAACCTGCGTGCACATAGTCATACTGCATGTAGCTGTAACCGAGAAAAATACTTGGACGCACGTAAAACATACGGAAAAACCTGAAGATATACCCGTACCCCATCTGATACTCGATGCTGTTGGTAAACCTGATAGTCGATTTTGACAACAATGTCTGGGAAGGATCATAAGGCGCTTCAAAAGTCATGTTATTGTAAGTAAATGTATCAGCCAGACTGAAAATAACCGAGGTTAAAACCTGAAAACTATGCCGCTTATATAAATCAAATGTCACACCAAAATTGAAGCCCAGGTCTCCGGCTGTATCCTTAAAATGAGTAGTAGTAATATGATGATAATACTCCATGCCGAAAATAAATCTCAGAGAAGGTGGTAAAAAGTCATATGAATCTGATTCGATCAAATAATCAGTTGTAACTTCCCCAAGGGTTTCCCGTTCGAGCCTTCTTGTTTTTTCCGTAACCGTAGAGCCGCTTTTCACATCAATTAGCTTTACGGTTACCAGCTCAATAGTTTCATCTTTACTCGACTTGAGTTTCCCGACTATGAGAAAATCAGCTTTAGTTTTTTTTCCCAGCAAAACTTCCTTTTTTGATCCATAGAGATTATTATCATCAAGATCAAGGTCATCCTGTACATCCTCTACATCATCGGAATCTAAAAGCCGGTATTTTTTTGTGCCGGCAAGACGGCTGGTCAGCATATCAATGAAGGCAAAATTAATATTTCTCTGACTCCTGTCATCATCAAGGCGGTCAAAGGCGGGAATAGCCACTGATGGTCTGCGCACTCTCCGGGGGATGAACGCTATGATCGAATCTACGAAGGAGCTCATCTGCCGGTTCAAACGGGCAGCGGCAATTTTTTCAGCATCCGGTTTCTCTACCGCCTGTTTATGACTGGTGGTATTTTTTTTCTTTAAAACAAAAGCCTCTTCTGCGGAAAGGGCTCCGCAAACAATAAAGACAAAAAGAACGGTATAAGTAATTTTTTCAATCATCGCTTCCACTTGTGGAGATAAAATATTTATTTAGGTTTACAAGAAGGGAAATATAACACTTCGGTTATATTTCCCTCTGCTGTTGTTTCTTGAACTATTCTAATATGGTGAATTCTTAAAAGATGTTGAATAATCAACCCTGATTTCTTCACTTCCAAAATTCTCAATCATCCACTCTGGGCTGAGCCCCTGTACCATAAAATAACTGTTAGATCCTTCAACCACATTACCGCCATCAACATGGAGATAATAATCAAGATACCCGGGATACGGTCCGCTGAATGTCAACTTTCCCCTGATATCCCCGTCTTTACTCATGCCGCTGTCCATGTCGTCACTACCGTCAACAGTCAAGCCGAAGTTACTATAATTTACAAAGGTCCATTTTCCGTTTCCTGATGTCCCGCTGACAACAAGTCGATAATTAATAGTTCCACTGATAAACCCGGGAAGTGTTACATTGGCATTTGCTCCGCTGTCATAGTCTGCAACCCGGCCTACCCCAAGGGCCTGGGCAGTACGCTCTTCACCTGCAACAGTTTCATAGTAGGCTATGCGGACAAATTCATCTATTGTAACTTTCCTGAATCCCGTAGCCGTATCACTCGGCGTTCCCTCTTCTCCATCACTGTTATATGCAACTATTCGATAGGCGTAAACCCCGGCGGGAATCGTTGTATCTTCTAAAGTCGGTTCAGTCAATCCCTCCGCAAGGGGAGCATTTGAATCGAAAGTGCCGGGATATACAAGGGCGCGGTATACCTTATAGGTAACACCATCACCGCTTACGGGATCCCAGGAAACAGTGACCTTGTCAGAAAAATCACCCTGGCTGACCGTTACATTCTGAGGAGCACCAGAAGCATTTGCAGAAACAAAGTATCCTTCCTTGCAGGCACTCATTGAAATAAGACTTCCATTTTCGCGCCGGGCAACTACACGGTAAAAATAATGGGTACCAAGCTCAACACTCTGGTCATCATAGTAGTAGACATTCCCCTCGGGAAAAGTTCTCATGATAACAATAGGCTCAGGATCGGGATCGGGAGGAATTTCCGTACCGTAGTAGTCGGTCATGTTGCCGGTAAAATCTCCCTCATTGATAACCTGGGTACCGTCTTTATTGACAATAAGCATCTGACTGTTGCCCACGCCGCCCTTAATAAAATAGTCTATCGGTGAATATGAAAGAGAATTATTTTCATTCTTAAAGGCGATGGGCCCCCATTCTGAATTTATCTTAAGGTACTTATCTGAATCGGGATCAAGTTCACAGATAAATTTCCCCTCAGCCTGATCGTTAATTCTTACCATAACCTGGCCGATGGTATACCCCAGGCCCCAGGTAGTAGGCAGCCATTCAACAAGGCTGGGGAAAGAGACTACAAAGTTCAATTCAGCATCGGCTTCTGGACCAGAACCGACAATAACACGAAGCTTTGGCTCCTGACCCGCAGCAATGTACCTGTCACCACTCAGATCTTTTTGAGTCGTATATGCTATTTCAAGGTATCGTGGATCGATCCAGTCATCGGGATGGACAACCGGTTCGGGGTAGACGGTTATAGATTCTTCGGCATTCTCTACACGCCTTTCAGGATCACCAGTATTAATAACGGCAATTTCTTCAAAGGGACCATCAGCTGAAGGTCCGCGGAATACGGTATATGTAGCCGTGTCTTCAACCTCTGACCAGCTGACAGCAACACGGTCGGTGTAAACCCCTTCGGTTGCCGCTGAACTGACTCCCCTGAATACGGGAGTTTCAAAATCTGTAGCCGGGGGCATGCAGCCTGCCGCCAGCAAAGTGAGAACCAGAAGGGTGCCAAAAATCAGCTTAGAAACTGTAGAAAACCTGTTGCACATAACCTGCTCCGGTTATTGATATTTTAAATAACAATTAAATTAATCAGTTAATACTGTTTAATTTAACCGTGTTAAAAACATTGTCAATTAAAATTCTTTTGTATATGCTAATTTTTTAACTGGTTAGTTTAACCGCCCTTAAGGGCTTTTAATAAGTTTAAATATACAAAAAATTATCAAAGACGTCAACAGGGTGACCAGACAGCCCAGGGGGACAAACCAGGGCCAGAAAAGAGACCCAAACCTGAAAACTGCCGCGACAGTGACAATACCCGTGAGCATTCCCCCGAGAACCACACCATCGCTGGTTGCAGGAAAAAGGCGGGCAATGATAAAGAGCCCCAGTACGCCGCCATAGGTGATTGACGTAATGGCAAGCCCCAGTTCCACGAGAGGGCTGGTTGTTGAACCGAGTAGCGAGGCAATAGCAACCAGAACCAGGGTCCATATCAGGGCAATACCCCGGGAAAAACGCATCTGTTTCGCGTCATCGAATCCCCGGGTATCGAGCTTTAGTATATCAATGGCTGTTGAGGCGGAAAGTGAATTTATCGAAGAACTGAGAGATGACATGGCAGCGGCAAAGATACCCGCCAGCATCAGGCCCCGCAGGCCGTGGGGAACATGATGCAGTATGTAAAAGGGAAAGATTTCATCGGGCCGGGAGAATTTCTTCCCCCCCAGTGCGGTGATGAGGAAAATCCCCAGGAGAAGAAAAATGCCAAATTGAAAAAAAGCTGTAATTCCGCTCCAAATCATCGCCTTGCGGGCAGCGGAAACATTTCGGCATGAAAGGGCCCGCTGTACAATCAGGTGATCGGTCCCGTGGGAGGCAATAGAGAGAAAAGCCCCGCCGATGAGCCCGGAAATAAGATTATATGATGTAAAAAGATTTCCCGAGAGCCCCCAGGAAAAACTAAAAAGCCGCTCTGCAGGCGCCAGTTGAAGAATACCGGCAAAACTGAGTCCCGTACTCTTCATGACCAGGAGTATCCCCGCCGCAGCACAGGTAAGGTAGAGAAAGAACTGGATAGTATCCACGACAATAACCGACCGGATTCCTCCGTAATAGGTGTAAAGGAAGGTAGAGGCCCCGATAATCATCACCGGCACCCAGTAGCTTTCCGTATTCATCATCATTGCAAGGGGTATAGCAGTGGCAAAAAGCCTGATACCGTCGGCAAGGAGCCGGGTTATATGGAAGATAACTGAAATAATCTTTCGCGGCAATTCACCAAACTGCTGCTGCAGGTATTCATACACAGTACGGGCGTTACCGGAAAAATACGCGGGAAGGAGAAAAAAGGCAACAAATATCCTGCCGAGAATATACCCCAGGGCGATATGGAGAAAACCGGTACCGCTCACATAAGCCAGCCCCGGTATTGATATAAAGGTCAGGGTACTGGTCTCGGTAGCCACAATTGAAAGTGACGCGAGCCCCCAGGATACATCCCTCCCCCCGAGAAAGTAATCCTGCATATTCCCTGCCCGGGATGATTTCATACCGATTACATTTATAACTATTAGATAGAAGGCTATTACAAATATATCAATTGTCATGGTATAGAAGGAAAGATTCCCGCTCCTTTAAAAATTCTTTTTCTTCTGTTTTCCAGGGAGATTCATTGGTAAAATTATCTCCAGCTTCCAGTGCCTCACGGATTTCACATCCCCCGGTTAAAAGATCAAAGGCGGGATGGATGTCGTTAAACTCATAGACATCATCGGTAAAGGCGAATTCACCATGAAGCCTTTTCATTATCTCCACCAGCTTGACGCCGAAAAAAAAGGGCCTGAAACGCTTCAGGTCAGTGACATGGATATAGATCCCCGGGCATGGTGTTAAGGCAAACTTGTTAAAGGTCGGCTTAAAGAACTGCTTTCGGAGGACACATCCCTCCAGGGAGCTTTTTTGAAATTCTTCAATAACCGCGTCGGCATTAAGAAAGGGGGCCCCGAAAAGTTCAAAGGGCGTAGTACTTCCCCTCCCCTCTGAGATATTGGTTCCTTCCAGAAGACACATTCCGGGATAGACAAGGGCTGTTGAGAGAGTCGGCATGTTGGGGCTCGGGGGCACCCAGGGAAGCCCGGTATCAGAAAAGATACACTTCCTCTCCCATCCCTTCATTTTAATAATAGTCAGTTCAAGGTCATAACCGAAAACATCCCGGGCATAGAGAGCCATTTCTCCGGCGGTCATGGCATGACGCACAGGAACCGGTGCGACTCCCACAAAGGATTCGTATCCCTTTTTCAGCCGGGGCCCTTCTGCGTTAATTCCATTAAGGGGATTGGGCCGGTCGAGAACCATGAGTTCTGTGCCGGTGCCCGACAGTCGCTTCATGCAGTAAATCATTGTATTGAGATAGGTGTAGTAGCGGCTCCCCACATCCTGGATGTCATAAATAAGCACATCAATATTATCAAGGTCGTCTTTATGAGGCGTAAGGGAGTCTATGGTGCTGCCGTAGAGACTGATCACAGGAATTCCCGTACCATCCTGCTCAGAGCAGGGATCCTGGTCCTGTTCTGTACCAAAGAGACCATGCTCCGGTGAAAATATTTTTTTGATTTCAATGCCCCGGGCGGTGAGAATATCCCAGGAGTATTCAAGCTGTGAGGTGACCGATGTGTGATTGACCAGGAGGGCAACCCGTTTCCCCTGAAGAGGGGAAACATCATCGGCCAGAATATCGAGCCCCGCTGCTGTCCGGTGACTTCTGCCGGATCGCTGCATGGTACTTAGAACCAGGCTGTTATGCCGATAATCGGAAGATAAATATTCTGGAATCCCGTAACATTGTCTCCCGCGTTGTCAAAGGCAAGCATGATGCCTACATTTAATATCACTCCGCTGGTGAGAACAAACTTTAAGCCCACTTCGTTGCCGTAGCGAAATCCGATGCTTTTGCCAACATTGGAATTGTAGCTCATACCGGCGAAAATCGAAGTATAAAAACAAAACTGGTCCTGCTTGTCGAGGCCGAAGGCAAATATGGGGCCTGCTCCCACATTATAATTCTGGGAGCCTGAAGTAATATTAATATCCGCCTCACCATGAAGACCGATACCGAAGTTTTTCATAAAGAAAAAGTTGAATATGGGAATAATTTTAAAACGGGTATTATTATCAGTTTCGTCACTCGACATTCCCTTAAACTGGGCGGAAATATATCCACCGGCTTCAAAGGTAAAGGGGGCAAGGTATTTTTTGTCCCTGATGCTTATGGCGTCTTCAATTTCTTCTTTTACGATTTTGCGAATGTCACCGATAAGCTTGTTTTCATTTATTACTTTTTTACTCGCCTTTCTCTCTTTGCTTATGGTGGTGTCTATCTCTTCCCGTACGGCTCCCCTCAAATCATCAAGAAATCCATCAGATTCAGCGGCCCTCACTTCTGAGAGAGGTTTCTCACGGCGCACATAGTCTTTTTTCCCTGCGGGATACTTACGGTTTTTCCGATCCCGTTCGGTACGATAGTCTTCGTAGCTTTCCTGGGCCACAAGGGGATAGAAAACCCCGGTTATAACTGAGAACATTAGAATGGATACACAAATCCACTTAAAGATGCGCATGAGCAAGCCTCCCTTTTATCCAATTATATTATCGGATAAAATAAAAAAATATTGATTAAAAACTGTAGTTAAGTATAAAAAATATCGATTATATAGATAGAAAGACCTGTTTCTCTCTATATATTATATGTTATGTAAAGGAAGTTTAAAAGGAACCCTTCTATGAAACAGTCATATCGTTTTGCCGCCGTCGCAATAATTATCTTAATCACGGGATTCGCCGCCCTTTACAGCCAGGGATTTACGGTGAAAAAAATCATTAACTTCAGAGGTCCGATTAACTCTATGGGTGACGACTACTCCCCTACCCTGACCGGTGACGGAAACACCCTTATCTTTAATTCCCGCCTGAAGGATGAAAAGATACATAACATATTCATGTCCCGGCTCACACGAAAAGGCTGGACAAAACCGGAATACATGAAAGATATCAATTCAAATGAGAATGACGAAACGCCCTTCATTACCCCTGACGGAAAGACAATTATCTTTGCATCAGACCGCAAGGGCAGCCTTCGCCCCTCGGTTACCGCTGACGGTGCGGTACGCATTACCTTTGACCTGTACATATCCAACCTGATTGACGGAAGATGGACGAAACCGGTACCGGTTGCCGGTGACGTAAACACCCAGAGAAATGAACGGTGCCCCAGTCTTTCTCCCGACAGAAAATTTCTTTTTTTCAGCCGATGGCGTTACAAGAACATCCGGCGAAGTGTCATCATGGTTGCCGAACTGAAGGACAACAGGTATGTCAATGCCGTTGAACTTCCCCCTTCAATAAATACTTATAACTACGACCTGGGTATGTCCCCTTCACGAAACGGAAAAGGATTTTACTTTTCTTCACGGCGCCCCGGGGGATACGGGGGCTGGGACCTCTACTACACCCAGTATAGTGAAGGAAAATATGAAGAACCGGTAAATCTTGGTCCCCGGATCAATTCACCGGACAATGAACTTTTTCTTACTGAAGCGGGCAAAGAACTCTTCTTCTGTTCAAACCGAACCGGCGGGCTCGGGGGATACGATATATATGCAACAGGATATCCCGCCTTTATCATAAAGAGGAAGGTAGAGAAAAAGAAAACAATTATTATACCGACAGGGCCGGAACCAGTTAAAAAGAAAGAACCGGTCAGAGAAAAAATCCCCATCAAAAATGAAGTTCCGGCAAAGAAAGAGACCAGCAAGGCGAAAGATCCTGATATTTCCACCAGGGATTCGGTACATCCTGAAGACCCCCCTGTCAAAAAGGAAGAAAAGGTTATCATTCCCGGCACCCAGGACGATGATGGGCATTATGAAGAGACTGAAGATCTCCGCACGAAGATTCAATTTAATATAACCAGCAGCGAAACAGGTAAACCGATTATCCTCCGCTTCAGGGTTTACCTGAAGGATACGGATAATCCCGCTTCTAACGCCCTCAGGGTCATAAAAAGAAAATCTGATACCGACGGAAGTTTCATTGTATATCCGAAAGAGGATGTGACAAGTATCGTCCTGAAACTTGACGAAAAAGGCTTCTCTCTCCCCCGGACTTCTATCACCGTAAAACCGGGAGACCAGAGAAACATTGACGTGGAAGTTTCCCCGGACCTGAAGAAGAAGATAGATTTTATTTTCAGACCGGTTTACTTCTCTTTTAAGTCTTCAAAAATAAAACTTTCACACTACCCGTATCTGCATACTATTATCAATTATCTTCGAAAGCACCGGGAGCTTAAAATTGAGATTATCGGTCATTCAGATTTTCGCGGCACCAGCAGGGCTAATTACCTGGTCAGCATACGGAGGGCCCGGGCCATCAAAGACTACTTCATTAAGATGGGCCTTAAGGAAAATCGCTTTACCGCGCAGGGAATGGGTTCCAAGCGGCCATTGACTAAAAAACCGGGAAAGGTTTTTTATGAGCTTAACCGGCGTGTTGAGTTTAAGGTTATGCAGTAGCTGCTGCAGCAAAAGACAGCATACTGTTACAAATTAAAAAAGGAGACTACTATAGTCTCCTTTTTTAATTTGCCAGGAAAAAACGGTATCAAAAACCGCTCAATACGACAAATCACACAGTAGATTTTCTGATAAAGCTGCCGGAGACATCGGTAACAGTTTTATAGTGACACATCGGTAACACTTTAAAAACATGAATCACTAGCTTATTAAATAAGCACTCGACAATCAATCAGCGTCATAATCATAAAAATCATCACTCAGGTCAGCTGCAGCCATACCTTTACTATCTTTCAGCTTTTCATTAGCTCCTGCTTCCCGAAGAAAAGCTATGATCTCTTTGTCGTCCCGGTAGGTTGCATGCATAAGGGCGGACCAGCCTTCATCATCCTGATCATCAATATTTACTCCTGCTTTGAGCAAACGCTTTATCATCGGTATCGAACCGGTCTCCACAGCAACAATTAAAGGTGTTGTTTCCAGATGTCCCCGGGCCATAGCCAGATCAGGGACCGTCTTCAGCATTCGGTCCATCACTGAAACCAGATTTCTATCAATGGCCCCAAAAAAGGCTTCAACGATACACTCAGCACCACGATCTATAAGCAGAAGAGCTGTCTCCTCATGACCCTGACGGGCTGCATTACTCAAGGCATTATCACTATCAGTTCTCGCCATAATATCAGCACCTGCATCCAGTAGAATATGGCAGCACTCGGTATGCCCCGCATAGGCTGCCCGCATCAAGGGAGTGTTCCCATGCATTGAGATGGCGTTGACATCAGAACCGAGATCGAGAAGATACGTGATGAGTTCTGGTGAATTGCTGAAAGAAGCATGCAGCAAAAAAGTTTCCTTCTCTTTACAGCCGGAGATATCACTGGTTACCGACACACCGCGATCAATAAAAAGGCGAACAGTTTCAAGGTCACCACCGGCAAAATATGGAGGAATATAACCATACTGATCTGCTACAGACATACTGGCGCCCTTTTCAAGGAGCATCTTGACAATAGATGCGTGGCCTCCCATGGCCGCATGCATCAGCAGGGTACGTTTGCGTTTGTCTACATAATCGGCATCTTGCCCACCTTTAAGCCACTGTTTAACTACGTCCAGATTCCCCTTTTCTATTTCTTCAAAAATTGGTTCCATATAATCCTTCTGTCATTTATTGTACTCAGCATAAAATTCCCTCACTGCCCTGAGAAACTCAGGCATGCCTGTTACCAGGAGCTCAGCTGCCGTATCAAGAGACTCAGGCGTACCGATATCAATCCAGGTCCCATGGTGGACAAAATACGAAAGCCCCTTATCTGCAATCAGGCCGGTGTACCCGGTATACACAACACTGGAAAAGCCTGTTTCAAGAAGGGGAAATATCTCAGGCGAAAAAACCGCCGCTCCTGTATAGTCATACAGAGGAGCCATCCCGCTTTTCATGGAATTTTTAAAATCAACGACACGGTTCCCATCAATCGAAACAGTTGCCTCTTCTTTTACTACTTCTTTAACGATAATCAGGCCGGGAAGTTTTTCAGCCTGATATTGTTCAATTGCCGCGGTCAGGTCAAGATCAATGAGTATATCGCTGTTAATAAGCACAAAGTCATCATCAAGAAGCTCTTCGCATTTCTTAAGCCCTCCCCCGGTGCCGAGGATCTCATCCTCTTTCGAGAAGGTAACATTAAACCCGAAGTTATCATGGTCATTGAAAAATTCTACGACACGATCGCCGAGATAATGGATATTGCAGACGATGTCTGTCACACCACTTCTTTTCAGGATATACAGGGCATAACAAATTGAAGGGATATCCGCAACAGGAATGAGAGGCTTCGGAACTTTTTCAGTTAACGGCCTGAGGCGTTCACCAAAACCGGCGGCAAGGAGAAAAGCTTTCACGGCTTCACCTCAATATTAAGAGTCTTAAGATACTCACTGAGAATACTCCATGCCTTCTGTGTCTGGTCGGTTTTATCAGCATATGAGGCGGCAAGCTTCAACCCCGGAATAATATACTGCTCAAAAGAAGGCTTATCCGCTTCGGCTGCAAGGTAGCCGTAACTTCCTACCGCCTTGATGTTTCGCTGGAAGGCGCTGAGATAGTAAAAGTAGTCAAATTCATCTTGAGACATGGTGCATAGATTTTTTTCAGCTGCTGCTTCTCGGTAATAATTTTTAAGATTTTCCCGCATCACTTCCTTCAATATAAAATAAGGATCATAGAGAAGAGAGACCAGATCATACTGGGGAAGCCCCAGGCGGGCATCCTGAAAATCAATTATTTTCAATTCATCTTTAGAAACCATGATGTTACGGGAATGATAATCCCGATGGTTCAGGACAAAAAATTCAGGCCGGTCCATTGCAGCCGAGATATCTTCAAAACTGCGGCTCACTTCATGAAGCAGGGCGTTAACTTCCCCCCCGAAAAATCCTTTAAGGGTGTGGGTAATAAAAAATCCAAATTCAAAATTCAACTTGTCCCGGTCAAAGGCGAGGCCGAAGGGCACCGGCTCTATTCCTTTAATACTTTGTATATCAATGAGTATATTTATCGCACTTCGGTAAAGACTGAAAATTTTTTTATCAGTCATGGCGCTGCAGTAATCCTGAAGCAGCAGATCGCCCAGGTCTTCTTGAAGGATGAGGCCCGCTGCCTCATCGACATCAATAACTTGAGGAACCGGCACCCCTCCTTTTGAAAGAAGGCGGTGAAGAATAAAAAATGGATAGGTCGCCTCTTTCACACCCCGAAGGTTTTCATCAATGCAGAGAATGGCGGTCCGGTCAGTGTCGTGAACCCGAAAGTAACTTCTCGTGGAGGCATCGCCACCGAGGCGAAAAAGATTTTTTTCTGAAAGGAAGTTTTTCTTAAGGAAGGCTGCTGCGGTATTATTTTCGATATCCATTTCTGGTAACGTTTAGAAACATAAAGGGGATGAAGCCTTATGCCCATCCCCCCGGTTGAATTATTCAGCTCCGCGCCTGAGAAAGGCGGGAATCTCCAGGTCTTCCTGTGAGACATCCCTGCGGCGCCGCTGTTCGTAGTTAATAGAAAAAGTTTTTGCTCCCGCAGCTTCCTTTTTCGGCGTATTTTCCTGGCTTCCTTCGATAAGAGTGAGGGAAGTTCCGGTCTTCTGGTCAAGGTCTGAAAAAGTTTTAGGCGGAGTGGCGAGCATATTCTTTTTGCGGTCAAAGCCTGTTGCGATTACCGTTACCCGAATACGTTCGTCAAGTGCCGGGTCTACGGTGGTTCCGAATATTATGTTTGCATCGGGATCAACCTGGCTGGTTATCACTTCAGTAACTTCATTTACTTCATGAAGGGAAAGATCATTGCCCCCGGCGATGTTTATCAGTACCGCACGGGCTCCCTGAATGTTGGTCTCTTCAAGAAGAGGACTGTTGACCGCCATGGTAATGGCTTCCATTGCCTTGTTCTCTCCGGTTCCGATACCGACACCCATAAGAGCGTCTCCCGTCTCTTTCATAACGGTCTTAACATCAGCAAAGTCCACATTAACAATACCGGTAACCATAATAAGGTCAGCTATACCCTGAACACCCTGACGAAGGATATCATCAGCAAGCTTAAAGGCGTCATCAATGGGTGTTTTTTTATCAATTATTTTAAGGAGGAGGTCATTGGGGATGGTTATCAAGGTGTCCACCATGCCTTTCAGGTTCTGGATCCCTTCTTCTGCCCGGGTCATTCGCCGCTTTCCTTCTACCTTGAAGGGCTTGGTAACGACTCCCACAACAAGGGCTCCCTGTTCCCTGGCGATTTCCGCCACAATGGGGGCTGCCCCGGTACCGGTTCCGCCTCCCATGCCTGCAGTAATGAAGACCATATCAGCACCCTGAAGGGCTTTTTCAATTTTATCACGGTCTTCGTTGGCGGCTTCACGGCCAACTTCAGGATCAGCGCCGGCGCCGAGGCCGCGGGTCAGTTTATTCCCGAGCTGAATTTTTTCCGGGGCCAGGCTTTGTTGAAGCTGCTGGGCATCAGTATTGGCCACAATAAAATCAACACCATCCATTCTTGTAGCAATCATGCGATTAACCGCATTGGTACCCGCACCGCCGACACCAATGACTTTTATACTGGTATTCAACGGCCTTTCTTCCTCTAACTTAAACATTTGTCCTCCCCCATAACCTGATGTTATGTCGCAGACTAGATTATTATGTCTCATTAGGCAAGCAAAAAATAATATAAAGATTAATTTTTATGGTAAAAATATTAATTACTGTTATAAAATTTAATTAATATCTTTTGTTAATTATGTCTAATTAATGTAATATAACCATTAATTAGACACATTAATCTTTCAGTAAAAATATGCCCTATAAAAGCTATCGAGACCCACATAAGACACTATAATTACAACAAAAGGCTTAAATAACGAAACAAAAGCGTATATAGTGTTAATCTTTTTCCTACAGATACTCCTCAAACCACCGCTTCATGCGCTCAAACATTCCGCCTTTCTTCTTCTGGTATCGGGTCTTTCCCCGGAACCGGTTCATCCTGATACCGTACTTCAGGAGGCCGACGCCATTGGCATACTGGGGAGTTCCCACCACATCCTTGAGCCCCACAATGCTCTGAGGCGTACCGATACGAACCGGCATATTGAATACCCGCTCACCCGCTTCAATGGCCCCGTCAATCATGGCGCCGCCGCCGGTGAGCACGACTCCGGCAGCTATCATATCTTTTTTGCCGCTTTTGACCAGCTCAAGTTCAACCATTTCCATTATTTCGGTCATCCGGGGCTCAATGATCTGAGTCAGCTCCTGCCTGAAGAGACGACGGGGAGCCCGTCCTCCCACCGAAGGTACTTCAACCGTTTCATTGGGATCGACCAGGTCAAGGACGGCACAGCCGTATTTTCGCTTGATCATCTCTGCCGATTCAAGAGGGGTCCGCAGGCCGATTGATATATCATTAGTCACATGGATGCCGCCGACAGATAATACAGAAGAATAGGTTACCCCTCCCTCCATATAGACGACGATGTCTGTGGTTCCTCCACCGATATCAACCAGGACTACCCCGAGCTCCTTTTCATCCTGTCCGATTACCGCATCGGCTGAAGCAAGGGGATTAAAAACTACATCATGGTAGAGAAAACCGGCACGGTCGACTGCCTTCATCATATTCTGAATGCTCGCCGTTGCTCCGGTAATGATATGCACCTCTGCCTCGAGACGGACACCGCTCATGCCGATGGGATCTTTTATGCCCATCTGGTCATCAACACTGAACTCGCGGGAGAGAACATGCATGATTTCCCGGTCAACAGGGATTACAATTGCCTGGGCGGCCTCAACGACCCGCTTCACTTCGGTATGACTGATAGTCCGGTTTCTGTTGGTAATGGCAACAACTCCGCGGCTGTTCTGCCCCTTCACATGCTGCCCGCTGATGCCGACAAATACTCCGCTTACCTCGTATCCCGCCATCAGCTCAGCGTCTTCGATGGCCTTTTGAATGGCCGCCGCTGTATTATCTATATTAACAATTATGCCGTTTTTAAGACCCGTAGACTGAGCCACACCGACACCGGAAACCTCAATCTGGTTATTTTCATCCTGCCGGCCGATAACCGCGCATGTTTTTGTTGTCCCTATGTCAAGACCGACTATAATTTCTTCCATGTTTCCTCTCCGGTTTATTACCGTACTACGATCCTGCTGCTTTCGATTATTATTTCTTTTGGGTACTTTTTTTCACTGTCACAGTATCCCCCGATGATCTCAAGGCGCCTGAAGTTCACCCTCCGGGGCTCAATGAGAAACCGGGTGCCCCTGCCCCTCAGCCTGACAGTAATCTTCCCCACCGAAACAAAGGAGAAAGACTCAATTTCACGAAAAAGCTTTTTCTGCTTTTCACGAAGGTACGCCAGGTTACCCATCAGTCCCATGACCCGGGTAGAGAATTTTCCCCCTTCGAGATCCTTCCTTTCACAAAAAATAAGGGGCCGGCTGCCTCCAAGGAGACGGCTCCGGGCAATAATTTTAAAACGCCGATCGACTTCAAGAAACACCGTTTCACGGCGGTTTTTCACCGCAAGAGTACAGAAGGGACTTTTCTCGCGTATCTCAATAATGAGCTTTCCGCCCTTTGAAGAGAGAGAAAACTCTTCGATGAGGCTCATGGCGGAAAGGCGTGATTTCAAAGAATCTGTATCAATAAGAATCGCTCCCGCTTTTCGCTTAAGGGGTACTCCCTCTATAATTTCATATTTCGAGAGATTTGTGAGCCCCTTAAAGAGAACTGCCCCGAATTCTTTCATACTTTCTCCCCTGCCGGTTACCGGAACCATCAGAAGGAGGAATGTACATATCGCGGCGATTCTTTTCATATTCAGAGAACTTCCTTTATCTTCTCTATTATTAATCGACCTGATTTGTAAATATCTCCAGCCCCAAGGGTAACAATTACGTCACCTTTTTGGGCACTTTTGGCAATAACATCAGGAATATCTTCAAATTTTTCAATTACCGTCGCTTTTCGGTTCTCATGCTTCTCAATTGATTCGGCAATGAGGGAAGAGCTGATGCCTTCAACGGGCTTTTCTCCCGCCGGGTAAATCTCCGCCAGGAAGATCTCATCGGCATTGGCAAAGCTCTGGCCGAACTCATCCCAGAGAAGCTCGGTTCGGCTGTAGCGGTGAGGCTGAAAAATCACCAGGAGACGACGGTCAAGCTTTTTCAGTGCCGCAAGGGTCGCCCGGATCTCTGTGGGATGGTGACCGTAATCATCGATCACCAGAACACCCTTTTCTTCACCGATACGCTCAAAACGGCGCCCCACACCCTGGAAGGCAGCGAGGCCTTCACGAATCTGCTCTAATGGTACCTGGAGATCAAGGGCAACGGCAATAACCGAAAGGGCGTTAAGAACATTGTGATTACCGAGGGAAGTTATACTGAACTCCCCGAGGGAACCCTCTCCCTGGACCGCCTCGAACTTCATGCACGATTCTTCAAGGCGGACATTAACAGCCCGGAGGTCAGCGTCATCGGTAAAACCGTAGGTCACATAGGGACGTTCAATCCGGGGAAGTATCTCCCGCACCACGGGATCATCGATACAGAGAACCGAATAGCCGTAGAAGGGAATATTATTTATATATTCGATAAAGGCTTCTTTTACATTGTTAAAGTACTTGTAGTGATCAAGGTGATCAGCGTCTATATTGGTGACAATGCCGATGCTGGGTAAAAGTTTGATAAAAGATCCATCAGATTCATCGGCCTCAAATACAATATATTTTCCTTCACCGACCCGGGCGTTTGACCCGAAGTTAAGCACCTTGCCGCCGATTACTGCCGTGGGATTGACGCCGCCGTGAAAAAGAAGATAGGCGAGCATTGATGAGGTGGTTGTCTTACCATGGGTTCCCGCGACGCCGATTCCGTGCTTGAGCCGTACCAGTTCAGCGAGCATTTCACTCCGGTGAATAATCGGTATATTCCGCTTGCGAGCCTCGATAAGCTCAGGGTTGTTCGGGTCTATTGCCGTTGAGGTTACCACAACATGGTAATCCTTAATGTTCGAGGGGAAATGCCCCTGGAAGACCTGAGCGCCCAGCTCTTTGAGGCGGCGGGTCTGTTCAGACTCGTTCAGGTCTGAACCTGAGATTTCATATCCCATATTAAGCAGTATCTCGGCGATACCGCTCATGCCGATGCCGCCGATACCGATAAAGTGAAGTTTCTTTGAATTTCTAAACAAAACGTTTCTCCTTGTAAAGCCGGGTTGCCTTGCCTTGAAGGCGCGAAAGCGCTTTCGCGCCTTCAAGGCAAGGCAATCCGGACCATTCTTATTATAAAAGCTGCATCATGTCATCAATAATGGTCGCCGCGGCTTCGGGACGCGCTGCCTCGAGAGCCATGCGTGACATTTTCTCAAGATTACGGGGATTCCCGAGAAGATCAAAAATAATCGGGGCGACCTTTTCAGCTGCCGCGTCGGCATCGGGTATCTTGACCGCCGCACCGGCACGTACAAAGTCATCGGCATTTTTATCCTGGTGATTGTCCGCCGCGTAGGGATAGGGAATCAGCAAAGACGGTATTCCCGTGGCTGCGAGCTCCATCATGACTCCGGCCCCCGATCTGCTGATGGCTATATCACTTGCCCGGTAGGCGAGGCCGACACGGTCAATGTATGGCGAAAGATAAATCGAGCCGCCGTCCATTTCATTCTGTACCTGTTCTTTAAAGGTATCATAGGAGTACGCCCCGGTGCTCCAGATGATTCCTACATCTTTCAGTTCTTTTGAGAATTCTTTTTTCAGGTCAAAGGTCAGTTTATTAAGGTTGAGGGCTCCCTGACTTCCCCCTATAATCAAAATCACCTGGCTGCAGTGCTCAAGGTGAAAGGCCTTCTTTGCTTCTTCTTTTGATTCGTTGCGGATAACTTCCTTTCTGATGGGATTTCCCGCATGAAGAAAGGCAGCGGCGTTCTTCAGGTACCCGGTTGAACTCTCAAGGGTTCCATAGATTCTCATGGCAGATTTTTCGAAAAGCCGGGTTACCCGTCCCGGTACGCTGTTCTGTTCGCAGAGAAAAACCGGCACCTTCAATGTTCGAGCCGCCAGAAGGGCGGGAGCAGAAACATAGCCCCCCATGCCGACTACCGCTGATACTGCATGGCGGCGTATGACCCGTCGGGCTTTCAGCATGGCAAAAAGAAATTTTATCATAAAAAAAGGAAGTTTAACCGGATTCATGGTAAAGGTCGGTGCCCCGTAAAAAATCGCGTCTCCTTCTTCCATGCCGTCAAAGGTGGAAAAGCGCCGGTCATTTTTTCCCGCAAGAAAGATGGCTTTTTCTCCCCTTCCCTTTATTTCTTCATAGAGGGCCACACCGGGACTGATATGTCCCCCGGTTCCGCCCCCGGTTATCATTATCGTTATATTTTTCACTGCCACACCTCTTCTCCAAGGGGAGCCCTGGTTGCCGCGGCTTCCCGGTATCTTGAAATATTAAGAAGAATTCCCGCCGCAATCATACTCGACAGCAGCGAAGATCCCCCGTAGCTGATAAAGGGAAGAGGAATTCCCGTTGTGGGAAGACTTCCCGTTACCACACCCATATTGATATAGGCCTGTACCACCAGCAGCAGCCCGAGTCCGATGGCCAGCAGTCTGCCGAACTCATCAGGGGCGTTGATGGATATGGTAATGGCCCGCATAAAAAGCAGAAGGTACAAAACTACAATAAAAGCCGTGCCGAAGATTCCCACCTCTTCGGCAATGACGGCAAAAATAAAATCCGTGTGGGGCTCAGGAAGACGAACAATCTTCTGGGTCCCGTACCCGAGACCCACGCCGAGGATGCCGCCTTTTTTAAATGCAATAAAGGACTGTATAATATGATAGCCGTTGCCGAAACGATCCTTCCACGGATCAAGATAGGCGAGAATCCGCTCACGGCGATAATCGACCTGGTAGACCAGAAGATAAAACATGGGAAGCGATAGAACCATCAGGGTCAGAATGTACCTGAGGGGAAAACCGGAAACAAAAAGAATGACAACTGATACGATCAAAAGATCAACACCGGTACCAAAATCGGGCTGCAGCATGATGAGAACAAACATCAAAGCTATTATCAGCAGGGGAATAAACATCTGCATCACAGGGCTTCCCACCGTGTCAGCATCTGACGAAAAGACCTTCACGAGATAGAGAACCATGAATATTTTCACGAACTCTGAAGGCTGCAGGCGGGCGAACCCGAAGTTTATCCACCGGGCTGAGCCCTTTGCCTCGTGACCGATCCCGGGAACAAGAACCACCACAAGAAGAACCAGGGAAGCCAGAAGCATCACCGTGGTATACTTTCGGTACACCCGGTAGTCTATTTCCTGAACAACAAGGAGGGCCATGAAACTGACACCGAACCAGATGAGCTGCTTCTTCAAATAGAAAAAGCTGTCGCCCATAGTTTTCAGGGCAGACACGGCACTGGCACTGTAACACATGGCGATACCGATACCCGCGAGGACAAAGATCAGGATGAACAGAAGAATATCCGGCTCACCCTTGCGCCTGGTATCTATGACTGTTTTCAGGTCCACTCCAGTGTTCCCTCCCTCAGTTTATCAACGCCTTTCTTAAAGATCTTTCCCCGTTCATCGTAGCTTGTATACATATCAAAACTGGCACAGGCGGGAGAAAGAAGAATCATATCACCTTCACGGCTCTGCCTCATGGCCTGCACCAGGGCGTCATCCATGGAACCAGCCCGGACCGTTTTAAAGCCCGCAAGTATCTCGGCAAAAAGTTCACTCGATTCACCAATGAGCACAACCGCCCTGACCCGCCCTTTCAGCTCATCGGCAAGCCGGGAGTAATCATCGCCCTTGGTTTTTCCGCCGATAATCAGTATGCCGTTACCGGAAAGCCCTTTGACCGCCATCGTTACGGCGCCCACAGTGGTTGCCTTGGAATCATTTATAAATTTTCGGCCTTCAAAAATGCCCGCGTCTTCCATACGGTGTTCGAGGCCCACAAAGCTGTAACAGGCTTCGGCGATTTCTACATAATCAGGCACAATTCCCTTTTTCACAAGACAGGCCTTTACCATCAGAAGGGCTGCCATTGCGTTTTGAACATTATGAAGCCCCACAACTTTCATCTTTGAGGGATCAATCACAGGATTTTTTTTATCATCAGACAGGTAAATCATACCGTCACGGTAAAAAGCGTCAGCGCCTTCATTATTTATGGAGAAGGAAGTCAGGGCCCCGGAAACTTCATCAAGGCCTGCAGCGAGCCGCGCGTCATCGAGGTTATAGACAAAGGTATCTTCTTTCGTCTGGCTGGCGGCAATACGCTTTTTGGCGGCAAAGTAATCTTCCATGCCGCTGTACCGGTCCTGGTGATCAGGCGAAAGGTTTAAGATGGCCGCCACATCGGGCCTGAACCGGTCAATGGTTTCAAGCTGAAAGGAAGAAAGTTCAATCACCGCAACTGACTCATCACTGGTCTCTTCGACGAGACTGATAAGGGGGATACCGATATTTCCTCCCACGATGGTATGATGCCCGAGCTGCTCAAGTATATGTCCCACCAGGCTGGTGGTCGTCGACTTACCATCGGTTCCCGTGATGGCAATAATCCCGCCGCGGATAAAGGCGTAGGCAAGTTCAATTTCCGAGACAACCTGAATGCCCCGGTTAAAAGCTTCCTGAACCAGGGGAATCCGAACCGGTACCCCGGGACTCAGAACCAGAAGATCAAAGCCCCCGTCGAGAATACTCACATCCTGGTGTCCTGTTTCGGTCTTTACTCCCGGCTCGAGCTGAGCTATTATTTCTGAGAGTTCTTCTTCAGATTTCATATCTGAAACAGTGACCGCCACGCCGCGCCGCGCCATAAAGTTTGCCGCCGCGAGTCCCGAACGAAAGCCGAGGCCGACGACTAATGCTTTTTGTATGTCTTTATCGTATAGTTTCATAAGCTTTCTCAAATGATTCCAATGCGAAAAAATTGAAGGCGCGAAAGCGCTTTCGCGCCTTCAATTTTTTCATGCCGGCAACATGCCCGCTTTAAAATGTGTCATGCGCGGAAACGGTTCCGCGCCTTCAAACTATAATATCTTCAATGAGCTCAATCCCATGATTGCCAAAATGATTCCGATGATCCACATGCGCACCACGACCTTCTGCTCGGGCCATCCCGAGAGCTCAAAGTGGTGATGTATCGGCGCCATTTTAAATACCCGCTTGCCCCTGATCTTGAATGATGCGACCTGGATAATGACCGAGAGGGCCTCGAGAACAAAGACGCCCCCTACTATGAAAAGAAAAACTTCCTTTTTAATCATCACCGCCACGATACCGATGATGCCCCCCAGGGCCAGTGAACCGGTATCTCCCATAAAAACTGAAGCCGGGTTGCTGTTGAACCAGAGAAACCCGAGAAGCGCCCCGGCCAGGGCGGCAAGCACAACGGTCAGCTCGGCGCTGTGGGGAATATAGGGTATTCGAAGATAGGCGGCAATTTTCACATGGCCTGAAATATATGTCATAATGGCAAGCACTGACGCGGTAATGGCCACGGTTCCTGTTGCCAGGCCGTCAAGGCCGTCGGTAAGATTGACGGCGTTCGAAGTGCCGATAATCACAATCACTGAAAAGACCAGCCAGATCCATCCCATCTCCACAACCGCTTCATTAAAAAAAGGAAGAAAAAGATCAGTAACATGTTTCTCATTTGAAGGGAAAAAATAGACCGCAAAGGCAACACCAAGGGCAATGACAATCTGAAAAAAAAGTTTTCCCTTTGGCGGTACGCCATCCTTTTGCTTTCGCACGGTCTTGATATAGTCATCAACAAACCCGAGGGCCCCCAGTGCAATGGTTGCCGTCAGGAGAATCAGCACATAGTGGTTTGAAAAATTTCCCCAGAGAAGCATTGAAATCATTACCGCCCCGAGAATTATAATGCCTCCCATGGTGGGTGTCCCCGCCTTGGCCTGGTGACTTTCAGGTCCCAGTTCACGAATTTCTTCACGAAGCTTCAGGTTCTGAAGCCACCTGATCATCATTTTACCGAAGACCAGCACCAGAACCATGGCTGTCAGGGCGGCATAGGCCGACCGGAAGGTAATATACTGAAAGAGTCTCAAAAATGAAACATATTCCTGTAACGGCAGTATTAAGTGATAAAACATGGTAACCTCTTTGTAATAGTTCCTTTTCCCGGCATTTGATGAAGGGGCGAAAGCGCTTTCACCCCTTCATCGAATGCCGAAACCTCTTATTTTTCCAGGGCCTTAACGACTTCTTCCATCCTGGTTGAACGTGACCCCTTTACCAGGACAACATCACCATCAACAAGCTCAGACTGCAGAGAGGCAATAAGCTCCTGCTTGGTATCAAAATGAAGAGCAGTGAGAGCGTCACTGCCACCCGCGGCTCCTTCGAGATATTCCTTTCCCATTTCGCCCCATACCAGGAGAAAATCAAAATTCAAATCAGCGGCCTCTCTGCCGATGTCCCGGTGGCACTGAGGCGCGGTTTCTCCCAGTTCTTTCATATCAGCAAGTACGGCAAATTTTCGTCTTTCAGGAAAAATTTCGCTGACAGAGCGAAGGGCAAAGCGTGACGAAAGGGGATTGGAGTTATAGGTATCGTTGACAACGATGTATCCCATTTCCATGATCTGACTGCGTCCGTCAACATTATTAACACCCGCAAGGGATTTTTTTATTTCATCAGAAGTGAGCCCCATTTCAGACGCCGCGGCAATGACCGCCATGATATTATAGACATTATGCACGCCATAGAGGGGAACAGAAAAATCACTTCCTTTCCATTGAAGTTCTATTCCCTCACGGCTGAGGCGGTAGCTTTCAGGTGAATAATCAAAGCCTTCACCAGCACCGTAGGTTTTCAGTTTCATGCCGGCTTCTTCGGCGGCACGGGCAACCAGGTCAAAGCAGAGGGTTTCACCGTTGACCAGGAGAAGAGCCCCGGGCTTCATGCCCGCCAGTATCTCTGACTTTGCGGCAGCCACTCCCTCGAGAGAACCGAGAAATTCGAGATGCCCTTCACCGACATTGGTAATAAGGGAAAGATCAGGCTTTACAATGCGGGACAAACGCTCAATTTCACCGGGATGATTCATGCCCATTTCAACCACTCCCTTTTCATGAAGTCGGCTCAGAGCCAGGAGTGAAAAGGGAACGCCTATTTCATTATTATAATTCTTTTCGTTTTTAAAGGCGGAAAAAGAACCGGAAAGCACGGTATGAAGCAGCTCCTTGGTGGTTGTTTTTCCATTGGTACCGGTTATACCGATAATCTCGGTATTCAGTGAGGCCCGATGCGCCGCACCGATACGCCCCAGGGCGGCAAGGGTATCATCACAGCGGATCAGGGTCACGCCCTGCTTTTTGGCAGCTTCTTCAAAGCCCTCAACTGATGTCAGGGCCGCGGCTATCTTTTTCTCAGAGATCAGGTCGGCGAGAAAATTATGACCGTCAAAACGCTCACCGACCAGAGGGATAAACAGCGCCCCAGACCCCAGGTCACGGGAATCTGAAGAGATCACCGATATTTTCTGATTTTCAGAACCGGCAGTAAGACGCCCCCCGGTTATCCGGGCAATTTCACCGGCGCTCTTTAAGTAGACTTCCTTCAAGCGTTTCTCCTTTCGATATGTATGCGGGCCATTTCACGATCATCAAAGTGTATCTTTTCAGTACCAATAATCTGATAGTCTTCGTGCCCCTTGCCGGCAATAACGATTATATCGCCGGGGGTGCCCATACCGACGGCCCGGGCAATCGCCTCTTCGCGGTCTATGACAACCCTGAAGTTGTCTCCTGTCATGCCTGCGACAACATCATCAAGTATCTGCTGCGGATCTTCGGTTCGGGGATTGTCACTGGTGACGATTGCAAGATCTGAATTATCAAGGGCGATTTTTCCCATGATGGGGCGCTTGGTTCGGTCACGGTCGCCTCCGCATCCGAACACGGTGATGATGCGGTTATGCTCAAGATCCTGAAGAGAGGTCAAGAGCTTCTCAAGGGCGTCACTGGTATGAGCATAGTCAACCACAACAGCAAAGCCTTCAGGAGACCGCACCACGTCAAAACGTCCCGGTACGGTTTTAAGTTTTTCAAGGCCCCTGACAATGGCAGCGGTTTCAACGCCGAGGGCGCTGCAGAGGGTCAGAGCCCCGAGGCTGTTATAGACATGAAAGGTTCCGGCAAGCTGAAGGTTCACATCAACTGCAGGCTCAGGTTTTACCACCCCGTAGGCGAGACCGGTAATTTTATTGACAATCGATTCTGCGTCGGCCCGGTAGTCGGCAGCCTCATCAGTACCAAAGGCGATAACAGGCATCTTGAATTTTTTACAATGGGCAATAAGCCGCTGCCCGTATTCATCGTCACCGTTAACGACACCGGCTTTTTTCTCCTTGGGGCTCATCTCGAGAATATCAAAGAGCTTCACCTTGGCTGTAAAATATGATTCAAAGTCTCTATGAAAATCAAGATGATCACGAGTCAGGTTGGTAAAGATGGCCCCGTCAAAGGCAATGTGATCGGCCCGGGAAAGATCAAGGGCATGGGAAGAAATTTCCATCACTGCGGCGGTGACCCCGTCTTCTTTCATGGAATAGAGAAGCTGGTGGAGATCCTTTGACTCGGGAGTAGTATTGGGGGCAGGAAGTTCACTTCCCCCCCACCGGTAGTTGACCGTACCGACAACACCGGTTGTCATGCCGGCGACCTCAAGGATTGACTCAAGCATATAGGTGATGGAAGTTTTTCCATTGGTACCGGTAATACCAAGAACCAGCATCTCACGGCTCGGATGACGAAAGAAGGCAGCTGAAAGACCAGAAAGGGCAACCCGTGTATCTTTCACACCGAAGAGAATAACTTTATTTTCAGCAAGGGAAGAAAACTCATCGAGGCGTTTTTCATTTACCGCAACAGCAGCGGCACCCGCTTCAACAGCTTGAGCTATAAAGTCATGGCCGTCGGCAACAAAGCCTTCAACGGCAACGAATAAACTTCCTTTACGAATATTTCTTGAATCGTATTCGACACTGACAATTTCAATGTCAGCCATGGAGCCCCCGAAGGGAACCACATCGATGCCGCTCGATTCAATAATTTCTGAAAGCCCCATGGGGGATGCTTCCTTTTTCACTTTATTTCTTCTCCTTTGCAACAAGAACGACAACATCAGTCGGTTTCATTGTTTCACGTCCCTGTTTTTCGGCCCTCTGTGCAATAATATCAAGGTGCCGGTAACGCTCTATATCATACCTGATTCGGTCATTTTTCATGACCAGCTCCTGCTTTGTTTTATTAAGACGCCGAAAATCCATTCGAATTTTCATCACTTCAACATTCTGCCACACGTAAAGAATCACAAACACGGTGAGCAGAAATGCGATACTGAAATATTTCATCGCTCCCCCAGTTTCTCCACAACACGCAGCTTTGCACTGCGGGATCGCCGGTTTACACCTGTCTCATCATCTAAAGGCACCAGGGGCTTTCGGGTCACCAGTTTTATAAAGGGATCATCACTGCACTGGCAGTGCTTCGCCTCAAGGTCACAGGTGCAGCCCTTTGAAAGGCGCCTGAAACGGTTTTTCACAATTCGGTCTTCAAGGGAGTGAAAAGAAATGGCCATGATTCTTCCACCCGGTTCAAGGAGCTTATAGGTTTCACGCAGGGTCTTGTCGATGGCACCGAGTTCATCATTCACTTCAATGCGCAGGGCCTGGAACACCCGGGTTGCGGGATGGATATTCGGCCCCGCCCCCGGCTTATGAGGGATAGCAGCCTTCACGATGTCGGCCAGTTCCTGAGTCCCGGTGATTTTCTTTTCACCGCGGCGATAGACAATCTTGTCAGCAACACGGCGCCAGTAGCGCTCTTCGCCGTATTCCCGAAATATCCGCCCCAGGTCTTCTTCACGCCAGGTATTGACGATATCTGCGGCGCTCTCACCGGAATGATCTAAGCGCATGTCAAGGGGCTCATCATCCTGAAAGGAGAAGCCCCGACCGCTCACATCAAAGTGAAAGGAAGATATGCCGAAGTCATAGAGTATATAATTGATTGCGTCTCCTTTATTCTCAAGCCATGAAGCGGCGTTGCTGAAGTTATCATTCACAAACAAAGCCCGGTCACCAAAGGGGGCAAGGCGCTTTTTGGCCACATCCAAGATTTCAGCATCACGCTCAAAGGCCCGGACGGTCATCTTGTCATAGTGCTTTAATATCAGCTCACTGTGGCCCCCTTCTCCGAGGGTACAGTCAACAAAAGTACCGGCAGCGCCGAGGGGCCCCTCTTCTACGTACTGAAGAACTTCCCGCCAGAAGACAGGGATGTGCACGTAGGTGTCGTTGAGAACCTCTTCCATGTTGCGATTATGTCTCATAAGCTGCTGCACTTCTCCTGCATTGTATATGTATAAAGTCTGCATCTGCCATTAAAAGAAAAAGGTTTGAGAGGGCAACCAGAAAGTTGTTTGCTTCCGGCCGCCGGCCGGTACTTCCTTCCCGGCCCCTAAAGTTCCCGAATCCCCGGTCGAGGGACTATGCTTAACACCCTCACCCCCCGGCCCCAGCCGGGCATTTTTTGGACTTCCTGTCCATCCCCGGCACTGAGTCATCCTGACTGGCGTCTCCCATTTAATTAAAGAAAAGGAGAGGGGGAGAAAAACGGGCCCCCGGTGGGGGTTTAGTACCTTTCACTTTATTTCGTCTGCGACCATAAGGCCGCCTTTACTTCCTTACCCAAATATTTAAAACCCCAGGTCTCGGGCAAAATCATCCAGGGACTCTCCGTCGGGACGGTAGCGGGCGTATACTTCGGTTGACCAGATCTCGATGCGGTCATAGACCCCCAGTATGGTGACGTCACGGGATATCTCGCCGTATTCCTGCAGGTACGCCGGTACGACAATGCGTCCCTGGCGGTCGAGCTCGCATTCGGCGGCGCCGCCTAAAAGAAACCTGACGCGCATTCGGTTTGCAGGGTCACCCTGTGAGAGAGGGACAATCTTCTCTTCGACGAACTGCTTCCAGTCCCGCTCAGGAAATGCCATGAGGCACCGGTCAAATCCGTAGGTCACCACGAGCTTCTGTATCTCCAGGTCGTCTCCCAGGGCACGCCGAAGCCGGGCCGGTATGGCTATCCGCCCCTTCTCATCAAGCGTAGGATGATATTCACCCATAAACATAGGATTTTTCCTGGATTCCCCACAAACAGGGACTATTTAACATTTTTCCCCACTACTCCCCACTTATTAACTAAAGCGACATAATTGTCAAGGAAAAAAGCACTGTTTTTGTGCCTTCCCCCGGAAGCTACCCGAAGGGGACAGTGTGCCCTCACCCCGCCTCCGGCGCGCCCTCTCCCATTAAGAATTGAAAAAAGGAGAGGGGGAGGAAGAGGGGCTGGATGCCGAGGGTTGCTTTTTGCTGCCTTTATGGAACCGGACCTGCCCTCACCCCTAACCCCTCTCCCGAATAATTATTTATGATTTTTACAATACTTTTGCAGGGAGAGGGGGAGAAGAGGGGGCTGGAGGCATTCAGGGGCTTTATTTTCGGGAAATACTACGAGTGTCTTCCTGAAAATCAAAAAAATTTGGAAATTTTCTCTTGACACTGCTGGCAGTGCGATTATCTATGTTCTCATCACTGACGCGGGTGTAGTTCAGTGGTAGAACTTCAGCCTTCCAAGCTGACTACGTGGGTTCGATTCCCATCACCCGCTCATTGAAAGCCCCCTGAATTTTCAGGGGGCTTTTTTGTGTGCAAATATGTAATTTTCAATTTCTCAACACTCCAGACCGTCACCTACCCACTTTAGGACAATTCGAAAATTTTAACTTTAATGGTCACAACAACGCTAAGACTTACGACACAAATAAATTTTACGACAACAAATCACTGTTTCAGCAGCAACTCAATTTTCAAATTACTGTCGATGGTTTACCAAGAAAATCGCGCAAAACAAAACACACATTATTTGGCAACCTCCAGCTTTTACTGCTTGAAAAACAATAAACATCAACTACAATAACAAATCTCGCCTAACAGGAGGAATTACCATGGCCATATCAAAAATCTGGATTGAGGAGGGATGCACTTCATGCAGTCTTTGTGAAGACACATGCCCAGAAGTTTTTGAAATGCCGGATATAGCGGTTGTAAAGGAAGGTGTTGATCTCAATGCCTTTGAAGACGAAATAAAAGAAGCAGCCATCAGCTGTCCGGTAGAAGTGATCAAATTTGAATAAAAAAGGAGCCCATCATCATGAAAGCATTTATCTGTCAAATCTGCGGTCATATTGAATTTCATGAAGCAGCCGAAACATGCCCGGTGTGCACGGCACCGAAAGAAAAGTTTGTTAATAACAATAACATCTTCAAAGAATCAGAAGAAAAGAGCCCGGAAGCATCTATAAAACATATTCCAGCTATAGTTGTAGAAAAGAAATGCGGTTTGATTCCCGAAGCAGGGTGCGTCGATATTCATGTGCGTATTGGAGAAACACTTCATCCCATGGAAGAAAAACATTTCATCCAGTTTATCGATTGCTATATCGATGACAAGTATGCGGCAAGAGCACAACTGTCAGCCAATGGCGTTAATCCAGCAACGGCTTTTCATCTGAAAGTAGAAACCGGGAAAGTCACCATTGTAGAAAACTGTAATATTCACGGTTACTGGAAGACTGAAGTTGCTCTTTAATTATGAATTGCCCTTCCTTCGACAGACTTTGACAATTCCATAATTAATTCGGATATTGTCGGGTGGGCATGAATCATATCAGAAATTTCTGCAGGCAACAACTCCCATTGTTTCGCCAGCAGCATTTCATGGATCACTTCCGTTGCATCGACACCAATGATATGAACCCCCAGTATTTCATGGGTTCCAGGATCATAGAGCACTTTAGCAAGACCATCGGGCTCACCGATGGCTACTGCCTTACCCACGCCCTTATAAGTAAATGATGCGGTTTTATATTTCATTTTTTTTTGCCGAGCTTCCCATTCCGGCATTCCGATACTGGCGATCTGGGGATTACTGTATATTGCCCGGGGTATCAGCTGCTCATCAATCACCGGTTCACCAGTCTGGCCCGCCATATGTGATACAGCAATTTCGCCCTCTTTTGATGCGACATGTGCCAGCATTGGTGTGGCAATAACATCACCTATTGCATAAATACCCGGGACTGAAGTCTGATAATAATCATTATACTCGATAAAACCTCGGTCATTAAGGGTGATCCCGATTTCCTTAAGGTTCAGGTTTTCGGTATTTGGTTTTCGCCCGACAGCAACAAGAATCATTTCCGATTCCAGTTCTAAAATTTCATCAGCACCTTTTTGACACTGTGTAAGCATACCTGCCTTAGTATTCTTCAATGATATTGCTTTAGTACTGGCATGTATTGTGATTCCTTTTTTTTTCAAAACGTTCCGCAATTTTTTTGAAATCTCTTCATCCTCCAGGGGTATAATCCTGTCCATCAGTTCAACTACAGTTATCTCAACACCAAAGGTGTTAAAAATATATGCAAACTCTATTCCAATAGCTCCGCTCCCCAAAATCAGCATTGAAGACGGCAGAGATTGAAGATAAAGGGCCCCTGTGGAGGAAAGTATATTTTTTTCATTAATTTCAAAACCGGGTATCCGGGCAGGTCGGGAACCAGTTGCAATAATAATATTCTTCCCTTTATAAATATCTTTACCATTTACAAGAATAGATGTACTGTCTTTAAAAACACCTTCTCCCTTTATCAGATCAACATTATTTTTTTTCAACAGAAACTGGACTCCCCTGGTCAGGGTATCAGAGGCAATCCGCGAACTTTCATATACTTTTTTATAGTCTAAAGTTGTTTCATCAATAGTAACGCCCATGTATTTCAGTGAAGGTATTGATGCATACAGGGAGGCCTGATGGATAAGTGATTTAGAGGGAATACAGCCGATATTTAAACAGACCCCACCGACATTTTCTTTTTCAATTACTGCAGCTTTTAAACCAAGTTGAGAAGCTCGAATAGCAGCGACATAACCTCCCGGGCCGGCCCCTAATATCAATACATCATATGCTTCCATCAACTTCCTCCCGTACCCTTAATATAATACCCGTACCGGATCTTCAATTATACTTCTCAGTTCATCAAGAAATGCTGCCCCTACTGCCCCGTCTATGACACGATGATCACACGACAGGGTCATCTTCATAATCGTTCGAATTTCGATTTCATCATCTATTACTACCGGTTGTTTTTTTCCGCGACCAACTGCAAGTATGGCTGAACCGGGAGGATTTATTATAGCGGTGAACTCATCAATACCAAAAGACCCAAGATTGCTGATTGTAAAAGTAGCACCGCTATATTCTTCGGGAGCCAGTTTATTGTTTCGTGCCTTATCTATAAGCTCATTCATTTCGTTATTTATTACTAAAATACCCCTGGCTTCACAATTATGGAAAACAGGTGTTATCAAACCATCTTTTTGCGCAACTGCCAGGCCGATATCAATAACTCCATGATAAATAATTGCTTCCTCATTCCATGTAGCATTTATTTCAGGATGTCGCTTTAATGCTTCTGATGTCATTTTAATCAAAAAGGCATTCATGGAAACTTTCGAATCTTTACTTCTTCTATTCAAGGACTCTCTAGCTTCTATCAGTTTATCAAGCTGAACCTCAACTGTCAGGTAATAATGAGGGGCTGAATATTTTGACTCGGATATACGACGCGCAATTATTTTCCGTTTTTGAGATACCTTTACAACACTGTCTGCCGGTTCTAAAACAGCCCCTTCTCGTTTCTCAAGTGTCTCAGCCTTTCCTGCATGCACAGCAGCTGATTCTATATCCCGCTTCACAATCCTGCCACCGGGACCTGTACCGACAACATTCTCCAGGCTGACATCATTTATTTGGGCAATCTTCCGTGCCAAGGGAGATGCTTTAATCCGTAATGTTTTAAGTGAATTTTCATTCGAAATATTTTCTTCGTCATGGGCATCTGGTTTTTCATCTTTTTCTTCCAGTGACAGAGAAACAGGCGATGAATCTATGTCACTACTTGAAGATAACAGCTCGGCAATATCTTCTCCAACTTCCCCTGCAATCCCTATTACGGCGCCAATCTGCAGTGAAGTTCCAGCGGGAGCTACAATTTTCAAGAGAGTCCCCTCAAAGGGAGCCTCATATTCCATTGTCGCCTTGTCGGTCTCAACTTCGCAGATCACATCACCTTCAGAAAATTTTTCACCTTCCTCAATTTTCCATTCTACAATGGTTCCTTCTTCCATGGTGGGAGAAAGTGCTGTCATAACCAGTTTTTCTGCCATTGAACTTCCCCTGCCGTATCTTATTTCATGTATAATACCTTTTTCGCCGCTGCGATTATCTTTTCCACCGAAGGTTGTGCCGCCAGTTCCAGCGTATGATTATAAGGATAGGGAACATCTTCAGAAGTAACCAGTTCTACCGGAGCATCAAGATAATCAAAACAGTGGCGTGAGATAAACCATCCGAGATGAGATGCGACACTCATCATCGGCCACGACTCATCAACAATGACCACTCTGTTGGTCTTTTTTACCGATTCAATAATACATTCCCTGTCAAAAGGCCGGATAGATCTCAGGTCAATAACCTCTGCATCAACACCTTCAGTTTTCAATTGATCTGCTGCCACAGAAACCATTTTCATAAGTTTACCATAAGAAATAAGAGTCACATCATTTCCCGCCAGCTTCACATCGGCTTTCCCGATAGGAATCACATACTCCCCTTTGGGTACGTCTCCTTTCCACTGGTACATCATTTCTGCTTCTAAAAAAATTACCGGATTATTATCGCGAATTGATGACTTCAGCAATCCTTTGCAGTCAGCTGAATTTGAGCAGGCAACAACTTTAAGGCCCGGCACATGGGCAAAAAAAGTCTGCACTGCCTGAGAATGCTGAGACCCGAGATATTCAGCCGGACCATTAGGCCCGCGAAATACAATGGGAACCGAAAATTGTCCTCCGGACATATACAGCATCTTTGCAGCATTATTGACAATCTGATCGAAGGCCTGAAGAGAAAAATTAAATGTCATAAATTCGACAATAGGACGCAAACCCGCCATTGCCGCACCGATTCCTACACCGGCAAAACTTTCTTCTGTAATTGGGGTATCGATAATCCTTTCAGATCCATACTTGTCCAGGAGTCCCTGGGTAACCTTATAGGGCCCGTTGTATTCAGCGACTTCTTCACCGAGAATAATAATGTTTTCATCACGATCCATCTCTTCTATGATTGCTTCCCGTATAGCTTCCCTTACCGTCATCTCCATGACATCCCTCGCTATTACATATAGATATCGCTATATAATTCTTCTGCCGGCGGATCGTTGCTTTCTTCTGCAAACAGAACAGCCTTCTCAACAATTTCACGGGCCTCCGCATCGAATCCCGTAAAATCCTCTTCACCAATGACGCTGTTATCAGTCAGTTCATCTTTCAAAATAATTATTGGATCACTTTTCTTATAGGCGGCCAGCTCTTCTTTGGTTCTATATTTTGCAGGATCACTTGCCGAGTGCCCTTTGTACCGGTAGGTTTTTATTTCAAGAAAAGCCGGGTTGCCTTCTTTAGCTTTTACAAGAGAATTCTTAACCGCTTCATAAACCGATAAAACATTCATCCCGTCAACCTGCTCACCTTCGATATTATAAGATGCGGCCATTACAGAAAAATCATGGACTGATGATACTCTTCGAAAATCGGTCCCCATGCCATACTGGTTGTTTTCACAGATATAGATGATTGGCAAATTCCAGATACGGGCAAGATTAAGACTTTCATGAAAAGTTCCCTGATGTATGGCACCATCTCCAAAAAAGACCAGCACTGCTCCTTTTTCTTTCTTATATTTCAGCTTTAACGCCACACCGGTTGCCACCGGCAGATGAGCGCCGACTATTCCGTTTCCTCCCAGCATGTGCTGTTCTTTACTGAAAAAATGCATTGACCCGCCCTTTCCCTTCGATACTCCGGTTGCTTTGCCGTACAACTCAGCCATAAGCTGCCCCGGATCCATCCGGCACGCGATAGCATGCCCGTGGTCCCGGTATGCAGTGAGCACATAATCTTCGGCAAGATCCAGAGCGGCAAGAGCCCCGGTTGCAACAGCCTCCTGACCGATGTAAAGATGAAGAAACCCCCCTATCTTTCGTATACCGTATAACTGTGATGCTTTTTCTTCAAACCGCCGTATTAAAATCATTTGTTTCAGCAGGCCAACAAGGAATTCTCTGTCATATTTTTTCAGATCTTTCATTGTACTCTCCGTCACCATTGGACGTAATGATATTCACCCTTCATTGGTTTAAAATAAACAGCCTCTTCGATAATCGTTTCCAGTATTATAAAATCCGTCAGGTTTTGATTTACCTTCCAGAATACCTGCAGCCGTCTGGAGATGACTTCTAATATATTTGATTTCAGAGAAGGATTATCGACAATATTAATTATCCCTTTTACAGTGATCACAGTATTCAATGTTTTATCCTGGAACATCCACTCCACCCCGGGCTGCCCTGTGATATTTTTTATCTTTTCAGATTCGGGAGCGGTGACAGCATAGATAAGGTCGACCGCTCCATCAAAAATCACCGGACTCATCCAGCGCAGGTGGGGCTTCCCCTTTTCATCAATGGTGGATAAAACAGCGGTTTTGGTTTCTTCGATCAAATTTTGTATTTCTAAAATGACTTCATGTTTATCCATACCCGTGTTCTCCTCATTATGTTAGCCAACCAGTGTCTGCTGTTCTCCAAAGATATTTTCTTCCTTCAACAATCTTGTGACATTCGTCCTGGTAAATCGCTTTCGTCCTCCGTCATGGTTTCTATATTCACCTTTGGGCAATATTTTACTTTTTCCAACAAGGCCATCGATAATTTCAAACTGCACTCCCTGTTCATTGTGCCAGTATTCAGCAAAAAACTGAGGGGTTTTTCCGAATAACCAGTCCCATGAGATATTTTTATCATACAGTTCCTTAACAGGAGGAAGGCTGGTATATACTGAAGCGTCCAGTGGTGCATTATCGCAGTTATAATGTTTGATGAATTCTGCTACTAAGATAGACTTTAAATTCTGGATTGATATTGTTCCATTTGCATGGACAAGATTTACAACATCACTTTTTCGCGACCCGGTTCCCCTGGCTCGAAAAATGTTCGCCCCTGAATCAAGAGACTCCATCATTTTCAGGTTTGAATCCATCAGTAATGTTCCATGATGCAGTACAGCGGTTTTCTTTATGGCCAATGCTGTCCCGGAAAACTTTTTCCCCTGAAATAACAAATCATGGGTATTCGTTCGGCTTACAGTAATATTAAATGCCTTTAAGGCTTCGAGGATAATAGAAAAATTATTTTCCAGCGAATGGTTCTCAATAGAAGAAATAAATGAAAAATTTAGATTTCCCAGGTCGTGATATACCGCGCCGCCTCCGGAGATACGTCTTGCCAGTTGTATATCATTTTCTTCAGCATACTCGATATTCACTTCCTTCCATGGATTCTGATTTCTTCCGATTACCACGCTGTTATTGCTTTGCCATAAAAATAAAAGAACACTATTCTTTTCAATAGTGTTCAAAAGATACTCCTCAACTGATAGACATAAGTGTATATCATGGCGGGAATCAAATATCACGTTACATTTCATTATCGTTCACACTGTATTCCACCAGGTTGACTACCGTCATCAGTATCACTCTCTTCCTTAACTTAGAAAAGTGAACAAAAAACAGGTACAGTTACATCTCACACCTATCCATATGAGATATAAATTAATTCACCGTATTCATTATCTACTGAGAACCCTGCCCTCTGCCATCATCACAGGGCTCACTCATTTCTCCGTCTCTTGCCATTTCCGCATCGACACCGGTGCATGGTTCGAGAGGCATAAAGGTCTTCATTTCTTTACCACAATGTTGTGGAATCTCTTCTCCAATAGCTGCAACCTTTGCTTTACATACGGTGCAGATGTATTCTTGTCCTTCCATTATTCCCTCCTTTTGAAATAAGATACCGCAAAGAAGATACTCTTTCAAAAATAATTCTAATGCCTCTTGAGTTCATAGGCTTCATCTATTTTTGCAGCCATGATAAAATCATTTTCATGCAGACCATTGATTTTATGAGTATAAAAAGTTACCCCTACCCTGCCCCAGATCAATTCGATGTCGGGATGATGACCCTCACGTTCAGCTATTTGGCCGATAATGTTAACAAAATCCAGGGCCGACTTGAAATCTTTGAATTTGAAATCCCTGTGGATGTGGTGGTTTCCGAATATCGCCCATCCCTGTATTTGAAACAGCATGGGTTTTATTGATTCGTGTGTTAATGGATCAGCTCCTGCTTTACAGGGAACACACTCTTTTTGACTTAGTTGATTCATGGTTTATTGCTCCTCCAGAACGTTAAAATTCAACTACACATATCTATGCCACGCTCAGTATTTCAGTATTTCATATAATACTAAGATATTGTTTGCATGTTGATGTTTCAAATTTAAGTGGTAAATTAGTAAGAAAATGCAGGGTTAATTGCATTTCAATTTAGAATGGGGATGTAGTTCAGTGGTAGAGGTTCAGCCTTCCATGCTGGCTATGTGGGTTTGGTTCCCGTTACCCGCTCATTGGAAGTTTTCTGAATTTTTAAGGGGGCTTTTTTAGTGTTCTCGCGGGCCTGCGGGCCCCTACTTCCCCGATTTTGTTTGTGGTTTTCTTCCGGTTTTAGGTTTTTCAGGTTAATGTGTTTTTGTTGTGTTTTTGAGGGGTGAGTGCTCTTTTTTTGTTGCAGTTGTTGGCGGATGATGACAGATGGGGTAAGCACAAAAGCTTCGGTGCTTTGGCTTATGACGGCAATAAGACGGTGAAATTTATGATCGGTTGAAGCTTTCGCAAAGCAGAAAAGCTTCGGTGCTTTGGCTCATGACGGCAAAAAGCCGGTGAAGCTTATGGTTGGTTGAAGCTCCGGCAAAACATAAAAGCTTCGGTGCTTTGGCTCATGACGGCAAAATATACCGTTTAACCGCAAAAACAATAATCCCACTTGACAAATACGTACAAAATAAATATATTATACACGTATCAAAGGAAATCAATAATGGAAACTAAATTAACCCTGAAACTTGACCAGGAAACAATCGAACAAGCGAAAATTTATGCTAAAAAGAAAAACTTGAGCCTGTCGAAAATGGTCGAAAAATATTTCAAATCTCTTACCGATGACAATACAAAAGGCAAAAATACAACAAAGCTGGTGAAAGAATTATCCGGCATCATTGACCTGAAAGACTCTGCAAACCCAAGAGACGAATACACAGAACATCTTATCGAGAAATATAAATAGTGAAAAAAATATTTATCGACGCAGATATAACCTTAGACCTGTTAGCAAAAAGAGAACCATTCTATGAATTCTCTGCCGAACTCTTCTCATTAGTGGACCAGGGAAAAATAAAAGCCAGTACCTCCCCTATTATTGTCACCAATATACACTACATATTAAGCAAACTACTTGGAAAGAAACAGGCCATAAAAAACATTCATAAACTGACTACCCTGCTCAAAATACTGCCTGTAGATGAAAAAATTATCGAACTGGCTTTAGCATCTGATTTTTCAGATTTCGAAGATGCAATTCAATATTATACAGCAATTGAAAATAATATAAATTATTTGATCACCAGAAACATTAAAGATTATAAGTCAGCTCAAATTTCAGTCTTAACGGCTGAAGAATATCTTAAATTATATAAACAGAAATAAACGACTAGAATCGCATAGAACATGTCGTTAAATTTGCTTTGCTTTCTAAAACGTAGTATATCGCGGTAAAAGGCTGGTGAAGCTTATGGACGGTTGAAGCTTCGGCAAAGCAGAATAGCTTCGGTGCTTTGGCTCATGACAGCAAAAGACGGTGAAGTTTATAATCGGTTGAAGGTGAAATACTATGATGACCAAATCCATTTTTGGTAATTAAAAATGAAATACAAAATTGCTATAATATGCCTTGCGCTATTACCATTTAGCTGCTCAAAAAATGAAATTTTTTGTGAAGTAAAAACAGTTACCCCAAAATATTGGTACATAAACAAAAAAGAAGGCGCTAAGTTATTCAATTCTATTCCGATTGATGCCTGCGACAGAAATATATCAAAAAACATTAAAGCAGCTCAAACGATCCCCTTTCCTGAAAAAGTTGAAGTATTATCAATTGACATTTGTAGTGTTATTCAATCAGCCAATGAAACATATAGATTTTGGCGAGTTAAACATAAAGATGCATTTGGATATGTTTATGGTGGCAATCTGTCTAATTCATATCCGACAAGTAATACAACAAAGAAAGACAATAAATCCTTGAAGCACAAAATCTATGGCAATATTACAGGAGTCCTTGGACTAAATAAGAATATTACCGCACCAAGAGGACCTGAAAAGTTAAAACAATTGTACCCAAAAATTGCATTAAAATATGGCATGAGCGCTAAAGTAATTTCTAGTTTTACAATTTTAAAGAATGGTAGAATAACTGATAAATCTTACAGTGAATCTGCAAACAAGAAATCTGCAGTTTACTTTGAGATTGACGAACTCGGATATTCTATTTCATTGAAAATGGATAAAATAATTGCAAATGAATTCATAAAAGCTGCAAAAATTATATTATTTAATGAGACATTTAAACCAGGTTTAAAAAATGGAAAAGCAACATCAATGGATGTTCAATATATTTTGCACTTTACTGTTCAGTAGCTAGATGCTTTTACATATCATTAGCAACGTCAAAGCATAAAAGCTCCGGTGCTTTGGCTCAAAGCGACAAAAGACGGTGAAGCTTATGAGCGATTGAAGCTTCGGCAAAACAAAAAAGCTCCGGCGCTCTGGCTCATGCGGCAAAAGACGGTGAAGCTTATGGGCGGTTGAAGCTTCGG